>Ga0058701_10005317_pt1 | contig 10662 bp, 6 predicted proteins | sample AgamicOrMae_FD_97039 | JGI IMG/M metagenome (GOLD analysis project Ga0058701, IMG submission 97039) | Agave microbial communities from Guanajuato, Mexico - Or.Ma.e | ecosystem: Host-associated > Plants > Phyllosphere > Phylloplane/Leaf | place: Guanajuato, Mexico | collected 2012-06-04 | reverse complement strand
TTAGAGGATCTTTTCAGTTAAGTGTTGTCACAATTCAAAAAATACAACCCCCCTGGAAATCTGAAATTTAATAATTTAGGCATTTCCCAAAGCTTAAAAATGCGTATTTCAATAAAAAAAAAAAACTTTCAATTTCTCTCAGGCTAAATTTCACTTTAAATACTTTGGGCTGTTATGGGTTAATGAAGAACATGATGAGGGTGGTTAAACGCCCCATAAGAACGCATCTGTAAGGGATAAGAACAAACTGCGTTTGCCCTTGCAGTACTTTGCTCCGGGCCGGTTGAGTCTTGACGCGGAAAAACACTCGGCTAATTTCAAGTCCATTTGTTAGTTTTCGTTGAATGCCGCTAAATTACATTACAGAGGCGAGTAAAATCCTCTCGGCACTTTTAATTCCCAGCAATGTGTCACTCCCGACGTCGCATCCCTGTCCTACCTGTTTCCCTTTGCGGACTGGCTCAGACTTGCTGAATTTTTCAAACCAATTATTCGTTTTGAGAAGATCTTCAAAGGGATTCCGTTTTCTCGCTACTTTTTGCTCTCAGTTTTGTTAGTGACATTATCGTCTTTGGCAAAGAAAAGATGATTTTGGTTTTTGGGCTCTCGTGTGAAGTAATCGGACTTGAGTACCGAAGACGCTGTAGCGCTCGTTTTCCACGATTGGAGTGGCTATACTAGAATGATTTCCGGCTGGGATTCGGCCCAAGTTGAGACCAAGGTCATCACGAAAAAGGTTCATCGGACCCTCGGCCGTGCTGGACGTGCCACCCGAAACGAAAGAGATCCAGAAAAAAAAACGACCCTTATACGAACACTTTTTACATCTCTTTGGGGATGAAAATGCCGCTATCGCACATTACTAGCGTTATTGACTTGCATTTGCGTTTCTGCGGAAACCGTTGTGTCGCTGCAGTGAAAATACGGCTGTTGTTGGGTAATTTCTTCCCTGAAGCAACTACTGCTTATCGCAACTTGGTGGAATGGTCACTGTTTTGTTGAGCCGGGTTTTCCTTTCCATAGACTTCTGAAACTTGGTTTCGAAAGCGGAGTCTTGTTCCCCTTGCACGGACAATGCCATATACCGAAGGATTCGCAAACCTGCCCCCTTCTACCGAATTACAACTTTCTCCGCCGGTACTCTTTACCCTTCCACATCTGCTCCCCCCTCTCTGTAGACATCAACCCCCCTCCACCGCTGGAATTCTCCCCCACTCCCGTTTTTACTCTCTCCTCCACCGCTGGTATTCTGCCTCATCCCCTCTACTCCTTCCTCCATTATCTGTGTTTCATCCTTCAACGTTACCCTCTTTACCCCTTCCACTTCTTCGCTCGTCTTGTTAGCTTCTCTTTACTCTTGTTATTATACTTGATTTTCCTCTCCACATTTCTTGTACAATCAACTTCACTTACACACCTTTCAATCTATTATCTTACCCCTTATGCCATACTCCTGCGCTTATACTTCTCTATCTCCTCCTCAACTTTTCTCCCCTCCACCACCACTTTTCTCCCCTCCACCATCACCTTTCTACCCTCCACTATCTCTTTTCGCCCCTCTACCACCACTTTCTCCCCTCCACCACCACTTCCTCCCCTTTACCACTATTTCCACCCACCACTACTTTTCTCCCCTCCACCACCACTTTTTCCCATCCACCACCACTTTTCTCCCCTCCACCATCATTGTTCTCCCCTCCATCACCACTCTTCTCCCCTACACCACGACCCTTCTCCCTCCCACCATCCTTTCCCCCACTACCACCACTTTCGTCCTTGAGGTGTCAAAAAATACCCCTAACAGCTTACACTGCCGTAGCAAACAGTGTCTCGATACAAACTCGCATTCACAGACTTCCTTTAAGGGGTCTACTGTGAAACAAAATCAGCACGTGTCACTCAATACGCCCAGCACGATTTACTCGTATTCGGGCAGAACCACGCACGGACTATTCCCCCGCGCTTTTGCTTTCACGTTGCTCTTGAGACGCTGTTCCTATGGCCACAAAGAGTAAAAAAGTGCAACGCTGGTAAAGGAACACTGTCACTTTAAAAAGTGGCACTTCTACCTTTCTTTCGCAAAGCCGAGCGGAGCGAGACACAAGTCATCTTACTCAGGGTAACTTAACGTAGGCTCTCGTTGCCAAGCTTCACGCCGCTTACCCAAGCTAAGTTACGTGCCTCTTTCCTTTCTCCGGCATCGCTTCTTTCGCCCCTCGCCAAGCCTCGTGCCACTTAACGAAGGCAATAACTGTCGCGTAGATATAACTGGCATCAGGCTTGAAGATCGTCTCATGTTAGGTTCATTGTGTTGTGCATACTTGTTAGCTTCGGTGCTGGCTTCCTAAAGAAAAGAAACAACAAGAGGTAGATAGCTTAACACTTGAAACACTTTCCTTTTTTTTTTTTTAGGGCTTTACTTTTATTCAGTCTGGTTTACTGCTGCTCTGTTCGTAAGCAATCATAAAAAGCGTTTTCCATTCAGGAAATAAAACCGGATTGAGCTTAAAATGAGTGCAATTTCAGTGTTGATAATCTCAAAAGAAGGAAAAAAAAGTAACGCCCTTGAAAATCACAAAAGGGTTATAATCCGGATTCCGCCGATGAAAATTCATACTCATTTTAATGTGTGAAATGGAATTAGGTTGACAGAAACGTGTACAGGAAAACAAACCAGTTGAGGCTGTCACAACATGTTAAGACTTGTTTAAAAATCGCGGGAAAATTGTTGTCGGGGTTTGTATGACGATTCAAAGGTTTCTGTCGCCATTTCTGGCTTCAAAGAGAAAAACGAAACCGTTCGTTTTTTTATGTGAAGCCCTCGTGCGTCGCAACTTTAAAAAGGTAACGTGCCTAGAAAGAGACAGTTCTCAAAAAGAGACTAGTCCGAAAACAAGAGCGGTCCTCGTTGACTGAAACAAACAAATTAGAAAACGGGAAAGAAATAAACGTAGTAGTGAACTTTAATTATTCTTAAACGGGGATTAATATGCGAAACCATGCAAGGGTTCTTCAAGTAGACTTCGATACCTTAAAAGTGCCAAATGATTTTATTCTGTTTGTTTGAAATGATGACAAATATCCGTTAAAACGAGTGCCACTTTCGAGAGTAGGCAACACGCAGTACCTTGGTGTAGTGAGCTTGCCTATATTAGAACTTCTTTCAAATTTCAAAATTTCAATCCTTCCAAATAAAGGAATACACCAATTTTTCAACAGAATGTTTAATTTAAAAACTCTTGGAAGGTGTTTTTGGCATTACAGTAACGTGTTTTGAATGGTTTCAAGGTAGAACGCAAGGCTTTAATCTAGTCCCCCGATTTTGATGGAACCAATTTTTTTCATAGTCAGCCAGCGCCTAAACAATCCATCTGAGCGGCTATCCTATACGTTGTCGTTTTTCCACTGGATGGCCACAAAATTGACATTTTTAAACAATGCTTGTATTTAAATATCTTGAGTAGTGTAGCTACAAAAAACAAAAGCAATGTCGATACTGTTTTCAACTATATTTCTACCGATTATATTCCTTGTCAACATCTGTAAAATCTTAGTTTTTGAACTGATTATATAATAGCTAATATTTTTGTCTATTTGAACGCACGGCTTTCTGTGTCACTCTGCGGCTGTGCTACCGCAAGTTCGTTCGCTAGTCATTATGCCTGGTCTCGAATTGAAGTTGCTAATTACAGGCAGGCTGCAGCTATTTGCCGCTCTTTGAAACTGGGTATAGGAACAAAATGGATAGCCATGTCTAGAACCTAAATTTAACTATTCATTTGAAATAAAGGTACCTAAACTTTTTTCCATGGACAAGCCAGCTTTTCTGCCCTAAAAATCTCCCCCACCCCCTTTTTTTGTAAACTTAAAATATTTTACTTGCGGAATAATGTAAGCACAATTAAAAAAACAACCAAACAAAACTTTCTCTTTTTTGCTTGTTTAAAACGCTTCTTTTAAAGAAGTAAAAAAAAACGTTATCCATGAATTTTATGAAATTGAATCTCGAAACCCATTATTAGGTCTATTTCCAGTACGTTTTATAAACGAACAGGCAAAAAAATATTCGCAGAATACTAAATAGAGCTTATGAGCCGCTACGTTTGGACTGCAAACGTAAAAGTATTGAATGTTGCGAATCCGGAGTTTCGCCATTGAATCGGGCAGCGCGTATGCATTCCAAAGAATAGTAAATTAGAATTGTGACTAGATTACTTTGCGCTCCAGACATGTAGTGTTCTGTCAAAGCCAAAATTCCGAGCTCGGCTGCGGTCCCTGTGGTTTTGTGCGTTATTCCTCCTCCCCTTGCACCCTACGTGCTTCCCTCGTGCCCCCTTTGTGCCCCCCTCGTGCACCCCACGTGCACCCCTCGTGCTTTCCTCGTGTCCCCTTCGTGCCCCCTTTGTGCACCCCACGTGCTCTCCTCGTGTCCCCTTCCTGCCCCCTTTGTGTCCCCTTCCTTCCCCCTTTGTGTCCCCTTTGTGCACCCTTCGTGCACCCTTCGTGCACCCTTCGTGCACCCCACGTGCTTCCCTCGTGTCCCCTTCCTGCCCCCTTTGTGTCCCCTTTGTGCACCCTTTGTGCACCCTTCGTGCACCCCACGTGCTTCCCTCGTGCTTCCCTCGTGCTTCCCTCGTGCTTCCCTCGTGCCCCCCTCGTGCCTCCTTTGTGCCCCCTTCGTGCCCCCTTCGTGCACCCTTCGTCCCCCCCTCGTGCCCCTCCTCGTGCTCCCCTCGTGCCCCCTTCGTGCACCCCTCGTGCCCCGTTGTTTTTTCTCACCTCGCCGATGAAGCGACTCGGTTTTGATCGCATTCCCGCAGAAACGACCCAAACGCGTAGCTCGTTAAAATTTCGGCTTTACCGACTTTGGTGGATCGAGCTTGTTAACTCTTCTCTCAAACCATCTCCGGAAGAAAACATCTTATACGGTAAACCGGCGATTTCGGCTTGGAGTTTACTGAAATGTGTTCCATTGTGAATTTGAGAGGCTGCGTTTTCCTCATCCTGTGCTCTACCTCTCGTTGCTAAACCGGGCGCAACGGCACTGGAGCGACCCGTCGCGAAACGAAATTCAGCGATAGGGCACGTGACATCACGTGAACACGGATGTCCTAACTTAACCGAACCTGATTGCACATTTCTAATCCTAACGATGTAATGAAAGATTGAATCAGGGAAGAACGCATGAGCTATTAAATCCTACCGTTGAAACTTTCATGTTGTGCACTATTGCTCCCTCGAGACGCAAAATAAACCCACGAAAGGTGTGCGTGATTCAAGTTCCCTACATGGAAATTATGAATTTGTTGCCTCAACAAAACTTTTTATTACTATATCGTCAGCATTGTTGTGGTGACAATTTCACTTGTAAGGCGACAACTAGTTGTAGTAACGTATCTTATTGTTGTTGTCCAATTCAAACTGCCACAACTATTCTGGTTTGCTGAGAATTAACAAAACGTTTTCCTGAGGCAACAAAGTCATTTTATCCGAGAGAGGTTTACTCGCACGAGTATAATTACATTTATTCGCATTGATCCGTACACGATTTCGGAAATGACAGCCTTTTTGGCATTATCACCAATACGATCGATGCTTTTCTTGCCTGCGGCTTCCGAGAGCATTTTTATGCGCGAATCGTAGGGATCCCCCGCCACGTCGGGGGCACAAGGCGCTGCCGAACAGATGGGGAGTTTTTTTGGGGGGGGGACACAGTCGTTGCAGTAGGATGTGAAATGGGCACGCTATACCAGAAACAAACAAAAAAGAAAATAAACGGTGCCGTTAGTAGAAGTATCCACAATCGTGGGGGTGACCCTTAAACCCGAACTGTCGACGCAGTACTGACAAGTGCGTTTTGGACCAGCGAAAGAGGTTCCTGTACAGTGGAAACGTGGGATATTCTGCCTCTTGTACAGTAAAAACTAAGCCATGTTTGAGGTAGTCCCATACCTGTTTTTGATATGAATATAAAACGGAAGAGCGTAATTTGGTTCTTTTTTTGACACCCTGATTAATAACCATATCAATGGTTAGCTCTCTGCGAGACCTTTTTAATGATACATGGTAGTTGATAGATTTATCTTTGAAATTAGTCAAAATACGGTCTTCACCTGTTTTACCTCCATAACGAGAAGAGGTACAGAACTACCTAAAACTGGGTTTAATTTTTACTGTGTGTTCCTCGGTAGTTTGATCTTTTACTTACTACACCAAGAAAATTAGCGGCATGTAACTGCGGTAGTAGGTTTGGTCACATTTCTTGTTCGTGGCTTATCGCTACCGCTCCGTCGTCAAGCCTAACTCCGCTTATTTCTCCGCAACTGCCGCGGAGAAGAAAGCGGTATCAGGCTTGTCGATGGGTAGGCCCAGCTTACGTTTAAAAATGAAGGGCATTGTGTCTCGCTCTGTTCGACTTTAAGTAGGTATTTTGTATAAAAAATTGAAAGAGTTTTTTTTTTTGCTGTTTTTTTGGGGCTGTTTTTGATCGATGGCCATTTTATTGATTTTATCCTGCATTATAGTCATGGAGTAGTGTGCAATGGTTTCTTCCTTTTTTACCGCACGACTCTTAAAACGTGCTTTCTACGTGAGTTGTTGTTTCAACATTTAGAAGACAAAACAAGAAAGAAAACACGTTTTTCGAGCCACGCGGCATAAAAAAAGTAAAAAAACTATGGAAGTTATTCTTTCTGTACTAAATACGGAAGAATATTACTCCCCATCGTAAGCAACCCGTGGGGGAAAAGTGAGTTAAAACTTCTCTCCTGTATCGGTTTCCTTATTGGTATCCACTCTCTTTTAGACTCTCCTCGCCCCCCCCCCCTTTTGGTTAAAATATCGGCTAAAATTATTCAGCTCGGCTTCGTATTACACTAGACGACTTACGTCGGGATCAAGACCTAAAAGTTTCTTGTGAAAGAGTTTCGTCGCTCTAACGGAGGAAGTGTTTGCACTACGAATTTAAAACTGCCTGGAATATCGAAGCTCGTCTAATCGCCTATTGCACCAATATCCTATATTTGAGTAGGTTATGGACCCGGTCAAGAGAATTGTTTGGGAACTTCAGAAAATTCTCTCAAAAATGTATCTGCCGGCGGGAACGTGAGAATCGATGAAGGAAGAGATCGTGTAATGAGCAAATTTGTTCCCTAATCAGCGATAAGAAATGTAGATGCAACCCGCTTGACACGAGTGTTGTGCGTGTTGCCTACAACCGACTGCATTTGTAGCTTTTCAGCCCTCAGGCTACACGTAGAGCACTCGTGTTGAGCTTGCATCCTCAGAGGGGGGGGATCGTAATTCGCTCGGTACTGCACCTCTTCTGTTCTAATTTGTCTTCAGCCTTTTATAGCATTTAGAAGATGAACGCCATACAATCTCCTAGGTTAAGTGCCAATGCCAGTGGCAATCAGCTGTTTTCAAGTCTTATGCCACTTACGTTTCAGCGGCAGTAACGGTCGCCAAGAAGTTAGCGGCATCAGGCTTATAAGGCTAAGTGATCTAAGGTTAGATCTTTCTCGTGTTGCTCTGCTCAATTCCTTAACGGGAAAGAAACACGAAAGATTGAAAATTAAACCTTAATTTAAAAATATACAAATAATAAAAGGTCAGTTCTATTCGCACGCTTATGTTAATACAACGGAGACTTGAACGAACGGAAACCAACCATGTTAAGTGTTTCAGCGTGTAAATAGTCACTTCGATAATAAAAAATCGCGGTTGATTCGTCCCGATGGCTATGCGTGTTTTGTGGGCGGACCCCAAATCTGGAGTGGACGTGGTTTGTTTGTGTCCCACTCAATGCTCAAAGCAGCTTTGCTCTTTTGCACCAATAGGTTTGAATGTCCCCGTTAAACCAGCTCTTTGGCGAATGGGACCATCGGTTGGGGACCCAGTTGACGAATGCTCAGTTCTGTTTGATATAGACAAAGCCGGTTCTTCCAGCTCCTCTTTTCCAAATTTTATTCTCGCGGACGCTCGATTGAATCACAGATTAGTCATCTGTTGCCTCTTTTTAGCACTTTTTTAGCTCCCAAGAAGCATTTTATTCCAGACTCCCAAAACATGGTCGAAGGTTACCTGATTGGTGATCTTTAAAGTTTTCATTTTGACGACCTTTCCTTTTTCCTCTCAAGAAGTGAAATGGTGTTCAGGACTAATTACATTCTTGCTCAAGGCAATGTCTGGTTTGAATCTTTTTTCTTGAATTATCATCGGTGGGTAAATATTAGGGTTGGGGGGTGTCGAAAACAGAGCATTTCTTATAAAAGGTCAAAAACTTCCTCGTATTTCGCAGCGCACGTGCTGTTCCGTCCTGACAGCGATAAAGTCATTTTTTTTTTGTTTAAGACGTACGCTGCGTACATTTTTTTTGTTTTATCACAAAGCCCTTCTTTTAAGATTTTGTCGTCAAGAAATTCTGATTTAGTTTTTATTGCTGTTCCTGATATACTTTATGGGTCAGGGATCAGAAAGGAAATCTGATTACACGGAAAAAAAGGTTTTGTTATACCAACAAAATCATTTCTTAAAATAGGGATAACAAAGATATTTTGTTACAACAACAAAATGTTTGGTTCTATCAACAAAATGTTTGGTTGCTGCGGCAAAATTTTTGGTTGCAGCAACAAAAATTTTATTTGTTGTACCTAATTTTGTTGCCGTAACAAAGCCATTTTTTTCCGTGAACCAGCTTAGAGTATACTCTTGGTTTCAACTTTTCTCGCAACCAAACTAATGTAATGATGCAAAAATGTAATGGAAATCTTGAACTGCTGTCAGCTAAAAATTATTTTGTTTTCGTAAATCACAACTGTCAATATAAACATTAATTAGGATATAACAATCTTCCCCACACGAATCCTCGTATTAAAAGGGTTTCGTTCGAGAAAAATCTTTTTTTTTCTCTCTCAGAAACGATCTTTTTCAGAGGATAAACTAATTAAAAGCCAATTATTCGCAAATTATAATCAGTCATCTAACGATCTGAATTACATCTGACAATCTGACATCCATTCCGATTTTCCGCAAAAGTGCAGCACGTGTTACTATCAAGGTCCAGTTGAACCTCTTATCGTGTCAGCGCGCAGTGAAGGCGTCGTTTTTTGAAATGGAACTTAACGATTTGACGGTGGGAACGTTATTTGGGGCGTTTTCCAGTTCGCAAGTTACGTCACTGCCTCGGGATAGATCTTCATGGGGAAGTTGATTCACGGAATCGAGCAATGCGTGTGCCTGCGCTATAGTCTGACTGGGAACATTTCTTTCGCATGGGAAACTGCCAGATCACATGGGGTCTTTTCATAGTGAAATCTTTTCTTGTTCTATTTTCTGCTATTGATAATGTTATGTACTTTACCCGCGTGTCATGGGTGTTACAGAGATTGATATGCATAAACTTGCCCCATTTTGACTTAAGATGTGTAACTTCCTTCACAACCAAATGGAGAGTGTTGAACTGAAGAAGTGAGTGTAAGGGCATAACATCACTATTTGTTCCGGGTCACAATGAAAGCTAGCTCCTGTTAAAGATAGTCCCACACCTGTTTTGGGCACACGGGAAAAAAGGTTTAGTTATACTAACAAAATCATTTGTTAAAATAGGGATAACAAAAACATTTTGGTACAATACAACAAAATGTTCAGTTCTGTCAACGAAACGTTTGGTTGCCGTAGCAAAATTTTTGGTTGCAGCTACAAAATTTTTATGTTGTCCCTAATTTTGTTGCATTAACAAAACTATTTTTCCGTGCGGTATGTAGCTGATTCAGAGCGTAATTTCGGTAAACCTATGAACAACCATTTCAACGAAAAGGTCTCGTCGAGAGCTCTCCATTGATATGGTTATTCATTAGATTATCATTAAAAATAACCAAATTACGCTCGTCCCCTGTTTTACCTTCATACCTTAAACAGGGGTTAGTTTTTACTGTGCTCTCGTTAAGTAGTATTAAACAATCAGATTAAACGAAATGGACTGGATTTTTTTTTGGTTTGCGCAAATGTATGAGATATCAAGTCGGTGAAATATGTAACCTTTAAAATTTTGAGCATGAGCGTGAACATTGAATACCCAAAAGCAAGCAAAGAGTTTTTATCTTATGTCGTAGCGGTTTGGCGAAAAGTGTCGTTGATTATTTTATGGCGTCCTAAATATCCCGTCGTGGAATATCTTGAATTTCGCAGGTCAGTGGTGATGGCTAAAGGTGGTCAGACGCCTACGGAGAGTTTTACCTCTTACCCCCTCCACGCGGCTCCACCGTTTTATCCATCCTCAAAAGAATACGGAATAACATTGGCCACAGAATAGCTAGCTAGTCAGTTTACATGACGCAGCTAAAATATACATTCCTTTAAAGTGAGCTACCCGAAACGCCGAAGTTACCAGAGTGTTCTCTTGACGTAACCATGCGAGCTACACTGTAAAAGGAGAATCTTGAATTCTGATGCCCCAAAACACACATCACTTTTCTGAAAAAAAATAAATCAGTCCAATTATGCATACTGAAAGTCAGACATCACTTTGGATTTCTATAAAGCTGAAAATCAGTGAATATTTGGACTGATTTTTTTTTAAGACTCGTAATTTGATGATTTCATGATTTTGTTGCATCGAAAATTAGGATTCTTGTTTCACGGTGTAGCATTTCACCACTTTTT
>Ga0058701_10005316_pt1 | contig 10663 bp, 4 predicted proteins | sample AgamicOrMae_FD_97039 | JGI IMG/M metagenome (GOLD analysis project Ga0058701, IMG submission 97039) | Agave microbial communities from Guanajuato, Mexico - Or.Ma.e | ecosystem: Host-associated > Plants > Phyllosphere > Phylloplane/Leaf | place: Guanajuato, Mexico | collected 2012-06-04 | reverse complement strand
GTTTGAGGGTAAAAATTATAAAAGTTGCAACTCTCTAATTTTGGGCTGAAAAAAAAAAATAAATGAAAAAAATCCAGCTTGCGCTCTTAATGTGAAAGACGCATTTTCTTCGACTGATACCTTGCAGCTTGAAGGCAAAATATTCCTCCCAGATTGCAGGGACCTAAAATTCTAGAAAAGCTCGCAGGACAAGCAGTCCTGCTGCTCAAGCATTCTGTTTAAACCAAGGTCATGTTTGAACGTTTTGCTGTCGCAGCGAAATCAGGCATCTGCCTACTATTTTATTAAGGCACATTTCTTTACACTTACAAAACACAACGAAAACTTACAAAAACACTCTTGGATCGATTCATTCGTATCGCCAGCTCTGCAGAAGAAAAGAAATATTTCTAAAACGAACCCACTCAACCGCTAAGCCCTCACGTGGGCAAAACCTTGCACACCTCACTTCTAAGGCCCGACACTGGACAATTATATACAATAAATATCACGAAAGAATGCCGACATGATTCAGAGGTATTGAAGCTTTTTGCCCCTACCAGCCCAGTATCCATAAACCCCGGTTTAGTCTTCAATGTTTGCCTATCGGGTTTTTTCCTGACCTTACCGGTAGTGAAAAGACAAATTTCCGAATCAATAAGTAATTTAAAATTATGTAGTAAATGTTAATAAGAAATCTTAAATTACCATGCTAGAAATGAGCAGTCTTAGTTACGTGGAAACAGGGAAATACTAAAGCCGGTTTTTAGGCTATCATTGACCTTCACGACGCAACTTCAAGTTCTTCCTTAACATCATCAAAATTTAAATACTTAAATCACATTTTTTTGTTTGGTTTTATGTCACAGAAAGAAAACTTTCCCCGAAATCTGAAGGTGCGTTCCTCGCAAACCTCTGTTAAAGGAAAATAATTAGAGATATCTTTTAAAAAGTGAATATGCGGAAGCCGGCAGATGAGTCATAAGAGTTGAATTGTCGGTACGATCGAGATTAGAAGACCCTGTCCCCAGTAAGTCCACTGATTCACTGGTACTTTTAGTCCCGATTGTAAGTCGTAATCAAGATCGGCATTTGATTTAACCCGGAGCTCTTAAGCGTGCAGGAAAGGGATCAATTAAGACGTATTTTTATAAATTAATACTTGGATGAAAAAATTCACTACTCCTTACATCATTAATTTATCGTCGATTTTACCATATTGGTCGCGATTTTCTTCAAATGACTAGAAAACCCTACATCTTAAAATGTAATAGAATGTACAGACTTCAGAAGTCCATGTAAAAAGATTTTCATATCTGCCCCATTTTGGTGAAAACACACACTTAAAACTAAAACTACAAAAGTGTATTTTCACGAATAAGCGGCAGATCCGGAAAACTTTTTACATAACCAATATACGCCAAAAAAGCTTACGTTCTTATGTCAGAAGTCCATCTTGAAACTTAAACAGCATGGCACAAAAACTCATAAGGGAAAAACAATAACTGGAAAAACTTGCAACAAATAATATAAGGTATCTTTTGAGTCAAAATAAACGCTATATAGATGTTACTTCGTTACTGCATTGGTTGTAAAAAAAAATCCTACTTGAAAACATCTACAACTGTTATATTAAAATAAATAAAATGTCCTCACTCGTAAGTTCCGGACTAACCATAGTTTAACTTGGGTTTCCAAAGTTAAAATTAACAATGTATAAAACACTCGGCACCTTCATTCAAGCATAACAGACATATAAATACTCTTGGTAAGACCTGTTATTTGGTCTCACCGTATTCGAGATAAGAAAATCCTGTCGTCGTGGCATTTTCCCAAAGTTGAACGCTTAATTCGTAGGCACTGTCGAATTTCAGACGTGAAGTAGAATGCAACAAAAACAATCAACGGTTGAACCCTACATAAGCAAAAACTAAGACGCGGCAGAACTTAAGTCTACTGGTACTTCTACTACCCAGGTACAAAGTTCACACTCCTTACTTATCGGTCCAAAAAGTTCGCTTTGTTGGTTCCGAGACCAGGATATCTAAAAGGTTTTAACAACCTTAGATTTTTAACTTACATAGGTAGCTTTAAAAGCGTGGTCAACTTTGGAGGACAGCATGATGACCTTCGAAACACCATAGTTTATTTACCATGAGATTCTGTGCATATGGTTTAAAATTTTATTCTCTGGGAAAGTTCTACTAAGTTACGCTCGGGGTTTTACCCTTTGCGTACTTTCGACAATGAAAATTCCGAAATTTCTTGGAGGAGGTTCAAGAAATCTACCGTAACATCATTCGGATACCGGTAGTTGTCGTTGTTGCAGCCAATCTATCGGATGACCTTGGCTAAGTTTACCTATCCTAGTTGAAAACTTGGTTGTCTCCATTGGTTTACGATGAAAAACGATTGGAGACGTTCTTGGTGAGTAAGACTGAAAAGTCTTTGCGTGGTCCTCTTCAATAGTAATTGGTCGAGTATCGTCATTTGTTCGTCGCGGGGTAATAGTACATAATGGCTGGGGCAGGGAGCTGCCACTGCGCGGCGTGCAGCTCAATCAACTGCAGTAATGTTTTGCGAATGGCTGGCACCACTGTCGAGGTAAGGAAAGCGTCTCTTACCCCGCCCAGGATCGCGTTCATCCGAGTTGGGAGCTCAGTCTCCAGGTCTCGCCCAATCGAGGAGAGAACGAAAAACAGGCATTCCATCTGCAAACATACAAAAAAAAAAAAAATAATTTCAAGAAACAGACACTGGAACTCAAAGGCGGAGAATGGTTGCCTATTTTTTTAACTCTATAGTTACCCTTTCGTCGCCACATGGTATTGAGAGCAGGGCACAAAAAGCTTTACCTATCACTGCTTAGCCTGCCAAAGCTTAGATCTAAAGAGAGAGCAGTGTGCTGGTGGATATGGACAAAGGACATTGGTTGAAAGCGAGGAGGCAGGGGCGTGACAACGGGGTCGCAAAAGGGTTGCTCAGCGACCGGGTACGGGTGGGTCGGAATCCACTTTTACCAAGCTCTGGTTTTAGCAAATCGATGTTTCGTCCAGAACTCCAACACCATTTGTCTAACACACAGTGAAGTTACCTTATGCAAATGCACTCTTTCGTGAAATAATCGAAACATAAACCCGTGTTCGTTTAAAACATTCACCAAGTGTTCAAATCGATTTTGAAGAATGGAAAAGTATTAATTATGTTGTCTTACGTCGATACCCTAACGTAGATGTTGACTCCATCACTTAAGAAATATACTGAAAACGCTAAAAAATTAGGCAACACGCTTTTCTCGAGAGTCAATGTAAGCAACAGCGACTTTTTATCTCGAGTTCTGGTCATGCCCCTGCAAAGATTTTTGCTGAAAGTACCTACGTCTGGTTAGATTGACCACATACCTCTTTTAGGCTGTTTATGGCTGGCGGTTTAAGACAATCTTGGCAGCATTTCGCCAAGAGAGTAAGCAACAACAAACCGGGGGACACGCCGTCGTACTGGGTACGAAGCTGAAGCTGTCGCCGTTTCAGCTAAAAACAAAGGAAATACTGTTTTACAATCACGCACCTTTTAATATGCAAACAAGTAAATGTTTGCTACTTACCTGGCAGTACATTTCATTGAGGAAGGCCATGAACGCGGGATACCGCGGTGGTCGGAGATATTTATCGCGACTTTGATACCATAATTGGCACGTATTCAGTAAAGATTCTAAAAACGTTTCGTTTTTCTCTTTCTGCAAAACAACAGATGAACGTTAGTTTTCGACCATCCCGCCTAACAAAGAAGCACTTCTCGTCCTCTATCGGTGGCCGTTACAATTCACGACGTCAACGAGTACCACAGAGGGATTGAGGTATCTAGTTTCGTATTCAAAGACGTTTCAGGCCAGTCCTTGGCATGAACCTACGTGAGCATACCACTGGGTCCGGCCACCACCTGACGTGAGGTGACTGTTCCCACTAGCATGCCTACGTAGGGTCATGCCTAGGACTGGCCTGGGATCGAACAGAAACGTTTTAGAATATGAACCCTAACTTGGGGACCGTCCACATTCTACGTGTGCATTCAGAGGGGGGGGGCAGGGGTCTAGGTTAGAGCACAGTCTAAAGTATTTTTTTACGTGGAAAACCTATGTTTAGGGGCACACGGAGGGGGCGGGCGTCAAACACCTAGCCTACTTAAATACCACCTGACTTAACTATAAATCTCAAACCACACAACTGTCAGTAGCTTCTCCTTAAAACTGGAGAGTAACTCTCCTGCTTAAAGTCAGGAAATTTTCTTTTCGGAGGTCGTCCTTCTTCCCGTATATTTTACAAGCACAAAACTCTTCCACTTTACAGTTCTGATGGAACGTTGAACCACGGTGAAACACAGTGAAAGCTAACTTTTAAAACCGAGTGTGTTGAAACTTCCAGGATTCTCGGTCACTGTTCACAGCCCCTGCGTACTGCTGCATAGGCAACACCAGCGTGCGCGTCTAGTGCGTATTGCCTACCCTGACCTCCTCAGGGTTCCTCCCCTCACCTTTTACAGTTACTTCCTGACATCTAGAACACATTTTCTAAATCAAAAGATAATACAAACCTCTATAATTGTGATACATAGTTTAGCCGCAGGTTCAGCAAAGAGTCTGCTCTCGACAACTCGATCCATTATATGCCTGACGAGCTGCATGAGCGACCGGGCAGAGACCTGATTCGGATCTGTAAAGATAAACAATGAAGTTTACACTTTAGTATTTCACCGATAGTCATCCTTTCGACATTCGCTCTGAAAACATGGCATTCTCGCCATACTAGGCAACAAGCATCGCACTTTTGTCAAGCGGGCTGCAGTCATCTCAGAAAATCCTCAGGGGTTGTAACTCGCACGGTATACATGTTAAAATCCAGACAAGCTATGAACTCGCTCAAGATACGGAAAATCTCTGGTTCCTTCATTTGTACGTCGAATGGGTTTACAGCACTCACCTTCGACAGCCCGCTGAATCGCTGCATGAACTTCCGGAGGGAAGCTCCCCAACTCGGAGGCTTCTCTGGCAACAGCGGACGAGCCCAGGTCGGCGGCAGCCATGCTTTTCGAGCGTTTCAGTCCGCCAGGGGCTGCGCCGCTCCGGTCGATCACGGCCGGCTGGATCGTGGACAACGTCTTGGACTGTCTGAGCGCTTTCGCGTGGACGGCTTCCTCTTCCGACCGGTGTGACCGCCGTTGCGTGGCGGAAGCAGCCGCGGGGTTGCCGTCCACGTCAAACCGGAAATGGACGCGCGGAGACTAAAACAAGAGCCACCTATACCTTCAATATTCCTTTCAGGACAGATAGAACCTCATTATTCTTTTCAGAACATGTACAATGGGTCACAAAAGTCAGACCCTTGCTTCCATAAGAAATACATGGAAGCAGGAGTCATGACTTTTGTGGCCCACTGTACTTAAATTTCTTTAACGACATACATAACCTCAATATTCATCCCAAGACCAACATAACCTCGATATTCCTAACGAGACATAAAAGTGGATAAGTAGGGTGGCGGTGCATAACATCGATTGTCCTTCAGAGAAGGTAACGATCTTTAACATTCGGCAGAGTAGCATAGCCCACTGGATGGAAAAAAATCTACCCAACACATGGCATATAACTTTAGGATGAATTAAATTATAGACCTGTAAAATACACGAAAATGGTCCTGAATCTATGTCCACCAAACACAAAATGTTGTTTTGGCTTCAACCATGTTAGCTTCAAACATATTAGCCATGTAATCGCATTTTCACCAAGTTGGATGGGTCGCCGCATAAAAGATTGATTTTAAGCTAACAAGTTTTAACTTTTAATTCTCATTTCAAGGATGTTCGTTTTACCTGTTGCAAAAAGTTTCTTTGCAACGAATGCATGACGTTTCCGCTTGATTTCGATTGTTGAAGTGTTTTCGTCATCTTCGTCGAAACGTGGTTGTTGTTGTTGTTGTAAATATGATTATTCATGGCTGCTGCAATATTCCCGCTAGATCTGCAAAGTGATTAGAGATTAGTAGCGCGTTTAAGTAACTTCACAGATTTTTAGCGAGAGATAACTTACCTGGATAAGGTCAGGTCACCGGGATGCATAGTGAATTCTTTTGCGTGGACGTTCAGTTTTTGAGCACTCTCGCCCAGCAGATTCACCACATCCACTCGAACATCTGCGATCAAGATAACATTCATTAACTCCTCTCCACAAAATCAGAGAGGAGCAAAGATACAAGCTTGGAGGTTTAAAAGAGTGAGAGAAAGCGTCTGACTTTGACAAAATAAAGCGAAGCTATGGAAGATCACCGCCCATTTTGGACGGATTGAGGGCGAGCCCTGGAGCCATGGCTCCACGGCGTCACTAGAGCCCTGAAAAGTAGAGAGGTGCAAATGAAATCCATGGCCGCCATGTTGATCCCCGTTTTTCCGTAAGGAATACATTGGGCCTACCTTAGCGGCTCCCATGGCAGGGGTAACCATTCGCGCCTATCCACTTTTAAGGGCTCTAGGCGTTCCCAAGCAAATGCTTCCAACAAAAAGCGAAACGGGGAAGGTAGAAAATAGAGAGGAATCGCGGGGAGGAAAATGAGTGTGGACCTTTTATCGCCAACGTTCGTAATTATCTTCTTTCTTTTTACAAAAAAATGGATTAAAGAGAGAGGAAGATGATCACCCTACCTGGCTTTCCACTCTGTTACACGCAAATCAGCGAAAAGAAGGAAGTGACAATTCACACGCTGCCCCATTTAAAATGTATTAGGTTTGGTTTCCGCGCGTTCAAGTCTCCCTTGAACTAACATAGGCGTGCGAGTAGAACTAATGGGTGAATGCGAGTAGAACTAATAGAACTAATGGGTAACGAAAACAAAGTTGGATGAAATGTCACTTTAAGAACAGAACCTACAATCGCCACTTCAATAAAAATAGGGTGACTTGAAACGAGTCCGAAAAATTAGAAATTGTTCGCTAAATTTCCGCTGATTTTGCTGTTAGCATGCGACCAGTTGCTGTTAGTATGTCTATCTTCTGGATCAGTATGAAGCGAAAGACGGAATGTTAGGTTTTGATTAATATAAAATATTATTTAACCAGAGCTTAATGGAGACTGCTTCTTACTCGGCGGTCGGTAAATCTCCAAGGTGGGTTTCGCTGCACTCGCACCCCCTCCACCACCGCGTCTGCCTTTAGCCTGCAAAACACAAGAAAAATCCTTTGAACGTTTTCTCCACCTTCCAACTGCTTTGAGCCATGAGACCGCTTTTTATTTCTGGGAGTGTATTAGCCCAACTGCCCCATTTTAAATGTATTCGGTCGCGTTCAAGTCACCTCCCATTTAAAATGCACTAGGTCGGTTACGAGTATTCAAGTCTCCCTATTAATGCATGTCGGGTCAATAGCAACGCCCTTTCATTTTAGGGAGTGTCTATTGACCCGACTGCTCCATTAAAAATATATTGAGTTGGGCTACGTGCGTTCAAGTCACCTCCCATTTAAAATGCATCAGGTTGGTTACGTGCGTTCAAGTCTCCCTAAATTAATGCATGTCTGGTCGTGGCAACACCTTTTTATTTGAACACTGTAGTGCCGCAAGAATAGGAAGAAAAATTTCCCTGCGGCTGTTTTCGCAAGAAAAAGCTACAGAAAATATTTTGTTTAATTCTTAAAAATTAGATGTTGTTTCAGAACCAGTTTGTCTTGTACAACCGAGGTTGAGACGGCTTAAATACATGTAGAAATCAGTCGATAAGTAAACATATTTACAATGAGTGAGAAAAGCCGTGAAAATTAATGTTTTGATGTACTCCTTAAGCTTGAGATGTATCCGACGTTTTCCCCCCTTTTGAAATAGCGCTTTTTTAAGCAGAAGGCATTTTTGGGCAGAGTGCCAAGGTTACACTAACGCAGTGTTAACTGGCAGTGATTGCCTGCCTGAAATTCGCGCTCCTGACATCTACAAAATAATGCAGGGCTTTAGCAGCAGACCACCCCTCCATTCAGTCGATTTTCACGGAACGCTTAGCGCTTTTGAAAGTAAGTTAGTGCGACAATTAACAGTTTCGTATTGCGTCCGAAAAAGGCGATTCGATAATTTCAGGATAGGCAACCAACGCGGTGGCCGTGTTTTGCGGGTTGCCTATTTATCCGCGACTGCTCGTTGCCCGACTTCGTTAGAGCACTTTCTACCTCTTGTGTTCTCTCTTGGTATAACACGTTCCAGAATATTAAAAACATAAGCGACGGGCGGTTAACAACCCATACGTTGTTCAAACTTATGACAAAACAATAGAATAAATAAAATAAGGATTCCCAAAAAGGAGGTTTTACGAAAAGAAAATTACAGGTATTCTCCTCGAAAGTATTTTTCTAATTGAAAGAACAAATTATCCTCAAAAGGAATATCCCTTTTGAGCATCTAAAATTCGCTAACAATGTGAGACGCACGTCGCAACTGACTTCCAAATACAGAGTGCGGAACCGCGGAGACTTAAAGGCTCACCTTAAAAAAAAGGTGATTAACCGCCTTATTAAGAGAGGCAAGAATCCTTCCTGGAGGTCTAAAAACCTAATTTCTTTGTTACGAATAAACGAAGTGAAATGATAACCACATATTTTGGATTTTGAAATCTCAGTTTAAATGTCGGAAATATCTCTTTTTTTTCATCATGTAAAAAATTCCATGAATTTTCCTTGATCAACGGCCACCTTGGAACCAGCTTTCTACAAAGTTGGAACTTATGGATTCATGCACCAGTCGCAAATTCTGTTCGTTCACATGGACAAATTATGATTGATTTAATTAAAATAACGAGAACATCGACTTCGCGTCGCGGGGGCGGCAATGGGAGGCGGAGGCCGTCTTTTAAATGAACGCAAATTTTTCGCCTTATTCGGCAACCTTATCATCTTTTATACGTGCAGTCATTTGATTCCGCTTCGAAACCATAATTGCCAACAATACTGTACAGCCTACGCAGAAAAAAAGGCTTCGGAAATTTTTGAGACGGGGAACAGACAGCATGTACCGTAGATCGAGTTGTCCATGACACAACCTCCTGAGGGTTTTTTCATTATGATTTCACGGATTGACTTCATTGATAATTAAAATTTCAAGGAGAAATAACATAATTCATGTGTAATAGAGATCTTATATTCAAGAGTTAAGAAGATTTATTGCACTAAGATCCTGAATAAATCATTTAGATTAAGAGGGGGGCGCACCGCGACGTCCTAATATGAAATTTTAGTTTTAATTTAGAAAAGCGTTTTATGTTTTCCGTTAAAAATGCCAGCTTTTTTTTCATGCAGCAAAAAAAGAAAAAAAAAGCAGGAAAAATCGTCATTTCCAGAAGATGAGGGAATAACTGTACTTTTTCCTTGTGAAATGGAAACCCAAGTAGGTTGGCGTATTGATTAACAACGGCGAAATACTACGAAAAAGCACAATAAAAAATCTAAAAATTGGGATTTTAATAAAAAAAATATTGATTAAAAAAACGTTGTTTTCAAATGTTACTACAGCAGAAATCGTATATAACGAGACCGGTTATAACGAGCAACCGGATATAACGAGTAGATTTGGTGCTGAAATCCGGTCTCGTAGATGCACGTATATGTTTAAAGCGATATCGGTTATAACGAGAACCGGTTATAACGAGCAAATTCGGCTTGATCTTGGTGCTCGTTATATACGATTTCTACTGTATTTTTTTCGTTCAAACTACGTAACAAAAAGCAACTCTAAAGGGATTGCATGGAGGAAACAATGTTGGAAAAATTGTTGATTCTATGCAACATTTTATTTTCGAACTGTACTTTGATCAAACAAGCTCAAAACATTCGCTCCATTCTTGGTAATAACCTCGCCACTTCCCCCTCCCCCTCACTCTTCCCTTTCCCCGCCCCTCGTCATTCATGTGTTTACATTCTCCCACCACCTACACCTTCGTCCTCTAATTGAAAGCGTTTTGGATCTTGTCTCGGCCTATAATTGAGTTGTAAGCGAGATCAAAGGATGACTGCCCCGCCTTTCGCATTTTCATCACCAGCTTGTATGAAAAATTTACGAATCAAAACATCAGGCGCCCGTTTCTCGACTTGACGACTCCCTTCCGTCGCCAAAGGGCCCGTCGCTTTTATTTGGAACAAGTCAAAACTAATTATTGCTGAATTGACAAAAAAAATGCACTTCGAATTTGAAAAGTAGGATTTTTTACATGTTGCGTTCCACCTTGGGTCGCCAAGCCGAGCGGAGCGACAGAGGAGCAACGCACAAGGCACTTAACCTAACGTACGTTGCCTGGGAAAACCTATACCAGATTTCATAAATCTAACCTAGGTTAAACTAGTCTACGCGGTTGCATGTCGTTAATCATAATTTATGAGACGCTGAACAGTGTGGAACAAGGAGATAGATAGTTTAACTATTAAAACTAAGAAAGGATTTAACATTAAACTAATTTTAAATTGCTTTCGAGGAGACCTACTAAACTACTAATTATGACGAAACGTTAAAAAGTTTATGATGTAAAGAATTCTAACGAAAAGAAGTAGGGCTGCAGGACAGATGCGCCGGGCAATGCCTGCGTTAATCCGTAAGCCCCTGGCCGATTCCAAGAAGCGTCACGCTCGGGCGCACGCGGCTGACCGATCTGCCGCCGAAGCGCTGGGGACC
>Ga0058701_10005315_pt1 | contig 10664 bp, 8 predicted proteins | sample AgamicOrMae_FD_97039 | JGI IMG/M metagenome (GOLD analysis project Ga0058701, IMG submission 97039) | Agave microbial communities from Guanajuato, Mexico - Or.Ma.e | ecosystem: Host-associated > Plants > Phyllosphere > Phylloplane/Leaf | place: Guanajuato, Mexico | collected 2012-06-04 | reverse complement strand
GCACCCATTTGCGACAATAATCACTTCATATTCTTCACTTGATAGACCCATTTCGTAGAACGAGTCGTGTCGTTTGTGTTGGGCAATAGTACCAACACACCTTTTCCTCCTTGTTTAAATTGTGTATCATTTTCCTGGAACAAACTCAAGATTGCTTTATTTTCTGAATTTCCAGTACTTACCTTTCAGTTTTTTCAGAATATTTTTGAAGAGATTTCCTGTGTTGCTGGACTGAGCAGATGTTTATAGAGGCACAACAAAATATTCTGTTGATGGTGTTGGTAGATGACGGTAAATTGAACTTTGGCAGTCACCATAGTGATCCCACCATTCTGCTGCGAAGGGCATGGTAAAAAGAATATGAAAATTCTGGGTACTGATCACCAGCTTAATGGGTACTTAGGCTGGCGTTTCCGGTACTCCAAGCGGCCGGCCCTTCACACAGTAAATCACTCATTTTTTTGAATGGAAAATGAGTTCTAAAGGAAAAAAAAAAGTAATAAAGGAAAGCAGCCAAAAGAATTAAAACGCGGATAGAGCAAACGCTGCCGTTGCATGGAATGCTAAAAGAAAACCATTATTTTTCGAATCATTGCAAACTGAATGTAAACTGGCTCAGGGCTTGCAGGGTTTTAATTCAAGCAATATTTAGCTTGCTGGAAAAGTTCTTGTAATTCAGTGCCATTTCTTCCTTCCGGGAATGTGTTATTTTTTTTCCTTTCGTTGTTTTACCGTAATATTTCGATAAACATAACATCTGCAATTAAAGCAATTTTAAAACTCGGTATCTAGTTTTGGAAAAGTTTTAAAACCGACTTAAAAGCCCTGTGGTGAAACCATCGTGTGTTTTGAACTTACCTTAATTACAGTACTTTGCACGTACAGTACTTGAAATACTTTGAAAACACAGCTCCGTAAGTAACTCGAGCACTCAATCTGCTTCAGGAACATAGTCGGTAGTCGGTGGTTAGCGGACTCTTTGTAGCTTGAAGATATATTCTGTGTACTTTCAAGGAGCTTTTGAGTAGTTTGAAGCTACCCTACCCCTACCATAGATATATACTCAGTACTCTGAATGTAATCTACATCACGTCACTTCGTACTAATTGTAGCAGGCGGAACGGCGGCAGGATGTCTCTCTTTGAGTTAAAATAATTTTCCGATTGATCCTCTGAAGACTAATGCAGAAGTAACGCGCTGTAGAAAGTCTGCGCTGTTTGAACAAACATATCACCAACCCGTTTTAAACGAAATATATTAGGAAAATAATGGATATGCGAAAGGAAGTGTTGGATGATTTAAAATTGAGGCATGGGCAAGTGCATGGATTTATTCTTTCTCAATTTCGTCCACCTTTTGCTGAGTATACTAGTGGAAGTATGAGAGGCTTAACCTCATAGTACACCTGGTGTCGAAAACCGCGAGAAACTGCAATGCAGGTATACAACATTAAGTTTGCGAGGAAATTTCCTCTTCTTAAAAAGCATTGTATCCACTTGTAGGTATTCTAACGCGCAGGGAGTTTTGAACAAGTTTCGAGTCCGGTCGGGCTCCAGAAAGTGGTGGTGGTAGTGCAGCGGCACCGCCGCGCCGCACAGCTGCCTCAACGAAATCGGGCCGCAACTAACTATTATCATGTCTAGCTAACAAGTTAGCTACTTGTTGGCTCCACTTTTCCAGGGAAAGAACGAGATAATGACAAGTTTCATCAGATACACTGGGAATTTTTAATTTTTACTTGTGTTTTGTGAACGAATAAAAGCATTAGAATGATTTTCTCCAGTTTGGTTTTCGACGAAACTTTTCAGAACTAAAAGCTTGTTAGAAGTATCTTTTATACACATTTCTGAAAGCTGCTCACACTTTCTCGGATTTTTTTCTTTTCTTTAAATTTAATTTATAGGACAAAATGAAAACACAGAGGCTTCGTAGATGGAGGGAATCGTTGCCTAAATGAGGTAAATATGCGTGAAAGAGTCATCACTATAAAGGCATATGCAGCCAGCATAACACGACTGTATTCAGTGGCCTCCTCGTTTCTTCGCAGCCATCAACGATGTCCTCAAAACTTGACCAAAAACTCATTTCTATAGTAACCCCATTCTTTTTTCGTTTTAAACCAACGTCTTTTAATTACATTTATACCTCGTACCTGTCTCGTCGTTATTTATATTTATTGGCCTAAAATTTCTCTAAGTAAATTGGCATAAACCAGGTGCCCCCCATATGTTTTGTAGTATCTCCAGAAACATATCAAGATGTCAATTCGACTACCAGCTGCCATTTTTATTGAGGTTTTATACAGAAGTTAAAACACCTTGAAACGCGCCGAACGTGTCAAGAAATAACGTCAAATTAATAAAGAATATTAATTGCGTTGACGTAACCATGTCATTGAACAAGTGCTGGGTGCTGTTTTCATGATCTTTGATTTACCGTACACCGTACAGAACACCGAATAAAAATGAACAATTTGTATTTGTTTACTAAAGCAAATGTTTTACTGCGTTGTTTGTTTTTCGATATGCGTGGCCATTTGACAATATTTTCGCATTTGTGATCCGACCTGAGCTTAAGCTATCAGGCAACTGTAGTTCAAAGTAATTATTGATCACTGCGGAGCACCAGTGTTAGTGTCTGTTAGCTATTCGGCCCTCTTGGGTGTAAATGCCTTTTTATTTTCCTTGGTCATTTTCATTAGACGTTAACGGATGATTATATTGACTTGCAAGTGTATCCGATGCTTTAATCTCCCATTTTTGTAAAAAAAAAGAAAGAAAAAGAAAAAAATCTCCGACCAGTGAAAAATATTAGTTGTCAAGTCCCCTCCGTAGTCCTAGTTAACAGTGTGTTGCATCCAGATTTTGAGGAGAAAGACATCGTTTGAGAAGAAACCATATAATTGTATTGCAGTGTATGGCCGTATAATATAGAGATAAAACCGTATTGACCTAGATACCATCATCAATCAGATTAGGCATGTACAGACATCCGTCGTATGTACTATGATTGGCCGGCCAACCGTTCCGTCCGCTGTTGTGGACGATGCATATCCTTTCAAATGCCAATTAGCACTAGAAAGAGAAACCCAACTATGGACAACACTGACAGTAATGTATGCTACACACTTTAGTTATTGATAAGGTTGCAACCTCTAAAAGTTTGATTGCTTGCTGATTACGTATTTACTGTTATGGTATTAGAGATCCCCTAATTATGCAGTTTAAAAAGCCCGCGATTGTGCCCTTTTTTTTAGCTCATTACGTGGTAATTATGCGACGCAAAAGACACATTATGCGGAAATAAGCGTTTAAAAATTTTGCGGCTCAGAAAGTGATTATATTGGTTCTGAACCACTTAAAAACACTAAATAGAGCTTCGATGCATCATACGTTTTAAAAAATTATGCGATTTTGCGCAACTCATAATTTGGAATCTCTACATTGCTAATGCCGCGATACATCTGTCAACTCATCCAAAACAATGATGGTCGTCTGCCATTTTTTTTTCTATAAGCAATATAGCCTTCTAAATGTTCATCCCATGGCAACTTTGCCAACTCCCGCAGGCTGTCCGAAGATGCCCAACTCGTGCGTGTTAGGCATGTTTCTCGTGACCACGACGAACACGCCAAACTCGGGAATGTGCGTTGAACTTGACCTACAGAGAACCTTAGTCAGGCTGATTATTCAATGGAATCATCTAGAGAGTCCTGTTACATTAGCAACAGCCGTATATTAATAATTTTAAATTGTATTTTTTAATGTTTCTCTGTAAGTTTCGGCTTAATTCATCCCTTTAAGAAATATGCGTGAGTAAGCGATCTTTTCGGAGATCCTGAGGGAGGAGTCATCAACGTGATTAACGCAAAAACAAATGTCAAAATGTAAAATTATTTAGAGTGTGATTAAAGTATGTATTATCGAGATAAAATTCTAAGAGTGATCGTAAACTTGGCAAACATGCTTATCTGCAGTTATCCTTGAGTCTATCGCATACATATTTCACAAAATCACAAAACCTGGCAGCTGTGTTTTCACCCCTCTTGTATCTTGCGCGATTGGCTGAAGCGGCACTTGTTGACTACGTCATCTTTTTCTATTACGAACTCTCCCGCCAGTCAATTGGCGTGGAAACATAAAAGATAACTTTCCAAATCAATTCGGAGATAAACAACTTTTTTATACTTGAAATCTACTTACGGAATCATGTGCTGTTCCGAATTATCAATGCAGATATCAAAAGGTTCCCTCGATGTAATTCCCTTTTCCTTTGAATGCCCGGTCATGGCCTGCCCTGCCTCGCTTGTTTGACTAATACTTTTTTAGATCGCGGCATTGCTGATTACCTTCAATTTGAAAAAAAATGAATGCACTTGCTTAATAGTATAATATGCGTGCATCTTCGTCGTTCCCGAAAGAGATCGCAGATTTTTAAGTAACAGGAGACGACGAATTTTCATTACTTATGGAAACAAAGTCTTTTGAGGCAGTGCTGGTCACCGTCATTCCCCACCTAAAGACGACATCAAATACCGTCCGAACGGCCAATTTACGTGTCTCTAAACAAAGGTGAGCGGGTTAGTAATTGAGGCGACCCCGGGGGTCCCTAAACGTGCGATTGATCCCGGGGAGCCAAACGGCGGTTGGTGAGTGGCGATCTTTGAGCCTAAAGCGTGCTCCGCCCAAATGTCCGGCCGGGTTCCCCAAACAACGCAAACTGTTTTTGAGTGTCATCGTTTTACTGACAGCATCTATTGTTGACGCGACCCGCATTTATTAGGCTACGCCGCTCCACTCTACAGTCGTTACGTGGCTGCACACAAAAATAGTCGGACGAATCGCAACAGTTTACATCACGAGAGAATGTCATTTAAGACTGGTACGTTTTCATGTGATTGCTTTTTAATTTTCCGGCAATTAGCTGGGCTCGTCGCTAAGCGGTGGGGTCTTTTAGATCCTGGAACTATCTTTCCTGCTATGTATTGATAGGTTCATTGACATTGATATAACTCCATGGCGAGTCAATGTCCTCTAAATATGTCGGTCCGTAACTAGCTCGTTTTGAATGGCGCGTTTTATTCAACGAAAGCTATATATCTACAGTAACTGCACTTTTAGATTCCTCTTGAGTAAAAATACTTGAAATAACACCGGTACTTACGATAAGTATCCTAAAAATGACCAATGACACGTTCTCACGAACGTTCAAGGTGCTTCCACCTTTGATCTCTCATACTCGTGTTCGGCGAGCCACCAAATTGAGGTGCAGCAGCCAATTAGAAGCAGAGGCTGCGGACGTTCGGCTATCTCCGGAACTAATCCGTATCGCTGATTGGTACAGAAACTCAGCTTGGTAGCTTGTCGAATACGAGTAGCCTTTGGTTGAACTAAGCATACCTTCCATCGCGTCCCTCAATAAGCAACATGTGCGGTACAACAACGGTAACATATTTTAAAGAAATGCTTCTGCGATAGAATGCTTCTTTTCAATTCTGTATTTAAATTAGAGATAAACATTTGTGACCGTCCTTTGCATTAGACTGCTTTTTTAAAAATCTGTCAAAATTTTATTACGATTTGCTTGGGGCGATATAATCTGTAGATGTAATGATTGACGAGGAATTCTCGCGTGTTGTGTATGTATTAAAACATACCAATATACACATAAGACGAAAATGATATGAGAGGCACGTTTCTGACTCTGACGAAAAGAACCAACAAAGTCCTCCCGGGAGATTCCCAACCACTGAACTGTTTTGACGTTCTGTTTTCCAAAAGTTGTATCAGTTCTGATAGAAGTTTCTCCCGGCGGCCATCGGGAAACAATGAGTCGTCGAGGACCTTAAAAGGATGCGATAGCTGCACATTCCGTTTGAAATTGGCGCCCAACGTTCTCAGGGGACTTAGTGTGTTTTCGTTCCAACTCTCTTTTGAAATGTTTAACGATAGACTTGGACAGCGCTGCTTTCAACTTTTGCGGAAATTCAAGCGAGATCGGGAAGAGGAAATCAAAGTCGGAATGATTCCAGTTTACAGCGCCGCGCGATGTGTGTGAGCAATAACTCCGCCATAGGCGAAGCGAAAAAGCTTCCTCGAGACGAAGAGTTTAAATGTCGGGGCACAATGCCAGCTCGTTGCTGACAGGTGGGCTGTCTCCTGAAAAACTCAACATAGCGTTTGATATTGAAAGAGGGATTTTAGATGTTCGCAGCCAGTGTTTTTGTTGCCACTTCCTTCGGTTCTGCATTCTGGCCGACTGTCCCCGCAGTCGTTATGAAGCTTGACGTTCTGAAATGGAGGGCAATCTTCAGTTGTATTCGCCTCTTCTTTTAAGCAAATCGACTGCGGCTCTGGTTTCTCTATAAGTCATAGGTGTTCCATAATGGTGGTGGGCGGTGCCCGATAAAGAGGGTGACCTTCGTGAATACCCTGGGCTGACTTCTACGTCCCCTCCCAAGAACTTGTGCCAAGACATCGGAGCTTGGCGGAAAATATCGTACATAGCACATATACCTCGTAATTGATCGTATGAGGCTGTTCAGAAAAGATAATCGAAAACAGTGACATGAGGTCGTTTGCAAGAGGCCATGGACAGCATTCGATAACCATGACGAAATCGATCACTCTTATTAACAATCAATTAAATAACTAGGCACATTTTAAAAATAGGTCAAATGATCTTGTTTGAAAGAGTGATCAACTGCTACTTTTACCATAAACTGCAGTTGATCGATTTTCGAAACACGCCCTTCTGTTTGATCGTTTTTTCTCTGGTGGGATCGAAATCGTCGGTGTCTTCAGAATCATCCTCATTCGGCTCTGCTATCATCGTGGAAGTATTCTGTCAAATTGTTGTGTCTCGATGATTCCCTTCCTGATGGCGTTCTCGTTTTGTTTTTTTCCTTGTTTCCCTCAAGTTTTTCACCTCAGTGGCGTTCACCCTGTCCTTAGTCAGGAGTTGTGTTGAGGAAGTTCACGAATGCTCATTGTCAGTATTAGAGGTGCCAAAATATCTTCTTCATGAAAACTTACATCATGTCAATCGTCTTTCCTTGACGTGTACGTTTTTACCAGTATATCTGCACTCTGCAAGTTTATGACGTAATATCGAGTGCTGGTGTTAGTGTCTCAATGGTTGGAGGTATACCTCGCATCAATGTAGGCCACTCATTCGATCGCGTCCATTCGCTAGTTCTCGTAAAACTGTGTTAGCTGCAAGCACAGTTCGCGTTTCCATCAAGGCAATCAGACGAAGTATCGGTAGACTACAGTACAATTCTTTAAGACTAAACCATTTTTCAATCGAAACCTTGGCGTTTTTTCCCAACAAGTCGCTTGCAAAAAACACATGCATGTAATGGTTTTTGGTATTGAAAAACCGAACGGATCATGCCACTTCTAATGGATGTGCACTTTTCGTGAAAAACGATCATTTGCCCTCTGAAAAAAAGAAGACGAAGAAGAATTATATTTGAGGGACTTGTGTGAATGTTGAGGTCGTTTGAATGAAGGAAGCATTTTTCTTCTCTACGAGTTTTTTTACTCCCTTACTTTGAAGTCTGGTATTTTTAAGTACCGCTCGACGACAGCGCCGTTATACTCTGCTCGACATCTCAAATATAGGCTTTTATTTTAGGGTCGGCGACCTGCTTTTGTTATTGCTTCTTTCAATAGAGAAGGGCTGTTTGCGAATTCTATCCCTGAAGCAGAAGCTGCCAAGTCTTGTCCTCCTCATTATCCAAAAACCTTTTTAGCGATTTCTCTTCAGTTATGATTTCTAAATTCAAATGCGATCCAGATTCAATAGAACGTTCCGAAATCCACTTCCACTACAATAGTGGCTGTCCAGATTACATCGACCCACACCTGTCATCAAAAAGTTACTTAGGACCTCAGATTCCTATTCTAATCCAACTTCGACCTAGCCAAGCGTTTTTAGATGTAACTTTCGCTGTGAATATACCCAGTTAACCGAACTTAACAGAAGATTATTGAAGTGATGACTTTGTTTAGTGCTGCATCTGCCATGACTTCCATGAGCTGCCTTTATAATAGCTCGTTTCTGGGGTCTAATTTTTGAACTTTAAACCGCGACAGCGTTCCGTTATTGCCTCGTTTTACACGCTTTTCTCCTTCTCTGCTTGACTGGTGTCAGGAAAAGAGGAAAAAAATAAAATAGACAGATATTTATGGCCAAGTGCGGCGCAACGGGTGCAAATTTATGGCCTCATGAAGACTTATTGAGGCGGGCGATTTGAGCGGAGTTGGGGACTGGATAGCTAGCAGATGGTTCTCACGGATTTGATTGTCGCATGCACAATAGCTATCAGTTTGGCGCGGGGCCAAGCCGATTTCAGCTGGAAAGAAGGTCGAATCCGGTGGGGCGCTGGCGGTGCAGGGAATCGCCTCTTAAGATTGGACCCCGATCATTGGGGAACCCAGCCCAGACGCCGTGGCTTTACTCAACGTGTTGATACTTCGTCATTCATTGCTAGTCGCATATCTGATATCCTGCCTTGATGTCGAATCTACTCCCGTTATTTCTAAATTTATACTTTGCGCTAATGCTTTAATTTTAATTTTGATTTTTTTTTGTAAATGCCATGAACTAAAAGAAAATATGAAGTGACTATTCACACGCTGCCCCATTTCAAATTTATTACGTTTGTTACCGTGCATTCACGTAACCTCCCATTTAACATGCAGTAGGTTGGTTTCTGTGTGTTCAAGTCTCCCTTGTATTAATACAGGCGTGCGAATAGAACTGACATTAAAAATATGCTTACTATTTTACAAATAATGTTTGGAAACAGTACTTAAATATGAAATAAATTCGAAGTCAGGAAAATGGTAAATGCCTTTTGAAATACACAGATGAATACTACGAACTAGCTTAATTAGGTGGAAGCTGAACACTTGATTGGATCTTTGTTCGAGACTTGATATTTATCGATTTATGTTAAATAATAATAAGAAATGAATTGCAAAAAAGCAGATTTGATCTCACTGTAAATTGACAAAAACTTAACGATCATTGCACTTGCTTCCAAAGATAACACGGCCGTATGGATGGGCTTAAAAATAGTGACGCCCCAAACTTAGCCAGCGTCGAGTCGGTCCCCTCGTGTGGCATCGCATCACCAGCCCAAGTTGCCCTAGCCTGCCGCATATCCTTTTGTCGATAATTTATAAGGCTGGTTAACCTTGAATGTTTATTCGATTTTCGCTATCAGCAGATAACCGACCTGTCTGGAGAGTGGCGGCAAGCCTGGCGTGTTTGCTCTGCCAGCACTGGAAAAATATCACTTGTTTGTTTGCAAAACAAGCTGCATCTATATGCATTGTGATGAAAAGCTAGCTGCGCCACTCCGGGTCTCTGATTTCCATCCTTTGGTATGCTTTTTCAATTGATAGATCCTGTGAACCTAGAGCCCCTGTCTAGACCAGGGTAGGCAACTCATCCGCACACATGTAGTGCGTGTTGCCTACTCTGGTCTAGTCAGGGGCTCTTTGTAGAAGCCTGTGTAAATGGTATGTTTCAGTTCTTAATAAATAGGGATAACTACCCCGTCTTTTCATTTATGACAGTTACTACACCTTATTGACGTAGATAGCTAAAATGGTTGAAGTGTTGCGGTTGAACAAAAAGATGAATATGTATGATGAAAAAAAAGAAGAAAAGGAAAAAAATGACAAAACCTCCATTACACGAAGCATATTTAAATTAATTTCCTTGAGAGTGAATCCTAGCTAGCAAAGGGTATAAGGTGATTTCAAGAGCTGGAGACACCATAGAGCAGAACTACCGTGCCAGTTGCCTATCTCAACGTGAAAGCCGAACTGATTCATTTGCGTTTTCAAAATCATAACTTTTCGACAAGAATAACTCTTAGGAAAAAACTCAATTTATTTCTAATTTTTTGTACTGTTATTGCTTATCAAAGGTTTTTTTCCGCAAGGGGAGTGTTACTCCGACCGACTTCCCAAGTCCAAATATTTTCGCAACATTCCTTTTTTTTTCGTGCGTATTTTCCGCGTCGTTATCGCACACCATTCGCGTTCCTCGAGGCTCTTTCGGACGCATAAACATACGTTTCGCCTTCAGTTTTCTGCTTTGTAAATCGTTCAGAGGTGTCCTCGCTAGAATTTCGCATGAAATTCCTTTATGTTCTTCAAAGCGGTTATACTGCTGCTTGTTAGATAGCGGCGCGCGGGCTTCGGGGTAATAGGATCGGTCTGGGTCCGATACTCACGACCCTTCTTTTATGGCAGCACTTTTAACGAAACCTCAGTATTAAACATTTACTGCTGTATCCAGTTTGCCAACATTCCCAATTCGAACGATTTTCTTAATATTAGAAATTAGATCGTATCAAAGAAGGTGGTAAATAACCAAACAGTTTTTCCAAATTTTCCGCAAAGGAAAATCGATAACACAAAGGTTCTTTCTGCGAGGAAGGTAATCAGCTTGAATGTGGGTCGTTGAACTGGACGTATTGTCAAACAATACTCCTCGGTGTATAAGGAAAGTATGGATTCAAACCTAATATTTTGTCAGCCGATAAGTTAATATCTCATTCGGGCACGAAGATAAAAGTTTACGTTATCCGACTTTTTCTCATAAAAATAAATATATATAATAAAAAAACTCGCTTTCAAATT
>Ga0058701_10005314_pt1 | contig 10665 bp, 7 predicted proteins | sample AgamicOrMae_FD_97039 | JGI IMG/M metagenome (GOLD analysis project Ga0058701, IMG submission 97039) | Agave microbial communities from Guanajuato, Mexico - Or.Ma.e | ecosystem: Host-associated > Plants > Phyllosphere > Phylloplane/Leaf | place: Guanajuato, Mexico | collected 2012-06-04 | reverse complement strand
TGATAAATAAGACACTAAAAGTTAGACACGAAAAGGTGTTAACATTTTGACTACAAGCAAAGATGTCTTGTAGTCAGACACTTTTTTTCTAATAAGAGTGTGCGACAAAAATCTGTGACACTGACTATCGCGTTTTGCTCCTAGACAAACTACAACCATATCTGTTGAAATAACAATCATTTTTTGTCAGAATTACATTGTTTTAGTAACTGTAACAAAATAAAAATTATCGTCTGAAAATTGTAATTTAGACTAGAGTCCTATAACTTTAAAGAGAGGCGCTAAAGGTGTCCCCTGCCATGGGGGCCGCCATGATGGACGCCACTTCTTACACGGAGTTATATAACTCCGTGCTTCTTACGGGCAAACTGTGCTCAACATGGCGGATGTAGCAGTGATGGGAGTCTGATTTGCGCCTCTCTACTAAGTTTTAGGGCTCTAATTTTGACAAGTCATTTTTTGCGTGTTAGTTTTAATCAAGGAATTGTTTAAAATATCGCCGAGTTGGAAGGGGTTACACATAGTGATTCAAACAAGTAGAGGAGCAACTGATTGAGCGCTCCAAGAATATGAGCAATGAAAAAATACTGGAGCAAAATTGGAGTTTTGATTTAAGTAAAAGCCTGAGAGCGTTTTGTGTGGCCTTGGGGAAGGCGTCAAAGCAGGAAACGGTTTGGCCTCTGGCCGCACGCGTGCGTTTGTCTGCAAGTTCTTCCACATGAACCACAATTCTGCTTAGTCTTTCACTGTAAATTTGAGAGGCTGAATAGTCAGTCTATTCCGCCTTTCGTCGCGGAGTGAAGTGCAAAGATAAGCTGGCCAGTTAAGCTTACCTCTTGCTAAGTCTGGTGCCGCTAAGAATCACGAGGAATCAAGCTTGGCGACAGCCGAGCACGGGCACAAACATAGCCTCGGTTAACCTACACCTAAACGATTTTGCGTCATTCCTAATCAAGGGAATGAGAGGTCGGTCCATGAAAAATAACACAGAGGAGGTGAATACGACCTTTGAAACTGAGAGGGTACCGCCCGCGCCCGGACAGAAAGGTGAAGCTCAAATCAGCAACCCTGATCTCGTTTCAAGGACCTTTTGATTCCTGAAAAAAACCTTACCCAATTTATTCCGATGAACTCCTATCGAAAAATTGCGAATATCTACCCTTATTAAATGAAGCACGTTTTTAATATAGTAAATATATTGAGAACTTCATGGACCTGTATCTTGGGATTACGTTATGCCTGAAACAAAAAATTAAAAAAAAAAACATAAAACCCAAATATTCTGTAACAAAACCTGTGGCATCGACTTTCTGGTATAAATTTTAAAATATTTTCAAACCCACTACCGCCCAGAGATGCCGTTCGGGAACAGAAAAAAAAATACTTTAGAGGATCTTTTCAGTTCAGTATTGTCACGATTTAAAAAATATCACCCCTCTGGAAACCTGAAATTTACTCATTTGGCCATTTTTCAAGGCTTAAAATTTCGTATTTTAATGGAAAAAATCCTTCCAATTTCTATTAAGCTAAATTTCACTCCAAATACTTTGGGCTGTTGCTATGCGTTGCTTTTGACAATTGTGGTTTCAAAGGCATGTTGCTCTGTGTGTTTGTTTGAGCAATAGCCATATCGTTGCGGTCATTAACGGTCACGGCGGGAAGGCCTGAGGGCAAGCAGGCAGGCAGGTGGGCGGGCGAGAGAATAAAGTATTAAAAATGGATGTTAGAGAGACAGAGATGCGAGCGCTCTCTTGTGCTCCGATTCACATCAGCGTGCAACAGATGATTGTATTCATAGAAGCAGGCCTAAGAAAAATTACATTTTCATCCTTTTGAGATGAACTCAACTTGTGGGCCAAACCGAACGCTGGCCCACCCAGAAAACACGGAATTTTACGCTAGAGCCACTTTTAAAAGAAATCAGTGCTCAAAAAGTAAAAATTCAGAACTTAAAACGTTTTTACATTACTTTTCAGCGAGGGAATATTTTATGAGCGAGTTGAGAGCCCCTGCGGATTTTCAGAAATGAGCTTGGAAATACCTGCTCGACACGTATGTCGCGCGTGTTGCCTATTCGGGCTAAATTCCTATCTTTTCGAAGCAGGCAACAAGCATTACAGTTGTGTCGAGCGGGTTGTAACCTCATTTCAGAAAATCCTCACGGGCTCGCTCGAAATATACTGCGTAATTTCATAAATCAATTTTTGAGTAATACAGTACCTTAATTGAACAAAGATTTTGTAAAACTTGACTTTGCCATAGTCAGCTTATAACATAACCTCAATTATCCTCATCGAAATAAACCCAAATCTAATTTAACATATAGCCTATACTCACAATTTAAATCAGTGAGAGAACCTGGGATTCAAAGAAAATTCACTGAGGCTCAGTGAAAATGGCACCAATGAAAAAACTCAGAGGTCCTGTTGACTTAAAGTCAGTGAATTTTCACTGAATCTCAGAGACTCTCACTGATTCAAATTTAGAATGTAACGGACGCGCTTCACGTCAATCTATAGAATGAGGGTAGAATACAAGGAAGTAGAAAATGCAAAGTTTAAAAACAAAAGTGTAACATGGATCAGAGTTTAAATAATTCCGGCACTGAATAGGCTGATTGATGCGCCCTCCTAAAATCGATTTTTCGTGGCTTTCTTTTTTTTTTGTGGTCGGTTGGGACCATCTTTTTAGTAGAACAATAAATAGCGCTCCATGCACTCTAAAGCAGCTGTCAATCAAGTGTCCATTTTGGTTGTGCGTCCCCAGAGCCAGACGCGCTTAGCGCGTGAATGCTTCGCGAGGGACTGTGCCGAAATGGATTGGAATAAATTGTTAACTTTGCTTTTGAATGAATGGGAGGGGAATAGTTGGATTGGTTTGTGTTGATTAAACTACCACAGTACTTTTAATCATCTGTTCAGCCAATGAATTGTACTCTGGGCTCTGTAAACGGAAGAGACACGAAATTCGAACCCGAAATCAAGGTGAACATTTTGCGCCGCTTTCTCTTTCAGCAACGGACAGTTCCACCCAGGGAAGTAAACCTGATGAAATGCTCCACTCGGGTTGGTCACGGAATGTGGAACATACAGGGTGTAAAATACCAATCTTTAAATCTAGCGTACAAGAAAAAGCGTAAACAAATAGCTATATGAAAAGGTATAACGGAAAATGTCGGGTAGCTGTCATACGCGCCAAAAACCACAAGCGCCAACGCCACAAGCGCTAATCCGTGACCGCCAAACGAGAAAAGTCGCAATCGCCAAAGGTCTTAACCGCAATACTAACCTTACCTAACCTAACTTAACCTTACTTGACCTAACCTAACCTAACCTATACGAACTTTGGCGTTAGCGAATTTTCTCGTTTGGCGGTTACGGAATGGCGCTTGCAGCGTGGGCGCTTATGGTTTTTGGCGCTATCGAATGCCCCCGAAAATGTCAATAGCGCCAAAGACTCCGCATATTTTACATTTGTATATTTCGGAGAGACCCATAAGGTGCAAAAACAGAGGGCTTCCTAACCGTGATGACTTTGGCGCCATCTACCGGCAACAGCTCAAACTGTTAAACCTGTCCTTGCGGTACGGCCCACAGTTAAGGCTGCTGACGCTAGATGGTGTCGAAGTCAGGGTTTGGGATTTCATACCCTTTCGCCAGAAACGCTACCACAGCTGCGCCGATAGACACAAAGATGTTTGTTTTCAGCTGCGATGGTTTGAGTCGTGCATCAACAGGTCGGGCCAGCACCAAGGCGCCGAGCCGGGCATCATTCCGGACTAGAAAAAGGATTCGTTTTGTAGCTAAATGTGATGATCCGGAATTATAACGCCAGCAAAAGCTGGAAAATAGTCAAATAGCAACCCTACATCTTAAGGCGATTTCCTCAACAATGTTAAATGGCAGGTGAGGTTGTTAGACGCGGCTCGCAGTCAGGTTCGATTCTATTGAACTACTCACGGTGCAGTAACTTTCTACGACAAGGTTTCACAGTAAAAACAAGACACCCGTTGTAGGTAATGCTTTACGTGTTTTTGGTGTGAAACTAAAACGGGAGTAGAACGTATTTTGGTTATTTTTTAAGATAGACCTATGTTCAGCCACATCATTTTAAAGGTATTGGCGAGAGCTTTCCAATGATGTGGCTGAACTACTTGAAAAGTAAGGGAAAAGTGCGTACTTTGGTTATTTTCCAAGATAGACCTATGTTCAGCCACATCATAGAAAAGGTCTCGGCGAGAGCTTTCCATAGATGTGGCTGAGCATAAGTCTATCTCGAAAAATCACCAAAATATGTACTACCCTCGTTTTAGTTTCACACCCAACAGGTATAGCATTCCCTAAAACGGGTGTTTTGTTATTACTGTGTAGGCAAAACTGGTTAAAGTAGACTAGATTGGGGTGGTCACGCAATTTCACGTATCTTTTAATGTCGGCAAAAAATGTTACAAGTCAACTTAGGTTGTTTGCCTTAAGTTTCTTCATGCAAACCACTGGGCTGAGATGAAAACGCAGTTTGCAGTGAAGTCGCAAATGGCTTGCCGTAAGCGCGCAGGCTAAGGCGTGGCCTTTTAGTGGCGCCGTCGAATCGAGAGCTGCTGGCTCTGGAGGAAGGGAAGGACGGGGTGATCACCTACTGCATCTTAATGAAGGGAAACAAGCGCCAAGTCGGCAGGTGGCGCCTCAATTTTCCTGCTTACGGCGATTTTCGGCTAGCCACGTGTTAACATACATCAGCCCTTAAAAGTCCCCTCTTTCAACGTCACTGAGAGAAAAGTTACTCCACTATTTAAAATTGTGGGCTCGGCAATATGTAAATAATTACACGAACCGTACCTTTAAGTGGAGCTCATTCATTGGGGCATTTTTATCGGTATTGCATTGATCACTTGGTTCGTCAGGGACAAGGTTATACAGGTTAGGTTAAGGATAACTAACGTAATTGATTTGCGGTTTGATATCGTTCATCTGGACTAGGTTAACTCAAGTTATGTCAGACTAGGATAGGTAACGTTCGGTTGGGTCAATATAGGTTCTCGATCACAACGCAAAATAGGAAATCCCTTCATCCAAGTTTGAAAAAAATGTGTCCTTTTTTATTTTATTTTCAATGTTTTTAAACTGCTCCCGTTATTTCTTTGTGTAGTTTTTGGAACTCATCCTTTTAATTCGTAATTCTTGTTTTCCATCTTTCTGTATTTTTTTATAAGTTAAAATTTCAAACAACAGGAAAGTCTCGTTTGTACGTTATTCACTTGTACGTATTATTCAGTTATGCGTGTTTATTTTGTTTTTTTTTTAATTCCCCGGCAGAAATACAGTTCTTGACGTATTATTCACCCATAAGTTTTTTTTCACTAAAAAGTATTTTTCCTAATTTCCTTTGGAAAACGTATGAAGGAGACTTTACTGTAGTTATTTGCGTGTGAAAGATTTCGAATCGGCTGACTTTGAGGAAATAAGTCCGATTTTAACTTTTACATATGCAATTACGTAAGATCTACACAAAGAAAATGCGGTTTGTATTCCGTTGTAATATTTACAACAAACTGCGGATTACATATTTTCGAGTTATAGACCTAAGTTCCTATGATGTACTGTACAGTAAAATAAAACGATTTTTTAGCTTCGCAACGAAAGTATTTCATCCAGAAATGAAAGGTTTGGAATACTCTTGGGATGTTACATCGATGGCAACGTAAATGGAAAATTATGTTGCTTTCCAGTCACATGAAATGTTTTGTGCGCGGCCCATTAGGGACTGTCCATAAACAAGGAATTGCTTCTGGGCTAATAACAGCCGCTTACCGTGAAAGGGTCCAAAAATAAATGGGTAGAGTGGCACGCATAGTACATGTAAACAAAATAGACTATCTTCAACGTAACCTGTGATAAACTCAAGTTACTTGGACCGCATCCATTCCTAATAATGCAATAGAACCGGTATATAAATCAGAACCCTCACTTTTCAGAGACGGGATTAAAGAGGGCAGACCATGATTTATTTATTCATTTGAAAAAAAAACTCCTTTTTGCATTTGTCAATCTCTGAAAGGATTATGCGACCTGTTCGTTTGATTTCTATCCGCCATTGGCCATAAATAACGATAATGATTTAAAAATTCAATACTGTAAATTTCCAGGAGGAACAAGACTACATAAGAAGCAATTAGCGGATGAGAATGTTTCCGTTAAGGCATAGGCCTAAGATAATGACAGGTTTTACATTGTTACACGACGTGAAAAATCTTACTATAGCCCCCTCACTCACCCCTCCAATCCTTACGCAAGGAAACTGGGTGGCCGTTTAAACATAAATTTATTTTGACCCTTATCCCCCGCCCAAAATCCGTGCCACGTACAAAAAACAACAACAGGAAAACTTAGCCGCTAAAACCACTGCAACACGATTAGTTATGCGAGCTCGAAATACGAGATACCCACGCTTGCTCAGGCCTAATCCAGAGGTCTTCCTAAACCAGCGCCCTCTGGTTTAAACGATTGTAACTACGGTAAACTACGAATGAAACAAGCCGCTACGTTTTGCGTAACAACCTGTTTAGTCATGGATTAGTAGATATTTTCCTCTAACGCGATATTTGTGTGGGGTTTGGGGGTAGAATGGCGTCAAATCGAGTTAAACAAGAAATCCGTCATGACATTTGGCTCCTGCACCTGACTCTACTTTGTAGGGGGAAGGGGGGATGAATGGGTGGGGGGGTTATTGGGGCGGGGGTTTCAAATCATGTTAGAACGTAAAAGCTGACATGACATTTGGGTCTCGCTCCTGTTTCCTGAAAGGGGTTAGAAGAGTGGCTTGGGAGAGAGTGGGGGTTTTAAATGATGTGATAAAGTAAAACCAGTCTTTGTATACAGGTTTCAAATCTGCAAAAAGATTGAAAACAGTAAGCAGTATCCTAACCCTTTTACAAAAGTTACAGGACTATTGCGCACAGGTGAAAACGAAATTCCCTGATTTTCCCAGGTTTCCCAGGACTAAAACAATTATTTTCCTGCACATTATTGGCAGCATGCCACATCAGAGCACAGTAATCAAATAGATTTTAGTGTCTAACTCGTGGTTATTTTAAGCCTACACGATTGTTACGATACGCGATTGTCACTCATGTTTTTTTTTTGTTAAAGAAAATTAATTTATGAAAAATTAATGACAGACGAAACTGGTAAAAAAATCAGCATTTATGCAGGAAAAGTACAGTTTTCCTGGGAAAAAAAAGTCTGATTCCCTGATTTTTTCATGACTTTTCCAGGGAAGAGAACTCCTGATTTTTCCAGGTTTTCCAGGTGCAACAACCCTAAAATTAGAAAATAATTACGGTTAAGTTTGAATTGGTTCTTATTCTTGTATACACACAGTTACGGCTGATTAAAACGGAAAATTTAAGCATGATTCTAACAACTTTTAAAAAAATGTTAAAGGAAAAAAAGTCCCACGATATCTGCGATAATCATCTTCAATAGGCCTTCCCCTTTGTAGAACCGCTGATTATCTGATACTAGCATTGGCAGGTAGGTCTATCCGGACATCGTAGGTTTATCTCCAGGTTCTATGAGAACTAAATACTTCTTTCCAGCCCAACATAACCCTAAACAAATCTTCCTTAACGTATGTCAAATCACCGTTACCAACCTTCCTGAACGGAACCTATTCGTTTGACGGACCCACGTGTTTGGGGGGGGGGGGACTTACTCGAACCAAACCTTTCATAAAAAGGGCCCGTCCATAAACTGCTCAAAGCAACGACATAAGAAGACACGAGGCGCCTCTGTTTTTTGTGTGACTTAGCTACCTTGTCATCACTCATGGCAGTCTTTTTCTTTTTCCTTTTTTAACGGAAGATATGAGTTGAAACTAACGTTGAGAGTAAAGTTAAGGACCCGCTGAAGCTTGGGCTCAAGTGATGTGAAGTTACGACTTCCAGCGGGAAGCGCTACGAACGTGGGAAGTAAACACACTAAGTTGGCCTCCTTTTTATCGTCGGTGAATAACCGCCTACATTGTGGTGAGAACTTTAGTCTCGCCGAGTTTAACCTTAAATATGTCAGGAACAACCCTAGTTTTTTTCCCAGAGATGTAATTTACACGGCATCGTAGGTGGTTGATAAACGAATCCGGTGAGAGTACAAGGGGCCCCTTCCGAACCAAGGGTAGGCAACCGCCTTGACCTTTTGTGTAAGGCGTGTTGCCTAAGCGTGCATTGTAAGGGGCTCTTTCTTGCTCTTCCTTCACAGTAAAAACAAAATCCCCGTTTTGGGGAATGCTATACCTGTTTTGGGTATGAAACTAAAACGGGGGTAGTGCTTACTTTGGTATTTTTTCAACATAGACGTATGTTTATCAATGGAAAGCTCTCGCCGAGATCTTTTAAATGATAGGGCTGAACATACGCCTATCTTAAAAATAACCTTAATACGCACTACTCCATTATTTTTCAAGATAGACCTATGTTAAGCAACATCAATAGAAAGCTCTCACCAAGACCTTTTGAATGATATGGCTGAACATAGGCCTACCTTTAAAAACAACCAAAATACATTCAACCCCCGTTTTGGTTTCACACTCAAAACAGGTATAGCATTCCCCAAAACGGACTCTTGTTTTCACTGTGCTGCTTTTACTGGCCCATTTCTTTATACCCTTCTTGATTTAAATCGGATAGAGGCTAGAAACTAACGGGAACACTACGCAAGTGTTTTTCTGTACCCCAAAAACCAAATTTTCTCTCGAATAAAATTTAATATCCGGGGTCAATTCTTGAGATCTTCCGAAATTTTACGGTGACCACTTTGATACGGCAATGCTCTGAGTTTTTCGTTGTCAGCTGAACAAAAAGTTGGAAACAGCATGAACCATAGAATCGAATTCCATCTCGTTCAATTTACCATGTAACAGAATTGGTAAACAAAGACGAGAGATAAAACTGTGCGACTTGGAAACCACAGACGAATCTTTATCTGTGCCCACTGGAGGACACTTTCGTTTTTCCTTTTCTCTCTGTTCTGCCCGACAAGTCTGTCTCTTTCCGTCCTATTGGGTATTTTGCCAATTTCGCTCCTTCTCGCTGCGATCGCCTTCCCGAGAATGGAGACCTCTTTTTTTCGCAACTGCACGGAGGTGAAAGCATTCAGCAACCTCATAAACATCTCTAAAATACTGCACAACCTCAATACTCCATAAAATACAGAGTTTGCGAGCAATTTGCGCATGCTCACGACAATTTCCGACGTCCAGTAATTCAAATACCTGAATTATCTGCGAACGAATTCCCCTCTTGCGGTGAGGATTATTTCGCAAGTACAGGGCAACCTGAAATGCCTTGATAGTTTGTATTCCAATAATCCAATTCTGTGAAAATTCTTTTCTATATTTTACGTTAATGGATAAGGCGACGTTCAATACTATTCAAGTTTACGAGATAACTAACAAAAAAATAAAAAAAAAATAAAAAAATCGTAAAAAAATGAACAAGTCTAATTTTCAATGTCAACTCACACACCATTATTGGTATTGTAGTCTTCAAATTTGCATTTATTAGATCAAATTTGCATTTATTAGATCAAATTTGCATTTATTAGAATAAAAGTTATCTAGTATGAAATTTATTTGTTTTCGGAATGTAAATTCAAAGTAAAACAGTTTCAAAATGCAGCGAAAGTAGGTCTACATGCCGAAGATTTTACATTACTGCTTTGAAAAGTGCAACTACTTTTATCACCTTATCGGAAAAAAAACCTTAAGCAAAAACAATTCTTCCTTATTAAAAAAAGTAGTTCATAACTAATTATCAGTCGAGAAGAATAACAAAAATACCTACAAGGGCACTATGAAAACCCCGTAAAATTACTCCTTTTTCGGATGGTCAATATTTCATGTTAATTTCACGGTAAGAACATGCTTATTGCAATTCAAAATCGTACAAGAAAAAAGGCCTCACACTGCGAAGCTGACATGCCTCATAAACTTAAAAATGACTCTTAGTGCTTTAGGAAGAAACACGTGAAAAACATGCAAGCTTTAAAGCCCGTGGCAGAAGTAATTGCGTGATTGAAATAGACTGACCAGTCTGAAACCAAATTTACTTCTTTAAGTGCACTTGATTTTCCAGGTTCTAGACAGTTCTGCTAATTCTCATGACACCGCATTGAAAATATCGAAAAAGACACCACGTTAAATAATAATGGTATGAGTTTCTAGAAATTGAGTGTCAATACTAGACTAACAAATAAACATTTCAAAGTTCCACAATGTCAAAATGAAGCCGAGAGAAAGTATGGGTCCCAATAGCAGCCAATTAAATTGGAACGCAGAACGCATTCGTTAATTAAAGGCAACTTTATGAGAGGTTACGAGAACGTGCAGAAGTGGGGCGGGTGTTTCATTCCACGGGCCAGCTGGATTCAGACTAAAATTCAACCAACATGACAGAACCCAGGAAACCCTTCCACGAAACGTCATTAAGCCCATGCATGGATACATTCCATGAAGCCATGCATGGATAGCTAATGGGTTGGGTTGCGGTTGAGCCCTCCCGCAGAAACACAAAATATTCTGCTGAGAATAGCACACGATCAACTTATTACAGTTCAAACAGTTTTAAAATGCTACACGGAAAAAAATGGTTTTGTTACGGCAACAAAATTAGGG
>Ga0058701_10005313_pt1 | contig 10666 bp, 4 predicted proteins | sample AgamicOrMae_FD_97039 | JGI IMG/M metagenome (GOLD analysis project Ga0058701, IMG submission 97039) | Agave microbial communities from Guanajuato, Mexico - Or.Ma.e | ecosystem: Host-associated > Plants > Phyllosphere > Phylloplane/Leaf | place: Guanajuato, Mexico | collected 2012-06-04 | reverse complement strand
GAAATGGACTATTCAGTCTTGGGGTCATTTAAAACAGGGAAGCAAAATAATTTGGGGGAGTGCATTGAAGTGAGTGGAACAAACCCAAAATGAGCATCTTGCTTTCGTCTCATTGGAGTAGATTTTTCATATCCTGACCTTGTTGAAATTACACGAGGAGAGTCTTTGGCATAATTTGTTACGAGGTATAGAAAAAGCTTTCAGTCTTTATACGAGACAGGCCTGACATTCGAGCTGAAAAACGACATTTTTGGGTTTGCTATCCTTTTTAACGCATGCTTTCCCGAATGGTCTTTTCACGATCCACTACAAACAAAAATTTCCCCTTGCTGTATTTGAAGATCGAGTCGCCATCGACTCGAGCCTAAAATAAAATGCGAGCACTTACAAAAGTCAATCGCTTCAAGAACCAGAAACCATTCGGACGAGCTTCAGAATTGTAATGATTTTTATTTAGCCGCCTTTTTCGGAGAGGCGCCCAAGTTCGGAGTAAGCTTTTGCCTCGGAATTTCTCTGGGCACTACAAAGGACGAAGTAATTGCGTTTGGAATGAACGTATATCTTGTTTTAGTTAAGCGACTCGTCAGAAACAGTGCGTGTAGCCAAGTTTCCTTTTGACCCAGTAAAAACGAAAACGCTTGTGGACTGTGCGCGGGGCGGATTGCCTTTGGTCGGCGGCTCATCTCGAAAGCACACTACGCGTCGCATCTGCAAACAATCCGCGACCCACATAGCACACCCACAAACGAAACTGAGCCTTTAAAAAATGTTAATCGCGCAGCTTTCAGATAAAATGCGATCTTGTCATATCTAACAGTTTTAGTCTTCATAGGAATTTTCACGTACAGTATAGGCCCACATAAGTTCTCGTTTGCTGACGAGTGACGGAACTTCATATTAACATCCCACCAACCCGCATCGCAAACTCACTAATGACCCACATGGTTCTCTTAAATGAACCACACCATATCCACAAATGACCCACATCTATCCACAAATGACCCACATCTATCCACAAATGACCCACATCTATCCACAAATGACCCATATCGTACCCTTAAATGACCCACATCGTATCCACAAATGACACACATCATATCCACAAATGACCCACATCGTCCACCCTCCAAGTATCCATTAGTAACCCGCATAGTGAATTATAGACCAACGTATCATCCACATAAAAAAAGAAAAGCGTTGGCTTCTTGAAAATTCTGGAGGATTGAGAGTCCCTCTCAGTTTAGAGTGCTATAAGTGGAGGAAGTGCACCTGATGAAAACTTAGCCCACCGCGAGTGTGAGTTAACCTTGAAATGGACGGAATATATCATCCGGGAGTGAAATTGTGCGCGAAAAGCGCCAATTTGTTGTCTGGAATCAGCGCTTGATGTTTCGTGCGTAACCCAGGTCGCAAATGTTTGCGTGCTGAAAGGATGTTAGACGCGCTTCTATCAGCGCCCTGGGTGTGAAGTGCGCCGCGCCTCGCGCCGCCACGACAGCATTCTCCCGCGCTGCAACTACAATCCGGCGTCGATTTCTCTGGGGGCCGCGTGCCAGCTAACCTTTGTTTCCTATAAAAGTATACATCGCCAACATTTCTGACACAAAAAAATCTAATGCTAAAAGAGGATTCTCCCTTTAGACATCCCTTAAAACTGTTAAATGTCATAGAACTATTCAAACATTATTTTACTAATTCGCGGAGGCTCTAGTTTTGATGTATGTACCTGTTTAAAATACATGTATGGAGCAATAGAGGTTAACATGCTTATTGGTTTTTTTAATGTATCGATTTATATCATTAATGAAAAGGTGTTTGCAGAACCTATTCGTTCGATGTTGTAATTGGTAGATCCATTTGAAACTAATTGATTCATCCTTTAATAACGGTACAAGCTGAGGGCCAGGAGGAATTTAAGGGCTGAAAAATTCGGCCATTAAAACTTACTGGTAGAGATGTTTGGTGGGATGTCATAATTTCGTAGGTCAGTTCTATTCGCACACCTATGTTAGTACAAGGGAGACTAGAACGCACGGAAACCAACCTAATGCATTTTAAATGGGAGGTGACTTGAAGGCTCGGAAAGCAACCTAATACATTTTAAATGGGGCAGCGTGTGAATAGTCACTTCGAATTTCGTAATTGGGTCTATACAACTGTCTTTGAGATGATGCGATGGCGACTCAAGTTTTTCAGGGTATCGCGAGAGTTCTAAAGGATCGAGTAAAATCTCCACGATTTCGAGAGTCCTCTGGGTTCTGGGAAGTCCCACTGATCCCTCAACCCAAGCGGTGAAAATGATCCCCAAGAAATTCAACAAGCAGATCCTTTGACCCTCGTTGACGGTATTAAAAATATCCGCGGAAATATCATGCGCGAATTTAAAAATCTCATCTTCCTGTGTGACAGAAGGAAAGTGACTTATAAATGATTTCAGTCTTTGATATCGCCGCGCCGCAGTGCGCCTCTTTGTCTGACATTGAGCCTCGAACCTCGAGATGACATCGTGATGACAGCTGCATGATGAATGTGATGGAAGAGACATGATGATGAGGGGGTCATGATGATAGCTTTGCCGAGAAACCAGGTGCTTTTCGTAATGCCTAATCAACTCGTCCGTATCTGACCTAATTTTGTCTTAACGCAATTATCATGACGTTCCTCGAGGATTCATTAATCCTGGGTAGAAGTTCACTAGAACCGTCATTACTTGACCTTTGGCTACGGATTGTATTGAATAGAGATAATGTCAAGTGATTTTTTTCAAAGCATTTTTTTTTTCAAAAAGCGATATTTTCTCCGAGTTGTGTGAAAAGGGGTTAGGGCTGTTTTTTTTTTGGTGACCCCTATAAAAATCGACATCCTTCAATTCTTAGCCCTTTTTTAGGTTCTCCTTCCCGATTTGCATCTCAGAACTAATGAGATTTATGTTATTTGATAACTTGGAATCCGTGTTGCCGTGTAAGATACGAGGATGAAAGGGTCAGCCGTGGACCAAAGCGAGTGCGAAGCGAGAGGGCGAACCAGACCAGCCAGTCGGCAGCGCTGTAACGTATGGCAAAGGAGGCTTTTTGCTTCAGCACTTCTTGTTTTTCTTCCCTTTAGCAGGGCGTGAAAGGGGGGTGGGGTGAAAGGGGTGTGAAAGGGGGGGGCGTGAAAGCCACAGGCTGTGTCTCCTGTCACGAACACATAATAGGGAAGTAGCCCCTAAACGCACGCGGACCGCTTGTAATGGACTTGGCCAAAGTCGACCCCCTCCCTTAAACACCCTCTCTGATGTTCCGGTCATTAATATATCTTCAACCCCTAATTAGATTCCAATTTAGCCAGAAGTAACCCTTAGCGCCAACCAATTTCGTGCTCAAATTTGCTGCTCTTTACAGAGCAATTTTTTGCGTCAAAAGAAGTGACTTAAAAATTATAAAAAAATTGTTAAATCGACCTTTGGACTTCAATCTCACTCTGACGTTGCTAAATTTAAGGAAATACAGAATTAATTCACTTCCCCGGACTTAATGATTTTTTTAAGACAAAAAATCGAATTTTGTGTGTTACTGAAGGTCGATTCTATATACATATGAATAATCTTGATAAAAATACAGTCTTGATATATGCATTAATTTATTAAACTTCATTTAAAACTTGCCTCGAAGTACCAAACATCAGAATAACTCAATGATTTAACGATATAGGTATCAGCTAAAAAGGGTCTGGTTGGATGGACAATTTTGTCCGCTTGAGCATTAAGAGGGGAGAGCTGACTGATAATTCTGATGCGTTTGTTTTTCTTCGTCGGGGAACAAGACTAGTGACCAAATAACCCTGCCTCTCGTCAAATGAAAAAGTTCCTTTTCCGAGAGAAATGACGCGCCGATTGTTGTTTTGTGAACTCTGTAATGATATTAGCCTCCTTATTCGCAATAATTATTCGCCTATCAATTTGGACAAGTCTTATTAGACGAAAACAAAGTTACGCTGTTTCTTGGTCTCTTCCCTCCCGACTTGAAAAGAATGTTGATTCTTGTTTGAGTAAGTTGGCGAGGCAAACAAATCAAGTCGTGAAAGTTGCCTATCTGACAAAGGTTCAATAACTTTTTACGGTGCACGGTTTATCAATGGCTCGAAGTAAACAACGCTCACAAAGGTGTTTTTTTTCTTCTTCGTTTTCTTCTTGCTGTGTTTCACTCTTTTTTTTTTCTCTGCGAGTTCGTGAAGAGAGGGCGGATCAGTTCTAGTTTATTGTATTAGGAAAGAAAATACCCTCTCGGAAACTAAATGTCTTGGGTTTGAAAAATTGTTGAGCTTAAGGAGGATTCGCTACTACGAGGGAAAACTTAAGTTTTATGGCCAACTTAACCAGCTCCTTAATGCCCTGAATACTGCCCTTTTAGAAGTAGGGAATACAACGTTGCGGCTACGTAAATTTTATTTCTTATTTTATAGGCTGTGAAATGATCATATTCATAACCCATGTATGACTATTGTCTGATTTTGCGACCTTTAAATGAATATGTTTTATGATAAAATGTTCCTTCCGGTAACAGTATTTGAAATATCGTCATCAAAATTGCTTTCATTTTTATTTAAAAAATTCAAAATACTAAAAAAAAGCATATAAATTTTTTCGTCAATATTTTTTAACCTGTTTCTCTTTGTACGTTAATTTTTTTTCCACGACACTTTCCCAAAAAAGTAGCACTCGTGGGTAGGAATAAGTTCAAGTGTATTCTAAACATACCACTTTAGTGACAAGGCCTTAAATTCGCAATAAATCACGGAAACGTTGCTCCGCATCTCCGCTCGGAAAGTTAATTTTTCATTAAGTACATCAAGTTTGTTATTCGTGCAAAAATTTTGCGCGAAAACGGAGCGCTAATTTAAGTTCTTACGCGGCGTATCGATCAGAAGGTCAAAGGGCGCGGCAAGGGGGCCCAGCCTGAGACTCTCCCCCTCTCCCCCCGCACCTTGCCTCTCCTGCACACTCAGCAGCGCCGCCTGCTCTCCCGGGAACCCACTTGCCTTCCTACTCCTCAATTCAAAAATCCCGCGCCTTGATTCCATTCGAAACAGCGATGCTGTGGTACCTAAGCTAAATGCTTGGCTTTCCCGCCAACAGACTACTCCAGCCAGTCGACTTTTTGTCGAACCGAGCAGGAGATGTATTATGTGATGACAAGCAGTTCCACTCGTACCTCTACTATCTTCACCCATTCGACTCGATCCCTCGTGGGGCTCCCCCGTGGGGCTCCCCATTGCCCCATTCGAAGATTTCTGCTATTATAAGAAAGCTGTTAACGGTATTGGAGTGGCTTCTTCCATGTTTGGCTCTTTCCTCATGTCATAGTATTCACTATTCGACAGTTTCATTGTTATTTTGACAGGACTTTTTTAAATTGTGCAAACTTTGACTCAAGTGGCTGCCGTCGCGTTGTTACGGTCTCTATAGACCTGAGCACACTCTCATTGTTAGTCCATTTCACCTATTTTGCCATTCTGGTCTATTCTGATTTACGATATATCACAGTAAAAACAAAACCTCCGTTTCATGGAATGCTATACCTGTTTTGAATTTGAAACTAAAACGGGGGTAGAGCGTATTTAGGCAATTTTTCAACATAGACCTATGTTCAGCCACATCAATCGAAAGCTCTCGCCGAGACCTTTTGAATGATATGGCTGAACATAGGCCTACCTTGAAAAATAAGCAAAATACGTACCACCCCCGTTTTGGTTTCACACCCAAAACAGGTATGGCATCCCCCAAAACGGGGTTTTGTTTTTACTGTGGACCAATTGCCTTGTAGCCTTAAAAGCGCACTTTCGATTTGATTATGCCCATTGGCATTTTGATAAAGACCCTGTGAACCACACATGGCATTTGACCGGAGTTGTGTCCATTTGACGATACAAGTACTCTGACGGCAACTTGTGAAAGAGTCTAACCTGGTCCTTCTTGGATCTGGGATCGGCCACCTGTACTATGTTATCGGGTGGCACTTTCCAGCTGTTTCTTTCTATATTCACGTTGGCGTGCATGGCGCGGCTCTACCCTCCGAGGCCTCCGCCAACGCCGGCCCCGCCGCCACCGCCGCCGCCGCTGCAACAAGTGCAAACACATCATTAGAATCGCAATCGAGATGCCTACCTCCGGATGCGTCGGAGATGTTCGGTTAACATCGTGACGCACACCTGTGGCGCCATCTCGTGGCCGCCCCCGTACATCCCGATCGGCACTGCAGGCTCAAAAGCGGCGTAAAGTTACCAGAGAGACGTGACTTCGCAACTTTTACTCATCAGAAATCGTCTCAGGGGTGCTGTTCAAGTATTACGTTACGCTCAGAGGGGGAGAGGGCCGCGTCTGCGTAACGCTTGTGAATGGCGATGGCAGGGAAGAGGAGGGGGTGAAAGTATAACTTTACTGATATGCGTGATTATTTTATTTTCTTCAAAAAGGCGAATTTTTTGGAATATTAATTTTTTTATCGCTCTAAGTACCTTCCGCAATATTTTTTCTTTAGTTACTGGTACACTTATTTTTTAATATAAGAGGTCTCCGTCAATCAATGTGCGTTAATTGAATTAACTTGTTTTGGCGTTATATATTTAAGACCACTTTTTGGGCGTGCGAAGCGATTTTTAAAAGAAATCAAGTCACAGGGGGCTCAAAAGTAACGGTGTGTAACAGGGAAGGGAGCAACATAGCCAAAATTACCGTAGTGTAATTCCTGAACGGCCTTGGCCTAACATTATGTTATTATTCTCTCGTACGATAACGGAAAATATTGACAACATAGAAATCAGCAAACCATCGTTGAGTTCAGTGTTGCCGCATCGCTAGGGACAGCTAACATGCAAAAAGTAAGTTTATGAAACAGAAAGCAATCTTGTGTACTCTTACTATATTATGATAATAGAGCACTAATATTTGTATTAGAGAACGCAGAAGCTCATAATCCTACGGAATGAAAAAAATAGCTTCATGTCGACTATGACGTGGATTTCAGTCTCACGAAATTAGCCATAAATTTTGGTTAGCGATTTCAGAGCAGGCTCATTTCCCTCTCGCGGTCTTGCATCTCTGTCGGACCTCTGGGGGTTCAGCGAAACGGAGAGAGAGAGAACTTATCGCTCACTTCGCATCGATGGAATTTTCTGGGATGCCGAAGTGACTCATTCGTTAGCCGCGGGTCTGACGAAACTCTCAGTCTTCGTCAACAAACTAATTGATAAAGAGTCAACCGCGCCATGAATCTTTAACCCTTTCGTAAGCATTGTTTGGTTTGAGCTGCTCAACGCCTCTTGCTGTAGCAAAAATGGCTTCCCTCAAGCGACATCCACTGATTCAGAAAAATAAATCAATTTTGGCTCTTTCGTTGGTAGATTGCAGACACGTGCTAAAAAAAGTTTTAGGCCGCCATAATTCGTACTTTGAACTTCGTACTTTGCGATGGTAGGAGATCTGGAATGGATTCAAGAGGAGCGATTTGCAACTCTTTTAGGTTTACTAGTATCCTAAAGTGAAAGGCTTATATTTACGAATGAAATATTTGGATCGGAGCCGAGAAAAACTCGTTTTGGGATTTGTAATGTGTTTTAACGGTTGCTGGATAGTCGTAGGACGAACGATTTTGGAACTCCAAAAACAGGCAAAAAGCCAATATGACCAGACTTTCATGGAAGCCCGAATAAACCTAGATTGTGTGTTCATTATCACCTGCTTCTTAATTCTATTCGTATTAAAATTTATATCTCTTTTTTTAATGTGTCCATTCAAGCAAAACAATAAACTTGAAATTTCAAAACCCTAATGTGTTTTTTTTTTTAAAAAAAGCCCATGTATTTACTCGATTTCTGCCGAGTCTCGTTCGACTAGCGCCGATTTAGGCCGATGATATGAGAGATCCTTAATAGTGTTTTGATGATTTTTATTAATTTCTATTCATATTTCGTGGTCGATTAACCTTCATTATGCTTCGACAAAACCTTCAACACGTTGAACCTGCATTTAAGTTTTGTTGATTTCGGTACCTATTGCAATAAACAAATTTAATCTTATCATTTTGTATTGTGTTCCAGATCTCCAGGTTCGAATCCAGCCTTCCGCAGAGATACCAGTCGCGTTTCTTTTTTTCCAGAGGTGAGTGTACTTATTACGACTTAAAACAAACTAAGAATCACGGAAAAACGGAAACCGTACCTTTGGATTTAACAGGCACCCGCCACTCCAATCAAGAAGTCTTGGATCTCCTGAAACAAAAAAAAAGAACCTTTTTATTCACCTGAGCTTTTTTCGCTCATATAAAGCGCTAGTACTCATTCGTCTTTTTAGAGTAATGACACGCTGTTCTTTTGCATGGAATCAGCGAATAACCCATGAAGTGAGGTGCTGATCACGCAATAAGTATTTCCAACTTGTGCTTGTGATAATATTCTCGGTCGGAAGTTAATGGGAAACTCAGATCGAATCTAGCGTTGCATGTGTATGTTGTTGGGAATGAATAGAGAAAGCAAACGCCCAGCTACAGAAGGTCGGAGAGAAAAGGCTTGCTTAGATGGTCTGTTGGCGCACCGCGCAATTCTTTGCACCGTTTAGAATTGTGTTGCCATTGTCCTGACTTGCCGATAGCTGGCGCTACTATTTTCGGGCCATTCATGGCATGGTACTGTAATTTTCGAAGGTACGGAATTTCCTTTCGCCTGTGGTCAACTCTGCTTTAGTCTTCCTTTACGTTATGGTGACCAGCGACTTACAAACACATGGGTTAATGGGAAGTGAGGTTACGTGCGATGTGCCTCGCTTCGCCTCCGCTATCTGTATGACTATTTTAAGTGCCCCAAGATGTGCCTCGCTTCGCCTCCGCTATCTGTATGACTATTTTAAGTGCCCCAAGATGTGCCTCGCTTCGCCTCCGCTATCTGTATGACTATTTCAAGTCCCCCAAAATGTGCCTCGCTTTGCCTCCGCTATCTGTATGACTTTTAAGTGCCCCAAGATGTGCCTCGCTTCGCCTCCGCTATCTGTATGACTATTTTAAGAGCCCCAAAATGTGCCTCGCTTCGCCTCCGCTATCTGTATGACTATTTTAAGTGCCCCAAGATGTGCCTCGCTTCGCCTCCGCTATCTGTATGACTTTTAAGTGCCCCAAGATGTGCCTCGCTTCGCCCCCGCTATCTGTATTACTATTTTAATTGCCCCAAGATGATATTTTTTTTCTTCACTTTAATAATTAAACAGAACCACGAGAATTTTTAGGGGAAAAAAAGTGTACAGGAAAACATGTTTTAGAATTTTTAGCTAACCTTTTTTTTTTTGTGCGACACGCCACAAATTTAGTGATCAAAAAACTTTCACGAAAAAAAAAATGTCGGAAAAATCAGCATTCTAAATTGAACCAAATAATAGCCAGGGAAACTCTCGCGTAGGACAGAAAAAAGGTTTATCGGGCAACTAGAACACCAACTTGCGAAACATGTTCATACGTCTAAAATTTTCATCCAGGGAAATCAAAGAAATGTGGGGAAACTGAAAACTAAAAATTCCATGGCAACCCTGTGTTATTCGAAATTAAAAGGTCATCATTTTCTGAAGCCAACTTATGTCAATTCTCTTTCATGTGTGCCTTTTCTTTTTTTTTTAAAGCAAAACGTTTTATGGTAGAGCTTGAGGAGGTTACTATTGAATAACCCCGTTTTTACAGCCGTCGTTCCCCTCCAATTCACTCGGGACGGTACTCGGGGTGGCGTGCCATGTGACTTTAGTAGGGTGACGAAAAGCAATCCTGGAGCTTGTCGTATTTGTATTAAACTTGTTAACATTGCGGTTAAAGAGCGAACATGGTATCAAACTGATGTATGAAAGGGCTATTAGTTTTTATCGCAGGTCTTTGGAATTTGATATTATTTTTTCTTGTAACGTAGCTATCGTTTTGAGGAATTTATTTTATCTTTGGACCCATTTTGGGTAACACGTAGTTTTTTAAAGCTTTAAATAGCAATAGACATATTGAACAGAAGGTTGAAGTGGGATTTTTTCATCAATATGGCGATTGATGGGACTAACTGAGAAGTGATCTGTTTTACCTAGATTAGAAAAAAATGTGCGAGAGGTCAAATCATCGTGAATAGTTAATACTTAAAGATGAGAAAGATTTTGGTTATGTAGAGAGAAAGTTCATTTTTTCAAGGAGTGTCAATCACAACTTAAAGAAAAATAAAAGTAATTTTTCTCGCAGTTTTCAGAAGTGTCTTTCCCTGAACACTTGAATTAGGCCTACTTTTGAGTATTTTCGCATTATTTGCGTTAAACAATCTTAAATGTTTAAGCTTAAAGTAACCAAAGGTTCGAGATTTAAGTCAGTTTTCAGTACAGATTTGCGAAGCACAACGGTAGCGATAATTCGATGCAGGCAACAAGCACTACTCGGAAGCTCTCTGGTTGCCTATACCGAGTCTTGCGGGCGTTCGTTGGAAAGATAATTGCCTCCTTCTCGAACCAAAAATGAAAATATCTTCGGCAAAGATGTTTTTCAGGGGGTGAGGTCGTCGAATGCGACCACGGCAATAAAGATAGTTCTGAAATCAGCGTCCACAAGAATGGCGTGGGGGAGAGAAAGAGACGGATGCGCTCTACATATATCCAAGGTCTTTGGCTTTGCGGGGGGTGGCG
>Ga0058701_10005312_pt1 | contig 10666 bp, 11 predicted proteins | sample AgamicOrMae_FD_97039 | JGI IMG/M metagenome (GOLD analysis project Ga0058701, IMG submission 97039) | Agave microbial communities from Guanajuato, Mexico - Or.Ma.e | ecosystem: Host-associated > Plants > Phyllosphere > Phylloplane/Leaf | place: Guanajuato, Mexico | collected 2012-06-04 | reverse complement strand
CAAGCCACGTAACCTAACCTAACTTAACCTAGGGTTACCCAACTAAACGGTCGCCAAGCCTGATGCCGCTTACTTCTCGGCGCCCGCTCAGGGGCGCGGAGAAGTAAGCGGCATCAGGCTTGGCGACTGCCGAGCGGAGCGGTAGCGGAGCGAGGCACAAGGCACTGTATTTAAACTTGGTATACCGCAAGAGGCTTGCTTATGATATAGGTTGGGCTAGGTTGGATGCCTTTTGCCCCGTTCCGCTATCTCTGCGCTCGGCTTGACGACGGAGGGTAGCACCAAATTTAAACCAAAAGGTTGAAAATGCTACCTTAAAAAATTACAGTGTAGTGGCGTCGAAGTCGTCCCGTATTATCTTATTCATAAGGGATAGCTGCTAGGCGTTGGTTCAACGCGAGTTTACTGGATTGAAGAACTGGTGGCATTTGTTATTTGCAGGTCTAGAGGTTCTTCCCCCTCCGCCGTCGTACCTGCTCCCGCACCACCGGCCCGGCCAGCACCACCACGAGTCGGCCGCGGACCTCTCGACGTCCGGTAGCGCGTCGGCGTCGGTGAGCGCCTCCGAAGAGGTGCCGTGGCCTCACCCGATGATGATGAACACCGGGGCGGGCGCGACCACGTGCGCGGTTCCCGGTTGCGACGCCCTGCCGGCGGAGCATTGGCACTGCGCCATGTGCGGGCCAGCCGCGAGTGCCTTCCGCTCCAGGGATGCTTCCGTGGAGCACCTCCGCAACCACGAGGCCCAGGATCACGTGACGGAGGCCTTCTACGTCGTGGCGGGAGGCGACGTGCCGAGCGGACCCAACACCGCGTCTCACTGCGACGATGACTGCCCCTACAAGGAGAAGGAGCGACATTATCACTGCACTTGGGTGAGTCTACTCATGAATACAAGGCTGCTGTGCTAATAACCTTAACTCCCCATCCAACAAAAGAAATTCCAGTTGTCGACTGTCATGCGCCTCGCACGAGATGGGCGCTATGAAAAATTTACTAAGCGATTTCTCGCTGCCGTCGCCTTGCGTTGTAACGCTCGGTCATGAATCACTTTTGTCGACTGCGAATATTGCGTTTCCCAAGCAGCGCGGAGTGCGCTGGTCGACAGGTGTTCGTTTGGCTAATGGGCATCAGTGACATCTTATTGTTGTTTTTCTTCCGAGCGCACTCCACTCTCTTTCTCATTTCGGATTACCCACAACGCGAATTGTTACGGACACGTTTACGAGTTCACCCCTAACAATACAGTATTTGTGTGTATGTTTACAGGAAACCTGCCGGGAAATTATTCTTCCCAGCGACAAGCCGTTCCGTCGGCTGGAACATTACAAAATGCACGAATACTCCCGGAAACTGAGCCAAAGTCGGGATCCGTTGACCACAGCGCACCTGGCGTCGTCCATTGATGCCATGTTCCGGCGGAAGCGTGGCCGGCCCCCGAAGAACAGAGTCATCGAAGTCTGGAACGATTATGTAAGTATGGAAGTGGTCACGATGATACGGGCGCGGTGCGTCACTGGTATCAGTGGATGGGCGGAGTGAAGACGACGTGGTGTTTGCAGATGGGCTCCGGCACGCCTGTCCCCGATTCCCCGCAGGCCATCTTCACCAGTTTCAAGCTGCCCAAACCAACACCCTCACCGTCAACCTTGGTTTCCACCTCGGGCTCGTCTGCGGTGACGTCACCCTCCGCCTCGTCGTCATCGACGTCGACTTCGGCCGGCGGCCTGCTCATGGGCAGCCGGCAGTCGCCTCTCCATCCCCAGATGTTCGTCCCAGAGCAGCCAGGGTCCCCTCACAGCCCCGACGACTCCAGCAACGCGGGAAGCCCCACCGGAACACCGGTAACTTGTTGTCTTTAGCTCTCCCCGAACCGTCCTTCCTTAAGAGGCCTATCAATGTTGTATTTTGTTTGTTTTCAGCATCCACTAGATCTGGTTCAAGACAACTTCGTCCTCTTTTCGGAAGGACAACGCTGTGGAGACACGCTGTGTTCGCTGAGCGGCCGACAGCATTTCCACTGCAAACAACCCCGCTGCTTCTACGCTACCGAGCGAGAGGATATCCTTCTGATGCACGCCAAGGACTTCCACGCCAACATCGATATTCTCCCTGGCTTTGTGTTCTTCGATAGAAGCATAGACTGCAGATTACCAACATGTCATAGGTTAGGGTCTTTTTCATTTACGCATTCTATTTACATCTCATAATTTCATGTAGCGATTCTTATTCAATTCGTAGCGGTTTCCAGCTCGTAAATTAAGGTCGATTGTTGTTGTTTTTAGCAACAAAGTGAACCGCCACTTTCACTGCGCGCGGCCTGGCTGTGGATTTTCGTTCGTCCGCTACTCGAGCATGGCCCAGCACGAGGCCAAGCATCGGGGCGAGACCAACAACAACGAGACTGCAGAGCAAGCTGCTGAGGAATCCGCGCCCACTGCAACTCCCGGATCAATTTCGGCCGCGCCTTGGGCTGCAGACCCTAGCCGACAACAAGCCGGAGGTAAAACACCGGTTTCTTCGTTAACTGCGTGATTCTCACCTTCCATGAAATCGAGCTCGAATTCGAAGACGAGCTCTCCCACCTCCCCCCAAAGAAGAAGCCTCCAATAAAGATAATGCTTCAACCCCGCACATTAGAATTTGAAAGAAGGATTCTGGGTTTGTACGGTTTCCCCTCTCTCTCTCCCCCAAACTCCGTTTTTTCGCTCGCTCAGGTCCACCATTTGTAATCCGGAGCGTTCTCATTGGACGGGTATGCCCCGGATTACAAATGTTGGACCTGAGCTAGCGAGAAAACGGCATGGGGGAGAGAGATGGGAGATTCTGTGCAAACACAGAATAAAATGGTTCGAATTTTCCTGAAATAGAAACCTAAAGCTGTCCTTGGTAGATATCAACTGTGGTTCTCTAAAAATGTCATTGAAAATGCAGTGTTATACTAGATTTCATATTTTCATCAAATTCAACCACGGTTTAAGTTTTGACCGGTAAAGATCGCCGGTCGAATAAGATTGGGGCTCAACTCAATAGAGCGATCTAAAATATGCAATACTTGCTACGTTATCTACGGTGTTTTCCGAGGTAATGCGGGCAAAATTGTACAAGATCACGAAAGTTGGCCGCATTTTTTAAGAAATACAAGGAGCTTAAGGAAGGAAGCTCGAAGCAATAACTTCATTTCTCATTATGAAAATCATGGCCTTGTTCGGCATAACATTCGAGCGAAAAATAGAAATTTTAGAAAAAGAAAGATCTTACCTCATCCCAGCGGAAGATTTTAAGATTATTTTTACATTGGGCTGGAAGAAATAGTGATGGTTTTGGAGAGAAACTCAAGCTGAAAGCACAAATCCGTCTCAAACGGACGGAAAAGTACGCGAGCAACGGCTTTGCATTTGTATTTCGCTGTCCCCGATTCGTAAACAACTTGGAAAGCAATTGAAATGTCTCCTCCCCAGTTCATTATCGTATTCATGCATAAGTAAACGTAGACAATTAAAATTCACTAGCGGCGTCTTTCTTTATTTGTTCGCACCGAACAGCGCATTACAATTGCAAAATACGCTTTATATGTTAGGAGATCTTGTAATTACATTTCCCGATGTGCGATTGTTTTAGATTTTAAACTATTTTGCGCGTCGGTCGTAAAGCACTTGTAACATTTGCAGCTTCACCCATGTCCGTCGGCGAAGATCCCTCCGCGCGACTGGGCGCCAGCCCACCCACGGCGAACACCCCGCCATCCCTTATGTTCACCCCCTCCCCGCTGGCGAACCCGGCGCCCCCGGCGGCGTCGCCAAGCGCCTCAACGCCCATGGCTATGCCCATGGGCATGCACACGCCCCGGCCTCCCGGAACCCCGCTCTCCGGGGAGCGGCCGGCCACCGCACCGTCATCTTCGGCCTTGGCGATGTCACCAGGAGACTCGGGCTCCAAGACGACTGGTAAGCGGTCAAGTTTTCTCTTGTGAGTTGATCTGTAGCGTAGTGCATGGGTACGGTGCGTGGGTGGCAAGTGCGTGCGGTTTGTAGATCTTGGGGGATTGATTTCGTGGCTCCATTTGCGCGGATTCAATGGATAAGAACATTTTGAGTATTGTCAGTTACCATGTACAAAATTAAGAAAGGTGTTGCAACGCAGTGCCCTCTGAACACATGGGCAGCTCGAAAACACACTGCTTTTTTTAGATCACATTTTGGTGGTGTGTAAAAGATACCGATCCACTCAGTAATGCACTGTAAAATTTCCAGTTCGATAATCCCTCATGTCCCCTTCTTTCAAAATCAGAACGGCAATATTTTTAGGGGGAAAAAAGGAATATTATTTACTTGAAAGCTCGTTTAAGGCACATTTTGTTCATATCTCGGCGCATTTCGATGCACGCGACCCGAAAATAAGCTCTACATCCATCAGCTTTCATCGCATTAGGGGTTTGACCTGAAACCTGAAAGGGGCTGCGAGCAGTTCTAGGAATATTGAGGTGAGCTCATTTCCGCGTTCCGAGGACCAGAATGCATAGATATTCTGTGTTTGCACGGTCTCGCCTCACTCTCCCCCAAACTCCGTTTTCTCGCTCGCTCAGGTCCATTTGTGATCCGGGGCATCCCCATCCAATGAGAACGCTCCAAATTACAAACGGTGGACCTGAACGTGCGAGAAAACAGAGTTTGGGCGAGAGAGAGGGGGGAGATCGTACAAACACAGTACCGTATATGCAAGTGAGTGAGCGTCGTACAACACTTAAAGTCCATCTTTTTTCCCAAATCAATAGTTAGAGTTTTCGCAATGATTTTCCCGTAAGAACAGGTTTCCGGCAAAAAGACTTGACCTGTCTAGCAGATAAATATTTTTGTTACCCATCACTGAAGTGGAAAGGCACTTTTCAGCACTATCAGAATCTTACGGAAGTAAAAAAGTTGTTTTCGATTTACCCTAGCGAGCACCAATCCTTTTGCACTTCTGAATCACATTATTGGAGCACTTTCTTCTGTTTGCACTGTCAGTTTCCTTGTGTGGACGCGTGCGTTGCGTGGAGGAGTTCGACTGCACAGCCTTCGTCGTGCGTCTTTCGAATCCTGGTTTACTTTTCTATGAGCGATGGAAATTCCAGCCGGAAGTGAAATGCGAGGAACAATGTCGAGATCGCAAGCTTTTTAAGGGACTTGCTTTCAAGCAGACAATCGAAAAGTACCATAAATCAATTTTTCATACTGTGAATTGAATAGCGGTTCGACTTGATCATCGGTTCAGAGGACGCTTGATTTCTCTCAGTAATCAGTTTGTAAAGTTAGGTTGATCAGGCCTGTTTTGCTTTACTGATAAGTAAAGGAACGGAACAGTTTTCCATTTCTCGGTGTCTCGTTCCGACCTCGGGGCTGGAGATTTCGCACCGGCAACTGAAGGTAGCGCCTTTCTCTCTGTCTGTTTCAAGTGGTGAAGGCCTCGGGCACTTTCTACCCCTTGTCCGCGTTCTCGTGCAGTAGCAGTGGTGGCGGTGGCGTTGGCGGGGGTTCGAATGCCAAGGGGGGCAATGCCTTGTTCCCCAAGTGTCTGACTCCCCAGTCACCCATGCCGAGCGGGGCCCCGTCGCCGACGGCCCCGTCGCCCCAGGCCCCATCGCCCCAGGCCCTTTCCCACCTGGGCCCCCTCCCGGGTCACCCTTCGGGTACGCCGGCGACGGGGGTCCGCGGGCCCACACCGCCGCATGAGCGCAGGCACCACTTCGTTGCAGGTGGGTCGCCGAAGACACCTGGTGCCAGTCGCTAGGGGGGTTTATTGCTTTGTCTTAGGGACCTTCTACTCCCTCTCCGTCGGGCAACGGTAGCCGATGAGAAAGTGGCTGGCCCGGCCTGAATCGGTCTAGCCTGGCCACACCTAACACTTCGTAGCTCGACTGTTCACCAACGCGAAGCTTCCGAACGGAGTCGCATTAATTTCTCATGTGGCTCGCTATTATTCCGTGGCTTACGCGCAGCAGGCAAACACAATACAATTCTGTACGTCGGGTTGCCTAAAGTCGAGATTCAAGGCGTCTCTTTAGAATAAAAGTAATGTGTTTTAAATATACACATTCCCTTACCAAATCGACAATAGCGTGGAAAGGTAATCGCTTTATGCTCTTTGGATATTAGTTTATTTCCTCGGCCCAACTTTTCGGTGCATGGTTACAGTTATGTGCCTCTTTGCGTGAGTTTCTGAGAGAATTTTCCTGCATGGAATGCATGGAATGCTTCCCCTGCCAAGGGTTGCCCTAAAGTAGTTTATTTTACTTTGCAGATATCGTCAAGACTGAAGGGGATAGGCCGTCCCTGGCGCCGCATTCTCTGGCGAGGCTGCTTCAGTCCCAGAACGTGGAAATGACGGAATCGCCGGGGCAGAACTTCCTCCCAGCAGAGCAGCACATACGCTACGGCCCCGAACAGAGCTGTTCGCGCCCCTTCTGCAAGCTAAAACGAAAAGAGCACTACCACTGCCAGGCGTGCAACCAGGCGTTCTCGGAGCTGGAGAGGTTAAGGCCGCACATCGCCAAGCACTCGTCCGGGGCGTTGAGTCCGCAGGGAATGAAGCGCGAAGGCGAGGAGGGCGAGGACGAGGAGTCGAGCGGGCCTCCGACAGCGTCCACGCCATCGTCGGTCTCCGCGCCGCCGCCATACGACAGCCCGGCGGCTGCGCCGTCCATGGACTCGGCGGCCGCAGCCCTGGGGCTGAGTCTGGGGCCCCCGGGCGCCGGCATGCCGCCGCCGCCCCCGTTCCCGCCGCACTCGTTTAACGCGGCCATGGCAGCGGCGGTCGCCAACCAGCAGTTCGCACTCATCACGTCGCAGGGCCTGCCGTTCATGCAGCATGGGCTCCCTGCGGTCTACACGTCGCCGTCGGGGCTTATGTTCGCACCGACTGGCTTCGGCGCGCATCATGCGCTGGGGGCCAATGGCCTCTTGGAACACCGTCTCTTGGCGGCAGCTGATGGCTCTGTTGGAAATCCCAATGTTCACCAACATCTCGCATTGTCTGCTGGCCTTAAAAGGTAAGCACTCCTTTAGATAAGATTAAGGACCACGTTTATGGTGCCTCTCCAGAATATCGAATGCGGCAACAAAGATGCTGGGAACGGTTGCCGATGTTTAAATGTCGCTTTTATATTTGAAAAAGAATGACGTTCATATTACGTTGGGAATATTGATGGTAACTCTTGGAAAGACTTCCGCCTTGACTTCACTGTGACTGTATTTGTGTGACCTTCCAAATGCTCATCTTCGTTTGTCCCAGTTGTTTCATGGATTTCACTTGTTTATTTTATTCTTTTCGTAGGTCGATGTCACCCCATATCATGAGCTCACAAGACATGAGTCCTGAGGCGAAGAAAGCGCGGATACAGAATAGTATGCGCATTCTTAAAGATGAACCGGTACCGGAGGGATATATTCGCTTCCGGTGAGTAGCGTGACGAAATTCCTGATGTAATTGATCTCTTCCTTGCTTCGCACGGTTGTGTGAGCCGCCAAGACGTTGTCGTAACGAATGCCGTTGAATTTCTGACCAAAAGGAGCATTACGAGTTTAGAAGTTGGAAGTAATGGAGCTAATGAAGATCTGTGTGTGCTTCAGATTCAACGAAGACTGTAAATACCCGCACTGTGGGTACCGGGAGCATCAGACCCATTTCCACTGCATGAGACAGGACTGCGGGTACTCGTTCTGCGACAAGACCCGCTTCGTGCAGCACACGGCCCGCCACGAGCGGCTCGACACCCTGATGGGCGGCGACTTCCAGCAGTTCCGCGCCAACGTGTCGTGCTCCCGGCCCGACTGCGTCTACACGACCAACCTCGGCGCGGTGCAGAACAAAGCGTCTCACTTTCACTGCCTCAAATGTGAATTCGTGTGCACGGACACCAATAAGGTAGTGGCCCATCGTCGCCAGCATCAGAAGCTTGACTCCATCATGGCGGCGGGCTTCGAGAAGTTCACGCCATCGCAGCCATGTCACTCCGAGTCGTGCGCGCACAGCGGCAAGCAGACCCATTACCATTGCTTGAGCTGCCAGTACGCCGTTCTAGGACTGTCTCAGATGTCGGCCCACAAGTTCCGGCACATGGAATAGACAGAACAGACTGATCTCTCCTAGTCCAGTGTGAGCGAGTTGGGCGACATAACAGCGTCATGAAAGACAATGCGAGCCGTTGCGTCTATCTCAGTGCCATGAATGAAATGCCACGACCATGGACTGTGAAATGACAAGCAGCAATGAGAGCGCCGAAGCCGCGTGAGGAAGCTTAGCGCTCAGAGAAATGGCGGTAGCGATTGTGATTTGAAAATACCGGGTAGTTTATGTGATTTGGGCGGGCGAGCTTAGCTTGTATTTCTTAGTCCATGGTTACGACGCAGTGGCAGTACTCCGACGCACCCAAACATCCTCATCTACTAATAGCGAGTAGTAGACTGTAGGCTGCTGAATGAAAAGTCCAAATGTAGGTACAAAGAGACCAATTGTGTACAGTACAGAGTAAGATAGAAACAAACACTCTTGAAGTGAATTGACTGTACATAGAAGACTATAAAGAGTGTACATTGTCTATGGTATTTATTCAATTTTTACTTTGTCTACTTGCATTGTTATTAACATGTTGAATCGGCATTCGCAACGATTATAGTCAAATGAAATCACAGAAATCGTGTATAGGAAAATGTCAGCTAAGAAGGATTATAAACAAATATCTATCTATATAAGATGTATATGACTATGAATATTTGCGTAAGGTATTTAAGATAATGAATACTCATCGACTTGTATGTAATTTATAAACTATTGTTTTATATTGGATATCATCCAATTGTGCATCCCATTGTGTGCAAGGGACGATGCGTTTTCGTGCAAAGCAAAACGGGACGGGCATTGGATGCTTTTCTTCCCGTTCGACTTTTCGCAACGAACAATTCATGTTGCTTTGCTTTCATCCAAAGAAAGAAAAGGTCTCGACTTTTTTTAACCATATGTTATTCGTAAAAGAGGTGACGACGGGTCGGCTTTCCTGCCACCCCGCAGCTGTGCTCACTATCAAGTAGGATCAAAAATTCACGCTTTCGTGTGGTTGATTTTTAAACCACGTTACTGTTTTTGCCGCTGTCGGAACTATTTTGGACCGTCGGATAGATACATTTTGTCAGCTCTTGGAAGGATCAGCGCTTGTAGATATGCCATGCCTGGCTGTCTACTTTATGGTCCGCCTTGACATGTCTTCCAACGAAATGCTGAGATCGTCCACCATTTCGACCAAAATGGACTCATAACTCGTGGACGTGGTAATGCTTTATTCGTGATCTCAGTAAGAGCCTGTATACGTTCGGTTCATTCGTGGCGTGTTCCTCGACTTTGGTATACGGTAACGATAATCACAGTAATACTGTATGTGTTGTGTAGTATGTACAGTATAGGGATAGAGCAGTAGAATGAATACACTGTAGTGTGGCGACCGGGTCCTGATGCCAGTGTTGCGTGTTTGCGGACAACAAGGAACCAATCGGAGTCATGAGAACTAGATTGCAGAGCTTTGATGCCAGAGAGTCTCGAATGCGCTACAACCTGGTTGCAGCCGAGTTTGTTGGCGGCTTTTTACCTCTGTTCAGGCTCTCTAAACAATAACTTTGTGGAAAGTTCGCGCTCCCTGCTGCGCCCAAAGCCTTTTTGTGATACAACTTAAAAACGCAGTGTGATATTTTATTCGTATGCAAATCGAAAGAATGGAGATTGTAAATATCCATGATCTGACATGTTTACGACGGACCATTTATTTCGTACTGAATAAATTCCTTTTCTCTTTTGTCTGTAGAGAGTAAGCTTTACATAGTGATTAAATCTCATCATTAAAGCAACTAGCTAGAGTTTTACAAAAGTGCAGAACAATAAGATGTGTGTCTTTTGGAAGAGTGTCGCTTCGCTCTCGGAAATGCCATCCTTATCCAAAGGAATAACATAGTTTTTTTAGCTGTTTTATTTGTGAACCGTTGTTAAAGTAGCTGTCAAAAACTGTGCCTTATTTTTGATAAAATGAGGGGCATGGAACGAAGAGTAGATTGCTGTTATGTTATATCATGTAAGCGACACAATAAGCAATTTATCCCACCTATTCGTCAAAATAGTTTACTGTGTAAAATGTTGTAGCAAAGAGGCTACGCCCATCCCGGTTAAAATCAGATCCATGTGAGCTTCGTGTTTGGCACTTAATTCGACAATTTCCATGCGGGATTCAGAATCGCATCATGGTTTCCAACCGTGAAAAACTGATGATCATACATTTTTGTGTCCATAATGGTAAACCATGCAAGCACTAACCTCAGCAGAGCAGTAAATATATAGGGTACTTTAATCACCTTACGGCATTGACATGGTACCGATACTTCATGGCATTGCCCACGATTAGTTTCTGAAAATAGGTTACTTGTCCAAAAAATATTACGTACCTGTTCACTGGCGATGAGATTTCTGTGCCTTACGTACCTTAATGAACCAATGAATGGTTTTCAACTGCTTTTTAATGCTGTTTCTGTGTGTATGGTGCGGTGTGTTAGGATATCGGTACCACGTGAGGTGAGGTCGTCTACATCGATGAATGCCTGCTCCGCTCATGCTGTTAGCCATTTTTATAACACTACCGGTATTATTCTTG
>Ga0058701_10005311_pt1 | contig 10667 bp, 5 predicted proteins | sample AgamicOrMae_FD_97039 | JGI IMG/M metagenome (GOLD analysis project Ga0058701, IMG submission 97039) | Agave microbial communities from Guanajuato, Mexico - Or.Ma.e | ecosystem: Host-associated > Plants > Phyllosphere > Phylloplane/Leaf | place: Guanajuato, Mexico | collected 2012-06-04 | reverse complement strand
TCGCCCTCGCCGGACCGCTACTCCCCCGCGCCCGGCTCCACCCCCATCGAGCGCTACGTGCCTCCCCCCGCGCCCGGGCCCGTCGAGAGGTACTCGTCGTCCAGCAGCTCGTCGTCGGCCAGCGCCCCCGGGGGCCCCGGCGACCCCTACATGCGCCGCGACCTCGGCTACCACCACCACTACAGGCTGTCGAGCAGCTACTACCAGCCGCAGTACCACACGCTGCGGCACGCGGCCACCACCCCGCCCCCGATCCCGCCCCTGCCCCATCGCTACAACCACCACCACGTGATAACCCCTGTGCCGCACGGCGCGCGCGGACTCCAGCACATCCGGTGCTGCCCCTCGCCGTCGGGCTCGACCCGGGGGGCGTCGGCGGCGGACTTGAGCGGGGTGGTGCTCCCCGACGAGCCGATGCTGCGCTCGCGCCGGGAGCGCGACCGGGACTGCTGCCAGAGCGGCGGCGGTGGCGGGGGCCGGCGGTACAGCAAGCCTCTGGCGCTGCCCTCGCCGGGGGTCGCCACGCAGACGGGGCCGGAGCGACCCGACTCGCGCCTCAGCACCAGAGAACGAAGGGAGAGTAAAGACTCTAGGGAATCCAGGGACCCGCTGCCGCGGGACAGGGACGCGGACCTCCCAGCCCCATCGTCATGGTGAGTCGCTCTTCTCTGCCCGACAGCACAGTCGCGTGACCCGCCCTGCAGCAGCAGCGACTGCATATTCGTTGCGTGAGCCCAGGAAAAGTCCCTTCTTTCTGAATTTTCCATAGGCGAGGTTCACAACTCTGCTTGGACTGTCCAAAGCAGCTCCGACTCTAGCATTTTACCCACAAAATTATTCGCATCAAACTTCTACACGTGTAACGCAAGGATTCAAGTTTGAAAAGCCGGAAGGAAGGAGGGAGTGATGGCTCTGCGACTTGGGCCTGCTTTCCAGATAACAACTAAAGTATAATTTTACGCTTCTTGTTTCCGAGGAATATATTTCTTCCAAAATTATATTCTAGTGACTCCTAAGCCGTACTCATCGACATCCTCTTTGCAATAAGAAAATCGTCCACAAAGGTGACTATTCTGCTGTCCAGTAAAGTTACCAATCCCGCCTTCTTAATAACATATTACCATCTCTTACCGGCGAAAAATAATCTTTATGGATGATTTAAAAAAAAAAAACGCCTTTATTAATGCAATTTGAGAAGAAACTATGTTTATCTACAACTGACGAAAAAATGAGTTCAAATCGAAGGGTCCTATTTTATACCTAAGCCAACTCTCCTCGGATAACAACCATTTTTTATTATTTCTGATTTTTCTCATTATTTATTATATAACAATTTTTTTTCTTTGGCTGATCAAATTCCTAAGCGATTCCCTTTGTTTTTTCCTCTCTGTTTTACTTCAGTTTTACTGCAATCCATGACTTAGTCCCTCAAGATTCTAGATGCTTTCGGATTTATAGGCTAGAAGCTCAAGAAAACTAAGGTTGCGTGTGGCACGTTAATGTAGGCCTTTTAAAATATAATATGTCGACAAGAGTTGCGGCGTGCCTGTAAGGCGAGTCAGCGCACTAATTTACATTTAGCAAATCCCGGCATCTTTCAAGACTTGTCCTTTAATGCTCCGCGCACAAGTAGTTTATATTTCTTACTTTATCGAACCCGTAGCCTAAATCACGAAAGATCGGTTCTGAAAATTACGTGCATTATTATTTCTATTTATTTAACTAGGCACAGTAAAAAGATTACGAAAACAAAAACGTTATAATTCCCCCGAAAACGCTGCTTTTCAAAGCATTAGCTTTTCACTGCAAGTGGCAGTGGATGAAAGACAAACTGAGTGTCACTCTCCGTCAATGTCGTTTGGTTTAATGTGTCCTTTAAAAGCAGACCTCGTCAACCGACTAAAAAACTAAACAGACATCTAGATAAGGCGGCAGATGTAAATTAAGTTCAGCTCAGTGCGTCCCTTTGGACGATTATCAGAAAGTAGTTATTCCCTCCGTCCCTCGTCGACCCACGATAATCAACAACTGCGCCCTGCCGACAGGCGAGATCCCTGCTGTAAAACCGAAATGGCAATTTTACAACAGATGAACTAACTGACACCAGTGTAATCAATGTTTAGGGAGACTTCCGCTCTCGGGATTGCCCAAACTAGTGCGTCTAGAATTCGAGTTACCTTGCGCCGGTACTGTCGACAGAATTCAAACTCGTACATTGAGACTCTACTGATTTACACATTATTGAACCAAAACTAAACAATAAAATTAATAACCTCTTAATTGTAGAACTTTTTGCGTGGAAATATGTGTGTGTGTATTTCCCGTAGCTAATATTTGTCTTAGCTCACCTGACATTTGTGCTATCTGTTGAGGTCTTTTGTTATTTAGTTCACGTTATTCACCCGATAGTTCGAAACCTTGAAAGTTTTGAGTAAACTGGCGTAACACGTGCGACTTTCAGCGGTTTCCACATCAAATTCAAACAGGCAACGTGAGAACGCCCTCTCGAATTTTACACCCTGTCGCTAAGTGTGTTGTTTGTGTGACCTATTGTGAAACATTACGCAAAGCAAGTGCACGGTTCGGGCTTGCTAGTTGGCAGCGCGACTTCGCACAAATGGTGTGTGTCTCTCGCAAAAGTATTGCTGCAGTCGAACTGGCCTCTCCGCTTCTTTTACTTTTGTCGAGGAAACTTTGGAAATTCTTCTAACCTCGCTTAATTTCGCCTTGTCGATGCCAGCAGCATTCTTCTTCTCAGGGTTTCTCATCTCCGTCCTGTATACAGGGTGTTGCTGGATTCGGATGTTGAGTAATCGTTGTGTGTCCTTATTTGAAAAGGGTCCTTTTGGGGAAGAGAGGGGGTCTGCTCAACGTTCGATACAATGGGTCAGGAGAGTGCGTATTACTAAACATTTAGTCCGAGGGGCCGCTTCTCTAACTCCCATGAGGAGAAATACTGAGCTGATGTCCTTGGATAGTCTTCGTATGCTTTCACCAGATAGTTGGAGTGTCCTTAGGGCAGACGATCCTTAGGGATGGATAGGCAGCTTTTTTGGGAGAAATACATCCTTTGCTGGGCCTGATTTTCCTGAGAGAAAAAGAAGTGGTTTCATGACTCGAATCGATAAAATTTTAGCTAAACTCATTCAGTACTTCACGGTCTGCCCTCGCGTAGAAGAGCATTGTCGCCTCCCCACTAACCGTAAGGCCGTGGCCGCTCTCCCTCCCGGTCCGTTTATAATCGACATATACTGACAATGAGCAACAGACATCGGTTCTAATTATTTTTAGCTCTCTTCAATCAGATCGAACCGTCAAAACATAAAGATCCCACAAAAATTTTGGGCCGGAAAATTGAAAAAATTCACAGGTGACCTTGACTTTTTTTTTTTATTTTCAGCCAAAAACTTTGTTGAATTTTTTTACGTTTGATAGATGAAATGGTTTAGGGGGAACTAAAAATGATGTTTACAGTCCTCGGTCGCTCATTTCGTCAATTTATTGCGTCAAAAAGTGAAATATCAATTTTACGACCTCCCCTCCGAACTCTCACTCGCGAACTCCTTCACCCTCCCGGTCCTTTCAAAGTCGACAAATTGAGCAAAAAACATCGCTTCCAATCATTTTTAGTTTCCCTCAATTAAATCCAACTATCAAAACATCAAAGTCTAACAAAAAGTTTTGGGCCAAAAATTTTAAAAAATCCTAGGAGTACCCCTTGTTTTTTTTTTCAAAATTTTAGTCGAAATTTTTGTTGATGAATTTTTTGACGTTTGATGGTTGTAATTACTAGAAGGGACCTAAAAATTGTTTTTACTTTCGGCTATAGCCCACTTTATGTATGAATCACTCCCACATTGTAACATGGAATCCCCACCTCAGAATTTCCCTAGCACATCTTCTTAGAGTCCCTGGTCTCAATTGTTTTAAAATATTTTTCTTTATTACACATAGGGCTGAATTGTTTTGCAAGGTCACTTTTAAGTCACAATTCGAAAATTCCTATCGTGTTTGTGTGGTTTAAAGGTCACTAAAGACACTTTTTTGAAGATGAAACTTATTGAGTGGCAGCTCTGCTGGTAGTGTAGGTCTGGAGGCGCGGCAAGGGGTTGTCGAGAGGTGTTAACAACTTTACCTTGCCAAAATGTTCCCCGAGTAAAACACATGCACGCATTAAGAAAGCGCGCGCAAACTAATTACTGCGTAGCAGTGATGTTTATCAAAAGCTCAGCCGAGAAAACTCCGTCTTAATGAGACAATCGCATGTTAATGCGTTGACCTGGAACAAAAGTGTCAGTATCTAAGTTTAACGAATGTCTAAGTGTAAGTTCAACACCCCTAAGACTATCATGCACACGGAATCCATCCTATTTTATTACTTTCTCAGAGTTTCATTCAAAAATACTTTCTGTAGAGTAAGTTTTTTACATCACTCGGCTGTCGTATTCAATTACAATTATTTCTTGTCAGTCTAGATCGTGTTATTAGTATGAAAGTAAAATATTTTAGATAGTATTTGCGGAGATTTCAGCTTAGTAGGCTAAAACTACAAGAGCTTTTCAGGAACTGAACAAAAATTTCTAATTGGAAATGAGATAGTAGGCATCGCCCATCACACTGATGTGTTGCAGTTGCCTATCCTGTAGTCCGCAGGGGCCATGACGCAGGTCAGAAGACCTCTGCTGCAAAAAATAAATTATTACAGTTTTCTCCATCTATGGGTTAGGATTCCTTTCGGCTGTACTCGGCTACATTCGGAAGAGCTCGGGAGGAGTCGCTCAGCACTGCCGTTCTCATAATTGCTGTGTGGCTCCAGACGTGTTAAACGAAGATCTAAAGCATCCACCTTAAGCTCGTGTTTCCTAAACCTCTAAGTTTGAAAGCGCGTCTATTCAAACTGAACGGTTTTCCTCTGCAGGAACCTTAATGAAACCCGCATGCTCTCGAAAGTAAAGCAACTATGTGTTAGTTCATCTGCTGTGGAGGATGCACCTTTAGAATCAACGCAGCTAGTGCAGATATATGTCTTTAGTGAGTTGAATGACTCTGCCTCATACGACAATTAAATCCATTCTACGATTCAAGGAACGGTGATACATATTTTTTTAAAGATCTGTTAGAAGAGAACGGAAATAAAGAATCTACTCAGGTTGAAATACGATTTATTATACAGTACAGACAATTTTTTAAAGCTACTTCTTTCGATGAAATGGTTAACTCCGCAAAAGGCAATACGACGTGCACATCGCACTGAACTTCCTTAACAAAGTTCCTAAATTTCAGCATCCGTACGTTAATTTGACAGATTCTAATGAAAAAGTATTAACGGATAAACTGGAGCACTTCCTGATGAAACAGTTTTTTCAAGCGAAATACCACACGGAAGAGAATAAGAAGGAAATCAAACTTCAAAAGAAAAATGAACTTTATTTCTCGTGTCCGCTTCTACTAGTAAACGCGGTGAAAATAAAAAACAAGTGAAGCTTAGCTAATAAGCTTCACTTGTTTTCTATTTTCACCGCTTATGCTTTGATGCAAACTCTTCCATGCCTTGTGGTGAATTCGATCGAAAATGGTATCCCGTGATTTTGTATTGCTACAAACTAGCTGATAGTCCACTATTAATGAGATTCTCAGCCAATCATGGCCCACAAAAATTTTGATTAACTTCGTTGCAGTCGTGTGAGCATATCCTAGCGAAAGATCAATACTTGCATTCAATACAAATATTCAAATCTACTTAAAAATCTTACTCAACCCCGAAAGCGGACAAGCCCAACTTTTCTTTTCTTCTCTTAAAGGTAGTTTCTCAGAATATATATATTTTTCCTAATAAAGCATTTCTAACCTGACCTAGCCTACGCTAAGTGTGGTTCATAATTATTTTTTTAAGCTTATTTTTTTTTGTCCCTTTTTTATTTTGATTTCCCGATAGTCTCGTTTTAGTTATGAACTGCGATACCGATTCATTGATCTAAATTTATCATGCTGGCACCAAAAAAAAATGGCTAACAAAGTTATACAGCAGCGCACGGTGCAGCAATAACTTGCACTGCTTCGACAAAAGTTGCTTATGTCCAAATCGTTCTTTACCTCATAGCAAAAGCCTTGAGCAAATCTGTGGTGGGCAACTCAGCGCGGATTATCAACTTTTGGACGAAGTAGAATGTGCGAAGTAAGAGAAAACTCGCTGCTTAGTGAAAAGAGAGAGAGGGAGAGAGAATAGTCATGTTGCTTTGTCAAACGGGATTTCAGCGAGAATGAAGCTATCCGGTGTTCTACTCATATCCTAGGAATGCCGTGATACTAACGAATCACGAGCTGGCTCCACTCGCCACTTTGCTCATTAAATTTCGTAGGAAACCCTTTTAGCCGACTCGTGCTCAGAGAATGCCTTTCGTGATTTTGCAAAATGTCGTTTTCAATCTAATTGAAATCTTGATCTAGACAAAGGTGAGATCACTTCTTTTCTGCGATTGAAAGATTACGGTAAACAAGCTAAAACTAAGGAAATGATCAAGGGTGAAATATATTCCAGTAAACGTTCATTCAAAAAAGTATGGGATGTTCTCTGAGTTCATTGCAGCTTTAATATTTACAGATTACGAGCTTTATTTTTCTTTTCGTCGTTTAAGTTTCTCATTTTGTCTCCTAAGAGCCTTTCTTTTCTTTTTTAATGGTTATAAACTTGTCACCATGACTTTGAAACCTCCTCGCCGTCTTGTCCGTTTATTATATTCTCCCTTCCTAGCGATGATCCTTAAAGTGGAAAAACAAACATTAAGGACCTCAGCAAGTCCACGATGCCACCACTCCGCGCTGTGTGCCCTATTCATCCCCCCTCCCCCATTTTAGGAATTTCAACAAAATCAGAGAAATCTTAATTTAACCGATTTATGACCGCTTAAATTTTTTTTTATTTAAAATTTTTAAAAAAACAGCAAAAATATTCTAATTAGAGCATTTTGGAACAGGTTTCATTATTGTTTAGCAGACTTTAGGACATATTTTTATTTAAATAACTATTTTTAAGCAGAGATATTCGCGGTTGAGTAAACATCTGCTGTGGAGATCAGCCTAATGCGGTAAAAGAAGTTGAAATATTTAACTAAAATCTTTGGCTTAAGAGAAGGGCGCCCTTCTCTCAAGTTAAAATCCCGCAAAAATGAACTTTAAACACAGGCTTGTTTAACCAAGGTTAAACTAACGTTAGGTAGGCCACTTCGCTATCCCTTGGTGGGCGACGTGTGATTTAAAAACAGTTTTCACGTGGCACTGTATGAGACAAAATCTGGTTTTGCAGGCGAATAATTAAACCTCGAGTAGGGAAGAATTGGCCTGAATGAGCTCAAGCAAAATCCCTGTGGGGCCAGAGAAAGTTTCCGATGCAATCCGGAAGTTCACTGGCTCTTCGTAAGAATTCCATGGACCCAGTGAAAGCTTTAACTGGATTACTAGGATTTGTATTAGAATCCTGTAGCCAATTACAGTGGATTTTTCACTGGAAACTTTGGGCTGGGTTTCGAATAAAAGTAAAACTCCTACAGTTTTGCCATTATTTTCGCGATTTTTTTATTTTTAACCGTAATTGACACAAGAATTAGTAGACTTACCGTCAGATATGATTTGGAACCTTTCTCAAGCCGAGCAATATTTAGGATTAATCATCAAGTTATTTTTACCGTTTAAAAAGTTTATCCCGTTCAAACTTATGCCACCATAAGCTTGTGCCCTGCACGTTCATTTTACCTGGGTTTTTGCCTCATTTCCAGCGACAACATACTGATGTGTAGATAACAAATATTTGCAGAGTTCAACAAAGTTATCAACTAGCCAGGCATAACCCAACACAATCTAGCTATAACCTTATAAAGCCCAAATTATATAGAGTAAAATTTTGTTGGTTTTGTGACTTTTCTCGGAGTTTGTTTTTTAATTAATCGAAATGTGCAAAGTCAACTCCTATAAACCGAACTTATAAAAAAATCGGCTCACGATGTCGATAATCCCTTAACTACACGCCTTTGAAGCGTTTTACTCCCTTTTAGTATCTTTACGTGTGCCTCTATTGAAAGTTCACATCACTAATCTAGGTTCAGCCAGATCATTAGACACGTTTAAGTTGTACTTTGTAAGCCGTGCAGGGGTCGGTAAACAAACAATGAAAGTGTATTTTCCAGGGTTCGGATTTTGTGGACAGAGGGAGAACGCACTTCTGATAATAAGAAGCCTTTTGAGTGCATTTGCCGCCAAAATTTCGGGCTTGCCGAGTGCTCTTATACGACTTCTGTGAATAAAGACGAATGGACTATTATTCGCAGTATAGATACTGTTGAAGACACTCGCTCTTCGATTGTTTGCACTCAAAACATTTCTGTGAACCGCATTCGTTCTCTCTGAAATATCTTTCTTTTTCTTTTCTTTTTTTTTTCTCCTGTAACACCGACGGAAATGAATGTTTTGGCTCGCTTTATATATATTTATTTTTGTAGGTCAGGTGGGAATTGGTTAGTTGTCAACATGATTGGATGTCTTATGGTACGTAAAAGCCAACAAAGGGCTTCATTCAACTATTCATAAATATATCTTAAATTAGACGTAATGCAGGTTTTGCTTTAATATCTTGATATATACTTTTGTGAGTTAAACTACAGAAAAGGTTAGGCCTAATTAATCAGGTAAATTTTGAAGTTAGATTTGGAATAGCCTTTGAGTATAAAATTAACTTTGAAACAACTTTGGAAATATTTGGTCACTTTTTTTCGTTCTTTAGTAGAGTTTTAATTTTAAGTCTGGACGAGGACGCAGAGGTTGAAACTGTACATTGAGCAAGTAAGGTTAGTTTTTCATAGTAACTTTTAAAGGGAATTCATAGCGCCATACTTTATTAACAACTCTGAGAATTTTCAATGACAGGAAATAAGCCGCGATGTACACTAGATATAATATGATATGTCCCATCCTTACTACTGGCAGGGCTATGTTAATGTCAAAACTTTCATCTTGTTGGCCAAGTAATAAGAAGGGGCGAATTCCGCGAACTTTGACTGAGTAATAAAAGGCTGTAAACCGGACTGGAATACCTCGCTTTAATCGACGGTTAAATAACACCGAGTTCAAGGTCCACCAAGTAATCATAGTAAAAATAGAATCTCGCTAAATTTTGTTCGCAAATAGCCGTTATTATGACGTAACAAGTCGAACAAAGTTTTTAGGCGTTACGTTTTCCTACGAATATTTTTTACGTGATTCTATGAGTGCCCCATGCTGGAAATTATTGGAATTTGTCGAGTGTATATGGAAAGTTAAGTTCTCCAAGGTCTAAGGTCTTCAATAATTTTAATTAAAGCCGTAATTTTTTAATCTTACCCAACTTGAAAAATGAAGGTTACAGCTTTCCTGAAATATTCTAAATCAGTCTTGAATAGGTGATATGAGGGTAACGACTAACGGGTAAAGAATGGTCCCTAACTAGTTAAATAGGATTATTCCCCTAGCCAAAATTGACGAAATCCAATTATTCGAATTGAAAGGCAAGTGGCAGAGAGGTCTTTTTTTCTTTTTCCACCGCGGATAGTCGGGAACAGTAAACCGTTCGCTCACACTTAATTGCTCTTAATTTCCTGTGGGCTTTGAGTTGGCGATTCGACCAATCACAATGCTTGACCTGTAAACGCGACGCAACTCAAAAGTCCTCACTTCGTATTCAAAGCGCTGTTGCCATAGAAAAAGGTACAAGATATGCCGTCCCTTTTGAAAGAAATACCGTACTTACCGAACTGTTCCATGAGACTAAAACCTCTTGAATACTTCCCAGCCGTGGAGATCTGATGAAAAGCTACATTAAATAGTACAGAATAAGTGGTCAAAACTGTATTAAGTAAGTGCAAATTGGATTTTATTTTATGTGTTCCTGTCTAAAAGCGTTCCCGCGTTTTCTAGTTTTGACAATAGCGTTGGGCCGAATTCTGTCGCGCGACGGGAGGAAAAAAGCAACGAAATCTGGACACTTCTCGAGAAAGGGACCGACAATGAATTTGCTTCAAGTTCACAAGCTTCGGTCTCCCGTACTGCCAATGCCCCCCACCACTTCCTTCCTCAGGTAGCGCTTAGAGGAGGTCCCCGCACCAGCAAGCCGGTTGGACGACATAATCCAGGACGACAGGATTAGGCGCTCCGCTGTATACAGCGTTGTGTACGTTGGATGCTTTTATGGAATACGCAAGCGGGTGCTGTGGACGTAAAAAGCTTTAATTAGATCGATATTGCCGTTCCTTGTTTTTGATAGAAGGCGCTGGTTATCCCTCTTTAAAATCATTTGACGAGTTTACAACCTAACCTAAACAAACATTATCTAACAGCGAAACCTTAAGCGAACGCAGGGTAAAACTTCCGGCGAGAGATTATATTTGATCGAAATAGACCAATCGAGGTAGGGAAAGGATTCGTAGAGACTGTTGTCACGGCGGGCGAGGACCTTTCAGTTGCATTGTAAATGTAAGTATACTTACCTGCATTGTACGACACAGTAAATTTGAAAGTCGGCATACTACCTCTCGTGTTTTCCCGTGGTGCAATTTTTCAACGCGGAAACTTAACATTCAACCGATAGGTTAGGATAGGATACGTCACATTATGTCAGGATAGGTTATTTTAGGTTATGTTAT
>Ga0058701_10005310_pt1 | contig 10667 bp, 8 predicted proteins | sample AgamicOrMae_FD_97039 | JGI IMG/M metagenome (GOLD analysis project Ga0058701, IMG submission 97039) | Agave microbial communities from Guanajuato, Mexico - Or.Ma.e | ecosystem: Host-associated > Plants > Phyllosphere > Phylloplane/Leaf | place: Guanajuato, Mexico | collected 2012-06-04 | reverse complement strand
GCTTGTAACTCGAACATTCCAAGCCATCTTTTCGCTATAAGTCAAGCTGCATTACAACTAGATAATAAGCTACATTGAGTTCCTCATTTTCTAATATACCGCCAAAAGATCAATCCTTAAAAAATCGATCTCTATCTTCCGATTAATCGGGAGATCGATACATTGTTAAACATCGCGATCGATCTTTTCTGAAAAAGCGCCCAATCCTAGTGCAGGGGTGTCTGTCAGCTATGTAAGAAGGGCGAGAGGCATCCCACCCTACTTATATTTTTCAGCCTTGGTGGAGGGGGAATACTTGAATCGGTCGTTTATCTACTGGGGGCTCGTGAAATCAAGTTGGCAAAATTTGTGATGGACATGTGTGGCTCATACGTCGCGCGGTGGACAGAATATGGGGGCTCGGAAGGGTCAAATACCCGTACATTTAGGCCAAGGTATCCTTTTACTCCCCTATTTCAGGTGTATCAGGTCCGTCAGTGACATTTGCTTGCTTCGCGACAGGGGACAATGCCTCTGTGCTCCTCTGCTGTACCGACTCCCTTGATTTAGTGGACATCCCGTGTCCACTGAAATAAATCAGCTAAAAACTCATCTCAGAACTTGAGGACCACGATTTAAGGGAGAGGCCCGATAGAATTCGTTTCGCGAGTTTTGCTAACTTTGGAGGGAAGGATGAAAACTTCGAAGAAACCAATTGCCTAAATGTAAATGCTTAAGATATCTTCCATTTTCAATAATCATACCAAAATAGCCGTGGTTCCAAAATCTACTTCCCGTCGATTGACATTAGGTCGTACGTGATGCATGGCCAGCGAAGTGAAAATATGAACTGCCATCATCTCGAAAACCATCAAACTCATCCAGCCTTCATTGTGGCCAGATAGCTTCAAGTCGCTGGTTGCATAGAACCTAAAGGTATCCATGGCGAAAGGTTGGGTGTAACCATGGCGATTCATCTGTTCTGAAATCATGGTGAACCCACCCAAGCCGATGTCAATATCACCTGAAAGCAACCTAAGAAAAAATCGTCTGTCATGGCCCGTATCCGCCTTCCAATGCCGCGTGCTGGGAGTCATTTTCGCGACTTAGTTCCATCGAGGAATTGTACTCTAAAGTGATGTTCAGTGCAGAGGCTATCGCTTCCATCATCTCAATTTCTGCTCCAGCGTAACCACCACCGACACGTTTGCAAGTAGCGATAGGCGCGACAACTACTACTGCTCTTATAATTTTGCCGTTTAAACCATGATGGTGTTTCGAAGAAATAGCTAGCGTATCGTTTCTAAATCGAAAAATAAGAGATACTTCAGGTAATGTCCAGAACATTCATTTTTCTAATTTATGTTCCTGATCAAATGGAAATCTTTTAAGTATTACCTGAAAGATATCCCATTGCACTGATCGATTATCCTCACTTGCAGCGAACCTTCCATTGGAAACCATGAGAAAAGGTTGACCTGTTTTTGTTCGTTTTCAAGTAAAACAATGACATTGTTATAGTGGTGTTCCCAGAACGTTCGAAGCACGTTCTCCACTTCGTTTGTGGCGTTTATGCCTTTCCCTTGAAGCTGAACTATGAACTGACTTAATTCGTTTGTCAGAGTACCTAAACACAAAGTTTTAATGCAGCTTAAAATTGAGCCAGCACTTCCGATCAATATAAAGCAGTCCACTGTTATTTTGCCCGTAAACCGAAAGGAAAAGTAAGTGCTTTCCTGTTTTGGTTTAAGGGTGACGAGGGAGAACTGTGCGTTGAGACTGAGAAGTTCGACAACACTTTCGTCTATGGCTGCTGGCTAAAAAGAGCTTGTTGTCGAGGGTCGTAAATGTTCGTTGCAAGTATAGCAACTGTTGAGGTATTGTGGCACAGACGTTTTGCCAGTAGGTCGATACACAACCTTGGCTTCGAGGAATTGTTAGGGGGTGAAAGTAGACTGAAGACTTTGACCATCATGAAGAAGATGATTGGTGGCAATGCTAAGATTTGGTATCGCATGTTGGTCCAAGGGCGTTTGATCCATCGAGGACGGCAGCTGCAAGCAGTTATGTCGTTATCCCCATTGGAAACTTACAAACATTAATTTTCGGGTCGGAAAAAGTGAGTAATCCTTAACATCTGTTTAAAGCTTTAAATCGATAACTGCAGACTGCCGCCCTGTAAATCGTCGTTTGAGAGATTGGTCATATAGAGATTTTTAAATAGTAACTGCTAGATGAATGTTTCAATATTAGTGCACTTCGAATTGTGTTGACCTCATAAAGACAAGTATACTGTCCCAGCCGGTCGATTTTTTCCGGCCTACGCATGTAGTCACCGGTCCATGAACAGACCATTCGGGCGTGAACTACTACCTGCAGTCAGCTGTAACGTATTATCAGCTCCATTATGAAATAATTCAAGTGTTATAAAGATCATCGGCGACAGCTGACTGTAGCAGTGCTTCCAGATTGGCTGCTAGTGGTCAGGGATCATTAAATAATTACGTAAGCTTTTTGGGGGGGGGGATTTGGACCCCCCTCCCCCCATTGTAAGGACTCGTAAGATTTTATCATCCCCCCTCTAAAATCTTAAGATTTAGGGGTCCCAAAAACCGTAAAATCACGTAAAGTTCGACCTTTTCCCCCTGTTATATCCCTATGCATGTTTTTAGCAAATTAATGTAATTGTTTCATCGAAAACCCCGCTGCTGCTTAATACCTAAAGTTATCATTAACTTTTACGAATGTTTTAGAGGAAAATGCTTTTCTAAATTAAGAATCTTTTCAAAAATAAGTACTGCTGGGATTTTCAAAATTGAAAGATAGGCTAGCATCAAAGAAAAAAAAAAGATTTGATTTGAAAATAATAGTGCTCCTCGGCTTAAGGCAGAGGTCCGGCCTGACTAGAGTAGCGGGCTCTGTCGGCACAGCGACACCCTCGCCTCGTCGCGGTTTGCGATAGCCACAACGCGGGATTTTGTTATGTTTCTGTTAACTGGTCTACGTAGCTTTTTATGACCTGTGAAATAGCTTAAATATTACGTAAGATTCTTCAATCCCCCCTTCCCCATGTAAGAAACCGTAAGGTTTTCCCGGACATCCCTCCCCTCCTTCGCCCTTGCGTCATTATTATATACTCCCTCAAGTGGGTACAGTTGCAGGCCCGAAAGAATGTGACCAAAGGAGGCATTGGAATGAATTCCAGTGAACTACGCCACGATACATCCAAGAAAAAAAAGTGTCATACAATCTTTATTTCCTCTTTAAATAGGAAAGGCACTTGCCTCTTGCAAAAGAGTACTGCTAAGCTGGAATTCCGGTCCGTGACCGCAATGATGAAGTGCCCGGTATAAGCTAGACATCGACTTCATGACGGAAATAATTTGAAGCTCGATCAATAAGCGTGTCGAGTGTGGGACTATTCTCCTGCACTAAATTTTGCCTTCAATTTTCACGCAATCTGGGGAAGTGCTAATCACTATCAAGTGCCTGGGTTCCCAATGAACCCAGTATGACCCTCGCATTGAACGTCATACTGGGGTCATGCTGACCCCAACTACTGTAAGTAAAAATAAGGACTTTGTTTATTTTTTTTGTGTGAGAAACTGAAAACATACCCTTATATTGTTCAAAAACTTACTAATTGTAACCTACCGTAACCTTGGAGTCGTGTGGACTTCGACTAGGGGCCATTGTCACCTCACACCGGAAAAGGATTACTTTCTTTTCTTTTTTCGTGACATTAGAGACAAAAAATGTAGAATTACGTACTACAGATTCAGAAGCTCGTTAATTATTTAAAGAAAGGATTTAAGCTTCTAGAAAAGTAATGATAAACAAGAACGGATTTTTTCGCCCGACTGGACAATCAGAAAACGTGGGTTCCAGCTGACCCTGGTGTGACCATCGTTTTACAAAAACTTAACTGTGACCACAGAGGGTGAAAAATCACGTCAAGGTAGCCTTTCTTTTTCCTGTGCGGACACGTTTGAAGGTAGTTCAACCTCAAAGTACTGACCTCTCCTTTTCTTGTGTTGAAGGAAGGTGTGATTAATATAAGCTGGCATTTTGCTTTGTGCGGGTCGAAAATGTATGTAATATGGGAAAAATTAAGAAAGGCGTACGGCATATTTTTTAATACATTGACAAGTTTCCCCAACCGGTTGATATCAAGCTTGCATTTGGTTGATTATCAAAGGCCCGGTTTAAGAGCAACTCTGAGTTTAGTGTATGTATAATGAACAAGTAACGCTACTTACTTTAAACGTGACATGGCAATCTTGCAATTAACACTTCGTAACCGTAACTCTCGACGACATTTCTCTAACCGTGTCCATAGATCCCGAAAGACACGAGTAACTGATATCATCTCGAGAGCACAAACTAGGCCGGCAAGAAATAACCCTAATATGAGTAAAGAAAATGCCGAATGCATATTTGTCATAGAAAAGGGAGTGACTACTTTGACGGAAGTATGTTCGGAGTCGTTCTTGCTACCCTCCGAATTTTCGAGCAGCGTTTGATTCGGACAAGGTAGGTCACAAAGCTTTTTGCTTCTCACATCGCTTTTCGACCAGAGTTGCACAAGTCCAGCTTCAACCGATCGAAGAATCATCGTTGTCATTTTACGCGCAAGAAAGAAGTTCTTCGTTGTGTACATCCCACGATACGTTGTACGTATCTTTCTATCTAGGCGATGGAAATGGCGATTCGGCAATGCAGCCTTCACGAATTCCATGTCATGGGAAAATGCTGCTACGCAGAACTGAGATGCTGACGTTGAGACCAGACATGTATGGATTGGAGCTGGGCAGAACAGAAGTCGTTTTCTCAGTTTGTTATAATTACGGCGTGAGAGACCGCTGGAAATAACAGCCTCCGGCAAAGCACTCGAAACTATGACGGGCAGGTCCGATTTGATCATGTCGGTGACGGTCACTATACGCTGCGAATACACCGGCGTAGCCAAAAGAGAAGTGATGAAAGATTTATGAGCAACGTTGATATTAAGTGTGTAACAGAAAACAACCACCCACAAAAGTCGTTGTCTTGATGACAGGTTAGAAAAATGAACTGGTAAATCAACTAGAACTGCCCACACCTGCAAACAACAAGACTTGCAATTAGATTTTTGTGCTTTCAATATGTTTACTTCAAAAAGTAACCGAGGATGTGCCACTTGTTAGCGTAGCTAAAACAGATTCCCCTACGTTATATGATGCGCATTTCTCACTGTCATCTACTCCCTCGCTCTTGTGACCAGTTAACAAAACTGGAGCACTGCTTGGCGTGCATTGATCTTTTCCAAGTGACAGGGACAGCTCTACTGGAAATACTACTGAAAATTCATTTATTGTTTGCATGATACAGGTATGATTCTGCCTGCACCAGTCGGATAATTTGCTGATGCCAGAAACATCTTCTTTTGTTAGGAGTTCACAAAATTGACCTACTGTCCGGGGATGGATCGTTGCTGAAACGTAACCTCTATGGTACACTTCGGCAGCGGGGATAGCACTTATAACACAACCCCATAACCATAGTTTATTTTAAAACAGACATTGCTAGCATCCTATGGGACAATTTCAGGGGATCAACAATAACGATTTTGTTACCAGTTTAAAAAACTACAGCCCTAATCTGGAATAGATCGTTCGCCAAAATGAAAACACGTCTGCACTGGGAATAATGTGAGTTACCATTTTTTAGCTTCTTTGCGTTGAGAGTAGTGCAAAAATGGACCAGCTTGACGACGTTATTCACTAAAATTTCGATATTATGTTCCTAAAATGACAACCACAGAAACGGGGCTACGTACTCAACTACTTCTTCCGGAATTCCTTAAGAGAGAAGAAAGAAATAAACGAACTGCACATCTTCTCCTCCTCTTCGTGAAGCAAAAACTCTTTTTACCTTAGTTCATAACCTGAGGAATTTTTAATATCTCGGGAATGTTATGAATCTCCCACGGAATCGTTTAATTACGTGTGCCTTTTCAAAAATTCCACCAACTGCTATCTATTCACACTGCAGTTGGTAGGTTTTCGGATCAAGCACTTTGCAATTGGTGCATTTTTCGAATCAGCACTTCGCAGTTAGTGGATTTTCATTAGGAGGGTTCGAGTTGTAATATGTGATGAACCATACTGTGATAGCTGTGTGTCCGAGGTTTTCCTTTCGTCCCAAAAATTTCCTCCTAAGCAGGTGGATGGCTAGCGAAATAAACGTGTGAGCTATGATCATCTGCAGAGTCATAATTCCGATCCAACGTTCAGTAGCACCTGCTAAGATCACGTCGCTTGTTGCGTAGAACGTGTATTTATCTTTGTCAAAAGGCTGAGTGCATTCAAAGTCTTCGAACAATTTTTTCCAAAGAATAAACGCACCTATACCGACGTTTACCTCCCCTGACAGCAATCGTATCAAAATCGTCTGCCACGGTCCCGAAGAACCTTTCCATGGAGCCAACTGCGAGTCGTTCTCTCTGGCCAACACTGTTGAAGATTGGTAATTCGCTGTGAAGTTCAGGGCTGATGCCATTGCGTCTATCAGTTCGACTTCCACTCCCGCAAAACCACCACCAATGCGATGGCAAGTGGCAATGGGTGCGACAACTAACCCAATATTTATCACCTTGCCGTGCAAATTATGTGGTAGTTTCGCCGTAAAAATCGCTGTGTTTTTCCTGAAAGAATAGAAAATTATCTCAGTCCTTCATTTAACTTTTTCGCGCCAGAAAGATGTCTATTCACAAAATCAACGTTTCCAGTAATCCTCCAGTTGAACAATCTGTCTGCCAAGTCTATGACGTTTTTAGAAAGGTCAGATTTGTTTCTATTTTCTTCACATTTGCAGTAAAGATCGATATAGTTTTGAAGCAGGAGTCGACTGTTATCTGTGTCGCTTAGCAGTAGTCATGTGGCGCAGACACACGGAGGCAAGAACGCTCCTTGCAAACACTGCATTAGTCTCAATGCTGAGTAAGGAGATTAATATGAGAAGTCCGAACTTTCGTAAAAAGTAGAAATTATTGAGAACTAACGAGTTTTTCAATTTCAATATTAAGGTAACCTTGAAAGAGCGCTCAGGCAGATATTTTGAATAACTGAGGACGGAAGAGCATGCACCAGGGTGAAGAAACAGAGATGCAAAGTTTCAAATTATTTCTAGCTAGTCACCCAGTATCGTCTTTTTCAATCGCTTTGCTCACTGATCCTTAGTGAGTCCTCCTGAATTATTGCTAAAAACAAATGCGCTATGGACTTAAGACATCAGCATCCTAATTCTAACGACCCGTCAAAGTAGAAAAGGCAGGGCCTTTTTCCTGTACCTGAACGATTTGCCGTCGCAGTGTTCAACAATTTTTACTTCTGGCGTTACATCTAGAGGGAACCACGTGTATATGTCGATGTCTCCTGATGTATCTTCAACCAGAACAGCCACATTTCGATGGTTGTAAGTCCAAAACGTTTCAAGCGTATCCTGAACGATATCACTGATTTGCGGCTTCTCTGTTTTAAGATGAACCACAAAATTAGTTCGGTCATTTGTTAGTTTGTTAAAACAAAAACTTTTAATGCAGCTAATAACACTTCTAGCGTTTCCCAAAAATATAAAATAGTCCGCTTTCCTTTTTCCAGGCAATCTTGTCGAACAGCAGTTGTAAGTTCCTAATGGTGTCATGATGACGAGTGAAAACTGTATGCTTGAACTGAGTAGCTGGACCAATCTGTCTCGAGGGACATTCGGATATGAAAAATGTAAAGCTGGTGGTTGAATATCATATGAGTCGCTCGTAACCACTGCAACTGTTGAGTTCCTGCGGAAGTGATGGCGTGCCACGAGGTCGATGCAGGAACTTTGTAAAGAAGACTGGTTTCGTGTTGACCAACATGATGCTTTGCTGAACATTATTGAGATAATCGACATTATCATCCAGTTGGAGCATCTCATACTTGCGGCGCTCAGCATGACTGTAGCTTGTGAACACCAACTGCTTTAGCGCCTCTTCATCGCGTTAGTTCATTAAAATTATTATAAAGAGTTCAGAATGGGCACTGTGCTGTCTTCATCACATTTGCCTCGAGCCACTTGTCCCGTAGGAATATCGTGAAGTTGTCAAGTCCATTATAAGAAAAAAAAAGTCACTTGATGGTTAAAACACGGCACTAGGTAAAGTAGATGTCACCAGTTAAGGTCTGAGTTTTGTCACTAGGCGGGATGCTAAAGGACTGTAGAGGCCGACCAATGGTCTGTGGGAAAGCCAGTGACCGGCTTAGTCTGCACCAAAATAGGTGGCCCTATAAATCTTTTTGTGTTCGCGGAAAATATACGTTCCCTCCGGTTTTAGCTGGTTTGATGAGATGATGCAATAATCGTCAAGCAATTACGGTTGCCCTGGTACGTTGTTCGGCTTGAGAAAGCACCAGCTGTTCCAATTTCTTGTACGTAAGGAAATATTTGCCACACATTCAAACGCGGCCGTATTGTATAGCGATCAGTTTCCACGTGCCTTTAATAGTTCAGTTTGCTGACGGGTTTGACGTATTACTTTTATAACCCGGTCGGAGAAGAAAAGTGATATCTGCTTTTTATTGTAAGGTCTAACAGTAAGTCGGCTACGTGTTCTTGACAAACTTGGATAGGTAAAGCACATGACGAATACAGTCTATTTACACAAAAGTCTTCATTGCCGACGGAGCTATGGAGCTGAGCAATGGCGGCAGCCAAGCAAACATAGACTGGTAATACAGTAAAAACTAACCCTTGTTTTAGGTATGAAGGTAAAACAGGGGAAGAGCTTAATTTATAGGCATTTTCAAAGATATTCCTATGATTAACCACATCAATGGAGAGCCCTCGACCAGACCTTATCGTCGATATTCTTGTTGGTAGGTTTATCTTCAAAAATAATGAATTGACGTTTTCCCCCGTTTCACGTTTATACCCAAAACAGGTGTGAACTCCCTAAAACAGGGGTTAGTTTTTACTCGGAACCTTCGGCTATTTTGGAAACTTCACTCTGTTCCTGATTGACGGCCACAGACTCCCGACTCAATGCCTCCATCAACTCAAAATTTGACCTTTGGCTGAGCCTTGGGAGTAGCTTTCTTAAAACCCATTTATGACCGAGAAATCTGTCTCGCAGTTTAATAAATTTTATTGCTAGAATATATTAATCTAGGTCCAAAACCACCCAAAAAAATGCATTAAAATTATTTTGCTTGTCATTGGTGGGTTACGGCCTGAGTCGTTAACGACACGCTGGGCACAGAGGTATACGCCCTAAGTCAATAGTTGCCTTCTTGGCTTTAAAATTATGATTTACTTGAATAAGACCAGTTAGTGCATGTTATGAGCATTTACAGTTTTGTACCAAAGGGTGGAAGGGTTCTTTTTGGCACATATGCCAAAATAGGCTGTGCGTGCATTATGCATAAAATACAACAGCTACGTCTGTCATAGTGCGGTCATTGAGAAATCACTTTTCACGTCCGGATACCATTATAAAACGTAGAAAATCAATTATGAGGACATTACTTCATTGATCAAGAGGCAATGAAGCCCCTCAGGTGCTAAGATTTTGCGGGTTGCCTGCCCCAAACTGAAATCCCGAATCTCCAATTGCAAACTTTTGCGAACTTCAAGCATGAAATGTGACTAATGTCTGATTGAAACTATAGAACTTCTCCAAAAAAATGGGTTTTGAGATTCAAACGATTGTAATAATATTTTTTGAGCGGAAATACCTCGTAATCAATGTAAAGAAGCAAAACGCAACTACAGGTATTCCGAATAGCCTGTTATGGGAAGGCAACCCGCAACATCCCCCCCCCCCGAGGGGCTCAGTCTTGTACCTCATATTTGATCAGAGGGATATGAACCCCACAACTATTTGGCCGTTTCACGAATATACAGGGTGTCTCAAGTTTAATGTAAAAAAATGAAACCCCGGATAGGCAAAGGGATTCTAAGAGGAAAATTTGAAGTGAACATGCGGTCAAAAACGTACCGTTCGGCGTCCAGACCCCTTCGAGCGGTTTGTTTTGGTATCCATCTCTTAGTAAAGGTACTACTCGATCGATTAAAACAATCAAGAGTTTTAGGTTCGCCACATCATTGTGAGTAACTATGATGCTGATAATTTTTCCGTAATTTGAACGGTTTAGGCGCTACGAACCGATGAACTTAAATTTTGAAATGTTGTGTCAGATGGGACAATTTTTTCCTTTTGTTTTCAGCTTCTCTTGCCTAAACCGTAGAAGTTATTACAAAATGTATGGGAATCTAAGTTACTCAAAATGATTTGGCGCACTTAAAACTCTGGATGTTTTAATCGAACGACTAGTGCCTTTGCTAAACGATGGGTACCAAAACAAACCGTTCGAAGGCGTCTGGGCGCCAAACGGTGCGTTTTAGACCCCATGTCCATTTCACATTTTCGTCTTAGAATCTCTTTGCCTATCCATGGTTTCATTTTTTTCCATTAAACTTGAGACACCCTGTATAACGCGATATAAGGTCGTAATCCGCAAAGCCCGTATACTATTCCAAAAGAAGAGCAGGTACCATCAGTCAATTATGTATTGCGCGCTCCAATTTTTTTAAACTTCCGTAACTTTGGAACGAAACGAGATACGACAAAAAAGCTATAATCAAATTCATAGATCTCTTTAAGATCGAACGAT
>Ga0058701_10005309_pt1 | contig 10667 bp, 13 predicted proteins | sample AgamicOrMae_FD_97039 | JGI IMG/M metagenome (GOLD analysis project Ga0058701, IMG submission 97039) | Agave microbial communities from Guanajuato, Mexico - Or.Ma.e | ecosystem: Host-associated > Plants > Phyllosphere > Phylloplane/Leaf | place: Guanajuato, Mexico | collected 2012-06-04 | reverse complement strand
CATGGGTGCTTCCTTTATTTATATTATTTTGATGCGACTTTTCTCTGGTCTCCTTGTCTGGTCTTCGATACTTTTGCTGATAGCGTTACTCGGAGTTGGTACGTACATTATACACCCCAGAACTCCTTAAACCATGCTCTAACCGTTTCCATAATTGATATCTTTCTTCTTCTCCAGGTGCATATTTTTGCTACGATCGCTACGCGTATCTCCGCGGAGCCGATCCGGACGAAATCTATGCCACAGGCGACGTTTTCACTGAGGATGATGAATCCATGCAAAAGGCATGGTTTGCTTTGATGATCATCTGCCTAATCTTCGCGTTGATTCTCCTGCTAGTCGTTATCTTTTTAAGAAACAGGATACGCTTATCAATCGCCCTAATTAAAGAGTCAGGAAAGTACGTAATTTTCTTCACATTTTGGCGTACCTCAACCTAGAGGCCTGGATATACTAGAGAGCATTGAGGGTGCAAAACCATGTGCGCTGCCATCTTGTTTCCGAAGTTTCTCCGTAAGCTACAATGCATTTGATATCCCAACAAACAAAATGGCTGCCCAATGTCTCCTCTCTAGTACATGCTAGACTCTTCCTCAATATAACCTTGATTTACCCAACCTCGCCAAGGGTAATCTTGCCTATTAAAACCAAACCTATCCCATCCTAACTTGGCTTAACATTAGGTTACCCCAACATGTAACTGACATGAGACCGGGGAGCATTCGATAGCGCCAAAAACCACAAGAGCCAACGCCGCAAGCGCCAGTCCGTAACCGCCAAACGAGGAAAGTCGCAAACGCCAAAGTTCGCATAGGTTCGGTTAAGTTAGGTTAGGCAAGGTTAGTATTGCGGTTAAGACCTTTGGCGTTTGCGACTTTTCTCGTTTGGCGGTTACGGATCGGCGCTTGCGGCGTTGGCGCTTGTGGTTCTAGGCGCTTATGACAGCTACCCACCGAGACCTAGCCTAGGCTAGCCTAATGTAACATATCGTAGACTTTGCTGCCGAACATTGCTAAGGAAATTCGTTGATAGTTTTGTTTTATTGCAGGGCAGTGACAAGTACGATGTCAACGCTTGTGTTCCCGCTGGTTCCCTGGTCATTTTACATTGCAGTAACGTGTTACTTCCTCTTCATCGTTCTTTATCTTCACACTTCAGGAAAGCCTGTGTACAAAACCATTCTTCCCGCCATGCTGACCACGTGTATGTGTGAAAACGGTGTGGTGGTGGTAAGTGAATCCCAGGTTGTTGCGATGTTAGGAATTAGATGTCCCGGCTATCTTCATTAACCACTTTTGGGAAGGCGTCATTTTATCTCTGTTTTCTTTCATTAGGGTGCGTTCGAAAACACCACCCGAAGGTTATTCTATCTTTCTCTCTTATGAGAGCTCCATGTGTAAGACAGCGATAGAACATCCTCGGGTGCCGTTTTCGAACGCGTCCTTACGAATGGCAACGATATACAAAGCGCAACTTTGATGTGCACCACAAGAGAGGACGTGGAAATTTCGGAGGTGGGGACTTTTTGTGTACCGGTACGATAGTTTGGGAATTTTCGGTTTACCGGGAAAGATGCGTGATTTTTTCAAGCTAACATAAACCTTTTTGGGTTTTGGTAAACTTGAAGTATATTGCGATTCGGTTAACTTAAGTTAGGCTTTTTGGTACGTTCAACTTGAGCTGAAGTAATTCAAGTCAAGTTACTTATTGGAAGAAGTGAAAAAACCGCGATTTTCTGTGTTATAAAACTACTACAGCGCAAACTTTCTCTTGGCTGAGAATGAAAAGTCCGAACAGTTATACGTAGAACCAAAATCGATTCGACGCTTGAGATGGATTTTGAGCTATGCAACATCTTGTATCATGAATTTTCTCTTGCAGAAAAACGGGACAGTATGCCTTCCGGAACTATTCAAGCGCGACTGTACTCTTTGTGTGGACAAAGGGGGTACTTGCGCCTTCAACAAGTACGAAAGCGAAAGCTACATAATTTATTTGCACTTTGCAAATCTTTTCGGCTTCTTCTGGGTCTTCCAGTTCGTCAAGGGGATGGGAGAAATGATTCTCGCCGGTACCTTCGCCACGTGGTACTGGACGCTGAGGAAATCGGATGTGCCATTCTTCGTAGTTACCAGATCCTTCTTTAGATCCTTATCGTAAGTATTTGTACCGTATTATTTTTAATATATTCAACTCGTGCGTCGATAGACTGCACAAATGTTTTGATAAGGATCCCTCTCTGATCTAAAAGGTCTTCCGAAACTGAGAGTTAAATTGCTAAAATATCTGCAAAATCGACATTATGATTCAAGTATTCTGTTGTTCTCGAAAAATTGTCAATCAATTTTTTGTAAAGAAAATGTTATTTTTTCCACGCTTCAACATTCCATGCTGAATTTTAAAATATTTTAGCTCCATTTATGGAGCTATTGATGGTCGAAAAAATGTCCAGATTTAAAAAAAAATAATAATTTTGAATCTCATTTTTTTTCCAAAAATTAATTAATCAAAATTTAACCAATTTAAATTATATTAATTTAATTTTGTAATTATTTTTTTTGAAAAAAATTTAAACGTTTAAAATTTTTTCTGTGAAAAAACATGTCTTAACACAATAGATTTCGAAAATTTCCGGTTCCGATCAGTTATTTACGGTATGAGACTGTATAAACCAGAATTTATTCCTAATATTTATTTATATTCAATACATATTTTGATTTTGTGTTATGAAAAATTGGACGTTCGGCGTCACTAATGTAAGCATACATTTTTTTCTTATAGGTATAACTCTGGCACCGTGGCTCTGGGTTCCCTGTTGATCGCCATTGTCCAACTTATCCGAGCGGTGTTAGAGTACGTGCAGACTAAGATGAAAGCTTACGATAGCGGGCTTGCCAGATGTGTGATGTGCTGCTGCCAATGTTTCTGGTACTGCCTCGAGTCATTCCTCAAGTTTATTTCTCATAATGCGTACATCATGTGCGCCTTGCACGGGACCAATTTCTGCACTTCCGCGCGGGACGCATTTAATCTACTTATGAGAAATGTGATACGAGTTGTCGTACTAGAAAAGGTAATTCTTCAAGCCCACTGCAAAATAAACCAGTGCACGGTAACCTAGTCCAATCTAACCTTGGCCAGTCTAGCCTAGCCGAATCTCACCTCTCGTAACATTACCCATTTCCATCAGCCTAACCTCTATCTAGCAACGCCCCCAATTAAAATTCTTGACGAAGTCAAGCGTAGTTGTAAACATCTCTCTAAATATCTATGGTGCATCTTTACATTACTCTGTTTGTCTTTCAGGTTACGTCCTTCGTCCTGTGGATAGGGAAAGCCATGATCGCTGTTGGAGCCGGAGCAGGACTGTACTTTTATCTAGATAAATATCCCATTCCAAATGTTACTTACATCGCTACGCCGTTAACGTTTAGTATTATCGGATCGTATATTATCGCCAGTATTTTCTTCGGAGTATACAGTGTAGCTGTCGATACTCTATTCCTGTGTTTCCGTAAGTCATCTGTTTTGCTTGTTCTTATCGTTTTTCTTCTTTCCGAGTGTTCCTTATTGTTCGTCTTATGTTTCAGTTGAGGATCAGGAGCGGAATGACGGCTCTCCTGAAAAGCCTTACTACATGTCCAAAAATCTAATGAAGATTTTGGGCAAAAAAAGCCATCGATATTAAAGAGACTGATTGTATTTTATTTCATAAGTATTCGTTGAATGTGATTTTTACATTATATTTTGTAATAAAGATTTTATGTTGATGACTGTAATTTTTCCGTTTTCTTTCTGGGCCTCTTCTCGTTAAATCAGACATTCAAGTGTAAATCAAGGCTTATGGTATTTTATTTGAAAAAATCTATAGACTCTTATTGGCACTTTATTGGCTATTACTTTGTAGCCATTGTTTAACAGTCTGTAGGTTTTGGCTTCTCCACTGCACGTTGCCTTCAGCGACGCTAACTGATGATCGGGCAGCGCTTTGCTGGCCGTGCTCAGTAACAACGTCTGCATTGTCGGATAATACTTGCTTAAACTGTTGAAAGGAGGAAAGATAGGTTAGTGTAGCTTCAGATAAGTGCCAAGATTGATATACATACGTCATCGACGTCGGCTTGCGTATTCAGGGAATCCCCCATGGCTTTGAGAATTCTTCCCAAGCCAGTGTCTCCGTAAACGTCAGCGGCAACCGTCATATTTTCCTTCAAGAACGCCAGCGCGACTTGAGCTCCCACCGGTCCAGACTCAGCTATGGCGTCAAATACCAGAGATGCGTCTTGGGGTCGGATGGGTGCGGCCGCACCCTGGGTATTGGCCGAGATCGTTTCGGAGATGTAGTACTCCAGGATTTGGGTGTCATTAGTGCAAGTTAAAGCCTTCATCAGGATTTCTTTTTCTGTCGCAATGCGGGTCTCTTGGTATCGTTTCCATAGCAGGTTCCAAGATTGAGAGTAATCTGGGCTGGTTGATAGAACGGCGGTGCAGTAGACTGCATGACGGACGTTGGGATCGATCCTGACGGAGGAAACCAGTAACGGTGAACGTGTTTGGGAGTGGAATCCCGATCACTGACATTGGCGTCATCTAGCGGCTGAACCACGAACTGCCCTTCCTCTCCATGCTCAAATGCCGTTAGTTTGGGCTGCGTCCGCTAGATGGCGCCAAGTTCTGGCTCAGGGATTCAGGATTAGTACGGTATACATCTTAAGTATTCTAGTTTTTTCTTTTCTTTTTTTTGCTCTCAGATATTATTTGCTGTTAATTTCATGACCGATTTTCGTTCCAGGAAAGGGTCAACTGAGGGATCGACCTTCAAAAGACATTAACATATTTTTGTCCCCCAAAACTCAAATTGGTCATGAAATAAAATGATGCAAAGCTAAAACCATCTCTAAAACCAAGACAGTTTCTGGTTTAGCACCTAAACCCAATTTTTTTTCTACATTATACTTGAAAATTTTTAACTTGGTTTCGAATCTTCGGAAATGAAAAGATTACTTGAGATTTCTCCTATTTGTCAGTTGATAGGTTCATTCAGGCCGGTTTGACTTACTCTTTGTTGGTATTTTGAAATGCGGTGAAATCAGCGCGCGCATTTTGGCGACAGTCAGACATTCCAATTCGGCATGCCCACCGAGTTACATCCTCCCGAGTGATCTTCGTTAAGCTGTCCTCTCCAGCCTTTGCAGTATATCCTATCGTGTTATAGATTTTGCTTATTAATTTCTCTATGTAAGCCTGCAATACAAGCAAAATATGATTTATTTCCATGTTTCCTAGCTTTGTAAAGGCCATGCAGCAAGAGCTGCTATATCATCATTTGCCAACTTGAATTATATAGGAAGATGTTGAGGGTTTTCCCTCATAAAAACGACGTATGAATTGTTCACTTACGTATAAAGATGGGAGGGCGTCGCTGTCTAATAATTGCGTCTCCAGAAAGTCGAATTGCGGGAATGCCGAGTTCCATGGGACAGGATCAACCTCATTTTCCAGATACTTAGTCATAGGAAGAGCGACCGTGTAGTCGAGGTAATTACTCTGCGCCAGACTCATGGCGTCATCTAGGAGTGAGCCCCGATTTATTGGATGGATTTCATCCATGTCTGAGCCCGATAAAGCTTCAGCAAGTCTCTCCCATTCGGTGTCGTCATACTGTACTCGATAGTAACCTACAGAAAATGAGAACATGATTAGGGAGGGAACATATGGAAAGGAAAATGGAGATGGCAGAGGTAGGCAACCGACACACACGCGTGCGTGGGAGGTTGCCTATGCTCTGGTCGTCAGGGGCTACAAGTCTCGATCTGATACGTTGTGCTTTATCCAAGAAAAATTTAACCAACGATCAATTCAGGAAATAGTCACCTGCTCAGTAAACTTGCAAAAAGAAGGCTTACCCGCACTTTTTAAGTTGAAAATAACCCATTCACCGGAATTGATACCGTCCACCAATAGCTGATCTTGTTCAGGACTTAGCCAGCCATCAACTCCTGTAGCGTTGAAGTCCGCCTCGCTTTGGGTAGTCCATGTCAGCGGAATCCACCATTTTTCGTCTTGATTTTCGCAGTTGCAACTGGACGAGTTCGGTTTAAGATAGAAGTGACGCTGTTGCGTTAATACAGCTGATCCGTTGAGCAGTCTATGAACAGTGACCAGCGGGTAGCCGGGCTGTTCAGTCCACGTTCTGAACACATCGGGCAACGGAGGTTCAGGTGGGGCGTACTTAGCCAATGCTTTGAACAACTCCCATTGCGTTCCCACCGAAAGACTCCTACAAATATTAAGGACATTTTTAGTGCATGTTCGTTTGCTTCCTGTGGGCTCGTATAACACAAAAAAAATACTTTAAATATATTTTGTTGCATGTGTTTTGCAGACGTGTTATTTTTTTTAATCTCTTGACCGATTTTGAATGTATTAATTTTACCGTTCTTTTAGGGCAGACGCGGGAATAGTAAAATATGGTCAGTTCTATCCGCGCGCATGTGTTAATTCAAGGGCGACTTGAACGCACGGAAACCAACCTAAATGCATTTTTGATGGGGCAGCGTGTGAATAGTCACTTCGTTTAATATTGGAGAGGGTGAAGATGCCTCAAAGATGAGAACACGTTTTGAGCTGAAATAAGAACGATTTAAAAAAAAAAGCTGAAGGCAAAACTTTTCTATGCTCTGCTGAATACTACAAAACACTAAGAATAAAAAAAAAGTCGACTTTGCCGTATCAAAATATTTTTCAGTTTATGAAGATTTTGAGGGCAGTGAATCAGCACTATCCTAACAATTACGTTCGTTTATGAGCTCAAAATATATAAAGTGGGCTATTATGTGTGCAGGATGCTTTCTGGGTTATAAGGGAAGGGTGGAAAACTCTTACATGGTATTTAAGTAGAGGTTCAATCCTTTCCAAAAGTTTTTGTCTCCCATATACCAATCAAACATGCGCAGTTTGGATGCACCTGAAAAAGAAAAAGGATTGCAGGTGATGTTTTTAAACAGCTGTATTCAGGCAAGAGTACAAGAAACAACTTCGCTCACTGTTGTGGGCCACAAAAGTCATGACCCCTGCTTTCATGTATTATGGAAGCAAGGGTCATGACTTTTGTGGCCAACTGTACACGTCGAATAAGATAAACTGCAAAGTTGTATCACAAGATAAAAGGTTTGAAAGAGGTTGCCGCACCTGCTTCGTAGGTGGTCGTATCAAAGACAGCTGCGACTTGGTCAGGCGAATAAGCATCGTTGGACATGGAGTGCGTCGTGGGGAGGGCCTCGTAGGGCATCGCGTACTGGTTGCACATGGACGGGAAGAGCTCGTCGAGGCGCCACGAGGGCTCGGCCACCGCCGTCCCCAGGATCTCGATGTAGTTAGCGAAGGCCTCGTTGAGCCAGATGTAGCGCCACCACGCCGGCGAAACCCAGTCGCCGAACCACTGGTGGCCCTGCTCGTGGGTTATCACGGTGGCAACAGTGCGCTTCGCCGACTCGGGAGACTCGCCTTCCAGGTACATCACATCGGACGCACGGAAGGTAATCATACCTGCATCATTGCAGAGCTCTTACTCAAACTAGAGCCCTACAACTTTGTAGAGAGGCGCGAATGGTGTCCCTTGCCATGGGGGCCGCCATGATGGGCACAATGTATTTCTTATGGGCCAGATGTGCTCAACATGGCGGAAGTGCCAGTGGTGGGGGTTTGGTTTACGTCTCTCTACGAAGTTACAGGGCTCTAACTCAAACCTTCGCTTTTTTTGGGGGGGGGAGAGTTGATTTGAATTATTAAGATTACAAAAGGTTCTTCTTGCTCTATAAAGTTTTGCCCAAGTTTCGGGGCTGTTCATCAATTACGTTTCGCCCAAAAGGCCACTTTTGACCCCATTTTAACCCAGAACAGCCCAAAGAATTCGGAGTGAAATTTCGTTTAAGAGAAATTCGAAGGGTTTCTCCCATTAAATTACGGAATTTTAAGCTTTGGAAAATGCCTAAATAATTAAATTTAGGGTTTCCAGAGGTGTGATATTTTTTAAATTGAGACATTACTGAACTAAAAAGATCCTCTAAAATAAATTTTCTGTTTCCGAACGGCATCGCTGGGCGGTTGTGGGTTAAGCTTGTTTTGCTGATGAAAACTTCTTACCCCAGTTTTCCATAGCTCCTGCATCGAAATCTGGAATTGCAGCCAGGTCCATTTTGGGAAGCATGTAGGGTATTTGCGTGAGATTTTCAATGGCTGCCAACGTCCTTGGACCCAAATCAACCGCGTACTCCATCTGGTTGAGATCGTCTTTTTGAACCCAGACGCTGTAATTTCCCGCTGCGTTGGTAAGATGCCCGAAATCGCTTACGACGAAAGCGACCAGGTAGGAAGATATTGGTGGGGTTGTCTGGAAGATGTCCCAAATGCGGCCGCTGGAAAACCGTTTGTTGTTTTACTCTTCAAACAGGCCGAATTTTTCAAAATTGTGAAGTTAAGGCATCCTGCACTAGAGTAAAACGTCCATATCCGACGAATATCTACAGTCGAGATAAAAAAAATATCGTGTGCACCTCAGGGACCGTCCATTCATTACGTTACATTCTTGGGGGAAGGGGGGTGAGACTTGAGAGCAACCGTCCATACATTTGGTTTAGGGGAGGTAAGGGGCCCTAGAGGACGCCTTTTGCGTTACGTCATTACTGGACGGCCCCTTATTCGATGTAAGACCCCTTGTGAATTCGACAGTACTTTTCATCTCGACTGTAAGAATATTTCGAGTGTGATGGGATGCCCTTGGTTTCTTATTTCTATCAAGCACCTGCGCTCCAATTTTTTTTCCCTACTGTTGTAAAAAAAAAGTCACTTTTTACGTTACGATAAATAATTTAAAAAAATTGTCAGCGCGCATAATGTAGTGAATCAGACAGGGTAGCTGTCACTAGATACAATAGCAGGGCCATTGTATCTAGTGTATCTAGTGAAGCAGGTTGCCTAGGTCGCAATTTTCAGCGAAATCTCGCAAGTGTCGCAATCGTTATCCAAACTAAAGAAGCTTAAGATAGCAAACAAGGTAAGTGTTTGCTTAAAAATAAAAAAAATAAAATAAATATAAAATAGTGAGTAGTGGACCGGCTTGGCGTGAGGATTAGGCTAATCCTCAGAATTTCAACGCTTCATTTTCATAAATTTAATCAACCAGTACTGGTATCCATTAAAAAAATATTATCATTATTTGCATAATTACAACATTAAAATATTAGGTATTTTGTTTGGGCGGAATTTTTCCTAGTTTGAAATAAAAGTTTTTTCCTTTTCTTTTCTAATCCTGTTTGTAAAGGACAAGCGTGTATGTGTACAGTTGAGAACAAAAGTCGCGTTAATGTGTTTTTAGAAACGTTTTATCTCGGAATTTCAATGAACAGTGTCGTAAAAAGGATGTTAAAATAGGGAAACTGTTATGACTTTCAACGAGTAGAACAGTAGGCTACTGTTCTACTCACATGCCTTCAACTTATTTCAGTGACTGACAACACGAAATTCGTCGAGCAAATATTTTTTTTAAAAATACTGTATACCCATTGAGAAGGAATTTAATTTGTCCTGTACAGACACTCACTGTCAGTTCATGTTCCTGAATATGATTTGCATTTATCCAGAAGTCAGGAGCCGTTCTTTCGCAGAAAGGAAAGTATTTTATTAACCTATTTTCACAGTCTGCTACTCCAACCTTGAAAATATGTCATTTCATACAATTACGAAAAGTGCTCATTTCCTAGCTCCCAAACACAATGCAATTTCTCCCGGAAAAAAAAGTTTTGACGTCAGATAATCAGGAAGGAACTCTGCGACTCTTAAGCGTGTAATAATTTACACGCACTTGAAGGAATTAAGCCAAGAAAAGTGGTACGTGATAAGATTTAGGAAATGAACATGGCGGTTGTCTAGAGTTGACTTCAAAAGCCCTTCGGCTTCTCCTCAGTGTCTCCCGTTTGGGACATACTTTCACGTAACTCTCTCAGATGTAAAGCTTGCATTTTTCTACTCCAAAATTTTGTTAATTAGCGTTCAAATACTCGTTAAAGTCTTTAGAATGTATTGTAACACTCTAAATACATGTACAGTTGGCCGCAAAAGTCATGACTCCTGCTTCCATGTGTTTCTTATGGAAGCAGGGGTCACGACTTTTGTGGCCCACTGTACATATATAAAGCAGTTTCAGAGGCAGTAAGGGACCCAGCATTAGTCCAGGGAAGAGAAGGAAAATAAAAACATTGAATGATTTTTTTGTGAGGAGACTTACTTTAGCGCCGTTATGGACGTCTCCAGAGGCATGTTCGAAGTCACAGTATAGCCGAGCTGTCTCTGGATATTGAGTTTGTACTTGGCCTTGTATCTAGGCTCATCCCAGCACGGAAAAGCCGATCTCGCGAAAGTCGCTTCAAACTGCGTTGACGCTATCCACCGAGTTTCGCCTTCAGCTGTCTGGTAAGAACTTCGGTACAAGCCGAGCATGTCGTCCCTCAGCTGTCCCCCAAACGTAATGTCCAGTAAATAGCGATCTCCTGACTTGAGCCTGTCCCCCAGGACCACGCGCATTGTCTCCAAATCATTGTCCCGATCTACCCGCAAAACTGGGACTGATTGCAAACCTAGAAAATCTGTCACTGACACCCGCGAGATAT
>Ga0058701_10005308_pt1 | contig 10667 bp, 5 predicted proteins | sample AgamicOrMae_FD_97039 | JGI IMG/M metagenome (GOLD analysis project Ga0058701, IMG submission 97039) | Agave microbial communities from Guanajuato, Mexico - Or.Ma.e | ecosystem: Host-associated > Plants > Phyllosphere > Phylloplane/Leaf | place: Guanajuato, Mexico | collected 2012-06-04 | reverse complement strand
TACGTCCCAATTTTTTAGTCCCGACTTGGACGTATAACCAAGATTCCACTGTATTTTTAATGAATAAAGCGTGTAATGTTGGTCAAATCGAATCCAATAGGCAAAAGTTGAATCAATTCAAAATTCAAGTTTTGAAATTTTGATAGTTGATCATTTGAATTCAACTTTTTATTGAAGGTTTAAGTCAATGTGGAATGTTGTTAAATAGTCTACGTCATAATTATTGATAGATTTTGTGATTTTTCTAAAAGCTACAGTGAGATTCACTTCCTGATTGCTCTATGATATCGCGGGAGATGTGTGAATAACATATTTTAACTCGCATCCCACACCACGGTTTGGTATTCGAGGTCAACTCGAATCCAATAGTCAAAATTTTTATCCAATCAAATCAAAATTGAAGTTTTGAAATTCCAATAGTTGATGATTCGCATTCCAAATGAGTATTTATCAGAAATGAAAGAGCAGAACAAGATAGCATACAACAATGCATCAGATACTTTTCAGTCAAGAAATTAAATTTAAATATAATCTGTAGGAGGTGAAAATATATGAACCAGAAATATAGTATCGATATACTCGAGTTTGATTAAGAGGTAATTCGACCTATCTCGTATTCTTTAAATTTTTGATGCCAAGCTTAAGGCGCATTCTGCTTGGCAGCAGGCTTCTGCTCCCGAGAGGTAAGAGTCATCACGCTTACTGACCATTCGTTAACAAGTTAGCCCGTGTCTTGTGCTCCGGTCCGCTTAAGCTCCGCTCGGCGTGGCGGCGAAACGCAGGACGTGATCCACAGCGGGTGGATTATTGGACCTTTAAAATCTAATAAAATATAAAGAGTGATAACAAGGCAGTTCGATTTGAGCTCATTTTATATTTAGAGTAGGATTCTCAATCTTCTGACACTATTTGAGCTGAATCAATCTTACCCAACCGTCTCTTCAAATAAAACTTACGGTTTAACCCTAACTTAAACCTTAACGTTATTAATATAGGATTGTGTAGCTTGTAGGCTTGCGACTCCAGATACGGATCTGCCTGGACTGAACGTCTCGACATAAATTATGGTAGACTTATTGCGGAATATATGTTTTTGGAGTGCATTACTAGCGCACTCGCCGCGGCGGTGTTCGTCGGCCGGCCCGCAAACATGACACCATTTGTCAAGGCTTGATCTCCAGAAAATATATTGCGATGCCTGCGATATGTGCACCCTTCAAATAGAACTGAACCGTCAGTTGGCAACTCTTCTGTCTTCTGACGAAAACTCAAGTTTCTTTTTCCCTTTGCAGTGATAAATTTGATCTGATCTCTGCCTGCACTCAATATCTCAGAATCTGAAATATTCAAAGCTTCGAAGTGTTTGATTCTTATTAAATTATCGCTGCTATTTTCTACTTTGTAATTGTACGTATCTTCACTAGACTGAGGAAGACGTGGGAGGGAGGTACAAGGCACGGAACACAACCTAACCTAACCTTACCTAATTTTACCCAAGTTTACCAAATTTTACCGAAGTTACCTGATTTACCTTATCTTACCTAACATTACTTTACCTAACCTAACCTTACCTTACATTACTTTACCTAACCTAACCTTACCTTACATTACTTTACCTAACCTAACCTTACCTTACCTAACATTATTTTACCTAACCTGACCTTACCTTACCTAACATTACTTTACCTAACCTTATCTTACCTTACCTCATCTAACTTAACCTAACCTAATCTGTCACTAACCGCAAGTCTTATGCCTCTAACTTCAAGGAGGCAGTATCTGCCGCCGAGAAAATGGCAGAGAGGCGATTTCAGCCGAATGGAGTGATAGCAAAGTAATCCATGTGACACGCATTTCTACCTAATGTAATTTTAACTAACCGAACCAAAGCTTATGTGTGTCGTTGATACTTGTAACGCAATGAAAGATGATACGTGACGAGGGGTAAAAATTACCATTTTTCAAAGCGACTGACTGTAGGAGCGAAGCCTGTGGTGTCATGTGGGCAGGCAATCAAATTGACTTTCCTGTAATGCGTTTTGCCGCCCTTTTCGCTGCCTACGGTTGTCAGTCGTATTCTTTAACCTCGATCCACATTGTTGAGAATCGTTGGTGAACTGTGAAAATGTAGATCACTGCATTTTCACTGCGCTGTTTCTGGGTATTGCGATCGTTAAAGTATAGTTTCAATCATATCCAACATTTAACTCAGGCGAACTAACTCTTGTTCCTGAAACAACCACTATAGAATCGGCTTAGACGCCTAAACCCTAACGAGAAAGTGAAAAGACAGCTTCAGATGAGATATTTATGTTGTTTTGCACTTCAATTTAAAACAAAATCATTGGTCAGAAATTATGATATAAATTTGTATTACCAGAGCACGTACTTTATTAAGCTTTATTGTCGAACGAGTAACCCCATATCTGATACGATGAGTAAGCGAGAGGGGTCGGTGATTATTGGCGCGTTTTTAAACCAATCCCCGTGAGTTTTATTTATATCTTGAATCTGCCTCGATCACGAATGGTTTCGCGGGTATAAACGGAGATTTCTATATCCGACATCAAAGCATGCGCCCGCGAGTTGATAAGAATGATCCTTAAATAGTCCAGCTCTTGGTGCCCAGCAGGGCCCAGAAAAAAACAACACATGTTTAAGGTTCTTTTTTTTTTGTTTTGGATATCAAAAGTGATATAGAAGAAGAGCTTAATTTGGTTACTTTTGAAGATAACCCGATCAACATCTATATCAGTGAAAAGATCACGGTCTCGTCGAGAGCTTTCAATTAATATGATTATTTATAATGGCATCTTCAAAAAAAACAACCTAAAATACGCTCTTACCCTGTTTTACCTTCATACCCAAAACAGGTATAGGACTACCTGAAATAGGGGTTAGTTTTAACTGCTAGGAAATGGGCCGTCGTAGTAGAGACCTGAACTGTCGAGGAAAAACTTGTTTGTTCCAAACGAAAGAAATTTTTGATTCCTCTCGTATTTGATAGGCTAACCCAAACTTCGCAGATTTCCCGCTCCATGCAAAAAGTTAACTGGGACGCGGAAAATTTAGCAACACTCGAGACGACGGTCAGAGCTGCTCAATAATCGCATGCAATCACATTGGATAGGCGGAGAAAATGATTTTTTTTGCCTCAACAAAAGGTTTTTTAATACAGCCTCCGAAAACGAGAACTCTTGCGGTGAAAATTTCATATGATGCAACAACAATATGAATTGTTAGCACAACAATTGAGGCTGTAACAAGTGGCATTGTCACCACAACAATTCTAACAAAAAGCTTTGTTGAGGCAACGGAATCATTTTCTCCGGGCAGTTTTAATGACCGCGATTCGATATCTGGTGTTCTACCCCAGTTTATCTGTTATGAAGATTAAAAACGTACAACTTTACTTTACGTGCCCTGCGCCTCACGTCGCTGTCACTCCGCTCAGCTATCATCAATTGCTACGGATTTTTCTTCCTGCTGAGACAGGAGTGCTATCAGTCCTTGGTACAAAAAGCGTAGTCCATGCGATAAAAAACTATTTATCATTCCTCCGACTAAAAATCAATCTCTTGTTTACGAATGACGAAATGGAAGTTATGTCTTTCGAAAACCGACTGTTGGTCGACAACAACGGTCGATTATTAATCGAAACGCGCTCCTTGCTTGGTTAGTGGCTTCTCACCTGGTTATTGATTTTTGTTTTGAATGATCGACATGCAACTCTTAAAATAATTTATACGAGCTCTTCCAAACCCAACACTGCCAATTTAACCCACTACCGCCCAGCGTTGCCGTTCGGAAACAGAAAAAAAAATATAGGATCTTTTTAGTTATGTATTGTCATAATTTAAAAAATGTCACCCCTCTGGAAACTTGAAATTGACTATTTTAGGCATTTTCCAAAGCTTAAAATGGCGTATTTTAGTGGAAAAAATCCTTCCAATTTCTCTTAAGCTGAATTTCACTCCAGATACTTTGGGCTTTTATGGGTTAATCAGATTCTTGGCATCTCGAAAGTCCCCTAATAGGTTTTCATTTCCTAAGGATTCTAAGTATTGGACTTTTCGATGAAGACTAGCCGTGGTGCAACACCTGAAAAAAATAGCGCTAACACTCTCAATATCGTTGGACCTGTCACCTATGTACCTACTTTCAACCTATCATTAGATTTTTGAAATCACCGCCAAACAATCATGTTAGATCATACATTTCATACATTTACCTGTAGGTTAGGTTAAGGTACGCAGTTAGGGTCAGACTTAGTTGTAACTCACTCCGGGCTAGCTTCGCGTGGAAATGTCTTGCACCACGGTCCGTCAAAGCTCCACTCAAATGTCGCCATTCCTCGGCGGCAGTGATCTTCTGCTGGAGAATAAGTGGCATCAGTTAGGTAAGGTTACGAACCTTGTGCGTCTCTCCACTCATCTTGTTGACGAAAGGTGGAACTCGATATGTGAAAAATATGCAGCCTCTTAAATTGACATTGAAGCTGCGTTACACAGCTTGTGCATTAAAAATTTCAGCGCCAAGTTGAGACAACTTTTTTTTAACAGATCCATTACGTCCCACGTCACAACGAAAAAGTTGGAATTAAAAACCATACATAAATAATATCTCCAGAGAATCATCAGATTGTCATTTCAAAGGAATACTAAACTCACGAGTACACAAGTCCAAGTAACCCAACAAAGTTTTCGAGATAATTTTGTCTCTTTGTCTACAAAGCAGGGAAAAATTGTCTGAGATGAGCGAGTTTTGATAGCAGCAACTTCTGTGTTTCAGCCACTTGCAGATTTTCGCGATGCATATTTAGCTTACATAGGGTGCGATGCTTTCTTGTGTGGGGGAAAAACCTTGTTGAATTTCGAGCTCGCTTTTTCGTGCTTCCCTCATAAATTATTTAACGCCCTAATTTAATCTAACGCCGACGAATTATAAGTTGCTTTGTTTCTTTCTGCCCAAATTTGGGAGATATCTTACTTCTCGGCTCGCTTTCAGCCGAGGCTCATTTTCAGCTCTCGAAGACCGCCCGCTATGACAGCTCGCCATCATCGACTATTTGCTGAAAGCGACAGTTTGTCACTGCAAGCGACTGTGCTTCGCATTGAACGAATGCTTCTCGCTGAAAGCGGTAAACAACTCGCTATAAGCGACAACTTGCCGTAAACAACTCGCTTGGGACAACTCGCTAGCGACAACTCGCTATAAGCGACAACTCGGTATACAGACAGCTTATGGCTTCTACCGGAATTCTGTTTTTTTTTCTTTCTCAAAAACACGTTTTCTATCTTTTACATACACGATCAGACATTATCAGTGAAATCTCACTGATTATCCGGTGACCAACGCGCCGTGCACAGGAAATTAGTGAGATCTGTTTATTGAAACCTGTTTTTTTTCTTTTTTTCCCTAAAACTTGCGAAATTTGTTTGAAATTCAACGAGAATTTCAATAGGAAAATCAGTGAAATTTTACTGGTTCTAGCTAGGCGTAAGCTTCTATTTATATGAACGCAGCAAATTTACGCATGTGAGTTATACTCACATGATTTACGTAAGGAATTTCGTCGCATATGTTACCGAATTATACAGCTAAAAAGTGAGTGAAATACCCCTATTCCAGGGTATTTTACCCCACAAAACACCCAAATAAATCAATATGGCGACCAGTCATTGTGGACCAAATAGGAGTCGGCGGTAACAATCTGACTAGGGCCAGAAACAAAGCGAGTGTATTGTGCTGCATCTCGGTACTGATTTCATTGCCCCCCTCCCCCACGTCATTTGCTCCTCGAGGGGGTGGGGGAAGGGGGCGGTGCGTAAGCGGCGAAGCGGGCTGCAGCGCTTTGGCAAATCTCTCGTTCAATGCCGGCGCTGGGCAGCGCAGAGCAGCGTTGGGGGAGGAGAAGGGGAGGGGGTGTCGCGCGCGGCTCGACGATGGCTCAGTCTTGCGCTGCTCGTCGTCGGGGGCGGACGTGTCGGGGTGCGTCTGTGCGCGGGGGCCCACGATGTGCGTGGGCTCAGACGTGAGCGTGAGTGCATCGCCGTTGTGAACGCGCTTCCTTACTGGTAATGGTGTATTGAGGATTTTTTCAAGGTATTTATCACCTATTTAATACACTAAAAAAATCAACGCAAAATCGAAAATTCAGGTTTACTTATCACGCAAAAAAATGATTTTGTCACAATTACGATTTTTAGACGACAGTTAATAGGTTGAAGGCATTAAAAAAATTGTAACGGTGACACAAATGACAAATAGTAACATTGACAATCATGATTGTTATTTCAATCGATTATTGTCTGTATAGGAACAAAACGCGGTTGTCAGTGTCTCCGATTTGTTACTGTGACAGTCATTTTTTTGCGTGTATTTGTATTATGTTTATGAAGTGACGTAAACTACCGTTTAGAACACGTTCTATTCTTTCGATTTTATAAAACACGTTTTTCCCGTATGCTTCGATTTCGTCAAGTTTACAAAATATATCAAGTCTACGCAATATGGTGAAAAAATCTCATGATATAATCTCAGGTTTTTTATTAAAACTTAATATTACGCGAAACGGCAGCTTTACATTGATATTTTTACCGGCTTACTAAATTATTATTTACGATAGGTCCACCCGTTGTTTCAAAGCTTGATTTCTTAAGTAACGTTTTATATAAGAGGGTTAGCAATTAACCCAATAAATGAGTACTCATGGTGTGTTTGCGGCGTTTATGCGTACTAAGTGTGAAAAACAATAGGTGGCTGTTTTGATTTCTCTCATTACCAGCTTATTGGGAAAATTTAACCATATTTCCTTTGATTGTTTGCAACGGTGAATTACGTGCGAGTTTTGATGATTGGGTATTCGCACGATCATTATCTGATACGGTGTTTTTCGGCCTTCGTAATAAGTTCGAAGTTTGTGAGTAACAATGGATCATTATGTCAATTACTCATTAAAAGAACGACCGGAATATTTCACAAATATCCCTTTTACTTCGGCTTACGTATCACGTTCCTTAAGAAACTTTCAGATATCACAGCTTGGACCCCTTAGTGGGAGATAACCTTCTGTTCGGGCGTTTACGGATGTGCACCTCACGTTTATCTTTTCGGATGTAATAAGTTAATGTTAATATTTTGTCATGAGGTTTCTTGCTTATCAGGATTAGCGGGTTGACCGGCGAAAAACAACTATGGTTTCACAACCTGTTTGTTGCATTAGTAGAGGTCTTCAACGGCCGATTTAGTTATTAATTTACGATTGCTCGTGAATATAAGCTCGGTTTACTCTATCCGATCGTGTAATCGAAGCTTATCTTCACGAGGAGGTTGATGAGATCGCGCTAATATCCAGGCTATTCTCAGACTGATTTGTCCTTGATCATAACAGGTGAGCTCTCACCAGAAAAAGCTGAGGTATTCATTTACGTAAATGTAACATTGATAGCGACAAGTGTTTCAATTCATCGAATGTAATTTAGTTTAAGAGCTCTTCTCCATTCTTGGCAAATATTTACTAAACGGCAAAAAATTAGACCGAGTTAAACATGTTGAACAATTTTGCTGTAATATGGACTTTGGTTATAAATTATTCTTTTATAAAAAAAAAGTACGAAAAATTATGTCTGCTTTTTTAAATATCACTAATAATTAAAATAAAAAACTAATTTTTGTAGGAGAAGTGTAAGAACACGTTTTAGTGCAAATTAGTGTAAAGAACAAAAGCAGGAGAGAGGGGAAAAAGATTTTTGCGCTTTCGAGCACGTGTTTTTTTCGCGATATTATGTATTTTTTTCCTTGTTTATGGTTTAGAATTCGAGCGAAATAAAAAAAATAATTAAGAAAACAAGGCAAAAAGAATGTTTTTATTCCATGTGACCAAGGTGTTATGGTACATATGCCGAAGTTTTCTGACCGCATGTGCATCAGGAGCTACATTTTTTACACCCTCAGCAGCCCAAATCCATCTCGTATTTCTTAAACTAATTCCCGAATGGGTTTCAACCGCGTTTGTGCGTGGGAAGTTTTACGTTTGAATATGTTTCACAACTTTTTTGAATTAAATTACTGGGGTTACCGTGCCACTGCTTTTAAAATACCAGGAAAAGTCGCTCCATATACACCCGCAACAACTGGAAATATCTAGAAATCTATTTTAGTACCATTATTGCCACCACTGAGGATCAGTCTGTCGCTTTTGATGCACTATAAACGTCGCCTCCAGATTTTATTCTCCTCCAACGTTCCTGATTTTACTCCTGCCGTAGGTGGTCAGCCATGGTCCGAGAATCCACAGCAAATCCATGCATGGATTTCCAAAAATCCACGGATATCAACATGGATATCCATGATTTTTGGACGTCAGTCTTCGATTATCCATACTAGCGTGTATATTCACACTGATATCCAAGCAAGGATATCCATACAAGGACATTCCGCAATGGATATCCGTAAAGAATAAATATCCATAAATGGATATCCATGTTTTTATGGATATCCATGTTTTTATGGATATCAGTCTTCAATTATCCATGATTTTAGGGATGTCCATTAGGATATCCTTGGATTTCTATGGATATCCATGCATTGACTTGCTATGGATTCTCCATCCTGGGAGGAAGGTCTTACTCGTAATAAATTACAATTTATCATCGTCGGGGGTTGTTGAGGACGCTGGGAAAGTAAAACTATCCATTCTTTAAAGCTTTCTGAATAACAAGTCACCTTCGGATTTCCTTAGTTCGCTACACGAGACAATGTGTCCCAAAAAACAGGGTTTTTGTTCTCAGCTTCGTGTCCATTACGTCATCACTTACCATACATTTTCATTGAACAGATTAATTCGTCAGAAATGGAATGAACTCATATGTTTGTCCAAGACAGACGCTTATTGGCGTATGTTGTTGACTCTTAAATAATTTAATTGACTGACCGACCGTCGCTTCTCCCAGATTCCTGGTCGCTTTTTAATTAGCATTAGCTTTGATTACTCGAATTGGATTAGCTGAAAGGGTAGATTGATATAGGGTTTCAAACTGTATCCTAGGACTTGAGAACTTAAAAATCGACTCACGCAGTCATGACCTCAAGTTTTCCCATTTTTTTTAATTCTTGCTGTGTACTGTACAGTCAAGGGCATAAACGGTTAACAAATACGTTTTTCCAATTTGTTTTGGTACTTCTAAAGTATTTAGAGAGGGGCTTCCGCGTTTCAGTCGATTTCAATGGTGTTGCAAACCTAGGTACCGAATGGTGTAATCTTACCGCAATCTTTGAAAATATGATTAGAATTGATACTGAATAAATACAAATCAACTAGACATTTCTCGCTTGATTAAATTTGTCACCACAATATCGATTCAAGTGAAACGGGGTTCTGTATCGGGAACAAGACTGTTTACGGTAAAATTAATTAGACGTCAAATGGGCCGGCATAGAGGGCTTACCCTTTACGTATACATGTCTGAAGGAGCAGCATATGAAATTTGACAGAGTAGGGCCTTGGGCCGTATCGGCTGACATAATACGCACGGAATGTTCAGGTTAGGCCTATCTGATAGGGTGTGGTAGGCCTATCCTGTACCCTTACTTGGTCCTGACTTGGATCTGCCTTGATGCAGATTTTAGAGCGAAACAGCTCGCCTCCTAACTAACCTGGTTTGAGGCGCGCTGAATAATTAGAGTGATTTTGCGGTTCAGGCCGAAGCTTAGATTGCCCCAGAATTCACGCTTTTATCATATCCCCAGGGACGTTTTAATGTCATCGCTAAAACTGGTCCTGCTTCTGCTAATAAGCTGCGCTCTTAATGAAATTCTTGTTGATATTTCCTATTTATTGTTTTCAAACACGATCATGGCTCTCTCCTGATAAGAGAATATGAAATAATATTTGAGCTTAAACATTCTTAATTGTATTTTTTTCGTGTTGAAAAGGTAACTTATCGCGTGTCTTATGTCGAGAGGGTCCTTATCAGGTAGAGTGATCGTATCCTGAACCAGGTTCCTTAATGCGAGCCACATTTTGACGTTGGTTCATTTTGGGATAAATATGCGTTTAGAGTCAGAAGTATGCCAAACCTTGACAAACATTCTGGACGCTTCAAAACGCAAATCGATCTGTAATCGTAAGAAAAAATGGCAGGGAACATTTTTTACCCATTATTTTTTGTGCTAAGTTTTTTGTAACAGACCTTAGATTGAGAAGAACTTTAAACAATAAGAAATGGTTCTCTGAATCATTTTTTCCCCATGTTGGGTGCGGTAGGTTTTTTGATCGCCAATTTAAAGATGTTAACAGCTCACACTGTTATTAGCATCGCAATAGGGCTTACTTGATGCGTAACTCTACCGAGCTCGGCCAGGTGCTTGGCCAGGTGGCATGCTGGACAGTTTGACAGCTCACAAGTCCGCCCGGATGTTAAGGAAGAGGTGGAGGGGAAGGTAGAGGTGGAGGGAACGGAAGAGATGGAGTGGAAAGGAGAGATGGAGGGGAAAGGAGAGATGGACGGGAAGGGAGAGATTCAAGGTAATAGAAGGGTGGAGGAAAAGGAAGAGATGGAAGGGAAGGGAGAGATTGAGGGGAAGGGAGAGATGGAGGGAAAGGGAGAGATGGAGGGAAAGGGAGAGATGGAGGGAAAGGGAGAGATGGAGGGAAAGGGAGAGAT
>Ga0058701_10005307_pt1 | contig 10668 bp, 3 predicted proteins | sample AgamicOrMae_FD_97039 | JGI IMG/M metagenome (GOLD analysis project Ga0058701, IMG submission 97039) | Agave microbial communities from Guanajuato, Mexico - Or.Ma.e | ecosystem: Host-associated > Plants > Phyllosphere > Phylloplane/Leaf | place: Guanajuato, Mexico | collected 2012-06-04 | reverse complement strand
TAACAAGGCCGTTTCGTGACAGGCACGCGCGGTCAAATGGGACTGTTTTGGGGTGGTTTTATTGCTTCCGGATTGAAAACTATGATATGATATTGTAAAAGTAGAGGATTGTAGGGGAAGTTAATAGATTAGTTTCGGTCAAGTTTAAATAAGAAGTGGGTATGGGATGATAGTTTAGATTTGAGGAGAGGTTAGAAAACGTTGAAGAAGGCTTGGAGAGGTTGAATTGGGTTACCTGTGGTAAGTTTGGGATGGTTGGGTCAGTGAAGGTCATGTCAGGGAAGGTTAGAGTTACTTCAGGAGAGGTTGGGAAAGGTTGTATGAGGGAAGGTGAAATTGAAAATATCAGGTCAAAAAAAATATTAAAACGAGTCAGGAGCCAAGAAAAGTGATATACGCCCTAGTCAACTCACCCTTTCAGTCCATCAAATAAGCAATGAAACTTTCAAACTTCCCGCCAGAGGTTCGTTACCAGTCGACATTATTTACACTCCTCAGACCGCTGCGATTCAAGCGGACCAAACTTACAAGGTAACAAGGACGGCCCGAAGTTATCCAATAAACACGCACCTATTGCGAATCAAGAGTCTGTCCACTTTGGCCGTTAAACGCCCCGCGACTGGCTTTGACAAAAAGAGCCATAATTTCACTCTGAAGACAAGTCTTGACTTCTTCGTCGTACTTCCTGAGTTTTGCGGCTATTAATTGTCCGAAAAGGTGGCAGTCGTCGTTGGGATCCTCATTCGTCGTTGGTAAGGCTTCCAGGGGCACGTCGTACTCGTCGTCGTAGGCTGTCGTTCGGGACCGTTTCCGCGGTGTAGTCAAAGACGTTGATTCGACGTTGGATTCTAAATCAGGTAGAATCAGTTCCTGTGCTATTTCGCATTCCTCCTCGGATGCTTCCAGGGGATCATTTTCAGTCTGAAAAATAAATTTACCGATTTATCCACACAGGGAAAGCTCAAAAAAATTCTTTAATAAATTAGTGAAGGTGTTTAGTTGAAAAACATTTCGGAATGGTACTTAAAAACTATGCTTATAATATTGATATAAGGAAAGTTGAGGTGTTTTTTGTTGTTGTTTTATTTGTTGTTTTTTTTACTTTAAACATACAGATTATGAAAGGATTTTTGTCGCTGAGTATTTGCGCACGGTGACAATGACCCAGGTCCAAAAATCCGCTGAGCCCATCTCACCGGCTACGAAACTATGACACCTACGTACCGAATCCACTTAAAATCCAGTAAGAATTCAATCGGATCCGCTAAGATTTTTGGCGGATTTTTTATTTATTTTCAATACATTTTGTATTAAAATGTATTTTTTTTCAAAGCCTCTTCAACAATTTGAAATGAAAATGTCGGAATATTTTAGACGGATTAAAACCAGTTAAAATTTCAGGAGTCGATTTTGAAATATATTTAGCAGAATATTTCACGTTTCAAAAGATTTCAAATTAAAATGTTTGGTAGAATAACTTACATTTCGATAGATTTATGTGACAGTTAACCAGGCAAATCCAAAGAAGTTATTAAAAAAAAATAAGTCAACATTAGGATTTGGCATATATTACTTCGTATAATATAGTTAGACCCTACAGAGCAATGCCTCACCTTTATAAGAGTGGTCTCTTCACGTTTCCTGTTTTTTTCCAGGAGAAATCTCAGGCTTTCAAAAGCGTACCATTTGCTTTTATATTGATCATAGGCCTCTGCAAACAAGAGAGACGATGTTAGACTTAGAATTCCGCCTATTGACAAAGGAAAATCAACATAAAGTAGGGGCTTATTCCTGTCAGTGCAGCGCCACAAGGAATCCCATACGAGAAAATAGTTTATTCTGTTTCCAGCGCTGATAACGAAAACAACACTTGCCACAATAAGCAACAGCACGCTGGACACAGCTGCTGGCAAAAAGGGTCAGGGTATGCATGACCGCATACCCTGCACGCAGAGACTGAAGGAAAAGGGTTTTAATGTTAGATAAAAAAAAGTCTTTTTCAATTAAAAAAATGAAAAAGAAAAAAAAACATTTTCCAGACCTGAAAACGGGTTGAATAGGTTGCAATGAAAATTGTATGCATGTCACACGAATTTCTAAGTCTCAACTTAAGTTTTAAACTGATTTTTCACGAAACTTTTACGCTACTTTTACGCTGCACGAATTATCTTGATGAGAATTGAGGTAAGTAGGTTACCACAGATCTGAATTAGATTATCTTTAATACATCTCGGTGACCTTCAGGTAGGTTAGGTCAAGGCACTTTAATTCAAGATCGGTTAAATTGGAGAGGGTTAAGTCAGTTCGAATTAGGATAAGGACACATGAGGGCCAGTTGGGTCAGTATCGCTGTTTTGTAGCTCACGATCGCCAGTCGCCAGCGGCGGATTAACACGTGGTCTGGCAACATGGCGTCGGTCTGTTTAGGGTGGCGCTAGGCAAGCATTGCGACAAAAAGATACGGCGGTCCGGCGTTGGCTGCAGGTGAAGGGTTAAAACAGGCCGGAAAGCGAACAGAGGAAAAGTATAATCCGCTTTTTTTTTTCTCGTTATGCGGGCGGCCAGCTCCTCTGTTCCTTCAGTTCACCGAATATTTTGTTTCGACCCTTTGACAGCTGCCGACGACCGACGACGGAGCGCCCAGCCGAAGAACTGACCGAGCACGACCCGAAGTAGCCCGAAGCCAGCCGAAGCCGGCTAGCTTGGACACACGCAAGGTGGACACACGTTTCTGGCGCTAACGATTCATTGCAAAGTTAGACTAGCACTACAGATGAAGTTATGTTGGGTCAAGTTTAGAGGCGTTAATGCATGTTACGTCAAGTCAAAGATAGATCGAGAACGGTTAGAACAAGTTAAGTTATTTTGAGGATCTTTAGGTCGAGTTAGGTTATTTGGTCAAGATAGTTTAGATCAATTTATGATAAGTCACGTTCGGGTAGGCCAAGTTAGATCAAGTTAGGTTAGGTAAAGTTATGTTCGGTCAAGTCGAGTTAGGATAAGTCGAGCTAGGTTGGGTCGAGTTAGGTTTTAGAATTAGATCAAATAAGATCAGATTGATTAGTTAGGACAAGTTAGGTTAGGAGAAGCTGGATGTAGTTAGGTTTAGTAAGGTTGGGATGGTTACATTATGTCAAGTTAGGTTAAAGTTGGTTTTCGGTGCGGCTAAAAACCAACTTGGCACTCAACCGTCTTAAACAGATGATGTCCGGACGTTAAACTACCATGCTCCCAACGTGAAGAACAGAGAACGCAAGTCACCTACCTCTCCCCACTCCCATCGTTTTCTTGATCTTCTGTTTCTCTCTGCGCATCGCGGCAAGCAGGTACTCCACCTTCCTCCTGCACTCTTCCACCGATCGGCCCACTTCATCGGACACTTCGCGCCACGCTTTGATCTTCTCTGCCCGATTGTGGAAATTTGGCCGGTGAGTGTCCCACAAAATCGGCCTTTTCTTGTACGATTCCACAAAATCTAGGACCTCTTTGCGAGACCACTCCACCGTCTCCATATTCAAGTGAAAGGAGCGAGAGCGACTGAGCGAGCAACGAACGCGACTCTGATCGCTACACCACGCCTTCCCCCTCTCCGTGGCTTCGCAACGTTGCCAGGCCGTATCCGTATCACGTATCTCCCCACCACCACTGTTCCCACTTTGCCGGGCGTCGATGTACAGTATCAGGATACCGTATCAAACGGCGCTGGGGTCAGCGTCGCCGTATCCAACCATGGAGAAAAATAATCCAAACGAGAGAAATTAGAAGAGTCCACCGCGGATTTTTTTAAGACCTATCTGGGAAATGTAGTGAAGTATTAGACAGAAAAAACGTTCCCCTCTGCAACCACCTCGACTTCGGTTCGTCGCGGTTGTCTGCCTTAGCTCGGCATCAGTCAATCACCTGCCTGATTCCGAGCTAAGGTAGGCAACCGCAAGGCATCGATGTCCAGGTGGTTGCAGGGCGGGGGGACGTTTTCCCTGTCTATGACAGTACTGACAGTGAGTGCTTTCCGACGCACAGCTCACTCGTCTACGCGGTAAGCCTCAAATAGCACAGATAGATGACACTTAGGTGTGGAACCCAAGAGGTGGGAAATGCCTTCTTCCTACTGAAAATGAGTGGGGTTCGACCTCTTGGTAGCGGAAGTACAAAGTCGACCTTGGCGGTCGTCTCTTAAAAATCTAACGATGCGTTCTCAGGGCCAATTAGACTGCACGGCGAACATTACGTCAGGACTGCTATGGTAATTTCAGCCGATCAATAGGTGTAGTTTCCTTTGGGGTAAGTTTTGAGTCACAGGAAAGTTTGTTTCAATTGGGCAACATTTTTTAACGTAGGGCGAAAACGCGACGGATGACGCGATATTGAGCAAGAACCCTTACAAACGTAGAAGAACCGGAAGTAAAATATCTGTTTGTACACAGTAAAACAAATCACCCGTTTTGGGGAATGCTGCACCTGTTTCGGGTGTGAAACTAAAACGGGGGTAGTACGTATTTTTTTTTTTTCAAGACATGCCTCTGTTCAGCCATATCATTTGAAAGGTCTAGGCGAGAGCTTCCCATTGATGTGGCTGAACATAAGTCTATGTTGAAAAATTACAAAAATACGTATTACCTCGTTTTAATTTCACACCCAAAACAGGTACCGGTATAGCATCCCCCAAAACGGGTGTTTTGTTTTTACTGCGTACGTCCGTCTGGTAGGACATTTGGCACACTAAAAAAAAGGTTCAAACTTCTTGTCCGACGGTTGGCAACCCTTCCCCATATCCAGAGGGCTGTTCTTTCCGCGCCTGAACAGGCCAAGGTTCCGGGCCACGAATCGAAAATTATCAATCTATCGAAGTAGCAGGTGTTCTTTGAACTCAGCGTGGCATTCGCGCTTCCAATATCGAACTACTCCCTGCTTAAGACTGGCCCCCGGGCCCTTGGTCCCTCGCGTGCAGCGTCGCTGGACGTCACTTCAAATAGGCGGGAAACGATTTACCGTTTTGCGGAGAGACTCAATACTCGAAGCGCAAAAGTCAGACGCACTTTGCCAATATTTTTGGAAGAAATTGAGCGATGCATAACAAGAGTGGTTTATGTGAGTTGCACAAGAAAAATAGGCCATGAAAAGTGTTGAGAATAAAAGAGAGAGGTGTTTGAAATGGCGATTGGGTATTTTATATCTAGACCTGGGTCAGGGTTGCCAGTCAAGTTTTATCTCCAAAATGTGACTTAAGTGACATTTTAGCCAGACACAAGTGAGACCAAAAGGATCTAATCGTAAACTAAAACTGATTTTTAACAAACTATTATTGAAGTCTATTTGTATTTAAAACAAATATGAATAACTCTGCTTAGCCAGATTAATTATTTTTAGTAAGTAATTTTAAGCGATTTTATTTTTGTTTAACACTTTCTGGTTAATACTAAACACATCCAATACTGCTATGACGAGCTTTAGGAATTAAATTTACAGCAAAAGACAGGCGATAAATGCGGCTATAGGTGCGCGCGGCATTTCGTTGCAAGACCATCTCATCATAATACAAAAGAGTGAAGCTCGGGTAGGCAACCCGCACCACATACATGCACCGCCGGTTGCCTGCACGAGTAAACGCTCCGGGCAGAATACCTTATTGATCTGAAAGATCAAATTTCTCACCACTAGAAGTTCACCTATCGTCGCCAAACCGCGGCGAGTCTCAACGCACTTAACCTTTCAATCTCAATCTTAAACGGTTACCAAGCCTAATGCGGCTTACTTCTTGGCAGCAGCAGCCTCTTCCCAAAGAGCAGCCGCAACACGCGAGTCACTTTTTAATTTTCGTAGACCGCTTTTGCCGACTATGAATTTATATAAACAGCTTCTTTAGATGTTCCTTTTAAATGTGTTCTTCAGCCATTCAAATATTTCCGACGTGTGTTCTCCGCAATAACAAGTGAACTGCAACGTCAGTCGGGCTTCTGGTCACTGACGAAAAGCAGAACTGAATCGCAGGGGAGTTGGGTCCTTAAGTGATTAAGGTCTGTGGTCATTTGGGGTCGGGGTCATCGACTGCCCCTGCCGCAATTAGGGTAGGCGGAATGCCAGACAATCCGTTGAGTAGCGTGCCAAACTCTGAATCATGCGCCATACTGTCAACCGATTTTCTCGACATTATCCGAATTCACTGATTGTGAGCTCTCATAATAAGCAAAGGTTTCGACAATAATTAATTCGACGAATTCATTTCTTATCAGTTGGGTATTTTTGACCCAATGCAAGCCAGTGGGCTACCGTCGACCCCACACAAACCAGTAGGCGGTTTTCGAACCTAAGCATGCGCTCATCGACGAAAATATCTACGTCATTTAGTGGGCCACAAAAGTCACGCCCCCTGCTTCCATAAGAAATACATGGAATCAGCGGTCATGGAATCAATGGCCTACTGCATTTAGTAAAAAAGTGACGGTAACTTTGCCGAAATAAATAAAATCAATATTATTTTATAAATTGACATTTTAAGCCAACAGCTTATTTTTTGGGGAGAATTTTAAATTTTTTAAAAAAATTGCCACTGCATGGGTACTAATAAGCAAAATAAGCCGCTTTTAAAGTGTTTTGGGTCCCTTGGACTTAGCCGTTGAGTTAGCCGTGTTTAAATTACGGCCCGTCGAAACTGAGCCTATCAGGACTAAAATCGCTCCTGCAGGTATACCAGCGCAAAGTATGCCTAGCTTAACCCGGCCGTAATCGATTCGCCCAACGCTTATTATACATCGTTGCAGGTCTGCCAACCTCAGTGAGGGTAATAACTCGAGATCAACACTTGGTATGGGGGCTGCCCAAAACTTCGATAACTTCCTACTTTCCTTAAGGAGGCCATCGACCCCCGAGCCAAAAACCTTCACCCCTCTAACCCCTTTCAACTCCCGGCCGGCCCCTTCAGACAGGCTAACCCAACGAAAAGCGGGGGTCAGTATTAAAATGAGACTGGTGGCACGCAGGGAGCCCCCCCTTCTCAGTGATACCAACTTCCTTACCGCATAACTGAACATATCAACGAGTAAGTTTTTACTTACTTTTGTATGGGGAGGTTGCCGCGGTGCGTTGATGCCGGTGCGGACGGAGTCGAGCGGCCCTGAAGCACACGGGAAATTTTTTAGTTGTGGGACCTTTGAACAATAATTATTGCACTTCGAAGGGTAAACGAGCTCTGAGCGTTGCAGTAGATTTCATAACCGCCGAATAATGAAGTTTTCATTCGATATTATAGACCGAGATTTGGTTATGCATTTGACCAATTTTTTAAGTTTTGAAGTTGCGATTTCTACCATTACGGTATGCTCTACCTTCTGTTGAGAAGCCGAGCGAAGCGACAGTGGTGTGAAGCACACAGATTTTAACCTAACTCATGCTTCCATGATGAATTAATTTTAATAAGTACGAAGAACGGTGTAGTTTTGGAATAATGTAGTTTCGAAATGCTATTCTTTTAGGTCATGGTTTTGGAGAGGTAGTTTCACAGTGGTAATAAGATGGTTTTGGAGAGGTAGTTTCAGAGTGGTAATTACATGGTATTGGACAGGTAAATTAAGAATGGTATTTGTTTCGGAATACCGTAGATAGTTGAAGGTAAGGCAAAGAGCAGTTACGGACTATGCGGTTATGATTGGAATGGTATGGGTTTTAGAATATGGTAGTTTCGGGAGATGGTATTAGTGGCAAAAAGCCTATAAGGTGGTCATCACAAACCCAAATCGATTTAACCTAAGGTTACCAAACTTAAAAGAGCTTAGGGTAACGTGACCTAAGGAACATAACCTAACCTAAGTAGTCTTGTACTGTACAGTATAGTATAACAGTTAATCAAATGTAGCTCAACCAGTAACCTAACAAAGTAAGCTAACCTACGGTAACCTAACCTACAACGGCCTAGGCCAACCTAACCTAATAAACCTTCTTGAAAGTAACAATAGATCTAATTTTGTGTGGACTCGGAATCGCTTAAATCAACAAACGAAAACTTAAGAAATAAATGCCGATCCGATTCGCTCCCCGCAGCGTAATTTATTTAAGTCCAAGACATCCAAACGTCTGAGAAATAGTTCCTCAAAGTATTGGTATTCTGAGCGCCCGTAAACTTTAAATTGTTTTCCTTCCGAAGTATGGATGACAAGCACGCTTAGATCTCACGATCTATGTCAGAAAGACAGAAATTCATTTTCCACTTGTCTATCTGCCTTATTTTTTGCGTGTTTTGAAAGTCTAATTGCACGAGATTTTGGCTCAGGAATCATACTATGGAAATGGCTGATTATTCAAGAGTAATTTGCACGGAAAGTGGGAGTGCACGGAACATCGCTAAGGTCATGTGTGAAAACCGGGTCGTGCCGTGCTAATTTCCTAAGGAGAAAATATCCGCAGAAAAATATTTCACCAATGCTAAATCTTACAAAAAATACCGCACGGTCCTAATTGATAGTTTTTCCTATGCTGTTCGTAAACAAATCTCTGAAAACTACCCGGTTTAAGGTGCATCACGGAGAAAAATGGTTAGCTAGATTTACTCACAAATTAGTAGAAAAAAGGGACATATAACCTAGTTAGTAAATATTACGAGGTAGGCTAGTGAATGTAACCACCGTGCTAGTAAAAGTGACTGACACGGTCTTAGTAAATCCTTAATGTGCTGGTAACATATACTAACTGACTAGTAACATTTGCTAACCAAGGCGTTTTTTACGATGGGTAAAAACTCGTGAGTTACGTGTACAATATTACGCAATATTACGCAAACTATTACGCTGATATTTTGTAGCCTGTACTCCCAAAAATGAAACTAGTAAAATGGCACTTCATGTTAGCGCAAATTGGATGATATTTGTGCGATTATTTGCGCTAAATTTCTATTAAAAATTGATGATTTTATAGTATAGGTATTCTATGGCAGAGCGTAATGGCTTGTGCATTGTTACAGCTATTACGCGACTTTAGGTCTCTATTACTTGGTCGTAGTACACTGTAACGCGAGCTTGTACTATCATAGACAGAAAAAACGTTCCCCCTGAAACCACCTCGACATCCTTGCGTAGTGGTTGCCTACCTCAGCTCGGAACCAGGCAGGTGATTGGCTGATTGCGAGCTAAGGTAGGCGACCGCTACGCACCGATGTCCAGGTGGCTGCAGGGTGGGGGGACGTTTTCCCTGTCTATGATAGTAACCCTCGATTTTTTAACTATACCGTTCCTAAACCTACTGTGATAAATGTCAGATTACGCTTTTTCTCCATCCATAACCTGTCCCTAAAAAACGCACTAATCAAAATCAATACTCTAAAATCACCCGTCGTCGATTACGATTAGGGAAATAACCTTCCAGAACCACGGGTTTTCACAGAAAAAAATGGTTTTGTTACGGCAACAAAATTAGGGACAATAAATATTTTTTTTTCTTGCAACAACCAAAAATTTTGCTGCAGCAACCAAACGTTTTGTTGATAGAACTAAACATTTTGTTGTTGTAAAAAATATTTTTGTTATCCCTATTTTAACAAATGATTTTGTTGGTATAACAAAACCTTTTATGCCGTGTTTCCACAAATACCCGGAGAATTCATGGGCGGGATCGTTGGGATTGGCCTTACCTGGGTCTGCGCGCCGCGTGGGCAGCCGCGGCTGCGCCGTCGCTGAGGGCGTCCTGGACGAGGACGTCGGCCTCCCTGGGCGCCTTGTCAGCTCTCCGGACGACCTGGGGCCGGGTGTGGGAATGCGCTGGCCGCCGGAGCACGAAAAGGCACAGCGGGGACCTCGGCGCCGCCCGCGCCTGCACCAAAACCATTACTGTTCTCAACACGACGCATTTCCTCTCTTTCAAACAGAAGTTTTCAAACGATTTTTAGACACGATGCTGTGCTGAAATTCGCGTATTTCTCGTCAACAAGAACAATAATCTATCAAACATGATCTTTAGGTCAGTAGGAAATAATACATCAGTGTAATGAAAAATTCACGGGACAAGGAGAAAGAGTGTCCTGTCGCCTCGAGTTAAGGGTACATCGACTGCCAGTCTACTGCGTAAGTGGAAAGGACAGCTTGCTAGACAATTCCCGCAGGAGGAGAACTTCGGACGGCGAATTTTTCATACTGATGCCTCGGCTAGGGTTTTCTTCAATAGACGTCAGTTCCTCCGCTCTTCGCAACCAACAGAGACCTTGGAAATAAGTAAGAAAATGTATTTACTAAAAGTATAAACAATATTTATAACGGTACTTTATTTTTATAAATTGATAAATATTATATCGGGTTACAACAATAACTTTAGTCTTGAATTTTATTGTGCATCGACGAGACCTCTCATAATATTTCCTGATCTGATAGGTATTATGGAATGAGTTAGGTTGTCAAAGGCTTTTGCGAGGGCTTTTGTTTTAGGTAAAAATGTGTTTAAAAATAAAAGGAAATAACACCTGAACCAGCTGATTTTTCTAAATAAAGTATTTCAGTGAGATTAGCTACAAAAAAAGGAGGTAAAATGCTTAAAAAGCTTGTATCTGATCAAGCAAAAAACAAAACAAAAAAAACTGAATTTTTTGGTAGGGATAGTTATTTACATGAATTAACACATCACGAAATATTTCAGTTAATAAGTTACAATAAATAATTAACATTTTTTTAAAGCTCAACTTTGTATTGAGAG
>Ga0058701_10005306_pt1 | contig 10668 bp, 6 predicted proteins | sample AgamicOrMae_FD_97039 | JGI IMG/M metagenome (GOLD analysis project Ga0058701, IMG submission 97039) | Agave microbial communities from Guanajuato, Mexico - Or.Ma.e | ecosystem: Host-associated > Plants > Phyllosphere > Phylloplane/Leaf | place: Guanajuato, Mexico | collected 2012-06-04 | reverse complement strand
CCCACCCCCGCTTTATCAGAATAGGCAATCCCCCCACATGCCCAGTCCGCCTCTTAAGCCCCAAAAATTTACTGAAAGTAACTTGATGCTTGAACTCAAAATCCAGAGACTCGAACGCACGTTACCTGAGCCAGTATCTGCGTTGCTTCTGGTCGCCCCCCTCCCCCTCCCGCAAGGTGAGGTGATTTAAGCCAATTGTTATGCTTTGAGGGTTCCTCAGTCGCCTAAACTCTTCACATTTGAATTCGCTTCATCTTCCTGAAACTCTTCATATTATCAAATTCGGCAAATATGAAGGAGTTTATTTAGTTGCACCGAGTGGGTTAAAAGCCCCTGAGGGTTTTCTGAAATGACGAGGCCACTCGCTCGGCACGAGTATGACAGAATTCGTAGCTTCTACGCCCATTGTAGGCAACACGCAAGGTACCTGTTTGTCAAGCCGGTTGCATCGTCTTTTCAAAAAATTCTCAGGGGCTCGTAACTTACTCGGTAACGGTACATTAATAGCATGAACTCAGCAGTTTTCTAAAGTCCTGGAGAAGGATAAGCCTAGTATTTAATTTACCATTCCTCCAGCTCCGAATATGTGAACTCTACAGATAGAAAATTAATTGTTGGCGTTATGAAGAGACCTACCTCATGGTTTGAATGTCCAACGCTCCTCGAAGTGAAGCAAACGATGTACAGAGATTGAAAACAAAGTAGCTGTCACGTTCTCTCCATGTTTACCCTGCACGATAGATTGTGATTGTAGGTAGCTATGACAGAACAGGACGAGTTAATACAAGATCGAAAAGTTTATTCAAATGAAGCTGTTCAACCATAGAAACACGTCTGAAGTACAGCAAAGCAACATGGGGAAAAAACAAAAAAAAATGTTTTAGGTTCGCTCCGCACCAGGTTTTGCAAACTGGTAGGGGCCCACCTGTTTTGGTAACCGAGCTTCGAACCTGTTTAGCCGTGAGCAGGGAAGCAGAAAAGTAGTCGCTGGCCATTTTCTGTATTTTTGGTCCCATTTGCGTTTTGAAGGGTTGAAAATATTCGGCAAGGTCTGAAGTTTCTTTTCCACCCTTCAAAACGCAAATTCGACCTAGAACAACGAAAAGTGGGAGACTATTTTGAGTCCATAACGCTTTATCAACGACACAACAGGACAGAGCGTCCGGATTTTCGTTCGCTCTTCTCCGTTTATAGACGTAAAACAGATTGTTTTTTTTGTTTTGTTTTTTCCCGTGAACAAGCTGGCCGGACTCAAAAGATAGTTTTTCTTTTTTTTTTTTCCTTCTCTTATTTTCTCATTTAGACTTTTGAATGTTTCTCATTTGTTCACTACCAAAAAGATATTAGTAACTTGTTTCAAATCGCAAATGCAGTCCGTGCGGAAACAGCTTCTGCACTGTCCTCGTTGGTATCTTCGTTAGCGCGTTGATCCAAGCAGATGTCTTGCAGGACCTTTGCTGACCAGGCAGGCAACCTTCTTGGATGTTGAAAAGACGTTTTAAGGCCAGTCCAAGAGCACGGTATCAAGTTCCTACAGCTGATCAATCTACGTAGGAACTCTATACCTCGCTATCGGATCTAAACCTAAGTTTTCAACAACATCAGCGACCGCTGACTGGATACTCCTTGTTTCAGGGCGGAGTCTTCCGGCTCGGCGCGAGTGTCATCTTTTCTGGATCCAGGCAACTTGGCATGGGATGGCTGGGCTGCCATATCTCTGTTGAATGCAGTTCAGCTACTCTGGTTCATCGAGCCACGTCTGGAATACTTGACAGGTAAGGAAATTCTGGTTCTAGCAGGGATAACTCAGGTGCTCTCATCAGTGGATAAGTCTGGTGCTAGTATCAGGGGATAACTCTGACGCTAGCATAAATGGTTAAGTCTGGTGGAGGTCCCGGTGCTTCGTTGACCATATTGGTCGATGAGACAGCTTCCAGTTCTGGTATGGTTCTGCCAACAACAGTGCGGGTAGACACTTAATCAAAAGAGTTAATTCAAGTTTTCAAGACACGTTCTTTAACCTTTTACCCGCGAATTGCATATTGTGTCGTGGAGGATCTAAGTTTGTGCGCTGCTGAGGCAAAGATAAAGCTCGTATGTATTTCGCAGTTCTTTTTGAGATATGAGGGCTCACCCTCCCTCCCCAATACTTTTCTCAAGGAGACGACAGAAAAAAGCAGAAAAATGGTTGATGTCTAGCGATACACTTCAACCAATAAGGGGAAACACGATTGAATAAGAGAGAGAACGTCCGGGAGGAGGCGGAAGTGGCGAAGGGCGCGCTGACCAATGCGTCCTCATTTCCGGTGGGGTTTCTTTGTTGTTGAAGGCGGAGAGGAGACACCATTTTTGAAGACGATGGTCATTATAAAATGGCAGACTGCATTGATGGAATTTGTCGGTTGCAAATAAGAAAGTTTGCCGCAGGAAATATATCTGACGAAACCAGACTCCACTGGCTTCATTACTTAACGATAATCACGTGTCGAATTAGGACGATAATTTGAGTTACAAAAGTAATAGTCTCGGTTGGAAAGGTCTTTTCCTCATTGTCCTCCTAGAAAAATAATATTTTAAAAAAAATGAAAGGAAAAAAGTATTCGAAGATGGTTGGCTTCAGGAGGAGGGTAGGTGTAAACACCATTGGTTAGGAGTTACAAATGAAATACGAGCTTGTGTGGAGTGGTGTTTTCAGATCCGGAAACGGAACGGAGAAATTTTGGCTTGGTACCGGGAAAAGTTGGAAAGATTTCAACCCTTTTTCATAACCTGCGGAAGAGATTTGTTTTTGTTTGGCAAAACGAAAAGAAGATCCCTCCATTCTTTCGCTGGGCAGAGCACGAGCAAGTTGTTTACTTCCATTTTACCCCTACGCAGAACATTTGTATCTCCCGGCCGCGTTCACTTCAAATTAAACTGACGACGTACCAGCAATTCTTGAGTACGTGGATTACACAATACCTTCTAACCCCATCGACGCAAGAGGGTGTTGAATTTGAACAAGTAACGTAGCCTACAAGATACTCTATTGTCCTTGTAATTCAAAACAGACTGTTTTGTAGTATCAAGCCAATACACGTTGCCGTGGATATTTTTTTTTTATTTTCCCTAAGTTGCCAATAGTTAAGTTGATGGGGTGGTTTGCGAGCAACATGCCGCAGCGGCCGAATAAAGAGTCGACCGAACGTTTTACGCTTCCGTAAGTTACGGCAAGTTACGAACAGGAAGTGACAGACTAGGGCCACTACAAAACTAGAATTGGAAAGAGGATTGATTCTCAGCCCACGGTGTACAGTTTCCTGACTTGTTTCCGATAAGAACGTTATTTGGGTTCGTTGCGGAAACGGAACTGGTTACACGGCGCCTTCCAAATATATGATCGATTTTCGATCATTCATCGAGCGTGGCAAGACGCCCACTATGGCGAACCTCTTTAAAGTATATTGTAAGCCGAAACGGATGGGCGGTATCGAGCGACCTCTGCTGGAGGGGAATACAGGTGATTGATTCGACTTTGACGTAACCCATGGGTGCACTTGATCGCGTATTGGTCGAATTGGACCTAAACTTCAATAAACAGCTAAAAACAGCTAGGCCTACTTCTATGAAAATGTTGCGTATTGGTTATGGGAGGATAAATTATTATAAATCCGAACACGGTGCATAATTTTCGAACAAAACATTATTTCAGTGAAAGTTAATACTTTTTTAATGGATATAAAAAAAATGTAAACAATTTAAGAACCACTGTAGTTCTTGCAATGGACTTCAAGGCACTCTAAGACATCTGTGATGAATCGTTTTGATGTCTCATTCCCTTACCTTCTTCGCTCCCCCTCCCCTCCGTAAAATTGTTAAAATTTAAGGTTTAGATATAAAATCATTGGGTTTGGGTGGTTTTAGAGGGTGATCCTCAAACTCATTGGCTTTCGCAGCGGCTTATTCAAAAATGAAATTTCTTCGTGTAAGAAAAAACCATCAGCTAAGAAAATTTCGTTAATGGACGCAGTTTCATGTTCTGATACCTATGTTCACTGACTATAATTTTACCGTGTACGATACCGGTCTATCTCATTTTTTCCCAATTCAGCATAGTAAAATCAAAACACCCGTGTTTGGGAATGCTATGTATCTGTTTTGGGTGTGAAACAAGAACGGGGATTGTAAATCATTTGAAATATATGTATCGGCGAGAGCTTATTGATGTGGCTGAGCATAGGTCTATCTCGACTAATAACCAAAATACGCACCATCCCCGTTTTAGTTCCACGCCAAAAACGAGAACAGAACTCCTTGAAAGATGTGTATTTTTTACTGTAAGCAAAAATATAAAATATTTCGTACGTCGTTTGGCGCATCTTTTAAATTTACCTTTAGATGCGTTTTTTTTGTTTTGTTTTTTTTGGCAATGCAAAACACTTTTCTACTTTTCCCTGGAGGCACCAAATCCGGAGTTGGAGTTTCAGGCGTCACGTTTCAACGAAGTCACCCGAATATTTATTTTTCTTTTCATGGTTTCCCTCTCTATACGACTTATAACCAGCACTCCCTCCCTACATGCCTATTTACGATTGTGCATCGCAATCCACTACTAGAAATCTTATGCACTAATGATTCGCTGAAGAAAGGGTGGCTGAAAGAAAAAATGTCGGTGAGGCATACCGGGAACACGGTAAGGGTTGGAAAGGCCGCTTGTTACCTCAGGATAATAGGGACGGAACGACGAGATGTTATTCCGTGGATCTAAATAGAGGGCGCTGGTGAGGGGAGGAGTAGCGCCGGCTCAGCCTCACACACGCCATTTTGGAGGGCTAAGAAATTTCGGCTTCGAGCTTTCGTGTTATCCGCCAAGCAAAAAACAGTTTACGGAGAAGTCGCCTGATTTTTAAAAATTCGTTAAAAATGAAAAAAAAAAGAACTAATACAGAGATACCGAATTGCAATATTCGATTTTCTAATAATCTGTTGAAAGAGTGAATGATCAAATCTTACAAACACTATCACTGCTATCTGGCTGACTTCGCAGGAATACAAGTAATCACAACTTTTTGATTGACACAATTTCTCTCTTCAAAACTGTTGAATATTGCAATTCTAGCAGGGTAAATCACTTTTTAACTAGTTGCAGCAGTGTTTCGTAGGTTTTCGTAACCTATGCAGCGCACTGATCAATCAATTAAAATTCAAAGGTTCTCTCAAAATATCTTTGGAGAGGAGTGATGTAATGGGATACTGTTTCTTGTCCTGAGGGGACTGCTCCAAACAGGTTCTTCTACAGAAGAATCATTATCTCTGTGGTACAACCGCGGTGTATGTACCGTATGAAAATACCGTCACATGTATGAAACAAGCGAGTTACAGGCCCCTGAGGGTTTTCGAAAATGACGATGCAACCTATTGGACACGAATGCCTAGCGCGTTGCTTACAATGGGCTGAAAAGCTACGAATTCCGCCCATAGTAGTCAACATGCTCTTTATTCACTTTATCACAATGGTCTTCTCTCGACCCAACTGCAAATGTTATGAGTCAACAACGCAAACATCTATTAGATGGTAAGTTAGTTATTTAAATAAATATACGCAATCAAACTTACCAAAACAAGAATTTAACCCGTTCCAAAGTGCCGTATTTGTGGGTAAAAGGCATTGATCTCATTAGCTTCAAGTCGCAAACACCTGTGGAACTTTTACCTCTTAAGGGTCTGATACGACTTTGGGAAGAATGAAACAAAACGCTGTGTGGCAACGCAGCGTCCGTATTTGCATATTACTTCGCGCCGCCGGCGACGGAAGGGGAGGCTTGTGACGTCACGGCTCATCGGGGTTGGGAGGGAGAGAGAAAGTTCAACATCCCGCCGCAGGGTGTCGCTAGTAGTACGTTAATCGGAGGAAAATTGGCCCGAGCGCTCTCCGTAATTCTTGTCTTCTTCATTTCGTCCGTGAATCAGCTGATGAGAGGTTGTTGCTTGTGGGTGGAGTGTTTAAGAGTTTTTCGCGCCTTTTTGGCTGCGTTTAACAGCGGCATGGTTATGTGCAGATATGATAAAACCAAAGTAAACTGTTTTGTTTTTTTTATCTTAACTTTGGTATGCTCTAAAAATGATTCCAAACAATTGTAAACTTCCAATAATTTTATTTATTTATTTTTAATGTGATGAGGGACTAAATGAAACGTGTGGGAGGAAGGAAAATATTGTTTCTTGCTGATTGCACCGACGGTTCGTAATTTCTCATTGATGACAAAGAAATGTGCAACAATTGGATAAGGAGCCTTCAACTCTCATCCCATTATACACCACGGAATACTTGAACAGAAATCATCTAACAAAAGCATTCCACAAAAAGAGTCAAGCCAAGTGTTTTTACACTAATAAAAATGCGGGATGATGTGATTTTATGTACGTGAACGCAGTTCGCCATTGCAGGTTTTGCAACACGGCATGGAATGTTGCAAACATCGCCGTGCATTGTTGTAGCGTGCGCAGCGACAAAACCAAATGGTCCGTAAAAAATTCGCAAACGTGCGGAAGACGGCTTTGTTCCGAAATACAGCGAAATGTGCGTCACGGGCCTGTCTTGTTAGGCTTTTGAGTATTCGTTCTGCCGGAAGTATTTTCGTGTTTTTCCGAAAGAAATCGGATGAAATGGGGAGGAAAGTCCTATTTGTTTTTATTAGAAGAATGCTCCGGGTTTCGTTAAAGGGATTTTTTTTCCCTTGAGGTACAGTGACTTATTCCACCGTTTGGGATATCTCTTTTAAAATAAGCAGATGAATGTATCAAAATAAGAATATTCTTCTTTACTCTCAGTTGTGAAATGTTGAAAAATATTTGTGAAATATTTCAAATTTATGGAAAGTCCGTTGAAACCATCTTAAGAAGCAGAATACACAAAAACACATTGCTTAAACATGAAAATTGTATCTTTCATTAAAAAAAATAATAATTTTGAAGACTCATTTTTAATACAATGGAAATTAAGTGAGGAACGCACTCTGCTTTTTTTTCACTGCATATGGGTTGTTTGCGGTTCAATTTTATCAGACAGCACAAAGTAAATGTTTCCTTACAATTTATCATCACCAAGGACACGTTCAGATACCCTTTACCTCCTGTGCAAAAGCAAGGCATACTTTTGTTCTGGTCTCACGTCAGTGCAGGTTTTTCCTATTCGATTCTGTGACAAGTGGACCTACAGCTTGAGAATAAGAATATTATCTGTTTTAAGCGCCTCTCTCCTTTCAACCAACGTTCGAATTTTGAAAATATTAGACATTTTTTATTTGTTTATTTATTATTTGCTGACGTTCGCGTACAGTATCTTATTGGAATAACAGATCTCTGATCAGTCGATTCAAATGTAAAGTATCGGTTGCGAGCCATTCTTGTGTTCTTTTGAAATTCATTGTAAAAGACGCCTTAAAAAAATGCATTTAAAGCGGAAGCGCTTTTTTCGATATATTTATGATTAATTTAAGTTAGGTTTCGATAGGTGTTATTGCCTTATTCGGCGCATTGTCAGTTTGGCAAAGAAAGAAGTTAAGTACACTTGATACGTGGAATCAGCTTTTGTTTTGTTCTTGCATCATTTTATTCCGGCCGGTGCGTCGACTTCCATCGCGGAATAGATTTGGAAGAGAAGCGAGACAGTGCGCTCGCCATTACAAATAAGCCGCCGAACTCGAAGGGAGGCAACATGCGTGGGCTCCCGATGTCGGCTCATACGAGGGTGACAAGAAACGGAATTTTTCGGAGGGTAATTTTTTTTTCTTTTTTCGGGGGTGGGGGTGAATGTGTGGAGGTCGGCTCGGGGCGTGTGCCGTGTCTCAAGCATTCCTTCCCTTCTGTTTAGCGCACGGAGCACTAGTGCATGCCGTCAAAAAATATAACGAGATGCAAATTCAGCTACAAGGAACTGTATTCAATTTTGGCAGCCCTTAAGTCATAAAACGCACGTTGGACGGGGGTGGGCATTGTCAAAGATCTGCCATCTGCGAACTAAACGCTTTTTCGGAAATAACCCTTTGGGGGTCAGAGAAGAAATGTTTTGTGGAATAACGTCGGGTACGAACTTCACAAAGAAAAACGAACAAAGCTTCATTTGCACTTGTGTCATTTTTTTCTTATTATTAAAAATGTATTTTTTTAAGAGCAATTTCCCAGCGAAGCTCGTACGTATGACTTGATCGAGAGCTTTCCATTCCAGTAGAGGATTCAAACAGTGATTTAGATGAAGGAACTTGCAGTCTTGTATGAGTTCGGTAGAGAGGTAGTTGTGATCGGAGAATCATGAGACCATCTTACGTGGTCCACGTACTTTTGTAATAAAGTCGATTCAGTTGAATATACATTTGTTAGTCGTAGGAATAGAATAGTAGGGGGAAATCCGCTAATGTTTGAGGGGAAATAACGCGTACTTGCTGTATGGTTGAAAACAAAGACTGCAGTAATATCAAATCAGGACTGTGGTGATTTGGGCTTATATAAAAAAAAAAGAAGGGAAAAGGTCACTTACAAAATTTATCTAACGAACAGCTTTTTTCCCCTTCATTTTCGTTGTTATTTGATTTTTTTTTACTAAGATCGAAAATTTGAGTTAACAAAGTAGCCTTTCTCTTAAAGCTGTAACGTGTTTTATTCATGGTCCTTGCAGTACTCCTCGACAGCGTAAAACAAGAGGTCTGTATAATATAGGCCATCAACACAAACATTACTTACAACAAAGTCTAATTTGAAAGATTCTGAAAGATTATTTAATAAAAATTCTGTTAATGTAACTCGCCCATCTGCAGCTTTATTGCGAACACTGTGTGTTTTCAGTTCCCGCCAATAGTTTTTGCCCCCATCGACGTATAGCCTATGTATTTTTTTTTCGCAACTAGTGCGCTTTTCACTGAGAACCAGTCCTGTGAATCACCGACGAATATCACCCAGCTCATAAGAAAATTGAGCTCGGAGCGAAGAAATCACAAACCTTCATCTGACTCCGCGTTTGATACGGGTATCGGTATTGGGAACTGAGAGGGGCTACGTGCCGGGACTTCGATGGATTGGATTTGCTGGCAAAATGAAGTTCCTCTCGAGAATCGAACACTTCTTACCTCTGGACTCCGCCACGTTGCACAGATATTATCAGCAGTGTGTCGCTGTCCGTATCACTATCACTCGCAACCAAGTCCAAAAACAACTCCAGAAGGTCTTTTTTTCCGATGAGGTGAAAGGTCACTGCGAGCCACTACAGTCACTGATGGTAACACGCGGTGCTAAGTAACGGAGCTGGCCGAACACTTCACTGATGATTGTGCCGGTCGCACTCCGTTACGATTTCCAAGTCCGGATGGTAACGGAGAGAGAAGCAGAGTAGAACCTGTCTTTTCGAGGCGCTGACTCCTTGTGATGTTGGCGCCGGGCGCTAGGGGAGGTTGGCGAACAGTGTGGCAGCCAGCGCGGAATGGCAGGCAGGCGCACCCCCTCCGATATGGAAAGGGAGGGGAAGAAGGAAAAGAGTCTATCCCCACTCCGTGTCTCCCTCCACGCCCCCACTCTAACCACCCCTCGACAAAAACTTTCTACTCCGCTTCCAAATTTCATTCAAGATGGATTATTGCTGGTTCCAAGGGTTCTCTCCTATTTTATTGGCCAATCCTTTTTCGGCCCTGGTCGAAACGTGCCTATTTTTTGTGTGTGCTTATATTAGATTGAAATTAGGGTAACAGGTAGTTCATACACGTATAAGAAAAAATACTCGTTAACTTGTTAAACTTGAAAGCTTAGCGTGGTCTCCCTTTAAGATAACCTGTCCTTAGATGTCCTGAGCGGGTAGTGCCACTATCTTATTAGTTTTTGAAGCGGGTGATCTGCTTGTATTGGTACACCTTTCAGGTTCAGCAGTTTAGTGATACGTTAGCACAGTAACGACGATTAAGTTCAGTGAGATTATATGCAAGTAAAGTTGCAATGTAAGACACGTACACGTGTTCACGGTGGCACGAGTAAGCGCCTCTCTCACGATATCTACAAAGATTTTTCGAAAAGATTGACGCAAGTGGTAGACATTTGACGTATGATTGGCTGAATCACTTTGATATAAGAACGTTATCCTCGACGTTATCACTTGTCTTCAGCCAATTTGACGCCACATGACCACGCTCTGAGACTCTCTCATCCTTAGCCCTAGTGGTCCCCGCTGGTCGCGCGGGTCTTTCTCAGCCTGACTCATCCTCAGATATTCTCTCAATATACGTAACATCCTCATTTTTAGAGGATTTTTCGAGCCAGTGTTACACTTCGATTCAATCGTCTATTTGCCACAAAGGAATGGCGATTTACAAACGCGTAGTTACCAGTAGGTTAGATTGCCTTAAGTTAGGTTAACCGATTTTTAAACTGGATTCCGTGCGTTGTGTCTCTATCCGCTGCCTTTATGATTATGATCACGTTAGTTGCAAAAACTTTTTATGGAAATCTGCTCACAGCCACCTTGGTTTTTCTTCCTCCTTTCCTGCGCAACTTCATTATCTATCGATTTCTTATCTACCACAATGCCAATCCATCCTACGTAATACATCATCCAATATTTTTTCTTCCCCCTTTTCCCAAATCCTTCATCCCGGGGTTTGCCCTATGACATGTTGACGCCCCTCACCCAACCCGTTGACTTTACATGAT
>Ga0058701_10005305_pt1 | contig 10670 bp, 5 predicted proteins | sample AgamicOrMae_FD_97039 | JGI IMG/M metagenome (GOLD analysis project Ga0058701, IMG submission 97039) | Agave microbial communities from Guanajuato, Mexico - Or.Ma.e | ecosystem: Host-associated > Plants > Phyllosphere > Phylloplane/Leaf | place: Guanajuato, Mexico | collected 2012-06-04 | reverse complement strand
TGTACGTCTCGTCGAGATGTACAATATTGTTCACGGCACGATTACTGTATCACGTAGTGTTTGAGAGCTACAAGCCATTTAATGGTCAAGGGGGGGTCACGACTTTTGCTCCTCACTGTACATAAAAATCGTTCTAAGAAGAAATTAATAGCAATTACGGTCTTTCTATCAATCTTTTCTAAGTGACTGCATTGTTCAAAACTGTAATATAAAAGTCAAGGCAACACTTCCCGTTTGACTTAAACAAACTTTATGAAAGCATCTCGATCAAGACTTGGATGTCCTGCTCGGGTCTTGCCTCATTCAACGATCGATCAATTCTTTTGACACAATCTTGTAGTTCCGAAAATGTTCGAATGCTCCTGACATCGGCAGTAGAATTTTACGTCGCATCGTGACAGCAGGCTCGAGGAAATTCCTCTGTATTGATGGATGGTGTACTGGACCTTGTTTATTTACTTGGGAGCGCGCAACAGTTCCGGACAGGGGCAAAACTTGAGAGCCTAACACTGGAAGCCAATCAGTGCTAAGAACGGTGAATCCTCATTTTCATATAATATTGCTCCATGGGTCAGTGTCGAAGCGCGTAAAATAAATGCTTTCCACGAACACTTCGAGAATGAAAGCACGAATGTCGTGCTTTCATTCGTGTTGGGTGACAAAAGTCATGACCCCTGCTTCCATAAGAAATACATGGAAGCACGGATCAATACTTTTGTGGCCCACTGTACTTCTGAATAAAGGATCTAAGATTTTGCCAATTTTGAAACGACCACCGTCGACTATGCGACATCCCTTCGTTTACCTCCAAAAAGAAAAATTAAGCAAGTTCCCGTATTTCATAAATTTCTCCGAATTGATATAGCAAGACGGCTTTTTTTAATATCCAAACACGTTGGTATCATTTTTACTTATCGACGTTTGTATCATTTTTACTCGTGCATAATAAATAATTTTGGCAAGATTGTGAACACGTGGGGAAGTACATCTCGTCTCCAACAAGGATAATGTCAAAAAGCGAAGGGGAACACACGTTCCTGTTCCCCCTCGAGAGGGGGTAGAAGGGGGGGGGGGGTTCGCGTCCCCCGCATAAAAAAGATTTCGTGTGTCCAGCCGTTATTGCGTTGCAGGACGCTTTCCCCCTGTGGTAGCTTCACGGGCCGCACCACCCAATTTGATTACGATGTGAATAATCCAGGAAACGGGGGGACAGAGACGGAGCGATGTCCTGTTGGACCACCCAAGATTTCCCTTCTGTGCATACACTCCTACATTGCCAATCCAATGGAGTTTCACTCACTGCCTTTTGCAATTTCAACGGAACACGTCAATTCCCACCTGCGATCTACAGTCTTTCCAAACACAATCTAATACACTTTCAAATCCAGAAGTTGTTATTCTTTTGTCTGGGTTCTATCTTCTTTTCGCCGAAACGACGGATGGACAGAACACCATATCCCACTTAAAAGGCTGAACCTTTCCAGATTTTACCAACGTAAATTAAGGGGGAAAAAATGTCACAGAGCGTAACGTCGTTTATGCAAACATGAACCTGGTTCAGATCTATCAAGAAATGAGGTTATCGGAACGAAAATGATGGTTTTAGTAATAATACCATCAAGGCAACATTGTTTTACAAAGTTCGGGTGCATTAACAATCCTGATAAATATTTGAAAAATAAACATTTTGCTATATTACACAACGAACGAAAGCGATTTCGAACACTTTTATCAGAAGGAAGCCATCTTGACATCTCGACAATATAAATGCATTGGCATATGCAAAAGTTGATCAAACCTTAAGCCTACTTGGAGTTATGCAGGATTTCAACGACCCTAGCCAAGTTTATATTCTCTCGGGGCAAAAGAGTTTATGCTACGCTAATAGGATAAGGCTGGTCTTGTTTTCCTCAAACATTACTTTCTTGTTTATGTAGGTTTTGTTAAAATTTAGCCAATAAAGCTTCAGCTACACAAGGGTAATAAATCCAGCTGTAGAAATTCAATGAGCCGCGGTTAAGATTGCTGGGAAACGCCTAACTTTTAACAACACTGAGGTCGTTTTCAACTTCCACACTTGACCGCCTGGTATAGGCCTATCCACACTAACCTTGCAAGCCTTATTCCTGGTCCATTCGGTTTAAAGATGTGAAAGGTGGAATACAGGAGTTAGAAAGTGCAATTTAAAAGCTTTGTGTAGAACTACCCATATCAGAATTATTTCAGTACAATGTTTTATTTAGCGACCAATAGACTCACTTACGCGAGTGTTATTGTTATAATGCACTGTTAAAAAATTCGGCCCTTCAATGTTTTCTTTTAAAAATCCGTCCAACAGGATTCCATCTCCGGAGCTACTATTCGCTTCGCTTCCCACTTTGGTAAAAAACCGATTCCTACAAAGAAAAAACAAATAAAAGGGCGTGATTCAAAAACCGATCAGGTGAAAGGGTACGTTTCAAAAGTCAATCAACTGCAATGTATAAGGATAGCAGTTGATCGCTTTTTCAAACTAACAAGTTCATTTGATCGATTTTTCAAACGCACTTTTTTTCTTGATCGATTGTTGATTGGAGTGATTGAAACTACTCTATAAATGGTCTATAACGGTAAGATCTATATTAATACCAGGTCACGTATCAAGAAGTAAAGCTTGGACATTGTCAGATTGGAGTGTTGTGGAATCGGATTTGACGTGAAGGCCTGGACGCATTGAAGCGTGGTCGGATTGGCGGAGCGGACCCCCCAAAGATATTCCACTTCGCTCGGAGCTAAGCGTGTAATCTGACGCTTTCTAACCAGACTTAAAATGCCAGCAAAAAGTGGAACCACTCGACTCCACGAGGAAACTTTCATAAAGCATCAGTCGGGGAAGACGACAGCGGATTACTCCTCTGCCATTTAAGCTGTCTTTTAAATAACCACTCTGCCTAATTCCAAAGATGCCGCTCCAGCACTGCGCAGTTGTTCTTGCAATGCTAATCCCGGTACCCACAACAACCTCCACACAGAATGTCACAAAAACATGTTTACCATAAGTTTGCAGGCTCATTCAGTTTTAAAGATTGCATTTGCTATTTCTACTGTTGCACCCTGGCTAGACTTTTCATTAACCTATAAAAACCAAAAGTATTTGGAGTTAAGTTATAGCTTAAGAGATATTGGAAGGATTTTTTCCACTAAAATACGAAATTTTAAGCTTTGAAAAATGCCTAAATTATAAAATTTAAGGTTTCCAGAGGGGTGATATTTTTTTAATTAAGACAATATTGAACTAAAAAGATCCCTAAAATATATTTCTCTGTTTCCGAACGGCATCTCTATGCGGTAAAGGGTTAAATTTTCGAAATACAACCGCGTTACCACGACAATAAAAATAAAGATTTAAAAACATATATTTTAATTATTTATTTATTTTTCGAAGTTTGGGACACCAAAAGTGTGGAGTACTACTTTCAACCGCAGTTTTTCAACGGTGTCTCATCACCACCGCACCAATGAGAAACTTTCTAAAAAAGAAAGTTTGGAAAGATTTTCCTCTGTTGACACTAATTGACGCAGATCCGTTTATCTGCTAGCGAAAAGCGGCAAAAGTACAGCGGCACTTCGTTGACGCGCGAGAGTACTACGAGTAAAAGCCAACGGAACAAACGGGAGTGAACCAGGGGAGACACTCGCTCCGTGTCCTGGCCAAGTCTCAAGTGATGTATGGCCTCGGGACGGGCAAGGGCCCGGGCGGGCCCTGCGGAAGCGGAAGGGATCCCTGTCATGCAAGGAGACCCGTACCGCGATGAGGACCGGGCTGGTGGGTTGGTGGGCTGATGGGCTTGCGACCTTTCTGGTGTGACATAGTGACCGGTTGCTCGAACCTCGCTGCTCGTCGTACCAATAGCTCAGAGGCCTTTGTCGACCTTGATTTATGTCTTCTCTTCCTTCCTACAGAGGTATACCACCTGTTTGGTCTGGCCTTGATCTTCCTCCACCTAAACAATGATTTCCTTGTGTCTATTTTCTTGAATGTACAAAAGGCTTTTTGAAGGTCGAAGAGTGTTTTTAAATGTCTAAGGATTTTGAATGTTGAGGATTGTTGGATCTTGAGGAATCGCGGAATCTAAAAGTGCTTCGATCTTTTTGGATGAGGTTTCTGGAATGTGAATGATATTTCGTGGATGAGGTATCGTTTTCATCTAACCTTAAGGACGTGATTAGGAAGGTGCTCATTGGATCTAAAGGTTTTGAAAATTTCAAAGGTGTTTCTTGAGAATCGAAAAAAAAGTAGTACCGAAATAAACGGAGCAGTGTCATCACAACAGGGAAATCTTAGAGCTTTCTTGATTCTTCTATACGTTTCCCGAACCTGAAAATAAAACCGTCCCCTAGTATTACTTTGTAAGAAATTTTAGAAATTGAGTGTTCTATCCCTATCACCTAACCAGCAGTACTCTCACGAAAATTGAACAATCCTTGATCAACTATTTGAATAGTTTTCAATCTACATCTTGGGCAATGGAATGGTTGCTATTTACTGTTCTTTGCAAGACGAAAGCATCTTGGACTTGACTGTTTTTCGCGCTTTTTACGCGAGATCGGGAACTTTTCGGGACCGTCTTCGCTGTGTGAAATGTATTAACTTCGTCTAGTCAACTGCTCTACAGAAAAAAAAGTTTCTGCGAACGGGCTCCCGAACTTTAAAAAACAATCAGACTTTCTCTGAGCTTAAGGACTGCGACACCGATTGACCGCTTTGCCTTGAACCTCCCTTCAAACAATATTTCAGCACGAAACCGTGCAGCGAGAAGGACCGGCAGAGTATCGCCCAGCCGCCTAAACCAGGAAACTTTTCGTACCCGAAAGAACTCTTACATGAGAAATAAAGCAACATAGTCCCCATCCTCCTTTCCCTACCTTACAGTGTCCCAATCTGGTGCTCTTACTTTTATCACTCCAGAGGAAAGATAGAGCTTAGAATTACTCTACTTCAAGGAGATAAGGATAGGAAGTAAAAAGCAGAAATTGTTCGAGTTCCGGATGGTAATGAGTTGACGAAAGTGCCCGTTGACATACGAGCATAGTTTCGTGAGCAGTGTAAAATCCAGGTTTACAAGCAGGTGTTGGAGGTGAACACCTGTTCACGGACGAACGCTTCGAAAGCTCTGCGAAAGCGCTTAACCACGAGTGAAGAGGCCAGATATGTTCATCCCGCTGCGCTTGATATCCGATTTCTGTGAAATCAGACAGATTATGAAGAGGTGAATGGGGCTCGGCAAAGAGTATTGTTCTGTAATGAAGTTACACGAACATTTGATCGTCAAGGATACTTAGCAAATCACTGGGAAAGAATCGCTTCTAGATACGTAGGGAGTATGTTTTGCATGGCATTGACCTTGGAAGTCTACTGGACCCGATCTAATTTTAACGAAATCTCCCTGAGCTACGTGTGGTGTTTGAAAGAGAGTTTTGACCGTGGTGCACAAGACACCGTCCTATCTTGATTGGCAGCAGATGTTCAGGAAAAATCTATTCTTCCGACAACGTGACTGCGAAATTTTCCACAAGTTTCCCTGCCTTTCCATCGATTGTGGCTTTACAGGTTGTGTCGATTAGTTATTTTTCCATAGAGCCTTAACATATCAATAGTCGGGTTACATTTTAGCCGCATCATAAAAATGCCTGTAAGAGTTTTGATAAGGCCTTAGTTGTGGTTGCAATCTAAGACCTAGATCTGGTATCAAAATAAATAAAACCTAAAATGAAAATGAAAGGAGGGAAAATGGTTAAGCTTGCATAAAAAGAATTGATGAAAGTGCATGGGTCGTTTGAGATGCACCCAACATATTCAATAAACAGTCATAGAAACCCGTTTCTTTAAATGTTATGTTACTGTAAGAAACAAGTTTCATTTGGTTTAGTCGGAAATCAGGCACGGAACACAAGTTGAGCTGAACAGGATTAGTGTACAAGGCAGGAATAATGGGATTACATCACGAGACCGACAGGGATGGAATTGGATTGAATAGAGTAGGATAGCATACACAGTAGGATGATTGTGTGTAAGAGAATCTCGGAACACGGTCATAAATGAAGCAAGTAAGACCTAACCGAAAGCTAACAATACAGCAGAACTTGCAGACGCTTTTAATTCCTTTAACTCGATAAATTTACTTAAAGAAGATCATTGAAACAAAATTAAAGAGACAATGTGGGTCGCCTACAATAGAGGAGAAATGCTGCCCGTTCGGACGTCATCTATGACCTCCATCATACCTTAAAAAAGGTAACGATACAATCAAAATGACATCAAATTTGGGTGCCTTTTTGCACAGTCATCTATTTTTTTAAAAAAAGTAAAAATAATTTTAAAAAATTGCTTACTACGAAGCAAGAAAGAGTGAAAAACCAACTTTCAAAACAGCAACAAGAAAGCAACCTTGCAGGTATAGCATCAGAAATGAATCTTAAACCCATTTTTTTCGATCCAATTTTCTACAACTTTTCTTCTTTTCATATTCAGGAGACGCATTCACTGTTAGTGGAACTGAGACTGGTCAATAAATATGAGAAAGCTCGGTTCACCTCCCAGAAAGATTCTATTTCAATACATCATACAATACGACGATGCACAATCACAATCTACATCCGAGAAGTGCAATCCGTGACAGAAGTTGAGCGGATAATAAGGACAAGAGCATCGGCTGCAGTCCATTGCGAGACTGGCAATACTCTAGAAAATAACGAGGCGTGCGAGAAGGGCTTAGCCAAGAAAGCCCAAACCAAACATCCTCTCGCCCAAGTAAAAATTATAAACTTCACGGCAGTGGTTAAGTAGTTTCGTATCATTCCTCAGCGGTTAAGCTTACTTTGATAAACTACCCGCAAAATCGAAATCTTAAACGGTTGATTTCAACTCGTCAGTAAACCAAAGTGTACGCAGGTCACTTTAGGATCACGCGAAGTCGAAATGGTTGGCTAGAGAGCTTTCAAGAAGTGGACTGAAATCCCTCCTTTAAGCCTCATCCGCGGTTTCTTGATAGTTGCTTCCCTCTTCTCAGTGAACTCGTTAAACAGAAAATGGACTCCCAACAGCTTCTAGACCCTGGAATAGGGGTGACAATTCTTCGAGTACCGGTACAAGAAACGTTTCTGTTTTGCAGTTCCTCGTTGATAAAATTCCGAGAAATTAGAGGGATAAATGTATCTCGACTTGCAGTAAATTATCTGGGAAAAGAGGAGTGCTACTTGGGGTTGCTTTAATTGCCACAGCAATTAAGAAAGCGACGGCAGTGTGAAGCGAGGACGGATTACCATCTACCGTTCTGAGTCGCTTGTCCTTAATCTCTCATTCCAATGATTGGACCACAATGATTACATTAAGCGTACCTTTTGCTTTGCGCTACCTTTGATCCGCTGAGACTGAATTAATATTCGCTCAATCTGAGGGCTACTGTATATCCTGGATTTTAAGACTCGGCGTCGAGAAGGTATCACTCCTGAATGATTCATAAGTCGACACAAATCCTTCCTGCTTGAAGAGATTATTTTTATAGTACAAAGAGTACCATTTTATTTGGGTTGCTTGCTGCCAACGTCGTTGATGTCAGACTTAACCGATCCTCCTAAATCAAATTATTATACTAACCGAGCTTTAGAGTGAGGAAGGGCCACATGATAGTTGAATTTTCCGCAACGATATAAGATCACACGAAATGGGTTGCCCTCTTATCGCTTCAAGGTATTACACCGTTCATGTTTTGAATACTCATATTTTTCTCAACTGATCTACGGTCCAAAACCCACTACCGCCCAGCGATGCCATTCGGGAACAGAAAAACTTACTTTAGAGAATCTTTTCAGTTCAGTATTGTTACAATTAAAAAAAAGAAAATATCACCCCTCTGCAAACCTGAAATTTTATTATTTAAGCATTTTCCAAAGCTTAAAATTGCGTATTTTAATGGGGAAAAAAGTTTTATTTCTCTTGAACTAAATTTCACTTCAATTTCTTTGGGATGTTATGGATTAAGCAGGCACTCCTTGAAAAGAGGCATTTCTGAGAGATTAGGCGTACAACAAGGCTTATGGAGACACGACTCCTAAAATAAGTGTTTTCCTGACCTTGTAAGCCAGCAGAATAAAACATTTAGGAAAAGTGTTTTGCTCCTCTCTACTTGGTATTTACCTAAAAGTTCTCAAATCTCCTCCTTAAATAGGCCCTAAACCATCCACCTGTTTCGAGCTATTTCATCCTTGGCTAATTTCAGAAGCGACAAGGATGTCCGTGGATTCGTCGCACGAAAAAAGAAGACATTTTACAGAGTTTATTAAATTTCACTTTTCTTTCTTCGCGGGTGCAAAAAGAACGACCCTGCCCTCTCTAATTATTTCCCTATCAAAAATGCAAGAAATCGGCGGAAAAGATTTAAAGAATACTTTTAGAAGTTTCACAACTTTGCTTTGTTAAGCAAAAATGCAAGAATACGTGATAAGGAGATGGGATCTTTTTTTTTGTGACCGCTTCTGGGTCTTTTTGCTAAAGTCGAACATTGCATTTCGAGAAACAACTTCGGTTCCTTCATGAAAAGGATTTTTAAACACCTGAGAACGCTAAATAATCATCCGTCAGTTTTTCAAGTTTTACTCTTTTCGATTAACAAAGTTTCGACTTTTCCAGACCAGCTATTAAACCACGAACTACACTCTGTATTAGGATTCAGGTAAAAAAGGTAGGAATGTAAACTTCTGAAACTGATATTTAGAACTTCCAAGCGACCGGTAAATATACCTAATACTGACCATTTTCCGCTAGAAGCATAAGAGTGTTATTTTTTAATATGAAAAGTTTCGTTTTTCATTCTTTGTAAAATAATTTTTTGGAAAGTTTTCTAAAGCAGCTTTCCTTAAAAAAAAAAAGCTTTTTGCTCGACACGAATAAAAATTAAATTGAAAGACAAATCCATATCGAAAGTCGCATTGTACCAAATGAGCGAGGAAAAATAGATCTGTAATTCAAGCTGGATTTATTGAATACCTATATTCTCAATGAAACACGGTTTTAAAAAGTGCAAAAAATAACCCTCTGCCAAAGTCACCTGAATAAAAAATTGGGAGACAAAACTGTCCCCATTTCATGCATCAACGCTACTGAGCATCGAGTATTTAAGACGAATGCTAATAGCATTGACCTTTTTCCGCCAAACAGCTTCTTGTTTGTTTTTTGGGGGAAAGTTCCCTCTTACACGTTTGTTGGAAAAAATATCAAAAGCCATGGCGACAGATTTTCAAGGTTTTCCTTGGGAAGCTGGTCGCTAGACCATCCGTCTACTTGGACCGCAATTCTGCACAGAGTTTTCGTTTTTGAACTTATTAATACGCGTAAAAAGGTTTTTTGTTACACGCAGACTTTTTTTACCTTCTTTAAGCCGGTGCTAATAACGTCCCTCACAAACTTTTGCACCAAAAACTCACCTGTAAACAGAAAAGAAAAGATCTCTTGTTAGTGGTCTTCGAATTTCGTTCAAAAAACAAATTTCAGGTTCTAAAAGTGAACCACGAATACTCTACTCCATAAAAGTTATCCGACATTGAAGTTGTTTAATTTAAGAAACACAAGCATTTTATTTTATTTTTTTCAATCCAACCAACAATACAATGACCTGACCACTTGTCAATAACCAAATATATTGATCATCAATCTACCCAGGAGAAAAAATTAACTCCTGAGGGTCATTAAGACAGAAAACTACAACCCCAAGCCGAGCGGAATCGAATGGGTCAAAATAAACAAACGAAGGTTGAGGCTTAGGCCTACCAGAGGTCGGTTTAGCCGAGCTCATGTACACACTTTGTAAAAGATCTATTTGAGGTATGACACTATAATAACTTTCAACACAAGATGCACCAATCAAACACACTCAAACTCTAGCGTCAGAGCGAAGCGCACAGGTAAACGTTCTCATCCTAAAATGGCTCATATGTCAGCTCTGGGAACAGCCGATGAGATAGGAGAAGAAGAGAACGTAATCTGTTCCTGGGCAGAGAATCTTGACAAAAGTGGCCAAAACTTGACGAACAATAAAAGGCAGTGACATACATACCGGTTACTCATATTGAGGCTAGCCAAGTAAGGAGAGGTGAGAGAGATGGTATGCGGGAGAGGGAAAGAGGAGAGAGGGAAAAAGCATGCAAGGCGGGAAAGTTTAAATTGTGATAAGAAAGAAACAAAAAAGAGAGGATGGATATGGAAAGAACGTTTGGGTTTAACTTAGTTTTTAATTGATATTGCAATGAAGTCTCGCATTCCTTTAAGTTGTGAACAGCTACGTTACTCGGAGTGTGGATCATTTATAAAAGCTTACATTAAGAAACGTAATGTCACGATTTTATCTTTGTCGATTAACGTTCGCATACTGCAATTTCCTGAATCTGTCAACAAGCATACTACGTTGACATCACGAACTACGAACAAAAACACACTTTGTTTAAGGTCCTTTTTAACTGTTTCGCTTTGCATTGGACTGAAATTCAAACGATAGGGAAGTAAGTACCCATCAATTTTTTGTACTACGTAAGCTATGCTTCTTTTGTGCAACCGGCTGAAGGGCTGTACTGCCATCACCAGCGGGTCTCAGTGCCTTTCCTTTCGCGCCCTCTTCTAGCTTTCTTTTATCTTACAC
>Ga0058701_10005304_pt1 | contig 10671 bp, 10 predicted proteins | sample AgamicOrMae_FD_97039 | JGI IMG/M metagenome (GOLD analysis project Ga0058701, IMG submission 97039) | Agave microbial communities from Guanajuato, Mexico - Or.Ma.e | ecosystem: Host-associated > Plants > Phyllosphere > Phylloplane/Leaf | place: Guanajuato, Mexico | collected 2012-06-04 | reverse complement strand
TCCCCTCCCCTCTTCCCCTCCCCTCTTCCCCTCCCCTCTCACCTCCCCTCTTCCCCTCCCCTCTTCCCCTCCCCTTCGCCTCTGCCGGGACAACCTAAACGCCCGATTATGGCTGGTCCAGGATTTACGCCAAATAAACAAAGCAACGTCCCAACACACATCACCCTCGTACAATCTTCCATCTGAACAATATGTCTGCCTTCCGTAATGCTTCTGTTACGAACATTCTCAATTTGTCCAAGTAGCGTTTTTAACCTTTTAACTTGTGCCTTTCATTACTAAGCTGAACGGAGCATTGGTGAAATCAGGAACAGCTAACCCATTAAGCTGCACTCTTTACCGCTAAGAAGCAAGGCCAACAAAGAAAAAAACATTTTCTTATTTGATTTCAGCGAAAATTTTTGTGCGGGTTGCCGATTCTGGAGATGTTGAGCTGGAACCGTATCGCAGAAACGGTACAGACACAGACAAAACCTGGGCGGAGGCAGACTTCAAAATCCCGCCTCTATGGCGATCTTTTCAGGTAAGCTGCTCGGAATTGAGAACAGAAACGATGAAATTTATGGTTAAGAAAGAGAAAGTCTCCGATATGGAGACGTTGGTTTCAAATCTCCCAGGGTTCTAGTGATGGCTAGCCGCCGACCTGAGGCTCCATCTAGCGGTTTGTGCCTAAGCTATTCTGGCGAATTTCGCAACTAACTTGATCAACCTCATAACGAACGGGTTCGCAAGCCTGATGCTGTTTTTTCCTCGGTGGCATGCAGTATCTGCCGGAAAGGAAGTGGCAGTTTGCCTAACCTAACGTAAAATAAGGATATGCCGCAAGATTATTCCATCTTTAAAGTGTATAGTGCAGTCAGATATGTTGGTTTTTGTTCGCAGGTGGTTATAGTATCCATTGACCCAAGAACTGGTATAAGGAATGCCAGGTTAGAGAGCCGTCAATGTGATAGCGAAACTCGAGGTAAGATTCTTATATCACAGAGAGTCGCCAGGTGGTCATATGACCGCTGGTGTATCCAATCAGAAGCGTTCCTTTCAGCGCGCAAAATGAATCGCTCTACAACACCACCCTGTAGCGCGCAGAAAGATAAAAAAATATGCTGTTTTTGTTGTAGAAGACACGATTGTCGAGACCGACGAAGATTCAACAGAAATGACAACGGCTATTACTACTTCCGAGGAGTGGACCACAGAGCCTTACGAATCGACGGAAGCTGCTCCGAGTTCAAAACTCCCGCCCTTATCTAACTCATCTGCAGTGCTGCCAACCTCGACCGAAGTGACCTCACCAAGTACTGTTAGCAGTGCTTCAACGAGGCGTCGGCTGATACCTTGGGTGATTAGACGCCGCTTCTCGCGGCCCATTCGACCACGCATAAGTCATCGCCGTAAGTTCACCACGACTTTAGAAATTCTCGAGGTCAAACGAACAACCACAAAAATTCATCCATATTTTTTGTCAGTCCGGAAAAAAACAATATTTTTTTTGTCATAAATTCGGAAAAGTCGTTATTTTTTCACAAATTTAATGGGCTTAGTTAATTTAAGATTTGTGTATTCTGAAGATTTAGTTGATTGCAAACCCCGGTGCTCTGATGTAGGTATATCGAAAACGAAGGTTAAGTATTTTCCAAATATCGATCAGCTCGGGCGGAAATTTATTATTTTGAGCTGTCACTTGGTAGAAAATGTTAAGTAAGCTGTGATTTCTTGTTTCGGAAAAAAAATCAGAAAAGCGCCTTTTCTCCTTAGAAATATTCGAGATTTTTTTGTCAACACGCCACACCGTAAGTTATTATTTGAGATTAGTGAGTTCCGATCAGCTATTGAGAATTCGTGTCTCTTTCATACCTGACGGAGAAGCGTTCCAGTTATTGGTCATGCGCGTTACATCAGTAGCCAATCACTAGCAGAGTTAATATTTGTTTCTCTCACTCGATTTTTCTTCCTTTTTTAGGTTGGTATTCTAGTCGGACAACTCGAACCACTGCAATCCCTGCGTCAGCCGCAAACACCACTAAAGTCTCCCCAACCACGAAAAAAAGCAGTCTCGCGACTCCCTCGACCACCTCGGCCACCCCGACCACTTTGACCACCAAAGTCTCAGCGGTCACCGCCAAAGGCACCTCGAGCACAACCAGAGTAACTACACCTAAGACCGTTTCAACAACGGAAAGCATCGCCAAAACATCTACTTCCAAGTCATTCTACAAACCTATGTCCACTCTTTCAAGTGCAAGAATCACGTACCTACCCACACCTACTTCTACAACTTTAAAAGCCGCTTCTACAAAACTAACTATCCTTTCTACTATATCTTCTACACTTACAAGAACCTCCTCCTCTCTGTCTCCAAAAATGACATCTACTACCCCCCTTTCTACTCAGAGTACATCAACCGACCCCAGATCTACTTCTGCAAGGGTTGTGAACTCAACAACCACCTCATCAAACCACCCTACAACAACCAGCACCTCTTCCAGCTTTCCTTCCACAACACCTGTACCTCCACCCATCTCCACGCGCCATAACACACACTGGCACCCGATATTTATTAGTTCTACCTTAAGGTCACGCTTCCGACCCCAAACCACGACCACTTCGAAGCCAACTTCGACCATGCCGACCTTTAGAAAGAATGAGTCCTGGCCTGGTCCTCGTTTTAAGGTTCGAACGAAGTACACTACAGCAGGCATTGAACCTGTTGAAGCGATTCCAGGTACGTCTCAAAGAACTCAGCTACGTACTGTTTCATCTGTCGTCAGTGTGAACGTGAACAAGGCTGATGGGGATTTTAGCCACGTGATTTGCTCGTCAATTTCTCAGATTTCGTGTGTAGACATCTCTTTGTCAACCCTCAAGTTTCAAAGTTTCAATTTTCCAACTCTGTGTTCCCTCCTGATTTGAATTTTAAATAGGGAAATTAGCGACCGCCAGGAAAGGTTCTAAATATCGTGCCTGAGTTCGCATTGCAGAACAAACGGGGGGCATTCGATAGCACCAAAAACCACAAGCGCCAATCCGTAACCGCCAAACGAGAAAAGTCGCTAACGCCAAAGTTCGTATAGGTTAGGTCAAGTTAGGTTAAGTTAGGTTACGTTAGGTTAAGTTAGTATTATGGTTATGACCTTTAGCGTTTGCGACTTTTCTCGTTTGGCGGTTACGGATTGCGCTTGTGGTTTTTGGCGCTTATGACAGCTACCCGAACAAGCATTGAAAAAGAAGTCCGTCTGAAATTTTCATTGAAATGCCACATTTTTGAGTGATTTTTGAGTGCTGGTGAATGTTTCAGCGGACGCAAGTGTGAGTCGCTCAAATCCTCGAGAAGGAGGATTCCTAACCCACGGAGAAATAGCGGCGATTTTCATCTGCGCCGCTGCCGCCGTCGCCGGGATGGTGTACTGTTTCCGGAAACGGTTTTCGTGGCTGCAGAGCGCGCGAATCAAACTAGGTGAGACGTATTCGATGCAGATTAACTACGCTGATGACGTAGGAATGGACGTGCTTCCGACGTTGGCCAGCGGGGGCAACGGACCGCCCGGCGCAGGCTCGGTTGAGGAGACCAGTGCCGACGTGGACAGGAGCAGAACTTTCAGGAGAAAGCACTGCCCGACCAGCGCGCTAAGCGGATTAACTAGGTTAAAAAGTAAGTACGTCACTCAACAAGCCTTTACTGAACTCAGTTCAATTCACTTTTCAAGCATTTGGAGGATTTATTTTATGTCATTCCTGTCGGATATTCTCAACCTTCCACGAATATTTATTAGACATAGCATTTTTTTTCATGAACTTTGAGTAAAAGTATAACTTTAAAATTGTCTAAAACAATAATCTCGTCGATTTTAAATTGCAATTGTTCTCATTTTCGAGCCAAATATTATTGCCTCTTCTTTTTTTAATCCATGACCGCCCGAAGTGTTTGGAGTAAAATTTAGCTTAAAGGAGAAATTGGAAGGATTATTTTCATTAAAATACGCAATTTAAGCTTTGAAAAATGCTTAAATTATAAAATTTAAGGTTTTCAGAGGGTTGACATTCTTTAAATTGTGACAATACTGAACTGGAGAGATCCTCTTGAATATTTTTTTCGGTTTTCAAACGGCATCGCTGGGCGGTACTGGTAGTGGGTTAAATTAAATTTCCATTGTCGTTGTCCTACGTGCGAAAAAGGACCTCGGAATTCAAACAGCTGTTATTTCAAAGACTTCAAAATTGCTAACTGGCTCAAAACTCCTTCTTAATAAGGCTTGAAGACCTGTATCAACTCAGCTATTCCCAAGGCTCCTTTCAATCGTGTGTCTCTCCGCGCCAGAGTAGATAGCGCAATTGATGATTATTTCTGAGATAAAAAAATTGATGAGGCGTGAGACATTATATCAAAATGAATACCTCTTTTATAAATGAGGGACCTCCACTAAGAGTCACCAGATGTAATCTGGTCTGTAATTTTCACCCTGGACCTTTGCTATCTTTCTTTGCTCTTTTCTCTGTTCCCTATCCTCATCTCGCCTATGTCGAGCTACTCATCAACGTGATCAGATTAATTGCTGACTGTGAGTCGTTTGCACTGTTGCGCCTCTCTGCGGGGTCACTGAGTCACTAGTCTTCTTTGTTGTCTTGAAAACTCTATTAAGCCGACAACCCTGGTTCCAAAGACACCGCGTCAAATCCAAGCCCCACTTATTTTGATGAGCTGCGAAAAGCTGTCAACAAAACTAACATGAACTAATCCTGTACCTGTACCATAACCTACCCGATGTCGGCTTAGTTTTCTGTTATCACACCTACCTTAGCTAAACTTATCCCCTTTATCTACCGGTGCCTAACTCTCCCCACTCTCAAGTAGGAAAATATATTCGTCGAACAACCTGTGTGTCGGAAAACTTCTTCGATCATCTTGATTCTGAGAGCCGTGCGTTTAAAAATTATTTTAGCGCTAAAAGAACTGTTGAATAGTGTGTCTTTTTAATCGACTTCATTCCTATGTGGTTTCAGGTACCAAAAAATATTCAGAATTGTCGGAGTCGAGTGGGAAAGACTTCTACGATAACAACCTTGTTTTGTAAAGGTCTTGAGGATAATTATTGTACATAATTTGTATGAAATATGTTATGTTGAGATCTCGCAGTATGTATTTCCTTTTACTTAAGTGACGTTAAAATTTAAGTTTTTTCTCTCTTTTTTTAGAGTAAAAAAAATAGCTTTGCTGGAAAGTATTTCTCCTGTTAATTATGTACTACAGATATATTTCCTGATTTACAGACTCGAAAAAATAGGACTCCAATGTGTGTGACGTGAAATAGCGTTAGTATTGTAAACTGAATCAGGCGTGTTTGAACGAGAGTGAGTTAATCATTGTCAAGTTTTATTGCCTCATAAAGAAGACTGATTAGATTCGACTCATTGTACAATTATTGTAGGTATCAGAACCAAAAAGAAGGAGGGATGGGGTCGAACAATAATGCCGACCTTATTTTCATCTTCCATTTCTTCGTGAACTCAAATTGTCAGTATGATGTGTACTGATTTGTTTACTTTTCTCTTTGTCAGATCTTGAAATATTTCTGAAGTCTTGGAAAGTAATGTGAAGAAAATCCATCAATCTGATTATAGAATGTGCCATTTGTGAATATATGGCTATAACTTCGGAACTGATGACCTATTCTCCTACTACTTTGAATAGTTGAAAACTGCTTTTTGTAAATTTAATAATGTAGAATATTTCCACTTCATTTTTTGACATTGAATCATAAATCAGTACTTGTCTTTTGTGTAGAATTGAAATGTGGTAGTATGATCACTCTTAGTCTATGGAATATGGTAAAAAGTCTCGTATGAAACACTTAGCTAGAGTCTTGAAATTAAGCTTCTTTTTTTTGTGGCGAATTTATCATTTATCTTCATTACCAAGGTTGACGAATACTTGGTACATTATTCGTGGATTCCTTTTAGCTTGAAATGAATTCAGGATGTTTTTTAGATGTGACTAATAAAATAAGACGGCCGCAGGTTGAGAAAAAGAAAGGAGGAGAAGAAGAGGAAAAAAAAATCACGTGCTTCTGTCACGGATGGCCAACAATTAAATATCAGGTTATCCCTTCTTCCGCGCTAGCCGCCCCAACCCCGCTTGAAAGTTGTCTCCAGTTGTCTCATTTCTTTAATTAGGAGTCTCCCTCGACTCTTTTTTTTCTTCTCTCTTTTTAATTCATGTCTAATGAGTCAAGAGTCCGAGTTCCGGTGGTCGGTGGTCGAACTTCCGGTGGCCGCCACCTTTCAGGTGCCGATGAAAACGGCCCTTACCAAGTTTCTACTTCATTATGTACGGTTGATGGTGTGAAATGAAAAGCAAATGTTTGTCTTTCAAGCAACTGCTCCTAAGAAACGCTCATATTACTTGAAATGTATAAGAATTTAAGCTTAGTCCGTTGTTTAAAATGGCAGCTTTAGGTAGACATTGAAATAAATACCCAATTGTATTTGAAAAGTTTTTAATTGTAAAGTTACAGGAGCTGTGGAAATAGCACTTTATGTCAACACTGTTTTCACCCGCAGTGCTCTCAACACTCAAAGAACAAAGTAGTGATAACTCTGGACGAGCCGGCTTTATAGGCAGTCGTAGGACATTGTAAGCGCGTCTAAGCGGTCTTGATGTGCAGCCCAAAGACAGCGCATAAAGTTCACAATAAAATGAGCGCTTTCTAAATAACCGAATACCCCAAAAAGAACGCGCCAAAAATTTACAGCGAACGTCATTTTAATCCGTGTTTACTCACAATTGATAGGGATTTTTGTGTTTTAGTCATGCTTGTAAGAAAATGAAACCAATTTTCGAGCGCTAAGTCTATTTTTTTTCTGCTGCACCGTGCCAGTTTACTACAAGCGCTATCTTCATAAATGAATTTATGTTACTGTAAGGTTGTATCTCAATTTTTAAGAAAGATGAAACAGATTTTGGAGGAGATTTATGTTTTGGAAGTTTAGAAAGGTATTCCTTAAATGAGGTTTCTTTATTTCAGTGCTTTCGAGGCAAAGACAAGACTATAAACACGGTTGAGGCACCGCAGCAAGACACTCGACCGTTCCCGAAGCAGGGAAGACAGGTAATCAGACTGGTAACTCATGTTGACGTTTATGGGTGCAGACGGAGCAACAAGAAGCCCGCGGCAGCGGCCATATTTAAAGTAGAGTACCTGTAGAAGAAGGGATGCGGCATTGGAGTTAAGGTGCCATGTATTCTTGCGCGCCTGTTATTGGCAGTCGTCAGCCTTGGAGCTAGAATGCTTTTACTCGAGACACTCCCTTCTCTCTGGGATTCTTTGCTTTAAAACCTCGGCTTCTTTTTTCTGTCCGGCCCACAAATATCTCCGTGTATTCAGCGTCTTTTTCTCTTATAAATCAGCATAAGCGCGTCTTCAGAACCACAACCCGAAACATGAATTTTCTCTGGGCAAATTTACGAGGCCCTATTTTTTTTTCGACTCACTTGAACTGTTTACAGGTCTTCTGAGACTTCTTTTCTTTTCAGATAGAGGAAGCGCGATTCTTACGAATTCCCCTGTATACTTTGTATTATGAGTAATTAATTATAAGGCGATGAGGAGATAGGTAATTTTTTTACATACTGGTATCATACTTTGAAGATCAGTTCGAGATGGTTAAGCTGATTGGGAAGACGGTCATACTGAAGAAAATAAATTCACGTTTATCTTGGAAAATTTTCGAGCGTGATTCGCACCAAGAAAATATCTTTTGAAAAGTACTTCTAGAACGCTCGAACCGTTAGTTGAAATTATAAGAATAATTGAAACCCAATCAGTATTGTATTTATCTGATTAAACATGTCCATGTACTTATTCTCTTTTGTTTAAATAAAAACACAGGAATATTAGTACCAGTACCATAGGTATGGGTCTATTTTTTTAGATGAATTAAAAAGATATATTGGTTTTTAAGCTGGAATCTTTTATTTTTTTATTTTTTTTCTACCAAAGTCTAAAGAAAACGGAACGGAGCATTAGCACAATTCTAGTCGCCCTTCTGTTGGATACAATTTGCGCTCGCCGCGCTTCAGGCTCTACTCAAATTACACCCCTTAAGGGTTCCTTCTGGAAGATGAAACCTCGCTAAATCGTCTCTGGTCCACCAAGCTCTTGTGCAGTAAATTTCGCTAGAACCGTAACAGCCATTTCGAGGAACATCCTCACAGATCTGTTCAGACCTACTTCACCGCATGTAGGTGAGATTATGCCAGTCCAACTCTTTTAAAAATATATTTGATCAGCCTATGCCACGATAAATATCTTTGAATAGAAAATTGCAAATCCAAAACGATTGATCAGTGCGTAGTAAACATTAAGCTTGCGTGTGCACGATTAACTTGAATTTTGAATTTCCCGTCACTGCTCCGAGAGCAAAACTCAAAATTACTGAAAGGCGGTTAAAAATACCTGAGGAGGGGGGGTTCTTGCTGCTCTCTAAACTCTCTAATCGGTACTCCCAACATCAAACTATCCCCAATTATACATTTTGTACGATGAAGAGCTCCGAATCCTTATTTTGTATTACAATTTGACACTAAAATGATATCAGTAATGTAGTGCGTACTCTGGCCGCATAGAGACTGAGCCCCTTTGATCATGAGCAGACCACTTGACCTGCTCTTGACAGACTTGACTCTCTGTTGCGGTGTTGCGGTGCCGAGTTTGTTGTCGTGGTGCGGTGGTACCGGTATTCAGAAAATTTGAACTTATAGCAGTATGGTGCAGTATGCCCATGCTCGTTTCGTTAAGTAATAGTTTAAATATGTCATTCTCAAAACAGCGTGTGTGTGATTCTGAAAACAACGGATTTTACTTCTGCTGTTGGCGTGTTCTCAAAAGTGTCTTGTGTTTGTGATGAAATACCCAAGGAAAGTACAGTGTCCACGTCGTGGGATTCCCCGTGGCCTCAGCAAAGGTAAGGTTTTGTCATATATCCTAGACCACTGCATGTGCTGTGAGCTAAAAACTAATTTAACTGGTTCTCTATATCCAAATGCGTATGGAGGTGTACTTACAGTATCGACAAAAGTGCTCGCCTCCCGGCTTGATAGCACTGAGCGAAGTTGAATGGGTCCAGCCTTAATATATCTGAGTATTCAGGGCAAGGGAATGGAACAATAAGATGAGTGTGTAAAAATAACTGATTTGCGTCAAACGGGTCTCATGTCGATGTTTCAGCCGGTTTCCGCCTGTCTGTCTCCTTAACCCCACTTTTCAAAAGTGAGGTTAAGGGGACAGACAAGATAACGTGTTAACATTTATCCAGGGGACTTGGATGCCCAAACAGATTACATTTGTTGAGATAACCTAATATTTTCCTCTTTAACTAAGGTTATTTGCGTCTAAATGCTGCCTAAATTGCTCATTTTTTTCGTCGCTATATGTGGGGGAATAGCCTTCACCTTAAAATATTCCCCTCGTGTCGTGAGAGTTTTCGTTTGTTTTTGTCTTTTTTCCCTAACATAGTTTTTGCTTGTAGGAAAATGTTTCTTTTTTTTGTAATGTAGTTTCTGCTTGTACATACTCAGAATTTTTTCGCGCATATGTACATAATAATACTGTAACAACAAAAAAATAGTTCGTAAGAAATAACGCTCATCATTCATACTGAACTAACTAAAAGTTAAAGAAGCGAACATTGTGGGTCAGTGAACATTGTTGTCTAATGAGTTCTTGGGGGATTTATCGGTAAGAAAAATTATTAAATGGCTTTTGTTGGTCCAGACGTCTCTCCTATGGGAATTCCGATGGAGACTGAACAGAACACGAAACAAAATTGCGAATAATACGAGGAATTTGCCGTTTGTCAGCGGTTCCACTTCTGCTTTGCCAAAATTCCCCACATTTCCCAGCAGTGACATATATTTGTGAAAACTCTTGTAACAAGTTGGTATAGCTGTTAACAGCAGATGCGATTCTTAAGTTTTGCTCTTTTGAGCCCAGTGATAATATTCTCCTCGTTTAAGCTCGCTTTGCAATAAAATGAGTTTCTAGTCTTTTGAGTGTGCTTGAAAATCTAAGTGAAGGTTCTGAAAACAATTTGGCTAGGTAATATTGGCGTTTTTTATTAAGCGCGAAGCTGCTTTATGGAATCCTGTTTTTTTATATTTTTTATTCATTTTTTAAGCGCGAATTTGCTTTATGGAATCCTGTGTTTTTTTAAGCGCGAAGCTGTTTTATGGAATCCTGTGGTTTTTAATTTGTAACGGTCATTGTTGCCAAACTCAAGCTATAAAGTGCCAATTTAAAGGTAAAGTGACCTCCCGCTCTATACGATTTTGATAAGTCGACCGTTAAGTAGAGCCCTTCATTTAAGAACAACGAACCCGGTTTGATCAAAAACTGTGAATCGTGTGGAAAAGAGGCGGTTTTGAACGGGTTTTCTTGGACCTATTTTAAGGCAAACATCGTTAAACGAGCAAAATTAACTTGAATTTTTTAGACAGAGTGGCGATAGCAAATATTTAATTAAGTTTAGCGTATGAATCACTCGTTGCATCCCTAGGGAAGGTGACGTATCGAAGTTATTTCGTTGGTTGTTAGGTAGTTTTCATTGTTTCGTCGACCAAAGTTTGAGTGGGCGTGGGCCGCCCCGGCGTCATTGTTGCCATGGTTGCCAAAGTACCTT
>Ga0058701_10005302_pt1 | contig 10673 bp, 7 predicted proteins | sample AgamicOrMae_FD_97039 | JGI IMG/M metagenome (GOLD analysis project Ga0058701, IMG submission 97039) | Agave microbial communities from Guanajuato, Mexico - Or.Ma.e | ecosystem: Host-associated > Plants > Phyllosphere > Phylloplane/Leaf | place: Guanajuato, Mexico | collected 2012-06-04 | reverse complement strand
TGACTGTAGCCTACAGTCACGTGCAACGTTCTAAGACCCCTTAATGACGCAAATGCGTTAAAAAACAAAAGCCCCATAAACTTCGGCAAAAAACCGCCAATGAAACCCCCACCAATTCAGCCGCTATCATTCTCTTTCTGGCGCATGGGAATCCGCATAGCTCTCTCTCTCTCTCTCTCTCTTGGAATACAGCTGGTCACGGCGAAGCGACGCCATTGGTGGTTCTGTTCTTTACCGAAGGATATAAGAAGGCTTTAGGACGGGCCGATGACTTTTCATAGTGACTGTGCAGTCAAACCTGGATTGTTTGTATCACAAGGGACGAAAATATCTCTTCGATTTCTCCATGATTAGAAAAAGCAAAACAAGGTTTGGTTAACATGCAAAAATACTCTTTAAAAAAAGAGTTTTGATTCTGATGGCTATTTCCAGAATATAATCAATAAATGCACCTCTGGATTGAGTTTTGGTTCGTTTTATTTAAGTTCTTCCATAACCCTTTCGTCAAAATCTAAAATTATGTTCCTTTTGGTTTTTCGCTGGAGCTCCTTAAAAACGAAGGCAGAACGAAAGAAACAGCAAGAGGTATTGGAAGTTAAAAAAAACACCAACAAATAACAACACACAAACATTTAAAGTACTTTATTGACATTTATTAATGAGCGCGATTTAACAGCATTTGAGTATTCTGGGAACAGAAATCCAAATGATTTGAGAAATTAAGCTATATTCGAAAATAGTCAATTTTGAGCTATGTAGCACACATAATTTTATGCATAACGTGTATGAAGCTACAGTACAACCATAGCCTCGCATATCCAAGACATTTATTTCCACCGTGATCGAAAAACAAAAGTTCAGGAATCAATCAACCCATTAAATGCGTAGATCACTGAACGCGTAATTCACTCATCATATTTCATTACCGATAATAATCATTATCGTTATAACTATTACCGTTAAAACCATTCGCAATCAAGTAGACATTAGTCCAACAAAATATTTTGGTTCTGATTTATGATTACGCTTACAAATATGTAAATGCTATTAATATAAAGCTTGCACCTATCAATCCATACTTGATGTTACATCAAGATATCTTTTTATGGAAATTGCACACCGTTGGCTGTTTTACGAACATTAAAACAGCTTAATTGAACATTATGAAACATTTTTGGTTAAGCTGTGTGTTCTAGGAGATCCAGTACATGATCACAAGCACACAATTGAAAATTTGCACCTAAACACACTTTGATAACACAATTTGATTATCTGGAAACCTGGCGATGAATTGCGCCAGGGAAATACAGGGGGGATCGGCTTTGCTCGGCTGTTTCCGGTGGCACTCGGGAACTTCTCCGACCCCTCACGGATGTAGCGCTCCAAAGTGTCAGCAAAGTTTACAAATCAAATGTGTGAAGTACTAACACAATTACTATAAAATTAACCCAATTCCGCCCTATGTTCGTTGTAACACTGTAAAGGTAAACATAAGGCATATACTTACATAGCTGCTCCACATAAGTACTAAATTTACATAACGGCCATGTGAATGTAACAATGAGTTTCATGGGTTAACCTTACCACCAAAACATCTATATTTTTGGTTTTTGTTTTTCGCAATAGAATTACGTTCATCGATACAATATAACTATGTAACTTATGTACACCTTTACACATGTAGGCCGGCTCAAAACATTGAAGCGACTGGTTCATCAACAAAGAAAGACACAGAGGAGTTCAGTATCAAAAGACCAAAGAGATCTAAACAATTTTGGATAGTAACAACTCACAACACAAAGATAACGACACACGCATACTAACGATAATAAAGTAAACAAGTTGTAATCTGCCAGTCGCTTCGTTCAAATCCAGTCATCCTACATTTTATGCGATTATTGTCAGTACACAGCGGATTTACATTCCTGCAAAAATGTAAACATAAAAAAGTTAGGATTCACATCCATTTGTAACAAACTTAAAACACTATCCTTACATACTATAGCACGGTCACAAAGACCGCGGGACGTTTACTTTCGTTCTGAAAAAGGGCGTAAGTACTTGCGATTTTTATCGCAGAAACTACTTTCAAGGAAAGTAGTTCAGAAAAAACTATTTTCTTTAAACATTTTTTTTTGGGCACCCAAATGTAGCAAAACCGATTTTCGACATAATTTTGATGTTCAAAACTTTTCTATTAAAAAACGTAGAAAAACAATATCTACCTTTAAATATCCGTGTGCTTCTGGATAGATATCTGACATTTAAACGGTTAGTTGGAAACTCCGTTTAGTTGGGTTTTAGTGCGAAAATCGTTAAGGTTATCTTCAGGGGCATAGTTTGTCATACTCGGTGAAGTGTTACCGTAGAGTTAACCGAGATGAAATACTACCGAGCATACTAAATCACGCCTTTAGAATACTTGTTTTCGCCTGAAAAGAAGGCCCTGAATTTTAAGTGCTACTATAGATCAAAATTTAATTCTCACTGCAAAATAAAAAAAAATCAACACTATGCAGTCCTCTAATGATGAGAGCGGGAGGACGAAAACAAAAAATTACTCAAAGGAGTGGTTTTGAACCATATGCGTTCATCGAAATTTTACAATATAGACAAACTACATCACGCAAGATTTGACCAAATCATTTGGGAATAACATATCAAACAGCGAAAAATTGTGTTATGGTAAAATATTTTTTCAGTATTGCTATTTGAATTTAAATACAAGTTTCCTGCATATAGCACACTGCGCATACACCGTAAAAGTACAACGCATCCACTCTCATACCATACATACTAAAGAACACACCATCCCTCAGTACTCCGCAAACTCAGTAAAGTAAGAACTTTCAACGACTCAATAGACCATGCACGAGTTTTTGTTAACAACGGCAACGTAATTTAATGATAAATTGTCGAATATTATCACAAAAAAATTCCTTTTTAATTGAGTTGGTATCACACAAAAGAGCACCTGGAAGGAACAGGTTAGGCAAAGAGGACTCACCGATGCACGGCGAATTGCCTATCCTGTCATTGTCAGGCGCTCCTTGAAAAAAATTGACGATCGTAAGAATACTGAACGAGCGCATCACATACACAACACAGTCCTCCAAGTTCTAGAGAGTTTTCAAGAAACTGATATTTTTTTAATTACCTTACGCACACAATACTTTTCTAATTACTCATGCTCACACAAAATTGACATCCTGACACCCTCAATTACGTTTGAAAGTGAAACAAGTAATTCTTAACTGTTACGTAAAGAAAAATGTGAATCGGCAAACTTGTAACGAATAGGTTAAATATAATTTAAGCAACCATGGTGATTTCAAGTAATTTGGCTTCTACCGCATTGCAAACATTAAACGAAAAGTTCTTTCACTATATTTATTAAATACATGGTATTATCTCTAATATTTCAGTAAAGCGCCACGGGAAATCTTCGTTTTCCTAATAAAAGTACAATAAAACTACCGAAACTTTATTTTGAATTTACGCGCTAGTACTGAATCTAGATTAGCATAAAATGTGAATTTCATCGCAATTAATATTGATAACAAAAAGGAAAAGGATTCTTCAAAAATATCACATTTTATTTAACTGGGAATCAAGTTCTTTTTTTATGTGAATAAATTTCCCCAATTTTATGGGAAATTGCCCACTTCATTTGCTGTCGTCCTCATTTATAAAAATAGCACCAGAAATCAATAAGAAAATTGTAGCATGGGGAAAATGTAATGCATTTTACTTTAAGATGAATATCTTTATTATGAAAGAGGTCTCTCCTTATCATATTCTACAGCCGTTTCTAAGGTAAATCCGACTTGTAAGGACTGGGAGAGGAAAGTCATGGTAATCAGGAAGTTACTCGACAGGAAAGTAAATGCTATCGCATCGATTTTCAAGACCAGAAGGATAGGATACGCTTGCAACGAATCGCTAAATTTTAAATCAAACACCATGTAAAACGTTTTGTGTGTGTCACACAAATTTGCAGGATAATTAATTTCATAGACTCGGTAACTCGAAGGGTAGATTGATAATTTCTTTTCTCGAAAACAAAGAGGAATTAAACATCAAGGTTCATGATTTTTTCAAAACCATGAACGATGTATTTTACGTTGGCCTAGGTTATGCTTACGTAAGTGAGGTCAGCTGCTGCTGATTCAGGTCAGGTTGGACGCGTTACGTTAAATTAGGTTGGGTTAAGTGGGAATAAGTAAGGTTATGTTTGTTAGGTGTGGTTATGTTTGTTAAATGGGATAAGTTTATAATCAGTGCTTTGCAAATCAAACGATGACTTTCGAAGATAGCTTAAAAGGAGACTTTAAAAGGCGCTCACTGTCAGTCTATCAAAATATTACTATTTCTTAACACCATTCATACTTTTCATATAAAAATACATTATTTAATAGATATATTTACATTATTGCACTCGTTCGGCCACTGGAAGACATCGTGATTTCATTGCATTTTGCTGAACGGTTAAACCGTCCAATTCACTCTTAAAGTAACAACATAACAAAATTTCCCTACTTCTAACGTTCATATTTCTACGAAAAAACTAATTGCTGTTCGGCTCCGAGCCTTAATTGCTACCAAGGTGATCAACAAAGTCTTTATCTCTGGTAAAAGAGTTAATTAGGGAACTTAAATGACAGATGCGTCGGCACATTAACATCTTTTTTTTCCTTTTCAATTGACGTTAAATTTTGGGCGTAATTTGAGCATTTAACTATGATTCCAACTTCGTTTTAAACGTTCAGGGAAATCAGTACCTTAAAAGCGTGTACTCCTTTTTAAATTGAAAATTATTACAGCCAAATATAATTGACACAAATAATTGTATTAAGTTTATTTTAAGCCGTTGAACTGCAACTGCGTGTACCATTTTTATGATTAACATGTGTCACTATATGCCGTGACGTATCTGTTTTGTCAATACACGGTGATTCACAGTTAATGGATAAATCAGAAATCCGAGACAATACAAACTGAAACGAAAATAAGATATCAACATACCGTTAAAATGTACCGTTTTAATAGACGCATAAATTCAGTTTTTCAATCGCCACTCTTCTGAAAGACTACTTAACAGGCTTACGGTCGACGAAAAAAAAATCGATGAACATGATTTCCAAGAATTTTTTTGAATTTTTTTTTATCATCTGATTTTGGGTCTTGAACAGTTAAGGCGCTGGGAGCTGGAAATCGAAATGTGGAATATTGCGACGAATGGGCCAATCCTCCCACTTTGTTTATCGCTTCTATTGATTGAGGTAGTAGACTTCGAGTAGACTTCGACCAGCTCGATCCGCGGGACGGTTTGAAGTTGCTTCAAAACTCTTGATATTTTTTGTGTTCTTTACAAAGGGTTTATATTATCATTTTTAAGTCTTAGAAATTCATCCTAACCTGCCTGTGGACGAGTTCACGAGCTCCAAAAACACGCAATATAACGCAAATTTAGCAAAAATAGGTCTAAAACAAGGTTTTTAGAGCAAGTTATCGACGTTATTTGGTCGGTGACACCCACATTTTTTTTGTCAATTAGTTTTCCGCCTTGAAAAGAGCTTAGGTTTTGTTTTGAAGAAAATTCTGATGACTCAAACTTAGCGTAAGCCTAAAAAATCACATAAACAAAACCAAGAATGCACGTTTATCTAAAAGAGCAATGTGTGGTTCAATCCTGTTTATTTCAAAATTGAGTTCGGTGACGGTGGGTTTTCTTGTGAGAAATAGATTCGGCGAGTTCTGAAGAGCAAGCTACTGAAATTTGAATCGATTCCGATTGCTCAACCGAGGTTACTCCTACGATACCTTAAATCGTTCAACGGACCCAGTTCTGATGAGATATTTAAAAGTATGTATTAATCATTATCACCGACTGTTTAGCTCGAATCGAAGCTACTATAGCTAATTTAAAAACTTTTTCCATGTGTCTCGGCCAAACGGTACATTACGGGACCTAAGTTCATTTCATTTGTCTTAGAATTGTCCCAACTGCATATGATTTCCGACTTAACCATTAAACTTAATTCGCTCTTAACAATAAGGTCAAACATTATTAGCTATCCTGAAAAAACAATAACTACATGAATAGGGTTGGACTACACAATCCGATATGCTTGGATATATTTTTAATATAGTAGGGTACTTATGCGTTCTAATTATCAATGCTGCGTTCGAGAACAAAGACAACAACCACATTACTTTTCTTGTTGTCCTTATTCCTCGCGGCGTTTCCACACGACGCTATCACAGGCTTCATGAAGATACCTTCAAGAAGACATTTAAAGCTACCAGTGAGAATACAGGTTCTGAACCTGAACAAATATACAGTTGAAAAAAATATTCAAAAGCCGCGCCGATATTGTTGAACAATTCATTGATCGATTCCTTTTTTTGAGGTCAAAACTAAATGAATACATGTGATGATGCTACACCACAAGATAGCGACCCATTGTTGCACTTATTGCTAGATGATATTAGATACAATTATGATATGCTTTGCTGATGATACTTTGGTTGGCTTTGAATTTGAGGCGTTTGATATGTGATGATCAAAATTTATGGCCGATTTGTTGATCCAATCTCAACCGAAAATCCTGCAGAGACAACCAAAAAACACCGGTTTCAGAACAACAGAAAAAATGGAAAACGTTCAACACTCATGCTGAAACAGATCTGATTAAAATAAACTTTTCTCACTGTATTGGCAATCACAATCGACTCTGATTATTGTAGATACATTAAGACCAGTCAGTTTAGTTCACATTATGCAAAGTATGGCTTCGTTAAATATTGGCTTTGTGAATTTGGCTATCACATTAAAGAAGTCCGGTCGTTGGAAAAAAAAAGTTATTTTTAGTCTGCAAATCTAGGACCGACATGATCCCTTGGTTAAGAAGGTCTGGTATTGACTTTGAAATAATTTTACAGAAAATGACTCAGAAAATAGACTGTTATGCATGGCCACTCATGGAATGACAAATCTTGACCTACATTTTGAACGTCAAAACGGAACCCAAGTTGTTTTGACATTGTTAAAATTCCTAATCATCATTTGAATCAATAATGCACGTTTGATGTAAATGAAGACGTCAGTTTTTTAAGCTGAAGTTAAAGGTAACATCAAAGAGATAAAAAAATCTATACAAATAATTAATATAGTCCATAAGTCAAAAAGAAAAAAGAAAACAATCCCCTTATTAAAATAGGGATATGGAGAATATCCCCTGTGGTTTTAAAAGTCGACTCTACTTTAAATTCTATAATTCAGGCACTTGACCGTCTTACTTACTTTCCGAGCTTACAATTAGTAACGACCGGAATACTTTAAGCGACCGCCCATACTGGGTGTCGACATTAATTAAAGTCGAAAGCTTAACCTCAGGTATCTTACGATTAAAGGCATTTTTATTGTTGCGTCTTAACCGCAACGAAGGGGAGCATATTACAACCTGCGTGTTAGCAATATTAGCAGCCTGAAATTGAGACACCATATGCTCACAAAAATGCAAAATAATTTAGTAATGATACAAAAAGTTATCCCCTGAGGCATGCTATGAAAAAGCGTTAACATTGACACCTCAGTTCAAAGGGAAATCTCTCTTGATTTACGACAACAATGTGGTTTTAAGCTCATTTCCGTCCGCTGTTTTCAACTCTTTCTGAAAAAAAGAGTACATTAAACAAAACGGTTGTTTTAAAAGATCATTGCAGCATAGTTAACTTCCACATTCGCGGGGCGTAAGTAAGCTAAATTTTGACTCGCAAATAAAACAAATATTCTTACCATAGCTATTAGCATGCAGAGAAGTATCCGGTTGTTGAAGCACTAAGGGGAGCCAATCAGGAGTCTGGTATCGGCATTGAACCCATTCTTGCACATTATGTTCGACGTATTAAAAAAAACGCAGAATAGACTTCGCCTCACTCCACTGAACATCCGTCTGTACTTCCAAAATGCCGCCCGCACAGCCGCCATTTTGAAGGCAGGTAAACGGGTACTCGGTAATTCAATCACATATTATGCACGCTACTCGTGTCCCCTGGGACATCATCACTATCGTCACACCGAGACCGGCGGGATCAGGGCCATAGCGCAGGCGGGAGAATGGTCTTCACACCTGTAAGATTTTCCAGGGACCAAGAAAATTTTCGCACTGCCTCGCCGATGGACGCGGGCGGACTGAATGACTGAAGCGGCCCGGCAGTTTGGCGGGAAAGGGCATGCGCTCTGCCCTGGATTCAAATATCCCGCCCCTCCGGCGGCATTGGCCCTCGCGCGCGAGATTCGATTGGTTGCCATGGCAACGGGAGGCGAGTGGGCGGGGTTTGTGAATCGATTTCGGCGCCTGTAGGGTAAGCGCCATTACAAGGGTGCGCGTTTGCATAGACGGAAGGCGAAACGTCGTCTTGTTATCGTGTATGGTTATGGTTCAGGGTTCGTATTTCAGAATAATGTGAACAATAAAGATGGCGATCACACGAAAATCCTACCTGTGAGTGTGACGAAGGTACCAGATGAAAATGAGGGTCTTATCCTTCTTTGATAACAGCGAACAACTAGAAAGAAACAAAACAAACATCTTTAACAATCCGGGCTTTCTTTCCTATGCAAGAATTTCTTTAATTGTTGCAGCGACATTTTTTTTCTTTTTGTTTTTTTAATAGATGTTGGGCGCTTAGTCAACACTGTAAACCCGTGGGGTGAATTTTGTTGCGTATGAATTTCAACGATGATTTTGTAGGCTCTCCATAGATTACTGAATGAAGACCAAAGCCAAGTAGACGCAAATTCAACCTCGTTGGGGCTATATATCACATAAAGACATTCATAGTTTGCAGGCTGATTTAATAAAAAGCGCCCTGATTTAGCTTTTGACAGGCCGATTAGATGTATTTAATGATTTGGCCGTCTTTTGGCTTCATTATTCATTTTCCAACTAAAAAGTCCTCAAACGAAGAAATAAATTTTAAGAGTTAGTGTCCTAAATCGCCAAGGAAAGCCTTTTAAAGTACACACAGCTGTGACTTTTTTTCTTCTTTCAATCTCTGAGGTCCAAAAACAAAGTCTTCGAAACCAATGACCCCTAAAACAATCGTTTTTCGATGACAGGATTTCTCACGCTGCTTAGGGCGACCACTCACTCGTTGAAAAGGGATGCCCGACTTTACTCCTAAAGGCTTATTTAGACATATCCCTAACTTTGACCTACGAGTTTTTTTCCTTTTAATATCGAAAATAATCCTCTATACATGTTAAGAAGGTTTTTTTCCCATTACAACAAAACAGACAAAAATCAAAAACTCTGTGTAAACGAAGCTTTTTCCTGTATACCTGTTATAGTGAAAAATAAATAAAATAATCAAAGTTCCACGGTTGTTGAGCTGCCATTGAAATAAAAACTCACAAATTTTGCAGTTATTAAAACTTTAAGTAAGGAATAGTTCAGTTCGATGATTTCAACCGATTATCATGGTTTTAACTAAAGATGTGCTTCATTACAGGTGCTAAAGAACGTCAAGAGCCACATGTGACAAAGATCAAAGGACTTTCAATAAAAATTTAAAACAAAAATCCTTGCTAAAATGTAGCAATATATTTTCAAAAAAAAAAAGAATTTAAAACAAAAATCCTTGCAAAATGTAGCTATACATTATTCCAAAAAAAAGAAAAAAAAAGGATGTTCCTTAATTTTTTTTTCATTCGCCCAACAGCCATGATGTATAGGGTTCAAGGTTGTATTTATCCATAGGAAAATCTCTTTTCATTCTAAGAGTAATTTTCCGTCAGAGGCATGACCTTCACAAAGACGCGTAGGCTTGCACTTGTAACTGTCAGTGTAGCACAGATGGTGCGGCCGGAATACATGAGCGGAAAAGAGCGCGCCGATACGGCCGGAAAACCAAAATTCATGGACACTCGTGGGATGAGGCACAGTAGGAAAAAATGTATACACTAAAAGAAAAAAGTTTCATTCCATACTTCTTGTTTACTTGTGGCCCGAAAAAATGTAAAATAGAGTTGTGTTTAATAAATAAAAGAAAGTAGCAATCCCTGCTTAAGGCGCTTATTCTACATTTTCGTATCAGAAAAAAGCTTTACTAAAAAAAAATAAAATAAATAAGGGATGTTGCCAAGAAATTTGTAAATTGCATTCGTAACGAGGTCTTTGTACTGTTTTTGAGCGCAACTGCGACCGAAATACTTCCACGTGAAATGCGCTGTCGACGTTCAGGCAAAAGTATGGTTGATGGACAACACTCCCAGTTTGAACAAGTGACGTTGATAACCCACTAACAAAACCTCGAGTTGACAGAATTAAATTCAGATTTGTTGATATTCACTTTTATGGTTCCGTAAGACCACACTCGTCCTTTTTTTTTTCTCAACTTGATTTTCCTTGAGAAACGACAATTTGGTTATTAATAACTTGAAAAAAAACCCAACAAAAAACGCTGTTTTCCGATATAAAAAGAAATCTTAGCAACAAGTTCAGTAATGGATATTTTTCCATAGGACTATTTCAAAGTCCTGAAAGTTTTTTCCTTTTTTTTTTGGGGGGGGGGGGGGCATTTTTTAAAAACCCCCTTTTTTTTTGCTTTTTTTTGGGTTTGTTTTAATCTTTTTATAACCCTTTTTTTTTGGTGGGTAAAAAGGG
>Ga0058701_10005301_pt1 | contig 10674 bp, 4 predicted proteins | sample AgamicOrMae_FD_97039 | JGI IMG/M metagenome (GOLD analysis project Ga0058701, IMG submission 97039) | Agave microbial communities from Guanajuato, Mexico - Or.Ma.e | ecosystem: Host-associated > Plants > Phyllosphere > Phylloplane/Leaf | place: Guanajuato, Mexico | collected 2012-06-04 | reverse complement strand
TTTAGCATGAAGGTTGATATTTTTGATGGGTCGACAACAGCCCAGTGGGCAAAAATCGGTTAATAAAAGGGGGTAGTGATTCGTTATTGACATTTTTTTGGAAATCTTGTCACCTGAACGGCTGCGTGAACCACTCCCTCTGTTCTCTAAATTCCTTCGACGGAGTTGACATCCATTTCTTTCGTCTGGGGACATTCGAACAAAGGACCCTCTTATAGTCCACACCTCGGCATAATCAGGATTGCCTTGGAGTAAGGACAAGAGAAGGGTTCCGTTCAATGGCTGAGGTGAGAAATGTCGGGTGTATTACATATCAGGAATACATAAGAACGGTCTTGTATATCTGGTGCTCCAGATTCCGAGTGCCTTATCGGCACACTTTCCAAGCTCGAGGAGCGATATTAGAGTGCACCACATTGGACTCCGGTGCTGATTGTGAGTTAAGGATCTATGTTCAAAGATCGGGTGCCATCCTTTGCATATTGATTCTGGTGTATCTTTCGCGGTAGTCACCTGAAGGGAATGCTGTGATTCTTCTCTGAGCAGAGTGTAAGTTCTGTGCTGTGTGAAGTAACTGGTCTATTGGTTCCGGTGATAGTTCCGGGATAGGAGACTCGTCTGAGCGGAGAGTTTGGACTCGCCTTTGAGAAGAGTTGCCATTAAAAATATAAAAATAAAAAAATAGACGATTTAGGCGCACAGTTATAGTTCCGTTGGTTCAGTTCTGTTTGTATCCTGGTTTGTCATCTATTGCACATTGTGGATAAGGCTGAATTTAAGTTTGTTTGGATATGATTATGCTGGAAAACGTAAGGTTTGCTTTGGGACAGCTAGGTGATGCGAGGTTGGGTAAAAGTAAAGTGGGTAAGGTTCGATAAGGATACATAAAGAAGGGTATGATAAATAAGGTTAGGTTAAGTTAGGTTAGGTTTTGCAAAAATAACCCAATTTCTCCTAAAAGATAGTAGGACGGCAACTGTGATAGAAAAGACGCTGGGGAGTGCACAGTACCAAATTACTTGTGACTGACAATGCAACAAACGAAAACAGCTGTGAATTGTCGCCTTTATCGGACTCTCATTAGTTGGGTAGACGAGACTATTTGGCTGCATGGCGCTCCATGTCGGCCGCCGCGGGGCGCCGAGGGAACGGACGGAGGGGGGGAAGGGGAAGGTGGAGGGGGAAGCGCAGGGGAAGGAGGGGAGGGGCACTGTAGGCAATGACGGGTTTATTTTTCGAGCGGCATGGCAGCATTGCCTGGGCGAAAGGACAGGAGGGGAGAGGCAGTCCCGACGCACGATTCGTCTTCAGAGGCAGCTAACAAGCTAACGATCGCGTCGCGTCCTCAACATCCATTCCTAATAACCCTGTAGTGGGGATGGCGCGTCGGTCCACGCCACGCCGTCTCAATATGGCGGACGACTTATTTTAAGACGATCATTTTCTTCGTTTTGCCGAATATATGCGACCGCATTGTATATTTTACACGGGGAATTTTCCAGCTCTTGTGTTCCGCATTTCGTCGCTGAGCCGAGCGGAACGACAGCGGAGTGATAGCGGAATGACAGAGGAGAGATAGCGGATCGACAGCGGATCAATGGCGGGTCGATAGCGAATCAGGGGATTGATAGCGGACTGTTAGCGGATCAAAAGCGGATAGAAAGCACAGCTATGACATGTCGACAGCGGATCGACAGCGGATCAAAAGCGGATAGAAAGCAAAGCTATAGCATGTCGACAGCGGATCGAAAGCGGATCGACAGCCGAGCGAACGCGGATCGCCAGCGGAGCGATCGCGGACCGATGGCGGATCGATACAGCTTCGATAGTGCATCCGAAGAGAAGCGATAGGAGATTGACAGCGGGGAAAAGCGGATCGATAGCGGATCGACCGCTGATCCAGTTGCGTAACGATCGATTAAACGAGATAGGAACACAATAGGCAAAGAAATCTAGCTTTGAAATTTAGAGGGTCAAAATGGCCTACAAAGATATAGCTACGGTTGCATTTGTTTATTTTCGTTAAGGAACTGCACACAGTTGTTTACATTCTAAACCAGAAAGTCCGGAAGTTCAGTAACGAAGTTGACAAACCAGAATGAAGGGATATTACGGCATAAGAACGCAAAAGGGGTCAAAACAGAGCCAACTCTCCTCGTTACGGAGAAGGTTGAAGTATCGCCAACAGCGAGAAAGTTAAAAAGATTCTCTCCCAAGCGTTTGTTCCACGGATTTTAAAAGACACTGTTTCTTAAAAGACTGTGCCCATTCTTTTGTTGTCTCTCTCCTGTAATCATATTCTGCTAATATTAATACAGCGTTTATCCTCTCATTTCAATGATTTCATTTTAAGTGTCCAGATTTTGATAGGATTTTTTGATCGGTTATTGTATTTTTCCTCGCTTTTTTCGTCGATTGGAGCGACATCGAATGTGGGCAGATGTAGCCTATCTTAGTCAAGCGGAGCAATCACGCGGCGAGATATAAGCTTAACTTATGTGGTTTCATATTTTTAATTTTTGTGATAAAATTGAATGTCAAAAATGTAAAATAGACAAGGAAATGCACCTTTCACACCGAAACTGAACACTTTCACAGATTTGAATAAATGTTACATTCTACACTCAACTCACTTTTTTTCATGTCTATGCCTCCAAAGTAGTTAATCGCTTTTTTTTCTTGTTCTTTCAGAAGATTTCGCGATTGACAATATGCCTTAATAATACCAAAGTGCGGTTTCATGACCAGAAGAAACAAAACAAAAACAACCAAAAAGCAATAAAAATGTTCACATCCGACTATAACACTTCCTTCATGTACCTTATTTCAGTAAAAAATAAACCACTTTAAATTTGGCCCAAGCAAAAATTATTGATCAGTTCCAGAATTTCATCTTAAAACATTTCAAGCCTAAAAATATTTTTTAAAAATTGATGCGATTTTCACACATTATTTTAATAATTGTTCCATTAAAGCACTGATAAAAGGTAATTTCAATAACAGTTGTTGTAAAAGTCGCTTCACGAGCACCTCTGGTCATGAGTCATTAACCCAATACGCCTCCTTACCGCCCTTGCTAACTAAAGATGTTTGGGAAAATTTCACGAGACGCGGCATGCGGTTAGCCCTTGTAAAAGGGCCTTGCGACCCGCTCTTTCTCCAGCCAACATATCGGGTATCATCGAGCGAAGAATAGCTTGATAGGATGAGAACCCACCGAACTCACAGTCCCTTTGTTGGCACCAACGAAATTGCCCCTGAAATCGACCGCACACCCCCCAGGTTCAATGTGTCTACCTTACGTGGTCCACAACAATCATTCCTCATAATTGGCAAATCGTGTCCCTATGAAGGAAGCATCGTAAGCTCATATTTAATTTGAAAAGTTGGATTTCTGTACATCACCCTTGTTCAGTCTTACATTATTTTTAATGAGAATTAAGGACATAGTCGCAGGAGGTTACGATGCGTAGGTCAGAATAAGTGCCTTGTGCCTCACTCCATTTTCGCTCTGCTCAAAAATGCCTTATGCAGCTCCAAATGCTGCCATGACTGATGCTACTCACATCTGGCTTCTTACTGCCAATCAATTTTGGCAACCATTAGGTTAACTCAGGTTAAGTTCCTTGCGCGTTGCTCCACTCGGCTCGACGACGACAACTACTGTAACACTAGGAGTATACAACTTTTGAAAATTACAGTGGTGGGCCACTTAATCCATCCGATCAGCCAGTAATTACACTATGAGGCGAGGGGCGTCTGACGGACAGCTGCAGAAGCGATACCGTTGCAACCTTATGGGTGGTTTGTTGGGATCAAAGGGTAGCACGGGGCGTGTCCTAGAGCCCTTTTCTTGTGGGACCCCCTTAAGATGACGGTCCATCATTCTGGATGGAACTTGTCAAAACAGACATAATCCTATTATAATTCCCTATGAAGTGGTTTGACTGTAAGGCTTCCGGGCTGTGATACAATGAAGAGGGTCCCCATTCATGGTGGAGGAATTCAACCGGCATATGTTCCACGCGCTGGTGCTGCGACTGCCCTAGTGTTAGGCCTCGGAGCACTTTAGTGAAATGTCTCCATTCAAAGGATTGACAAGATGTGGGTGTGTTGATTGACCGCTCCTCGCTCAGTCTGATAAGAAAGCGTGCGAATTTCGATGATACACTGATTGGTTTCAATGAGAGAGTTTCTATGAGGCTAGACACGAAATGAACGTCCATTTTGTCAAGCTGATAAAAGCACTTGGATTCTATGGTTGATGGGTAGGTTTAGCTGTCACAATCAACGGGGGTCAAAACCACAATTGTTGTGTTAGTACCACAGATGTGAGAGAACTAAGTGTTCGTTTTGGGAATGCCATTTTTGTTGGGGAATGACAGAATACGCGACACTGAATGATAGGACTATTTCTTGCGCATGCCTATAATCAGGCATACTCAGAATTGTACTATGCCATACAGTTAAGGCTGATCTGTATCCCTCAAGCAGGGATGTTTCAATTCTAACAAATTCGAATTCGAAGGTTAGGTTAGGTAAACTTAAGTAAGGTTAAAAGCCCTGTATCTCACTCCAAAGTCACTCAGCTCCGATATTCCTTGAGCCTTGTTCCAGCACTGCTCCGTTTGGCTCTTAACAAGTCTGATGCCACTTACTTCTCCGTGGCAATAACTGCCTCCGAGAGGCTGAATTAGAGTTGGCAACCATATTACGTTAGGCTAACTTACCTAGGTTACATGCTAGAACACTGATGGTATAGCAAAAATGTTGTACCGATTCGCAGATTTAAGGAGTCGAGCCACAAACGTATGACCGTGAGGTGAGAGTCCTCCATGAACAGTGCCGTTCAAAAGAGCTAACAAGTCAACAATAGTTAATAAACCCTCCCAGCTGAAGCACTCGCAAAACGTAGATATAGATAGTGACCCTTTGAGGCTATGTTCACACCAGTTGAGCCCCGTTTGTGTATCGGCAACATCTCTTTACTAAAAGCCATTTGAGTGTGGTGGAGGGTATGCGCTATTCTATTCACACGCCATCACCTGACAAGCCATCAGAGGACACAGATCGGATGAAATACCCTTATCCTCCATCACACTTCACACCGGCACAATTTCCTCATTCAAAGGATAAGAAAATTGCTGCGCATGTCCACTTTAATTAGGGTCCCAAACATGACAAGTTTATATGAGCGCGACTTTCATTCAGTGGCATGCGTACAGTGAAGTTTAGACCCTTGTTGATCTTGAGGTTACCAATAACAACTCCCAAGGTGGAGAGTAAAATAACGCTGCATTACCACGCCTGATCCACTTGTGGATACTGAATGATTTACTTCAAGGCTCATATTATCCAATCTAACATCAGAGCTGGTGAACACTGCCTGAACTACCCCAAAGCTTGCGAACATATCATTTGATCTACTCCCTAGGATTTGGAAACGCTGCCTGATCAACCTCAGAGCTTGTGAACATGGCCTGAATTACCTCAAAGCTGTGAACATAACGTTTGATCTACTCACTAGGATTTGTAAACCATGTCTGATCTACCTCAAAACTGCCTGATTTACGTCAGAGTTTGTGGACAAATTGCTGGATCTACTTCAGGGTTCGTGGACTCTTGCCTGATTCACTCCAACAAAGCTGGTGAACATTGTGCGTTTACTCTTGAGCTTGTGAACACTGCCTCATCTAGTTGAAAGCATAAGCCTAGTCTACGCGAAGGCGTGTGGATAGACATGATCCCCCTCCTGCATTTAGGTGCATCTGCTTCTATAGACTGAAAAATCGTCACTGCTTCTAACCTACAAAACATTCAGACATAGATCCTAACCCTTTCTTTTTCCAGGTTAGGAGGCCTAAGTCACGAGTCCAAAAACATGCTCTTAGACTCCGATACAGATAAATGTTGAAAACAGAGGAGGAAGAGAATCTCCTCAATCCGTGCTTGAGGAATCAACTTCAAAAGAACCGAAATTTTTATCACACGTTTGAGTTAATTAAACGCCTCGATAATATTGGCTTCCTTTGAATGCGTCGCGCGGGATTGGCGCGCTCTCCCAGACAATGTCAGTCGCGCAGCGTACCCGGGCCAGGTGCTCGTCGTCAAGATGTCGTCTGGGCCGAACGGCGGGGCCCCGACGACGGCTCCCCGACGGGGACACCAGGAGCAACAAGCGAGGCATCTCACGGCGCTTTGCGGCTGACAGGATATATCAAGACATTCCATCTGCTTGTTAGGCGGCCGGATATAAGCGGGATGTTCTACAACGCCAGGTTTTGGCCAATAATTGCAAATTAGACTGGGAGAGCAGCCCACCTAGAAATGCATGAGGTGAATTACAGGAGTATGTGACTGCTAAAACTGTACCCACAGGATCGCAAATCAGATCCCACCTTACATTTATGATCGTTTATTCAGGATGCATTAATATAGAGTAACTTCCTATATGGTTTTGTGGATTTCAGAAAAAAATGCTTTTTTAGATTGGGCTAAAAAGATATGTTGAGCAGTATCAAAATACTGCTGTACATAACCTTGGGTGAAAATTTTATTATGATTGTTTGAATATGAATGTTTTATAAAACGTTTCCTGATTTTTTTCAAAAAAGGGATAAACAAAGCAAATCTTTGGCACTCAAAAAAATGCGTCTTATTGAGCTACTACAACTTTTATATTTTTTTGAATGAATAAAAAGAAGAAAAAAATACATTCCAAACTCCTTGCAAACCTAAGATTTTTTTTTAAAAAACTGCCATCAGATTAGGCCGAACCCTCGCTCTTTGTGTGATTTGCTTCCGTTCCGAGAGAAGTGTTGATCATCAGAAGCGCGATTCGGCACGGATTATTCTGCGGCTGCTCTCACAAGTATTCGGAAAAATCTGTCAGCATTTTGCCAGCGAAGTTCGAACAAAAACCCAGGCGCGCTGCTGATTGGGAAAGAGGATTCTTCAATTTTGCTGATTTCCATACTTTCGCTACACTTTGCGAATTGGGTGTTTCATCAGAAGAGAAACTTGCTAACTAAAAGTTCAAATCCCGAAACAAGTGTCCAATGTTTCAGCCCGTTAGGAGAAAGAGCTCCAATGAACCACTTCCATCTCATGGAACAATTAAATGGTCATCTCATCACCGTGGACGGCTCGATGAGAAATGCTACGAATAAAGCTTGCAATTAAATTAAGAGATATTGTTAATACCTACCTATACCGTTCTTTGTTTTTGTTTTTATTTTCACAACTATCACTTTCACGGAAAAAAATGGTTTTGTTACGGCAACAAAATTAGGGACAACAAATAAAATTGTTGTTGCTGCAACCAAAAATTTTGCCGCAGCAACCAAAAATTTTGCCGCAGCAACCAAACGTTTTGTTGATAACCAAAAATTTTGTTGTAACAAAATATTTTTTGTTATCCCAATTTTAACAAATGATTTTGTTGGTATAACAAAACTTTTTTTCCGTGTTTTGTGACTGTAAAAGTAAGAAGAAGGAAAAAAACATCTGAGTTAGACTGCATGGTAGAATTTAAAATCACATCGTGGCAACTTTAAGGGTACGGTATCTTCGCTTTCCTTGAAACAGAAGTAAAACTCTTCCACTCAAAATTCAAGCAACATTCTTCAAAAAGTTCCACTGTTATGAGTTCAAGCCGTCTTTATCCCTCACTGATAGTACTCGGTGAGGGTTTATGGAAATAACATCTTGGCAACTCTCAAGATGTCTTCACTCCCTTGCAAACAACTTACTGCATCTTCTCACTTTTACGAGTTCCACTTTCAAGAGTTCAATGTCTCCTTGTCAGATTGGAATAATTCCATGCATCTTAAAGGCGGCAAGCAGAAGATGAGAGTTGTCATCTCTAAAGTTGCTAGCCTATTTTTATGTATTCCAAAGAGTAAGAAAGTAGCGAGGGAAGTCTGTCCTTTGTTGGAAAAAACACATGAGCGACAAGGGTGTCGGACCTGTGGGGTACAGGCGCCGGGGTGTTTGCTCAACAAACAGTTTGCAATAACAAGTCGTGGAACGACGAGGGAACTCCGCAGGTTTGAACCTCGGGACGAAAGATGATACCTTTAGGGTCTGTTTGGTAGGGTCTGGAGCTGGTCGGCGCCACGGCGTGGCGTCCCACGGGGACCGACAGTTCAGCTGAGGGGTAATTATTCGTGGAGAATTGATTGTGATGGGTGTCGTATGGTGGACTCATAGATTGAGGAGGGTGTGACGGCGTGGGACAAGTTGTCTCTTAGCTAAATGCCTTCTGTGTTTTCCCGCGGTATTACTACTTGGGCAACTCACGAAATTGTCGTATGTAGGTTTTTTCCCCAAAAAAGATACGTATTTAAACTCCGTTGTGTTTTCTGTTATCGCTGCACACTGTAATTTTTTAAGGTAACATTGTCAAACTTTTGGTTTAAATTTGGTGCTACCCTCCGTCGTCAAGCCGAGCGGAGCGATAGCGAAGCGAGGCACAAGGCACCCAACCAAACCTAACTTAACCTAGGGTTACCCAACTAAACGGTCGCCAAGCCTGATGCCGCTTACTTCTCGGCGCCCGCTCAGGGGCGCCGAGAAGTAGCGAGGCACAAGGCACTATATTTAAACTTGGTTTACCGCAAGTGGCTTGCTTATGATATAGGTTGGGCTAGGTTGAATGCCTTTTGCCTCGTTCCGCTATCTCTCCACTCGGCTTGACGACGGAGGGTAGCACCAAATTTAAACCAAAAGGTTGAAAATGCTACCTTAAAAAATTACAGTGCAGACAGCGATAACAGAAAAGAGACGACGAGAAGTGGCATCATGCTTATTGGGGATCGGTTTGTTGCCCTATGTCTTTCTCCTCCGTTGCTCCGCTCAGCTTGGCGAAAAAAGGTTTGTTGACATGGAAAAAACTCGACCAACCCTTAATGCTTTGGCTGCCTCAGCTATCCAAACTTACGACTTAACAAAAAAATTTATTTGTCGACCAATTTGAGTTTTGATGAATAGGAACTGGAGATTGAAGTTGAACGTACAGTTCTCACCCAATCGGAACGCAAATTGGTTCACAAATACATGTTTTGTTGCGACGTAAGTGTGGACAGTCTAGCTAAAATATGAGTTAAGCGAATATTTACCGAGTATCCTCAGTAAGTCGTGTTTCTACGTAACACGAGCCAGTCGACGACGATGTCAACTAAATCCTTTATTGAGGGTTTTTCTTTTTCTTAATAGTTTCCTCTCCAGTGGCTCATTCCTTTTTTTGTACTCTCCATTAAAATGCCTTTACTCAAGAAATTCGGGTCAACTTCATTCGGGGAAGAAATTAGGAGCTGGGTTAGGTAATAACATTGTTAAACTAAGGAGATAACTCGAAAGAAGTAAATTCAACTCAGTCGGAATTCGTCTGGAGCAAGGTGCTTCAACTAACTCATTCCATGCGGTCGGTCTGCCTGGGGGAAAACGCAACTGTATTTTACGGGAAGTCTTTTCGCTACATTTAAATGAAGATAAACGGCTTTCTTCAAGAGGAAATGGCGCTTGGTCTGAAATGATCTTAAATTCCCACGTAACAAACTGTATTTTATCACGGACCTAGTTGCTTTCTCGTTCAGCTGGATTTTGTATCGCCTGTATTCCAATAATCATTGCAACATAATCAGAGCATGGAAATTCTCAGGCTGAAAATATTATTATCTTCCTACAGAAGCATTCTGAAACTTCCGAAAGGACGATAACAAAAATCAAATAAGAGTTTTTTTTTATTTATTTTCCTTTAAAAATTAAATAAACTCATTAAAAGCAAAATTTAAAGGTGAATATTTTTTTCGCCCGATAAGTTGAGCATACGAATTGAAGTACATACTTTTTAGGAGTTCACTTAGGTGTCAGATTTTTACGATGATAGGAAGGCCCCTCAAGAGATATGCATCAATGAACTTTATATTTACAGTATATATTGGGTTATACGGATTCGCTTTTTTACTTTCCAAAATAAACAGACTAGGCGGAACTTTGAGTAATACCTGGCAGCAGGAAAAGGAGAGGAGGCAAGATGGGGAAAGACTAAAGACCCGGAAGTATACAGGATCAAGATAAGCCATAGACATGGACATATTTAGGACGAGATGAAAGACTGAACAAGATTTCACCCTAGAAGTTACAATCTTTACAAGACAGTAAGCAGAATGCGATCGTTGGCTTGCGAGAAAACCTTGAATTTTCACCATGTTCTCAATATTCCATTATGCTTAGAAATCTCAATATTCAAGAAAAGCGTTTGAGCAGGTACTTAGTAAATCAAATTGAAAAGTCGACAATCTTGACATAAATAATGAATTTCCTCATTTTTGTTAGACTACTTGTATTGCAAGTTCCCTTAGTGCTACACGGAAAACAAGGTTTTGTTATATCGACAAAGTAATTTGTTAAAATAGGGATAGCAAAAATATTTTGTTACAACAACAAAATGTTTAGTTCTATCAACAAAACGTTTGGGAGCTGCAGCAAAATTTTTGGTTGAAGCAACAAAAAATTCATTTGTCATCCCTAATTTTGTTGCCGTAACAAATCGATTTTTTTCCGTGTAGGCAGACCAACTTCTTCTCCTCCTTATCTTTATTTTCTAGACAAAACGCAGTTTATGACTTGCTATACGCAAAAGCGGCTGGAACATTTTCGGCTTTACATCTT
>Ga0058701_10005300_pt1 | contig 10674 bp, 6 predicted proteins | sample AgamicOrMae_FD_97039 | JGI IMG/M metagenome (GOLD analysis project Ga0058701, IMG submission 97039) | Agave microbial communities from Guanajuato, Mexico - Or.Ma.e | ecosystem: Host-associated > Plants > Phyllosphere > Phylloplane/Leaf | place: Guanajuato, Mexico | collected 2012-06-04 | reverse complement strand
AGGATCTCCTAACATACCCTGAAAGTTTCGTCGATTTTGGGCTTGGAGACGGATTCACCCTTCTTACGCTTTGGTCCTCTTTGACTATTATTTGAAGTGGTTTTGACTTTTAACTTCAATACGAGACAAAACATGGTCGCGCGGAACAATAGGATGATTTTCTTCTCTGCGGCAGCTCTCTTATGGAGCTTCAATTGCCCGAACTCTTTACCCAGTACAGGTAGATGGGGCACTTAATCTTAAACAAAAGATCACTTTTTTTGTTTGTTTGTTTTTGTCAATAAAAGACTTAAACTTGCGACAGAAAGCTGCCCGCCGGCAGCTGTCTGGTTTAGCCTTTAAAACCGACAACGGTAAGTTCTACCGTTTTCCCACGTGGAGTATTATTATTTTCACATAAGGAATATATGCGCTCTGTTTGTCACGCAGAGACCTTCAACCCTCTCTTCAGCTGTTGCATAATGTATTGATGAAATAAGCCTAAGTAGAATCTGCAAGTAACCGTGCACTAGATTCACGATTTTCTCCAATCCGTATGAATTTTTCCAAATTCGCGTGCATCGCGCCGGAAGTGGCATGAGCGAAGAACTTTTGTCGCCCTGATCGGATCACCATTTGTTTATCCATTTGGCTTCAATTCCATCTCCGCGTCATGCCGGCTGTCTTTCACGGCACAACTGCCCAAGAGCAACACTTCCGGTCAACGCACCTATAAAAACAGATCGCGTAGAGCCTTAGATAATAGCGAGTGATTTCGGGTCATGCGTCTTTAAACAAAGTCTCTTTCTCATGTAAATTACGTTGCAGTGTGTGAATACGCCTTGTATTCTACGAGGTAGTGAGAACCCGAGAAGAATGCCAGCCGGCCGAGATTTTGTGTGCATGTAAAATCTGGAATTTTCGGTAGCAAATAACCTCCGTCAAGTCGTACTTACCAACAATACCAGAAAGATTTACAGATTGTCACAATGCATTGTTCAGTACTTCTCAGCGGTTACAATCAGGATTGTAATCCAAGAGAGCACTATAGCTCTTAGTTCCGATGATATTCATTACGCTAGAAATGAGGCTCCTTTTTCAGGAAATCCGTACTCTATCCATATTCTCGAGTTCACAGTGAAAACCAACCCCTGTTTTAGGTAGTCCCGCGTCCGTTTTGGGTATGAAGGTGAAACGGGAGAGCGCAATGTTTTTTTGTTGTTTTTTTTTTTAAGATAAACCTATCAACAATCATATCAATGAAAAGTTCTCGTCGATAGCTCTTCATTGATATGGCTATTCATGCAGACATCTTTACAAATAACCAAATTACGCTCTTCCCGTGTTTTACCTTCGTAACATAAAGAGGGGGTGATGGTTCTTACTGTGTTATTGTGGTTATTCTTAGGTTTTAAAGGATTTATTTGCTCACAGTGATTCCAAATAACATCTTGTCTTTGAAAATTGGCTGCAGAGGCCAGTAAAAATTGTCGAATACATGGTACGTCTAATAAAACTTTTCAAAAGGGTTTCACCAAGAATCGAACTCGGATCACTGAAATCAAAATCCAGAATGCAGACTGTTTCACTAAGGGAAAATCGAGAATGAATGCTTCGTCAGTGCGTCGAGCTTATTTGCCGCGTAGTGCGTATTTCAAGAGTTGGTCATCTCACTGCCCCGCAGAGACACATTTAATTATTCTTCCGTCAAAGTCACGTCACCACAACAACGCCGTTTCAAACAGCTACCCTATACAAAGCAGGTTTCGATGTGATGAAAGTAAAAGTTGCGCAACTCTTGTTAAATCTAGAATATTTAATTAATCGTAAAAAAAAACTAGTTAAGGAATATTTTGAGATGACCGGTTTTGGTTTTTGAAAATCAGTTGTGCAGAAAAGTACCTGAAACATCTGAAATGTGATCAAAAACGAGTTCAGTAGGCCTATATTTAAAAGAAACTTCATGCTATTTATGGGTATTCTAATAGCCTAGACTTTCTATACTTCCTGTCCTACGTATATGTTGTCCTAACGGTAAAACACGAGTTTCTCAGCGTGAACAACAAGCGAGTGACTAGCCCTGCAGTCCTAAGGCAAGAAAATGGGCATTTTTCAGCAATACAAGAACTCTGCTGGAGGGTAGAGAAAGGGCGAGCATCTACCAGGACTTGATTCCCCACCGCTCCAGGCATCTCCTCTGATGAGGTTTGCCCCCTTCCCCTACAGCTAAGATCTCCTTACTAAAACTCCCCTCTACTTGATTCTGATTACGTGTATGTTTACGCCTACGTCGTGATCACATACTGTATTTTTCCCATAACACAAACCTTCGTTACACAGTGGGAAGAATCATCAATATCTACGCGGAGTAACATATTCACATTTCCTATAATTCCATAAGTACGTACTATATAGAGAGCAAAAAAGCCACCCCCTGCTACCATCTAGACACCGGTGTGTTGCGGTTGCCTACATTCGCTCGGAATCAGGCTGGGTGGAGGTTGGTGGGAGATGTGCTGATGCGGAGATAGGTTGGCAGCCGCAATACACCCACCCTGGTCCGAGAATTCATAGCAAACCCATGCATGGATTTCCAAAAATCCACGGATATCAACATGGATATCCATGATTTTTTGATGTAAGTCTTCAATTATCCATACAAGCGTGGATATCCACATTGATATCCAAGCACGGATATCCATGCAAGAACATTCCGCAATGGATATGCGTAAACAACAAATATCCATAAACGGATATCCATGTTTTCATGGATATCAGTCTTCAAATACCCATGCTTTTATGGATATCCATTTGGATATCCTTGGATTTCTGTGGATATCCATGCATGGACTTGCTATGGATTCTCGATCCAGGGCGTGTGTACGCGGTTGCGGGGGGAGGGGGAGTGTTTTCTTCTGTCTATGATATAGTACCTATTGTGCAACGTCTGCTGAAGGAGAAAAAGTTATGTGTGGTACTCGGTCTCCTTGTTATACATTTTTTCTCCCCCGAAGGACTGCTGGTCTATCTCAATAACTTTCAAGTTCAAATATTGATTGTATAAAGTATCTCAACAACTTATTAATATTTTCATAAAGAAATAATAGAAATTTCTAAAACAAAAGCTTAACTATCAGTTTCTGTCTTTTCGAAAGAATGCTGGAAAATTACTTAAAAACTCTACTATTCATAAATATTTTTATTAACTTTTTGAATAGTTCTTCTGATGTGGGGATTTGGCAATATTCTTAATCAAAGAGATACGACTGCAAAAAAAAATAAAAAAAATATGGTAGTTTTACAAGTAGAAGAGAAGTGCAGTTAGAAAAATTCTTCCTCAAGAGACCAAAAAAAAGGGAAAGAAAAGCCAAGTTCCCAAATCTTTTGCCAGCCACAAACCAACCACTTTCATATGTATCGATTAATTAAAACGTAATCCCAGTATTCCAGTTCATAAAGCTGCGCAAAACGGATGAAATAAATTCGCCAGTTCGTTAAACGATTTTGTCTGAGGAGTGCTCTGCTCAGGTGTAGGGGAGCTGTGTTATAGTGGTCATTCTTTACTACAACATTGAGCAACGACCATTTATTGCGTTAAACTTGTTGAGGGGAGAAAAAGTAGAGACCTGAACGCTTTAGGATGGAACAGAATTTATTACTGAAGGGGGAGAGCGAAAAGATCTAAAGAAAGCACGGCTCTGTGTACTGGAAAAGTCCCAATTCAGTGTTCAGCAGGCTGAAGGTCGTTCCCGCAACCAATAAGGCAGTGTCGAAAAAAAGGAAGTAAATAAAAATGTGCGACTTGCACGTGAGTTCATTGAAGTTCCAATAGCACCCTGCGTGTAAGGAAGAAGTGCCATTTTTATTTGAATACACATCGTGCTACAGTTACCTGGTTTGACCCTCACAGGTGAAAAATTGATTTATTATTAATATTTGCATATTTATTGTAGACAATAATATAGTTCTTAGAACATCAAAGTTTTAAACTAATCGGAGTGTGAATATTGATACCTCGATGTTTTCGGTTGAGAGGCTCATTAGTCAGAGTAACATTGAACCCTTAAAACCCCTCGTGAGTCAGAGAGGCCAAACGATCCTAACTGAAGTTAGAACCGAGACAAATATAATAATTTGATTACTCCTAAGACAAAGTGGGTAACTCACGGGGCAGATAAGAATCTTGGTAACTCGCAGATCTGATAAGAAAGTCGGTATCTCAACGAACGATTGAGACTTTGATTTGCTAGTGTGTAATTCCTTATTAATGCTGTAAAAAGCAAAATCTTATAGGTCTTGGTTGGCAATGTGTTGATTCATCAGTGGATGTGGTTCGTTACCTTAACCACCAATTTAAAATATGATATACCGACGAGCACAGTCGAGGTTTCAATCGTTCGTTGAGCTATCTTCTTTCTAATCGGACCTGCGAGTTACCGAGTTTCTTATCTGCTCCGTGAGTTGCCTACTCTGCTTTAGCAGCGATCGACATCTACGAGATGACTCTAAAAGTAATTTTCGCCAATTCTCGTTGAGAATACTTCGACGCATCTGAAAACACTGCATACGCAACTTGAGCACTAAAAAAGAGTGCCAAAATCCCTTAAGCCATATCCATTATGCTTTACTTTGATATATTACTGGCAAAGTTCAGTGGCGGAAAAAAAAAGCGGGCACGCCGCCAAACGGTCTAAAGAATTCCCGACCGCCGCGCGCGCCACCTCGCGGTTTCAAGGGATGATTATCCACTGCCACATCGACAGCTGGCTGACTTACAAGTGCCACACAGATTTCACTTTCGACGAAATCCATTTTTTTTTGGAACAGTATGCTAAAGATCCTAGATTATCATTTAATGGTGATGTCTTCAGCGGCGAGATTTCAATTTCATCTTTGAGAAAGTTTCGCTTCAGGGCGAGTTTCAAGGCATCGTTCAGTTGGGATATATTTGTCTTTAGAAAGGGAATTTCTTTTCTTTCAGTGATTTTTGATCAGGAGAAAGTTTGCGGAACGACGGAATACAACTTAGAATACCTTAGCGCACAAACTACACAAGCGGGGCCGTCGCAGGCCCGAATAGTGGTTGAACTGTTACCTAACACCGCTTAAAGAACTACAGTACTTGATCTGATAGTACTTATTAGCTGTGGTGGAGAATGATATATTCGTTGTTACACTTGATTTGGGAGCAGATAAAATAATTGATAAAAGAAGCACTGAATGAGAAATCCAAGTGTTTGAACTTGGAAACTTAATCAGACTCTTCCTAACAAGTGGCGCCAATTATGTCGGTGGCAAATACTTTGATTCTCTACTTTACTGACCAGTACGTTGTTAATCCTTCTGAAAGACACTTGTCAGCCATGAAGGATCGTCCATTGGTCGATCAGGAAATAAATACATCAAACGAAGGGGAGGAAAACACTGTAAAAACAGAAGCGTACATTCCGGGGCTGAACGATTCCGCTTACGCAGCGGAATTTTCTTTACGCCCTGTACAGCGAGTAAATTCCCGAAAAGTTTGCGTAAATCACGCTGTGTTCTTTTTGCGTCTATTTTTGCGAAAAGTCCGCGTCTTTTAGTAGGGTAGTAGTTTTTAGTAAGGTGGAGGGTAAAGTACGCTGCGTAGGCGGAATTGTTCAGCCCCGGAATTCACGCTTTTGTTTTTAGAGTGAAGCGAGAAGATAATAAAAGACATATACTCTGGCTTTCGAGTTTCTTACTTCGGATAGCTTGCACGACACGCCTCTCCCGCACTCCACATTATTCTGTTTATTTGTGCGAATTCAGAAAAAGATGGGATTCGAATAGTATAAAGTCCTTAGCCCTTGGTCACTGCGTCATATGTATAATGAAGATCTCGACACTGCCAACTACTAACCCTATTTGATATCTCTCGTGGGTATGACTCTATAACGTCTTTTCTCCTGATATGTATTGTTTCCAAGATGGTTATTGGACGACAAAATGAACGGCAAAGGCTAAGTCTAATGATCGGTCTGTCTCGGAAAGTATCTAGGAGAATACCTGTTTTAGTTAAAATTAACCCATAACAGCTCAAGTATTTGGAGTGAAATTTAGTTTAAGAGAAATTCGAAGGATTTTTCCCATTAACTTACGCAATTTTAGGCTTTGGGAAATGACTAAATTATTAAATTTTAGATTTCCAGAGGGGTGATATTTTTCAAATTGTGACGATACTGAACTAAAAAGATCTTCTGAAATAAATTTTTCTGTCTCCGAACGGCGGCATAGCTGGGCGGTAGTGGTTTAAAAAAAAAGGTACATGGAATCGCGTGGAATAGATCATGGAATCCAGAGCGTTTTTTTTTGTGTTACTTTTTATGACAGATCTATCGAAGGCACTACAAAGAACTCAATGCAAGCTTGCCATTGACATAACCAATGTATTGTATCATACTGCACTGCACACGTGTGCGCTAATGTAGAGTACAACAAGCACCCGTTTTATTGCTATAGTGAGAACCGATGTGGGTTGATGCCCAAACCCAACAATAAAATTTGCGTTTCCTCTCTCTCGCCTGTTGCACTTTACGTCAGTAACTCAAAAGGGTAGAGAGCGGAGAAAGTCCGAGGGCATTTGACCTAACTAAGTCAACGGTTGTCAAATCTGCTGCTGCATAATTTTTGGTGAAGACAGCCTCACGTCAGGGAGTGAGAGCTCCAGACTATTAGGCAATCGACCAGAATGTATAGCAACACGAGGTCCAGGCACAATCCTCGGTTTACCTGACCCAAAATAACCGGTCCTTTCATTCGCGACTTAGAAGAAGTCGTTCTAAGTCGCGTTCTAAGTTTATTTTTCGAGAACCTGAATCGCGTGTACCTGAAAAAAATGCGTTGGCCTAGCAGTATTATTTATTCATCACCTCGAGACACGTTCGAAGAATAAAATATCCGGAGCTTCATCTTAATACCGCTTGCACGCACTTTTGTCTCTATCAACCGTCACAGAGTACACACGACATTTTTTTAAAAAACACTTTTTTTGAACTCCTAGGACCTCAAAACGTGAATATTCGTTAAAATCTCAACTTCGATTTTTTTCACGACAATACTTTCCCTATCGGGAAAGTAAAAAATCGAGAGATACAAGCTCTGTTCAGCAGGCTGTAAATATTATATTGAAATTATCTATCCGCTTTTTAACAGTTCCAAAACTGTTAACGATAAGAGTGCTTTCACAGATCTCAAAAACTGGTCTACCCTGTCCCGCGGGATGAATGGTGCTTCGATCGACTCCAAAACCACAAGCCTCGATGTATCGTATTTCTACTCTAAAAATATCAGCGTGATTTCACGCAGGTAATCAATCATAAAAAAATAGGGAATAAATGGACGGTGGACGGGCTGATAGACAGACACAGACACATACAGGATGCTTAGTAAAAACTTTTTTACCTGACTTTTCCACGTATTGAATTGCGTAAAATCAAAGACTATTTGTGTTGCCGAACACTCAAATGTCTGTACAGTAGTCATTACAAGACATCGACTTCATGAAAGTAATAGGTTTGAAACAAATTTCTCATTTGAGAATTTCTGGTGACTTGCATGAAGCGCCGACTAATGATTCCCCTTAAGGCAATCACAGAAACGTCCCACTGACCCAGTTTCTGATAACTCAAATTACATTGTCAGACTTCACTTTTGTCAACTATCGCGCAAGCGACTTCTTCGATTGCATCCTGAATATTTTCCGTTTGTGGAAATCACATAACTCGATTTGATCCCTATTCGCTTGGTTTTCTTTTCGTTTTAATGTTTCGCTACTAGGCTCGCTATAAAGGTCCCCCCAGTGTCGGCATCGGGAAGGTCTTTAGGGCCATCTTGGCGCCAGGAGAGGCACTAAGCCCAAAGGGCGTGACTTACAGATATCATTTGCACCTGGAAAGATCGTTTACTTAATTTATTTAATCACTCCTTTTTAAAGTCCGTAAATTAAGCGAATTACCTTGGGACAAGGGAGTCTCATTCTATTTAAAATATCGTTTTTCAAGACAAAATGCCTTTAGGGCGCTGATATTTTTCTCCTAGATTTGCACAATATTTTTATTTTAATATGTTCATTATAATTTTTCAAATAACTATCGGTAAATATTTAGGAATTATTTGACGAAAAATTATCGATAATCCCATGTATCATTGAGATACCGAGTATATGTCAAAGTTTGCATACCCGCAGTTTTCAAGACACATCTATGAATAGATAATTGACCACCTCGATGCCTCTGAAGGTTCTATCTTTTTTTCTGGCTACGACTGTATTCACGTGTTCGCAAGCAGCCAATCCGGGTGGGTAGCCACAGTCAGCTGTAGCCAATCAGCGGCCTCTTTACAAACCACTCTAAGTAGTTTGCAACGAAGCTACAGAAACAACTACAGAAAAAGTATATAAGATAGAAAAAAATAAAGAAGAAAAACAATAGTTACGAAAAAGGTTCGCTCCGAAAAGCAAAGCTATTTCATGCGAGATCTCGCAACATAATATTGCAATAAATATAGCAGTGGTATCGTCTGAGGGTGAATTAACCAAATCACATTTACTCAAGAACTCGAAATATGTTAAGTGACAAAATTAGCAACAGGCTAATCATCAAGGAACGATTTCAAATCGTTTTCATATAATAAAGGTTATTATACGACTAATGATCAGTAGCTTTATAGAGAGAGGGCAATGATACATCCAAACAAGTATACAAAAGGGCTCCTATTAGGAATTATTTAGCCCTTCTCTGAAAGCAGGCAATGCGAGCTTAGGCTACATTTTGAAAAGCGAAGTTATCGAGCCTATCACGAATCCTGCGAAAATACGATGACGGGGTGATAATGGCTCCCAATGTCAGGCTATTTTTAAGGGTGGCCCATTGCCGCGGAGTTTTGATGTCCTAAGCCGGTAAAGAGTATCTAAACGAGTCCATCTCATTTCCCATTTTTTAAGGATTGTGGGGAAAAAGTGGGATGACCAGCCAGGTCAGACTGTCGGAGAACCCACTGACAATAGGGTAGGTCTTCTGGCCGGGGGGTGGGTAAAATATTACGAGATAGGGAAACGAGAAAAAGGAAACTAGAAGAAAGAGATAAAAGTACAAAGAGACAGCAAGAGTGATTGTGTACATAAACAATATCATTGGTACAGAGAAGTCGTCTGTAAGACTATAAAACAAATTTTCAGCAATTGGGCTTGTTAGTTGATTCTGATATTCTAAACGCCAAAAAATTCGTGACAAAACGTCGTAAAAAAAGTGATTAAGTCAATCTTGAAAAGTTTGAAGCTTAAAAAAATGTGCTGACAACGATGACAACAGTTTTGTCATGAGACTTGGGCTAGCCCTACGGTCTCGTGGTTCTGTGCATAAATGATTGGCAAGGCGGTTGGGCCCTCCCTCACGCTGGAACAGATGGTATTATTGGTGATAGTCATGTTGAAACGGGGCAGGTGGATGCCTTCCGATGAGGTTTGCCTAACAATATCGTGGACATGGCGGTTCATCACTGGGGAAAATAATCTGGTTCTTTCACCGGATTTGTCCCCTTTATGATAGAATTTTGAACGAGATGGACTCCTTTGTGTACCATTTACAGGTTTGAGAGATCAAAATACGCATGGTTACACTTCAAAAGGCAGTCAGAGTCAAATCAAATATTTACTTTCATGCCTGTTACCAATGTTTTGAGCTACAGAGTGTATTTTGGCAAGGAAGAATTGCTAAGTTTCCCTGGGCAGGAAAAAAAATACTATACATCTTTTTGAAATCACTGAATTTCTGGGGCCGTTTAGCAAATCTCCTGCATTGAAGGAAATCGAACTGGTAAACATGGTTTTTTTTTACCTCTTTAACGAGCTAATCAAAGAGGAACCCGGCTTGAAGATGGGATCTCCGCAAGTCGCTGTACAAACGCAGGTTATATTTAATGTAATAATTGTTTTAAAAAAAGGCCTTGTTGAGAGGCAAGCTGCAAAGAGAAGAAATGGTGTTAGGGCAACAACGACTTCAGTACGAGTACTTTTGCCTTTTTTTCAAAAAGCATAAATACGGTATATAAGTATCTTTTCAACCACAATGTGAGAAAGGCTTTTATTTTTACTACAAAACCAAAGAATTATTTCTTACAGAATATCTTGAGCTCGACTAATGGATGTTTACTTGTTTCTAGACGAATCTGAACAAATGATATTTACTCAGAAAACTCGCAAATTATTTAAACTTTTTGTCATTTTGTTGAATAAGTGCGCGGTCTGTAATGGTTCGTGCTTTACAGAGGTTTGAGCCGTCTGATAGATGTGTAGATGCTCCATCTCCCCCACACCTGGCGGGTTGCCTCGAAATTTAACCCTTTCGAATTCGTGGTACTTCAAAAGTTAAGTTAGAGAAGGGCTTTTGGCCAAGTCTCACGGAGTTTCGCCAGCTTTGTGGAGGGCGTTCACCTCTATTACGTACATATTACATTTTGAGTTATACTGAAAATATAAATTGAATAACAGCTGAATTTTTCCTCGGTAACTTGTTTACTGTCACTCACATACCAAGGTTACGAGTAAAAAGATTAACTTTTGCGGCACATGTAAACGTGAGGATTTTATCCACTTGACACTAAATACGTAATTTGTCATGGTAACAACGATAAAGAAAAGGTGTGACGAACTTAAAATCGCGAAAGACTGAAATACTT
>Ga0058701_10005299_pt1 | contig 10675 bp, 6 predicted proteins | sample AgamicOrMae_FD_97039 | JGI IMG/M metagenome (GOLD analysis project Ga0058701, IMG submission 97039) | Agave microbial communities from Guanajuato, Mexico - Or.Ma.e | ecosystem: Host-associated > Plants > Phyllosphere > Phylloplane/Leaf | place: Guanajuato, Mexico | collected 2012-06-04 | reverse complement strand
GGACGCGGTCTCTTGGCGACCGATATCATTACTTTTTCATAGGACAAAGATAACGCACGAAAGCGACGTACAAATTTTACATTTCCGATGTTTTTTGTCCGGATTTTTGTTTTACAGAAAAATACAAGTTTCTTAACACATTTTTCACGAGCTCTCTGTGACGGTTATTTGTGTACAGTAATATTCCAGAAAATTTACGAAAAACACGTGACATTTGGGGGGGAGGGGAGGTCAAAAAGTGGCCTAAAAAAGGCCACGTGGTTTGTGTACGGCCCCTAATGCCAAATTTTTTGGGTATCCACTTAATACTCCTCCAGATGTCAGCATTTGCCATATTAAGAACAATATCCCATATTAGTGAAATTTCACTCAAAATAACTTGTGCTAAATTCCATATTAGCTTTAAATGCATACAAATACATAAGGTTTCAAGGTTCAGTGCTAGGTATAGTTGCACTTGGTCAGGTGACGCTGAGATAAGGCTAACTGTGGCTACGCTAATGGTTAAGGGTTGATCTTAATTGTAAACGTACAAAGTGACGCATGACTGGCAAAGAGCTATCTGTCTTTCCCTAACGCGCTTCCTGTAGGCCTCCCATGGCGATGTTGGACAGTAACCTCACTATTAACACAGATTCTAGCTTTAGGTGAAATTAAACTTTATTTTCGGAAAAAGTTGTTAGAGAAAGCAAAGCGTGTCGTGCCACTTTAAATGATTTCGAACAGTTGTACAAAAACATTAGAAGGGTTATGATTTTGAGGGCTATTCAAGAAACATCGCTCGTGGGACTGTTAAGATAGCCGTCTTCGGATATGCTTCGTCACCAACTCACCGTTCGCTAAACGCACTAGAATTCTTAAATGGTTTTCGAACAAGTAACGTAATCGCGAATAGCCTTACCTAGCGTGACCAACTTTCAGCCCTAATACCTCTGATAAGAATCGTAAGCTACTTCAACCACTGTTGACATTAAATAATTTGGCTCATAAACCTTGTATACCTACTTTAAACTTATAGGAAACGAAGTCAGACATCTTTTAGCAAAGAATATACATTTTAATAGGTACTAGAAAAAAATACCGTGGTGATTCATTTCTGATTTTTCCTTTTGTGGTTGTTTGATTTTTTTAGTGGGGTGAAAGTTATGCTTTGGGCTTTATAGCAGCGATAGACACAAAAGTGTAATAGAACAACATAAAAAGGCAACCCAGAACACACAATTAATTTTCCAGCTATTCAATGCTATCAAATTTAAGATGAGGCAAAAAAGCATGTATGCCTCTTGTAACTGACTTGCGCACTCAAATATCAAACGACAAGTCTTCCTGTGTACTATCAATAGGCTTTTACGTTACAAAGTCGTATCCAGCGTTTCTGCGATAAATGAAGGCACTATTTACCTACTTCATTAGGTAAATAGAGCAACGGAGAAGGGAGCTGATGACCATCGGAAATTAGAAATTCGATTGATATTGGCCTGTTAAGGAAATCATGTCCGCCTCCAGCCGTCCCGCTGCCAGATGCCGCATAGTGCACCCTCCGAATATCTGTCCACCCAGAATAATGCGGCATTCAATTGAATTGTATCACGACTTGTCTGCCTGCAATCAGTCGAAAGGACGGATGTAGTCGCAGGACGGGCGGCGTCTGAACGTCTCCCCCGACTGGCGGTAGGGCAGTCGTCTCTTCTGCTCTCACATTCGTCCGATTTCGCTGTCACCAAACTCCCGGGAGAGCGGATGCGTCAACAAGATTGTCGGGTAGTCCATGACGACCTCCTCGCCATATGCTCGTCGCACTATCAGTTATTCGCAGTTTTTGCTGTGGAAATTGTGGAAAAATGCAATGAGCTGATACCGGAAGTTAGGTAGATATAGCGCGGTTTGGTCTCGCAGATTGAGATTGGATCTTCTTCAGGCTACCTGATGTTAGCTAGAGCGAGGCGCATTCCGTTACTCTTTCTGTAATGTTCTGCTAACGTTGGTAATCTAGGTACTAGAGTCCTGGTTGTACTTGAGAGGGGGAATTGGGCAGCTACTTTGTTTCTTACAGGACCGTTAGATGCATCGTAGCTTACGAAGAACCCTCGGAAACAAGATGGCGGCGCCCATGGTTTTGCGCCGTTAATACCTCCTCTTTAGTATATCCAGGCCTCTACTACTAACAAGTTCTCAGCTCCCACGCTCTGCACATATAACTGCTTACCGTGCTGAACTGGCAAACAGATGTCTCAGCCCACCACGAGCACATAGGGCCTCTTATAAAAGTCACCTCTCTGTTGCTACTCTATCTGAAGGCTGCTAGGCTTTCGATGAGTGCTATATTTAGCCTTACACACAAGGCTAACCAACAGTTACCACCCATCAAAACGCCAATTCGACAACACTTTTTTTCATGATTTTGTAGGGACAGGAAGACAAATGTCATGGTAAGCCCTGAGGAACGCCGAGGTTCTGTTTGCTATCTCTAGTTCGTGGAAGCTGAGCGCTTGTTGATGGAGGTATCGGTTTGTTTGTTTTGATGGGCTCACCATGACTTTGTCCTCTAAGGTTAATAGCTAGGCTTTCCAGATTGCGTTCCGTTCCAGAGTTTTGTTCTTTACTCATTTTTCGCTTTATCCATGTATGTGTTTACTTGAGATTGTATTGACAGAGACAACAATTGAATTGGCGTGGATCTAAGCCACAATTCAGAGAAGAAACAATAAAAAAACACGCCGACTCGGAATCGCGTTCCTGTATTTCGCTTTTGTTATTCAAAGTTGAGCTAATATACTTTCATTGCATATTGCCAGTGAGGTGGGGGTTCTTGAACCGACAGTCTACACTGCATGTAGCAGCCCTTATGGGGGGAATAAGAAAGGTTTCCTTGTCTTGTGGCACTGCATCTGATTGTAAATTTGTGTTATTAGGTTAGGTTGCTTTTTTTCTTGTTTCGACAACATCATAGTGTTGATAGCGCTCAGTATGGAGATGATCAGAGGGGGTTCATTCTCGCGAAGCCAAGCCCCAGAAGAACGTGGTATCTCTGATATTCAGAAGTGGCTAGTACAATCACTGATCGCTCTGACTTGAATGAATGAAATAATCAAAAGTTAAGCTTTCACGAACAACACACCGAACGAAATGTGATTTCTCATTGATTTGCTCTTTCGCGAAACGTCAGTATGTATGGTATAGCTATTAACCACATAAAATATCGCTTTTTTTCATCTTTTTTTTTTAAAAAAAAGACATTTGAAACGTCTTTTAAAATAGGAGAAAGGCACTATTCTGATGGAAAAGTTGCTCAGGCATTTCCATAAGGAGCCCAAAGGAAGCTCTCCTGTACACAGGAAAATTTTTGTGTAGGACACAATAAGAAAAGTGGACGCAGAGATTGGGCATACGCCGCACGTCCGAAGTGGACGTCGAAGGCGGAACAGGCAGGCGCCGCGCCATATGGGATGGGGTGCGCGGCTTTTCTTCTTGAGACAGTGATGGCGCCTCGTGTTAGGCCCATCCTCGAAGCACAGCACCCCGCGACCCTTCCTTCCGAACACATCCGCGACCCCTCGGAACATATCGGCGAGCCGATTACGGGCGTGACGTCAGAATGGAGGATTTGCGCGATTGGTTTCAGTGCGGCGGCCGGCTTCGGTTCGGTTTGAGGTGATGTGGCCAATAAGCTTCCCGCTCTCCCTCTGCTCTTCCCGCCTCACCTCGGCTCCCTCCGCCTCGCCTCGCCACGCTGCGACGCGCTGATGCTGCCTTGGAATGAATTGGGCCGGCCAATTTGCCCGAATAATCTATTACTTGCGGAATCAGGATGAATTACTGATTCCTGCTGTTTCGCGACGGTCCCTGCCTCGAAGCCCCTCAGACGCATATAAATGACCCTGATCCACCTCAACGAGGGTTTATTAATCTGCTTGGGAAAGGTATTGGTTTTCAAAGCAAATGACTCATTTTTGGTCGGTATTCCCACGTAATCGATTTTCACTCCATCTCAGCCTCTGTTTCTCGATTAGCGTAATTTGGGGGGGAGGAATCGGTGGAGACGAATTTGAAGGTAAACTTCAAGGCTTGTCTCTCTAAGGGAAAATTTTTTGATTTACGATACGGTTTTAAGGAATTCGGAGGGGAAAAAAACGTTGGAACGGAATTCACGATAAGGCGAACCTTCGACAGTTTTAGAGAAACGAAGATACCAAAAATCGAAAAAAATGAATCCAATGAAGTTTTTATCTGAATTACTACAGAGAGAGAGAGAAGATTTAAAGGTTGAAAGGTAGATGTATGTCGGTTCTTAGCCATATACTTAAATTGAGTAGGCGCCAGTATACGGCTACCTTGACCCCACTCATTGTCAGCGCAGGTGTGGTGGCAGCAGAAGCGGGAAATCTCCTTGAGAGGAAGTGAAGTGGTCCCAACCCAACCAATTTCTGCAGAAACCACACAGCGGAGAACTATGTAGAGGCAACAACACTTTGTGGGAACCTAGCAAACTGCGCGGTGTCAGATGTCATTCAACTTGCAGATAGTGTCTTGAAAATATTAGTAAACTGCAAAGGTTTCTAAGAGACACGCGATTAGTTTGAAAACTGCTCTCAAATGCAATGAGACCATAGTTGCATTGAGCACAATACCTCGTTACAAACCATACTATGGTTCGATATGTTTTATAATTTACGTTTCCGAGGCCAATGTTTCAGTTACCATGGATTATACCTTATCTTGAGAGTTTGTCACGACGCCTGAATATTTATATGCATGGATTTCAAATTTAAAACCTTAATAACAATGGGTTATTGTTTTTTCTTGTTCCAGGTGAGTTTTTGACGAGAATCGTAGGACTTCTTTGTCCTCAAGAGTGGATGGCACAAGTAAGTTTTATGCGAATTCGATTCGGTTGATGAAAACGTTTAAATTTCAGAATTTCTGAATATTTCGTAATGAAATACACTGATTATGCTCGAGGAGAACGCATGCAAGAAACAAACAGTGCGACCCATCGGAGAAAAGATTTTAGTACACCACGCGTATTTTTAAGTTGTTGAAGAAAGCCTTAGTTTTGCACCTTTTTTTTCCCAAGACGAAAACGAGACCCAACGTTCCGTTTCTTACGGCACATACCTCTTAGAACTCCCAGAGCTCGATCATTGAGAGACAAACGCACAGGGTGAAACGCGTTCCTTTTGGCAGACAGCTGCATCTCTCATCCAAGGGTGTTTAACGTGGTATAGGGGTGATGATATGCATATTGTTCCCGCTACTGTAGAGACGCATCGCCCTCGTGTGGTCAAGATAACGGAAGGGCGTTACTCTATGATTCAGCATGTTCACATCAGATCCTGAATAACATCTCGTCAGCCTTCTTGCAGGTGTGGGTGTGGAAAAGGTGGATGTGAAATAGATCTACCATCTTCCTAACCAGTTTTGTGGGATGAACTTAAAAATACTAGATCTGAGAACCTGTTTCTGGGCCTTGGAGTTCAAAACGCCCGTTTTATTAAAGTACAACGGTTCTTCATAGGCCAATCGATCGTGATCAGGGTTTTCCTCGTTGCGGAAGGATTTTTTTTTCTGGTCCCAAGTAATGAGGTACCTTCAACGAATGAAAAAGAAAGCTATCTCTCAAGAAGCCCTTACTGTCAGTTTTAGATGACCTTCAGTCCAAAATATCCAGAGACCAGGAAACTGTAACGCAATGACCTTTATCATTTATGTAATAACATTCAACGACCTCGCGCAAGTCGCACCCGTGCCATTTCCCTGCCAAAACTTTAACGTTGGCCTCGTCGCTAGTGTATTAATGTGTAATGAATGCAGGAAGGTAATCGAGACTAAGAAAGAGCCTTAAATGGACTCATATTAACGTGTCTTACTACGGTAAAGAACATCCTCTCTTTTTTTTATCTCAGAGGTATCCGTCGCTTTTGTTTTTATCTTACCTAACGCCGTTGTACCGTTCAATCTCTTTTAGTGATATATTAATGCAATGATGTTGATTTAGGGTGGATCACAGCAGTGGGAGGTCTTCCCTCTAAAACTTAGAGTCATGAGTCTTTGAGGTTGCACTAAAAGAATCTATTGCTCAAAAAAGAACGAAAACCCTGACCTCTTTAATGTATTTTTCCTGTGCAGCAGCATCTTCCATGAATTTCCGTCCAACCGCTCTAAAATAAATGTAGGCTAATGTCGTATCACGGCCAGCGTTCCTCTTATTACATCTGAGAACAATCCTGGAAAATCCTCCGTGCTTTATATCGTTGCCTCGCAATAGATTTCGATTTCAATGAAGAGTATTCCTCTTCTCATGGAATCAGAACACTTCTCTTGGAATATGTGGGTGATTTCCGAGCATCTGTATTGACGTTGTCGGATTAGAATGGTTCGTCCTTTGAATAGTAGGCCGTATCGGTTAACGTATCCCGCAGGAGAGCCGGCGACGTTATTTAGGACATTGGCCTGCGGCTTCGGGACGAGGTCGGGGCGAGAAGAGGCGAGAGGGGTGTCCACTGAATAATATGAACGGAGTGTGGCATCCGGAGGCGGCTAGCCTTCAACAGATAGGCTGCTCCAATAAATTCGGTGTTGATAGTGTTGTCGTATGTAAATATTTGAGTACGGGGTCAGCCTAGAGCGAGCAAAGTAATCCACAACTCGTGGCGGGCGAACCAACTACAGTATGAATGGCAATGCTGGATTTTCTTCGTCTTGCTCGTTTGGACGATTAGCTCTGCGCTGGGATGGATGCGAACACATTTATTCTGGGTAGTTTGCAAGGACGAAGATTGCGTAATACGGTGGGTTTGACTTGGCTCACCCTCAGTTGGAAAAGTGGAATTTTGTACTTTCCACCTTTCTTCGCCACGCGATATAATTAAATCGAAAACTATGCGTCCGAGTACTTCTATCCAATTTTGCGTATATGCGTTACAGAGCATGTGATCCCGACGACCCTATCCTGAAACACGCCATGTCTAATCTTGATCGAAAGGATATTTCACGTAACGGTGCTCCAGATACAATGTTTTCAGCGCAGATAGGTAAAAGTGGATGGATGTCAAACTGTCCTCACTTGAATGAAGTCAACACTAGTTTTAAGCACGATCTTAATTTAAGTATTTGTTTTAAGTTTTTACTGTGTTCCCTCAAAACTTTCAATTTTGAAAGAAACCTAGATTTGAAAATCCGAGGTGAGCAGCAGACGACGATCTCCTTCAGTTTTACATCCTGATGTCTGCAACTCACATCGAATTTTCAAATCGAGATTTCTTTGAAAATCGGAAGCTTTTGTGGAAGAAATACCCAAAGGAAATTAAAAGAAGCGTGCACAATTTTTGAGACTGCCTTTGTGGCATAATTTAGCAACTGCTTTGGTTCGTAGACCAAAAACTGATTTGTACTTTGTTTATATGCACACCACGCATGGCTCTCTTCTTTAGATCTCTATTAAATGGTGTTGGAGGAACACCCAACTCACCTTTGTGACAAAGCGGTGGTCGAAAACCTCCTATGGGTCGATTTTTAAAGCGACTGGTGCAACTTACCCCTATTGATGCGAATCACCCCACCCTTTCCATCTCCGCTGTCAGGGCTGCTAGCAAAGGACTTCGTACATCTTCGTCACGTCGTCGAATTACACTAACAAGGACTCTAGTTCGCTTGCGAATTTGAAAACCAAAGTTGCGTTTGTGAAATTTGAACCTTTGAATGGCGTTTGCTTGGACGGCGTGCGGGGCCATTTGCGTCAGAGCTGCCAATTTTGCAAACGAGGTAACCGATCAGTCACAAAATATTTCCGGAATTTCAAAATGGCTTTAGACTCCCCCCCACGCCGGGTCACTGGTGTGAGAAAAGGGTTCAAGCGAACTGCAATATAAACTGAGGTGTCACTGAGGCAGCGAGGCGGCTTGTGGCGCAAGGTAGCAGATATAGGCTTTGATGCGCAACCAATCCAGTAGCATACAATAGTAGCGCAGAACACGCAAGCGAGGCTTCGCTGCGCCACACGGCGCCACGCTGCGCCTTGGCAGACGATTAATTGAATTCATGAACTCGGGCGGCTTTCGTACCTGAGGCCTTACAGTTCAATATTTATCAGTAGGTTCTGTTAATTCCATCCTGATAGTAAGTTTGTACTTTGTTGCTTGTTTCCCGATGTTGGTTAGCGCGGATTTGTGCAGCTCCTGCTTTAAACAAGAAGACATTACGTTTGCATGTACTGAATCGAACGTTCGTTGTAAATTTTAATTAGTATTTTTTTCTGGCTGGCGACTCGGGTTTACTTAACTTAATTGTAGATTTAAAGGGAAACTCGTATTTATCCTCCCACTGTCAAGCGATGTACGTGTGTAATATAAGCGGACTTTACCTAGGTTACTGGAACCTAACGCGGTCTGATACCGCTTATTTCAAGCCAACCATCGAAGAGTATAGCCGTTAGGCTTGCCGACTGCTGACCATCAGCGGAGCGATGGTGAGGCACAATTCATGTTAACCGCCTAATGTAACCTTGCCTTGCATGGCCTGAAAGTGGCCATGGCCACTTTCCGAATTATCCTGACCTAACACGAAGACAGGATGTAAGAACAAGGTCAATGATTTTGGTGCATCTCAAACCATGAACACAAACTTCCAAAGGAGAAATCGGTTCATCCTGCCTGAAATACGTACTCATGTTTCTAGTAGACGATCCGATTTGACAAAGCGACGCTAAGGTGTCGTGAACCCAATGGTGTGCTTTTAGCTCAATGATTTGTGCGTTTCTCTCAGCATAACTGCTCCTCTCGCGTTGGTGAGTCCTTTATGTCGTTGGCAACACTGCTATAATCTGTGTCAATGAATAATGTACGCCTGTCGATTGATTAAGCCGATGTCTCCGTCAGGCGAGGGAACCCAACGAATAGAGGGCGAAAATACAGGACGTTCATCTCTGCTTAGAATGGAGTTTCTGGGAGGAAGTGGTTAACGAAAACGAACACTCTCTTTTTCTTAGAGGTACTATCGTGAGGTGAAGTTCCGTTTTCTCTAAGAGCAGATTAGGCGTCGGGCTGCACTTGTCGCTTGGAGGGAGATTGGACTAGGATTACGCCGTGTTAATCAGGGCTGATTTGTGCCTGCCTCGATTGTTGCTATGGTGCACTGAAACTCTTTTCTGGCGATAGTACTGTTGTAGGGATCATGCACCCTTTTTTTCTGAGCTGTATACTATGGAGTAAAAAATAACAAACAAAATATTTAAAAAAACAGCTCGGGGCCCGCTGCAAGACTTAGCTCTAAGAAAAGGTTTGGGGTTCACGTAGCGATGCTCTCCATCTTATTCCTGAAGCAGGTTGTTTGTTAGCAGCTCGTAGTGTTTACGTGGCAGGGACACCACTATATACTACGGCTGGCCTTTCGTTGGAAAATCGTGCTTTTCTCAATGGTAAAAACTCATCGAAACAGCTCAGTTCGATTAAATTTAACCAAATCGAATCGCGATAACGATCCACATGACATCGATCGACCTGAAACTTCGATCCACGTCGAAACATCGATCCACATCGAACATCGCTCCCCATCGAAATGTTGATCTACATCGAAACATCAATCGACAATCGATCCTTGTTTACGGGGTTGGGGCACTTGCTATGCTATATTCGGCCTTTCGTTGGAAAATCGCAACTTTACAGTTTTTTAACTCTACGTTAACCCTCTTCGATGTTCTGATTTTACATCGATATTCTACATAAAACTCATCGAAACTCCAATTTGATTAATTTTAACCGAATCGAAACACCGATCCACATCGAAGCAATGATCTACTTCGAACATCTATCCTTATCGAGACATCTATCCACATCGAAACATCGATCCACATCGAAACATTGTGCTTTGTCGGAATATCGAACCATATCAAAACATCGCGAAATTGATTCGAAAGATTAATAAAACACACAGCAAAATTTTAACTGCAAAAAATCGGAACGACTTTGATTCATTGAAACATCAAACTGTCTTACATCGTGCTCATCGAGAACTTATATGCAGACCTGCTTACGACAATGCCGTCTTATATTTTTGTAACGTGATTTTTTAAACCTATTCCTGCCTCTACATGTCTTTTTAGTAGTAAACAATTGGATTTAAGTATTGATTAAGAAACTGAATCAAGTTAAAGTTACGGTTTTGAATGAAAGTTGATTTAAATTCAGCCTCTTACCATGAGGGCGGTCCTATTCCTGAAACTTAAAAAAAAACACGGTATATTAACTTGGTTGCTTGTTTTTTTATTATTATTATTTATCCGAAAGAAGTCTTGCGAGTTAAATTCTACGAGACCTTTTCCTATTGGGCGTTTCTAATTCCCAACATTTAAGGTCATAGTCTATGGTACAAATTCCGCAGTTTTTTAGGGGGCAACATCAAGATGCCCATATTGTTCTTTCTTTGCAGGAGTGCGATCCCGAGGGGGTAAGCACTCCCAAAATGGGTGTACATTGCATTGCACATTGCGGCATTGCATTGACTATTGCGCGCATTGCGGATATTGCGCGAAGTATTGCGCGCATTGCGGGCTTTTCACGAGCCATTGCGCGCATTGCAAGGGCCATTGCGCGCATTGCACGAGCCATTGCGCGCATTGCGCAAAGTATTGCGCGCATTGCGGGCTTTTTACGAGCCATTGCGCGCATTGCACGAGCCATTG
>Ga0058701_10005298_pt1 | contig 10675 bp, 5 predicted proteins | sample AgamicOrMae_FD_97039 | JGI IMG/M metagenome (GOLD analysis project Ga0058701, IMG submission 97039) | Agave microbial communities from Guanajuato, Mexico - Or.Ma.e | ecosystem: Host-associated > Plants > Phyllosphere > Phylloplane/Leaf | place: Guanajuato, Mexico | collected 2012-06-04 | reverse complement strand
GTTGAGTCTGCCCCCTGCACTATTAAAGGACAGCCGAAGAGAAATGGAGGTGAAAGCAAAAAAAAAAAAAAAAAAAAAAGGGGAGGGGGGGGAGGAGGCACATCTGCTATGCCACGTGGCCGTGTGGCAACGAGGCCTGGGATGCCAGACCGACGGACGGGACGAACTGGCTGCGGCCTGGGAGCCCCCCTCCCCCCCTCTCCGAACCGTTTCGGCTCCGGCACGTTGCTAATGACTCGTTCCGAGTAACCTTGGATCTGGAGCTCAAGTGGCGTCGCACCGAATATCTGATGCGTTATTCCAGCGTCTTTACTGAAGCCTATAATTCTGTATCAAAGTATTAGAGAGACAGTAGTAAACTTATCCCAATTTTTTGGTATGAAGTTTAAAACGGTAAAAGCGCGGCTATTTTTTAAGAAACCCCTATCAACAACGATATCAATTTTTAGCTCTCGACGAGACCTTTTCATTACAGTAGTTGTTGATAGGTTTATTTTTAACCCATAACAGTCCAAAGTATTAGGAGTGAAATTTAGCTTAAGAAAAATTTAAAGGATTTTTCCCACTGAAATACGCAATTTTAAGCTTTGGAAAATGCCTAAATAATTAAATTTTGGGTTTCTAAAGGGGTGATATTGTTTTAATTTTGACAATACTGAACTGAAAAGATCCTCGAAACTAATTTTTTGTTTCCGAACGGCATCGCTGGGCGTTAGTGGGTAGAAAATAACCAAATTACGCTCTCCCCCTATTTTACTTAAATACCAAAAACAGGTCTGGTACTACCCCAAACAGGGGTTAGTTTTTACCGTGATCTTACTTCTGAAATTTCAAGAATGGGCATTCAAACTATCACCCATGGGATTTCCAATTTAGCTGATATTGCAGCCAACTTTATAGCCGAGGTTCACATGGAAGCGAGTTTAATCATCAGCCCCTATACGAACGCCAAATCGCTTTTTTTAAGCCACCGAGAAGACTATTTGGCGACCGTCCATGTGATGACTAGTCCACAGTTCTAAACCTGTAGAAATTAGAGGCTCACATTGTGTATTATTTTTTTTATTTACGAATAACATACCTCAAGTGGGCCTAAACAAACGACGTGGCTAAATTTCTCATACAACCCGAACGAAATAAGTCTGAAATGCAATCTAAGAACCAGAAGGTTATTTAAACTTAACCGAAACCTGACAGGCTAGCTGAAATGTAGTGGAATTCCAATGTCTATCTGTTGGAAAAGGACCGCTATATGTCCCATGGCCGCGCTAGAAAGAGACGTATGCTTCTCTGAGCAATTTGAATATGCGCCGCGGCAGAGTTTGGCTAGCTGGATGAGAAAAAGAGGTTAGGTGAGGTGAGTCGACTTTCGACCTCATCCGTTAGCCCAGCTGCCTTCTTGGGGACCCATACAGACAGCTATTCTGGGTGGGATGGGAATGCATGTGGTCGAGCGAATCAACACAGCTAGCGTGCCTGCTACGCAAAGCATTTCCCACAACGCTGTCCGCTCAATTGCAGAGGAATAAGTCTGTAGTCGTCTCTAAATCTGACAATGAGTCATGTTTTGAGCGGAGAAAATACCTATAAGAACGGAAATACTTTTCATGAATTTTAACTCCTAATGATGCAAGAGTTAAAATTCTTTTAATGTTGTGTTGTACTTTCTCCTAGAGAAGCTCTGTACCTAACCCCTGTTTTAGGTAGTCCCAATTGTTTCCAGGTATCGAGGCATAAATCAGGGATAGTGTAATTTGGTTACTTGGCTACCTCCAAGAAAGAACCTCGGGTTCACGTAACGGTGTTCCCCAATCTTAATCCTGATATCTCTATCAACGGCCATATCAACGGAGAGATTTCGACGAGACCTTTTCATTGATATATGGTTGTTAATAGGTTAACCTTATAAAGATTTATTAATCTTTATTAACCACCGAATTACTGTCTTCCTCTGTTTTATCTTCATACCCAGAAAAAGGTACGGTATGAGTCCATCCAAAAAAGGTGTAACTTCTAAGGGAAGTACCACAACTGTCCGCCCCCAGATTTTCTTGAAATTTTCAGGACTGCAAGATAGCGGTATGGAAAGATACCCAAGCCCGAAACTTGCTGCCGAAGTTCATTTTTACTATCTTAAAAATAGCGTCCAATTTTGAACAAAAAATATTTTTTTCGATAAAATTGAAAACCAATATTCATTCCTTTTAGAACACCCTGAAAGTAGCGCCTGAGACTGAAATTTAGAGGATTTTGCGATATTTCTAGCCGTTTCCAAGATCTAGGCATTTTTTCGTTGGTTTTTACATTTTTTGTTCAATTTTCAACGCTGTTTTAAGGAAGAAAATATGCATTCGGACAGTAAGTTTTGGGCTTGGGTATGTTTCTTTCTAACTCTCTTAAAGTCCTGAAATTTTAAAGAAAATCGGAGGCTGCAAGTTAAGGTACTACCCTTGTTAGTGTGTTGTTTCCACATAATAATGTCTGTGCAGCCGACTTTAACAATGAAAGGAGAAGCTATAGGAGTGTTTAATGTGCGAAATATGTGAAGCCTCGGGAAGTAATTGTTCTGTAGAGGATTTCTCGCGTTGCGAAACGGCGCGAAAATTAAGTGTGCCGTTTAACACTTAAAATCAAAGGGTTACGGGCTAGTACGCGCGATGCACCGGTCGCGAACATCTTGCGTGGTTTTGCCTAACCAACCCCTGTTTTAGGTAGTCCCATGCCTGTTTTGGATAGATATAATGACTGTCAAATTGATGTGTTATGAAATACGCACCCCGTGTCAAAAAGATGCACTGCCGTGGAATGTCGTCTTAAACAGCCCTTTTTCTTATTAAGATTTCTGGTCTTGCCCTTGAAGTGTGGCCGCATTCAGCTCAACGATCCCCTGTTGATCCCCAAAATAACATAGCGTTCTCTAGAATCAGCAGATTTCCAACTATAATTGTGCCTATAGGTTAAATTGTTTGGGAGAAAAGCGAATCGAAAAATAGCAGCGCATCAGCGTTACGTTTTTTGTTTCTTTTTTTTCTTCTGATGCGTAAGCTTTTAATTCCATTCACCTCTTCTATCCCCATCTATTTTTAGTTTCTCCCGACCAAGCTTATTTTCCTAACCAAGAGTCTTGTAGCCAATAGCCTCTCGTAGCCTAGCTTCTCTGAACCTAGCTACTCCTTGTCTAGGCTGTCCAAACTCACCCTCTCCTAACCCAGGTCCTTCCGACCAAATTTAATCTAATAGCGTATCTGATGTAATATCGCAAGTGATAGTTTGGCTACCTGTCGTATAGTGTAACCTTGCGTTTCAAAAACCGCAGCCAATCCACTGGAACGCACCTCAAAGAATCGTGCACAAATTACGTAACGCTGCATTTATGCCACTTGTCACCCCCTCCCCTCCCCTTAACGCTTTTTCCTTATACCTTATGTATGTAACGTAACGCATAAACGTGAAACTCCGCTTCCCCGTAAGAGCGTCATACATATGTAAGATCCCTTACAAAAATCTGACCTTGACCTAGTTTCGAACTAATCTTACGTCTCATCCAAATTTACCAACCGAACGTACCGAAATCGTAACGCACTTACCAAGTGATAAATAATACCGAGTAATCAATTTATCAGTACTTCCAAAGTACCCGCGAATTCGAGTACCGAAATCAATTTGATATCTTGCAATCCGTAACATCAAAAGACTTTGTACCTCCAAAGTATAATTAAAATTCATGAATTAGCAAAGCTGTCCAAGGGGAACACGCTTTTGATCAAATTTGTTAAATAGCAGGAGATTTTACCCCAAACTTTGCCTCCTGAGTATCTTGCCGTCAAATCAATTAGGAATAATTTACGACAGGCAATCAATTAAGCAATTATGACACATTGCTAATTATGACGAGAGTGTCGTCGACACGGGTGATATTTTGTGTACGCAGTCTAAGTCACTCTCTCCCTCTGTTTGACGCGAGAGCTGCCAGTTTTCCCTCCTTGTCGCTCCTCTGGCTCTTTGCCCCAATATCTTATTCTCAGGCATTTTTTTTCGGTGTACTCGTGATTTATTTGCATTTAAGTCGTTTTCATCAAAAGATAGCCGGAAATGATCGTTCCAATGTTTCTTATTGCGCAATTAAAGGTGGGCAAAATGTACCTATGGGATCATAAAAAAAATAATTCCTGATAACTTTTATGGGAGGAGGGTGAGGGCACTCCTTGCTCAGTTTCTACGATGTATTTCTTAAATCGCGTGATCCAGGACTGGTATGCCATGCGTTTTTGTCTCAAAGGAAAGAAGGAGACAGTTTGAATACGTAAGAATAAGGATTCTACGATGCTGTCCATTGCTTGGAAGTTTTCTGAAAGTGGAAAAATAGTTGGTGGTCCTAAAAATGCACGCGGAGTATTTTCTGAGACTGACAAAATGTTGGTTCTAATAAGTCTGATAAAGTTTAACAACTTTTAAAACCCTTAAAATTGTTTTCAATCCACGCCCAATTTTGTCTAGATTGAAAATACAGAACAAGAGAAAACTCGTAATTCTCGCTTTTTGAGAAGAATCAGATCAGTGCTAATTAAGGAAATGCATTTAGATGCCGCAGCAGCTTTTGGACAGAAGAGACGGAAACTGAAACCTAACCTTAACGTTGCTTAGCTAAACTCGATCAACCTGACCTTCCTTATTCTGATAAACATATATCTTAACCGGACTTAACGCACTATCATAGACGGGAATCCCCCCCGCAACCACCTAGAAATCGGTGCGTTACGGTTGCCTACCTAAGCTCGGAATCGAACAGGTGATTGGCCAATGCCGAGTTAAGGTAGGCAACCGCAACGCACCGATGTCCAGATGGTTGCAAATGGGGAGGGACGTTTTTTTCTGTCCATGATAGTACATGCCAACGTATTACTACTTGAAATAGGAAAAAACAGTGTGTTGTAACATCCTTGTTCTTTCTCGACACATTTTTCCACTTAAAGATAGTACTTAAGCTTTCACCGGCTGTCTTTCTTTTAACGAGAGAATAGTTCGCAGGACGCAAGTAGTTCCTAATGATAGACGAAAACTGTGAAATCACGAGAGGATGACGGAGTGGGAGGAATTTAGTTGTGGCCCGCTACCGCAACATAGTCACGTGACACAGGCTGCAAGCGCTCTCTTTTCCTTTCTCATCTTTTCATAATATTTGCGTGCAGTTACAGAATATTGTAGATGCAAACAGCTGCTTGTTATCTTTTTTCGACCTTAACGCCGCTTAAAGAATGCCGACATATTCGGAATGTGTGTTTTTTCGGGTAGGCAACTTGCGCTGCACTGCTGTTCCATCGTTGCCTACTATAACCATTACCAAAATTACAAATTATCGGATTCGCAGCATTCACTACAAAGTTTATAAGTTGCATTACCTCTCGTGTTTTACGTTTCGCCCCCAACTGGAGCCAAGCACGTAACCGAACTTAATCTGTTATCGCCAATCCCGCGCTTATATTTCATAACTAAACCTAATAATATCAGGCGCCTTGACCTAAAATTTGCTACATGCCTTGTTACTCGCTTCGGCACTGCTCCTCTCTAGTCTTTCAACCTAATGACTACCTAAAACAGGGGTTATTTTTTACTATGCTGAAAGTTCGTCTTCGTAACACTTGCTATTCACCTTTAAAACTAAACACACGTTTCAGGGAGCTGTATACCTGTTTTGGGCGTGAAACTAAGACGGGGCTAGCATGTATTTCGGTTATTTTTCAGCTAAGCCGCACCAATGGAAAGCTTTCGCCGAGACCCGTTAAATGGTGTGGCTGAACACAGGTCTATCTTGAAAAATAAAATACTACCTCCGTTTTAGTTTCACACCCAAAACAGGTATAGCATTCCCTAAAACAGGATGTTTAATGTTTTTACGGAGCACTCTAATTTTTTTAGCAATTTTAACCGTTTGCGGTTCAACCTTTCGTCGTCAAATCGAACGGAACGACAGCGGAGCGATGCAAGAGGCATCCAACCTAACTTAACCTTTCATAACCAAGCCCCTTGCCGTTTACCAAGATTAGTTACTCACTTGTGCCTTGCTTCGCTATCGCTCCGCTCGGCTGTCGCCAAGCCTCATGCCGCTTACTTCTCAGCGGCCCTAAATCGGCCGCTAATCGGCTTGGCGACCGTTTAGTTGGTTAACCCTAGGTTAGGTTAGGTTACATAACTTGTGCCTCGCTCCGCTCGGCTTAACGTCGTAGGCGTTGAACCACAAGGTTGTAAATGCAACCTTAAAACTTTAGAGTGTGTAGTGATATGTAGTTTAGTAATCGACTCGGTTGACATTTAGAGGAATATGGTCCAGGCTGTTTTGTATGCGTTGAAGCCGCAGTGGGCTTCAACGCACTCATTGGGACTTTGAGAAGGCGTCTGTTTTCGTGCAGAGAGCAGAGAGAGCAGGCGAGAGTTGCATTATAAGAGGCGCTAAAAGGCGCTAGCCGCTCTTGGGCATGTTACGTTGGGCTAGTAGTCTAAGGGACAACGGGTCAATGCCCCTCCTCACCCACTTGGCCGGGCCGAACCGGCTGGGCCCAACCGAGTCGCTCCAGCGCTTGCTCGGAACGGCCGCTAACTTTTTATCCAGGAAGCTAGACTTATTTGCACTCGGAACCAGGTTCCAGTCATTTCAAGATGTCGGCACCTCGCTGTGTGCAACACTTTCCGTGCGTGCATTTGCGTGCCGCAAGCCCCGCATTTCCGGTCTTAGTGTCCCTTCTCCATCTCAAAACCTTCCTTTTCCAAGTTCTTTTTTTCTTTTATTTCTTTAATAAGAGGAATGCGATTTTATTAATCTTAACCAACTACCGGCCATCGATGCCGTTCGGAAAGAGAAAAAAATATTTTAGAGGATCTGTTCAGTTAAGTATTGTCACAATTTAAAAAATATCACCCCTTTGGAAACCTGAAATTTAATCATTTAGGCATGTTTCATGGCTTAAAATTTTGTATTTTAATGGAAAAAATCCTTCCAATTTCTCTTAAGCTAAATTTCACTCCAAGTCCTTCGGGCTAATGAGTTAAGTTGTGGACTATTATCCTGGCGAATGAATTGACGTGAAGATTATGACCTCCAGATGGAAGTCACTTCTTCTCTAATGTGTTAACTGCAGGAAGTCTTATCTATGAGCTCTTGAATATTAGCTGAGGACATGAGTTCTTAGGCTGGAGCTTTGTCCTACGCATAAGCAAGTTCCATCAGAATGTAGTACATTCAGATTTCATTTGAAAACCCAAGAAAAGTCCTCGCAGAATTGTGAGTTTTCTTCGAGTGAACTTTCTTGTCGGAGCAAGCTGCATGTCGGAGAACATCCGGAAGGCAAGCTTTCTTTGCCTAGTCTACAACTACCTTGTTGTAGGAACTTCCTCATCGTAGAAATTCATCGTAGGAACTTCCTCATTAGAACTCCCGTATGTTATAGAAACTTCGAATTAAACCTTCCCGCAGAGAATTTCATTGCAGTGCTTCCTTGTTGTAGACCTTCCTTGTCGCAGAACTTCCTTGTTGTAGAACTTTATTGTCCTAGAACTTACTACAGAACTGTTGCGCAGATTTTCCTCGTTGTAGAACTTCGTCGTAAAACTTCCTTGTTATAGGATCTCCTGAGAACTTCCTTTGTCCTAGAACTCCTACAGAACTGTTGCGCAGATTTTCCTCGTTGTAGAACTTCCTCGTCGTTAAACTTCCTTGTTATAGGACCACCTGAGAACTTCCTTTAGAACTTGTACTTCCTTGATGCAGAGCTTTCCTGTTTCAGAACTTCCTAGTTATTGACCTCGGTTTTTGAACTTCTTTTTGTAGGAACTATCTCGTTATACGTCATCCTCGGAAGTTCCCATATTGTCTTTCGGCTCGAACCATTGTCATTTTAGTCCAGAGCGCCGAGCTACTAAACGCGGACAGTGCGTTTCCATCAGAAGTACTGTACATCCTTGTCCCTAATCCTGGATTTCCATGGCGTATTTGTGTAGTGAAGCTGCGCTTGTAGCCAAGGTATAAAAAGCGGTGTAATTAGATTTATGACATGAGCAGCGTGTTGCACGGGTCGGCGCCTCTGTACCGCTCCTTGCAGAGGCCTGCGCTCTTTGACGCAACACCACTTCTGACCGTAATTGAAATGCCATTTTATACGCAAAAGATGTCTTCCGGCGTTGCGCCGCGCCGGGTCAAGCAAGCTCTGCCCATTTGCGGCGGACGCCTCTGCCTCCGTGCAGCGCCCTCTAGGGCTCTTTGGAAACAGCATCCGAAGGCGTCGGTTCTCTTTCACATTGATCTCTATTATTGCGAAAGAAGGAAACAGAGCTGGTTTCGAACGCATCCCAGACGTCAGATCCACTTCATGAGAACACATCACAATGTCTGAATGTTCTATCAATGATTCTGACCCTCGTCTTTTTTGTTTCAGGGCAATAATGCGGCGTAGGCAGCAGCGACCTTGATCGTAAGTAAATCTGATAATAAGAAAATTAATATAGCTGTAATGAGCTTGAAGCAGGTATTTCCTATGCTGTGTATCGAGCGAGTTATGAGGCCCTGAGGATTTCCGGAGATGACGATGCTGCCCGCTCAACACGAGTGCCATGCGTGTTGCCTACCACAGCCTGGAACACTTGCCTTTCAGCCTGTATTAGGCAACACGCGCGGCAATCGTGTCGAGCCGGTTTTATCGTCATTTCAGAAAACTCTCAGGGGTTCGTAACTCACTTGGTATCTCAGTCGAGTATTACTATAAAACTTCTTTATAAAACTTCCTCAAAACTGGTAGGATCTTCCGAAAACAGCTGTTTCGGTTTTACTGTGAGCAAAAATTAACGCATTCCACCGAATATCTTTATGTTCTACCTGCTGAGCAACCGGCATATGCGTTCGGATGAGCTCGCGCAGTATACAATAGGTGATTTACAAGGTACGACCCGTTATCATAGAGGATTAGCCGAGATGGAGTGGGCTCGCATTGTTTCTAAGCGCGCAGAGTGCGATATCCGTAGAGAAGCGACGTTGGCCCGGCCGGCGCGGCCCGCGCACGCAGGCTTTCTCCAATGAGCACGTAGAAATGGCGCGGCGCGATGTTCGGAGTTGGCCATCTCTATCTACTCATTTGTCTGTGAGCCAAACATTCTATCGATCTGCCGGTTGCGGCGGCGGTGGGCGATCGTCGCCGCTGCGCCGCCGCCGGGCCGCGCGTCCGCCGCCGCCGTCTCGAACATCCACCCCTTCCCCTCCTTTCTCTTCCTTTCCCCTCCCGCGCGATGTGTGTTTATCTTCCGGTGCGTCCGGCCGACTGGTCACCGCCTCCCACATAAAGGCAACTGCCAAGGCACCGCCTTTGAGAACTAGAACAGCGTGTAGGGAACCTGCTGACGAGCTGCACTGCCGTTTCTCCTATCTTCCCACTTTTAGTAATTAAATTTCGGTCTAGTGGACATCTGATTCTGAGCGGAGGGCGATCATGTTAAGGGCTTTACCCCTAAACGTGATCGAAACGATTCGATTTATCGAACCGTTCTCTATGATAAGGTGTCTATTAACCGAATACCGCCCAGCGATGCCGTTCGGGAACAGAAAAGATTTATTTTAGAGGATCTTTTTAGTTCAGTTTTGTCACAATTTAACAAATATCACCCCTCTGGAAACCTGAAATTTAACAATTAAGGCATTTTCCAAAGCTTAAAATTGCGTATATTGGTGGAAAAAATCCTTCCAATTTTTCTTAAATTTTACTCCAAATACTTTGGGCTGTTATGGGTTAAATTATATTTGGTTTGATTAACACTATTGTATTTTTTTGAGGTGTAAACGGGCTTTGGTGGTTCAGGTCAGGCCTACATTGATGTAAAATTACCTGTTTGGGTTAGAAGGTACTGTAATGGGGGCCGCACCACCTCTACGTGTACAAAGATTTCGAAGGACAAAAAAAAAGAGAGATAAGAGAACTATTTTCTAACCATGAATAGAAATGTCTCGCTGAGCTCCGTGGGTCGATTTGACTATCAATTTATTAATCAAGGTAGGACTAACTGTTCAAAATGAGATTTTTCCTGTTCACCCGAAGCAGGCATTTTTCGTGATGACCTCTTTGAATATTATTATTGTGGCCAACTAGGTAACCGTTTTATGACTTCGCCTATTTTCTATGCAGTTGGAAATGAATGCTTTCCTCCCAAGACTTTTACTAATCCGATAGGGAAAGTACTGATATGTCTTCATAAAAGTAATTGTCGAGATTTTAACGAATCTTCTCGTTTCAGGGTCCCAGGAGTCCGAAAAAAAATTAAAAAAATTTGTTTTTCTTAGAATGAAAGCCAGTTCTAGATGTATGAGGATAACATCGAGTTATCAATGTATCCGTTACTGTGGGGTTACATTGTTTTAGCGCAGGTTCAGAGGATGATTTTCAAGACAAGTTTTCTCAAAATTTTCGGTTGGTTTTGCTGGAAAAAAAATGTCACACATTATATAAATACTTTAAAAAAACGTTTGGGGGAATGCAATACCTGTTTTGGGTATGAAACTAAAACGGGGGTTGAACGTATTTTGGTAATTTTTCAACATAGACCTATGTTCAGCCACATCAATGGAAAGCTCTCGCCGAGACCTTTGAATGACATGGCTGAACATAGGTCTGTCTATCTTAAAAAATAGCCTAACCAAAAT
>Ga0058701_10005297_pt1 | contig 10676 bp, 7 predicted proteins | sample AgamicOrMae_FD_97039 | JGI IMG/M metagenome (GOLD analysis project Ga0058701, IMG submission 97039) | Agave microbial communities from Guanajuato, Mexico - Or.Ma.e | ecosystem: Host-associated > Plants > Phyllosphere > Phylloplane/Leaf | place: Guanajuato, Mexico | collected 2012-06-04 | reverse complement strand
TTTTTTTTTTTTTTTTTTTTTTTTTTTTTTTTTTTTTTTTTTTTTTTTTTTTTTTTTTTATATCTTTTGCCTTTATTCATCCTGAAGACTGTCTTCAACTTTTCGCGGATATCCTCTCCACGACAAGAATCTGCGAAAGCCAAAATAAAACCGCAGTACTATGAATAAAAAAATCGAGTATTTTCAATAACTTTACCGAATTTTCTGCCTAGAAATATTTGACTTCTTCGATTTTCAATTTTTTCCGCACTTTCTGGCCCCCAATCACGTAATTATTTGTCTCCAGGCTCGACATATCTTTTTTGTGGAAGCTCGTCTCGAGTCGTTTCATCAGCTGGGAAAGCGTTTTTATTCGGCAAATCCGCGTCGTGAATGGACCCGCATGCGCCCCGCTCGGTCCCGGCCGCCCTCCTCCGCCATGCACCTGCGTTATGTCGCCCGCCGCCGCGCCGCGCCGCCGGCCGGCATGGCATCGCCGGGGCCGGGACGTCGCCAGCCCGATTCCAGCGCCCCCTCGATCCGATGTGTGCTGTGCACTCATGTGGGTGGTCCGGCCAGCAGACGACGCGTCTGTCTCGCTCGCTCCGGTGCGATTGCGTCTCTTTCCGTCTCTTTTCGGCGTCCCGTCCCATCCGCGCGCCGTTCGCCGGCCGCCACGCGGGCCGGGCCGAGGTGTGGACCTCAACACATTGCCTACCTGACTTTCATCAGAAAACTACCGGCGCGAAGACCGAATCGGCCAATACTCCGGAAAGGGACAATGTGCCTCAATTGTGGCGGCCCCTTCAATGGTCAGGGAATTTCCTTAAGGTGTGATGGACCGCTTGGACCAATGGGAAAGGGTTGTTGTGGACTTGCCTATGAACAGTAGAGAGTCTCTACTGTTCGTAGACTTGCCATTTCGAAAGAGATCGGGTAGTTAACGCACTAGCGGATAAAATATTCACTCTCTAAACTTAAGTTCTTTATTTCTGCATTTTTTATCGTCAAAATGCAGGTTTATACGATTTTTGACCCTCTCGAAATGAGATTTTTTTAAATATTGTGTTTCAAAAATGTTTTCTTTTTTCCCCTCAATTTTTTTAAATTTTTTGTTGTGAAAATGCAGGTTTATATGATTTTGGACCCTCTAGAAATGAGATAATTTTTTTATGTTTCAAAAATGTTTTCTTTTTTTTTCTCATTTTTTGTTGTTGTAAAAATGCAGGTTTATATGATTTTTGACCTTCTGGAAATAAGAATTTTTTTGTTTTTCAATAATGTTTTCTGTTTTTTTTCTCAATTTTTTTTTTTATTTTTAATTTTTTTTTTGTTGTAAAAATGCAGGTTTATATGATTTTTGACCCTCTGGAAATGGGTTAATATTTTTTCATTATTACCTTTAAAAAATGTTTTCTTATTATTTTTAAACAATTTAAAATGGCGACATTCACAGAAAATAGAATAATGTGATATTAGTCTACATTTAAAACGGGTTTATCGTGGACCAGTACTTAACGGTTCTATTAAGGTCAGCTCTTTTGGAGACCAGATTTATTCGGTCTTAAATTTCTATAGACCGTATATTTATTTCTGCATTATCTACAAGCAGCAGAATTAGAAATAAAGCCGATGACCTTAAAAAATTATTTTGAGATTAATCTCCAAGAAAGGACTTAACGTTTACGTAGCAATGCGCTTCTCTTAATCTTAAAAGTTTCAAAAGCCCATGAGAAATATCGAGAAGTATTTTTAAATAAATAACTCGCAGCGTTAAAATATGTTTGAATTCCACTTCCCAAAGACTTAAACCCTTCGGCTGACGGCGAAAAGTTGAGGGTTATCAGCCTTCTGTTATGCTTACCGTGTGCTCCACTGTGCTACCGCACGGCTCGGCCGGGTCACGATAAGTAGCGCAAACTCAAATGTTCGAATTTTCAGTGCAGTACCTGGGAAGTGTAATGGCTTAGCCTGCTAGCGCGTTTGACCATCGACCCAGTGTCTTCAACAAGGAAGTAATGATTGTGGACATAAAAGGCTTTGATTGTCAGTCGATTGTCGCTGCAACAATGGGAGCTTCGTTAGTGTTGACGCGATCAGCTGTTTTGCTACTTTACGTTTTTTTAAAAAAAAAGTTCTATTCGCACGCCTATGTTGATACAAGGAGACTTGAACGCTCGGAAACCTAATGCATTTTAAGTGGGAGGTCACTTGAACGCAATTCATTTTAAATGGGGCAGCGTGTGAATAGTCATAATTATTTAATCGATGGATTTTGTGACCTTTATTTGCGGTCGATCACCAAGCTAAGAGTCGTAATAACAAGTATACACAATCGCGGGGATGTATTTGCTCGGAGTCTCTTATGGGGGCACTTGGCTTGATGGACAAAGCCTCGGCCGAGAAGTAAACATACCTACCCTTTTACCGCTGAGATATTACACGGGCCATTGGCAACATCGAATCATGGCGATACATGATGCTTGGCGGTTTATGTTGTGTCAACACAAGCAAACTTGGCCACAAACCTGTTTGATTTCTTAAAAACAATCCTAACCTAACTTAGGTTAACTTAACGTAACCTAAGGTTAACTTAACCTAACGTAACCTCAGGTTGACTAAACGTGAACCTACTTAACCTTTCCTAACACAACGTTCCTTAACCCACCACCGCCCAGCGATGCCGTCCGGAAACAGAAAAAAATATTTTAGAGGATCTTTTCAGTTCAGTATCGTCACAATTTAAAAAATATCACTCCTCTGAAAACCTGAAATTTAATAATGTAAGCGTTTTTTGATGGAAAAAATCCTTTGAATTTCTCTTAGGCTGAAATTCACTTTAAATACTTTGGGCTGTTATTGGTTAACATAAGCTAAGGTTACCAAACTGAACTGACAATAAGATTATTAACAAGAAGACTTAACCCTTTCATATTGACTTCACTCAACCTCGGTCAAACCACTCAATCAAAGCCGCAATGAACAAATATTATCTGTTAAAGAAAAGCTAGGAGAAAAGCCTTCTAAAGTTTTAAAAAACGTTAACTTTCAGCTGAAATTTCCCCCATTTTTTAACATTCTATTTCCTTTTTTTTGGGGGTGGGGTGAAATATATATATGCACTCAATGTTAATTTGTAAAAAATCGAAATCCACACATGTAAGATAAGTCGTGTTGTGGTTTTCGTCAGAATATTACAGGCAGGGCACTCCCAACCAGCAGCTGAAAAAAATGACTATCAGCCCTAAATGCGATAAGTCTAGCAGACACAAAAAGTAGCTCCCTTTTTCAACGCCTAACTTCTAATTCATCCACAGTCGGCCCTCAACAATAAAAAGTTACTTGCAGTACTAAACAACCATAGTCATAAGAAATACATCCGCATAGGTTAGGTTATCGCTTCGGCTTATGGCCACATTTCTGCACCAGTAAGGTTAGATGCCTTGTGGCTTGTTTCGCCCCCGCTCCACGCGCTCCTGGCTCGTCTCTCACTTCGCTCTGCTTAGCGACGGGGGGCATTCGATAGCGCCAAAAACCACAAGCGCCAACGCCGCTAGCGCCAGTCCGTAACCGCCAAACGAGAAAAGTCGCAAACGCCAAAGTTCTTTTAGGTTAGGTTAGGTCAAGTTAGGTTAGGCTTAGTTAGGTTAGGTTAAGTTAGGCTAGGTTAGGTAAGGTTAGTATTGCAGTTAAGACCTTTGGCGTTTGTGATTATTCTCGTTTGGCGGTTACGGATTGGCGCTTGTGGTTTTTGGCGCTTATGACAGCTACCCCTTAGCGACGATACGACGTAGGAAAGTGCAACCCTTATTAAGTGCAGCACGTGTTGGGGCGGGGAATATTAACATGTCACTCGACAATTAATTTACAATTTCTTTTTGCTGTCTCGCGCGCGACGAATCCGGACGGGTATATGCAGGAGCAGCAGCAGCTAAAACCGCCAGGTAGCCGTCGTCGGAGGGGCCACGGCGGCCGTGGCGGCGGCGGCGGCGGTGGTCCCAGGATGTGCAGGTGGTCGGCCACCAGTCCCCCCTCCTTGCCCCTCCCCCCTCTTCACGCCCCTCCCCTGGATGCCGCTCGCTGCAAGCTCAGAAAACACAGTCCGGCTGTGACTAATCGCTTACCGACAGGGTAAATAAGACGATTGATAAAGATGGTGAAAAAGATCGCTTCAATGGGGCCCGGATTTGCATATTTTTATCGAGCAACTGCGGATTTCTGCTCGCTTAACCGATCTGTGCTCGCGTCAGGGAAGGCTTAACCCACTACCGCCCAGCGACGCCGTTCGGAAACGGAAAAAAATATTTTAGAGGATCTTTTCAGTTGATTGTTGCAACATTTTAAAAAATATCGCCCCTCTGGAGCCCTGAAATTTAATAATTTAGGCGCTTTTTAAAGCTGAAAATTTCATATTTTAATGAGAGAAATCCTTGCAATTTCCTTTGAGCTAAATTTCACTCCAAACACTTTGGGCTGTTATGGGTTTAGCTCGAGAAATTTGAATTTAATTCTCAACCAAGGAGCAAAATTTATAATAGCATAGCAAAATGATATGTTCGGACCGATAAAAGTTGTTTAGCATAACGTTAGTTGAAATCGCATTTTTACTTACCTCTTCTGAACGGTGTCCCCTGTTCCGCGATTCAATCTTTTTGGGTAGGGAGCGATTTATGTCGATGAGTTAGTATGATTGCTTCAAGAACACTCGATTGGTACGAAACGGGTGAATATAAATATTAAATGCACCGTCACACAAATTTTTTACAAGTACTTGATTTTTTCTCGCATAAAGAATAATTTTCTAGATCGCAAGAAATTTCGTTCCCATTGATTGTCGTACAAAGGCGTTGACTTGTGAAAAATGCATGACAACAAAATTTAAAAATTTTATTGAAAAATTTAAATTCGCTGGTGTATTTTTCTGCGTAAGTCCAACAATGTTGCCTAAGTTGAGGTCGCCTTTATTCATATTTTTAGTGCGGCAAGAACAGCTCTGAGCTCAGACATTCCCGCTAAATTTTTCAACTACCAGAAAATTCGTCTCCTCATCCGCTCTCGCCACTGACCGCAAACATGTTCCAAAATTTCCAATTTTCTTAACGTTAAATTTCCTGGGTGTTCGAAAAATATCCACGAGAATACCTTCGCCTTACATTGCATCGCCTTTCTATGAAGATTCGACCGTCGGGAGACAATGGTAGAGGGGCCGTGCATAAATCACGCCGCTGAATAATTATTTCGAAAGAAAGCAAAACAGTAATAAGAATGAGATAGACGCATGGACAGTGATTTATGAAGAAGAAGGAGATATGATAGCGGCGGTGAAAGCTACTTCTTGAAGGGCTTGGTGACTCTCGTGGTGAAGAGACTAGGCGGACTAATTTCTTGGGATTGTAGTGCACTCTTAAATCTTGTAAACTCAATATTTCTCATGAATAAGCAAAGGATTTTTTCCTTGGCCAAGATATTCATGACTAAAAAATTCAGGTTCGATAAAAAAAAATCCGCACTTAAAAAAATGTGTATAATCGCCCTCTTTCAAAACAAAAATCGTAACTAACGTCTTTAGTTATACATGCGTCTTTTTAGAAGCAAACAATAAGATAACTCTTTTCGATTGAACCCAATGGCACCCAGCAATCCCGTTCCTGAGAAAATTCCGTGATGGAAAAGCCTTGTTATCTTTCTACGCCCCTATTAATTTTAAAAGGGTCAGCTCTATTCGCACGCCTATGTTAATACAAGGGAGACTTGAACGCACGGAAACCAACCTAATGCATTTTAAATGGGAAGTGACTTCAACGCACAGAAACCAACCAAATACATTTTAACTGGGGCACCGTGTGAATAGTCACTTCGGGAAAAATATTACTCTTTGTAAATTCAATAACCAATTATTTTCTAGTTGTTAAATTTTTATTTTTGATTAAAAAAAAATACAAATACTCATTGTAAATTCGGAAATTCGCAGAGCGTTGTAGGGCCAGAAGAGGAATTGTAAACAAATATAACCGCTTCTTTTTCCATATAGCATGGAACTGGGGGCATGCAAATGTCGTAACCAAGAAAAAGAAAACTGCACAATGGAATTAATTAGAGTAAGTTGCAGTCATCGCGAAGCGATTATTTAGGTCAGGTCAGTTCACAACCCACTCAGCCAATGGAGCCTGCAACACGTCCGACCAGCGTATTGTAGTTGTGCAATATCATATACGCAGGTTCGCGCCGTGCATGTACTCACACGTGATCACCTGAGTATAGGCGTAGGCCCACCGACATTGGGGCAAATCGCGTTTGCCCCTTGTCAAGGTATGCAGTGTCGGCGTTCCGAACTAAATAATGGACGAACTGAACGCTAAACGCCTCTTCAATGAGTGATTTGGAATCTAATCAATTTCTTGGCAAAGAATAATTCGTTACAAGGGGTTTCATCTATGCATGACGGACACACCTGAATAAGCCAGCTATTCTGCGTAAGAGGTTTCGGGTATTGACCTATATTTTTCTTTGACCTTGATCGGAGCGGGTCATGCATGTAAACCAACGTAACTTACATCAAACCAAAGTTAAGCAAGTTCCAAATCAAACTAGATCCAAGCGAGTTTCAAACGTATTTAACTTAGCGTTGAGCTAGCTCCAAATAAACTTGGCTTGAAGGTATTAGAGATAATATACGTCCACCGCTGCAACCACCTACACACAGGTGTGTTGCGGTTGCCTACCTTGGCTGATTCCGAGCGAAGGTGGGCAACCGGAACACACCTCTATCCAGGTGGTTGCCAAGGTGGGACTTTTTGATTGTCTATGATAAGACCATCTAATCGGTGCTACTCAATTACCCATAAAAGCCATTCTCCTAAGGATGCGGGCTTAAAGAAAGGAAATAAACGCAGCTTTGACTTATATCCAGCCTCTAATTACCGAAGGTACACTAAGATTCAATTCTCAAAGATAAGGCTTTTTTCGCTGTATGAACTTTGAAAATTCGTTGGTTTATTTAATGAGATGTTAAAAGAGACTTATCCACAGTTTGATACAATGCGGATTTTTAGTAATTATATTTATTTTATTGAGAAAATTGGACCACATTATTTTTCTCTCTTAGAGGTGACTATTAATTATGAAAGCGCGAATTTTGGATGCGATGTCAAAAGCGCAATTGCACGAACGAAAATGCACACATTTTTTGAAATGTATGATATCGCGTATGCAACGTTCGAAAAAAAAATGGACCGTTAAGTTGAAGTACCTGAACCGGAAAAGACGTGTTTTCAAGTAGCTCTCTTATGTTCAATACAACTTCTAAGCATTTGGTTGGTTTTATCATTTGGAAACGTGACTATCTCGTGCAAGTGTTCAAAATCGTGCCATTCGGCGGCATTTTTGAAACGTCGTAAGGTCAACGTGGTTTTCGACAAAAATGGTGGTCAAATGGTGGTGCAGTGACAAGTGTGAAACGAACAAGTGTCAAGCACCTACGGGTGGCGTGGCTGCGTGGCGTGGGATGGGCCGTTCGCAACGGTCAGTGGACAGGGACAGGCCAGCGGCTCATGGCCGCAGTTTACTCATTTCCCCGCGCGAATCAAAGAATCTATTCTTCTGTTAGATCGCGACGGAGACGGAGCGATCAGCTGCGACTGGAGCGGCGCGGCGGCGCGCCCGAAGTGCGGCGGAGGTCGCCGAACGGCGGCGGAGACGGCCGAGCGGCGGCGAAGCGCTCGGGGCCCGCGCCACGACCGCTCCGCTGCTCCCCTCGGCCCACCGTCGGTTGAGCAAGCGATCGTCTGTCTCTCTCGCCGGGCAACCGTCTTGTTGCTCTGTTTATCCTCCATGACAAGGTTGCCACATGTGCCGCGTTGCGGGTCGCTGTTGCCGGCCTAAACGGACTCATTGGCCGGAACAATGATACGATACCGAAAGCAATGGACCCGACCCAACCCGCAGAGCTACCTTAACATGAGCCTGGGCACCGTTATGTGACGCGCTGCGAGAAGCTATGGGCTCGTGATCAACTGTGTTTACGACGGACTTGCGGGCCTATGGGCGGCCACTTTCAGGGTTCACTTGCCGGCCGGATTCAGTTTTCTGTTGAAAGATCTCGACGGATGATCATGTTACGTCAACGGACGTTGATTGGCTGAACCGCCTGATGCCCAAACGAGATAATTCGATTTTGCCGCTTGGAATTTTGTAAAATGGCATTTTGTGAATGGTTAAATACTTGTTTTAGAGTTCAAGCCAAGGTCGCTTACTTGTAACGTCAAAAAAAGCAAATATTTTTGTCGTCCTGTAAGAAAAACTTGCTAACAGCCAATCAGGATGAAATCTGCAAAAAATTCGCCCAGTAACAAACTTTTCACAAGAGACCCCGAAGGAATTTTCGGCATTATGTTTAAAAACACGTTTTTCAACTTCCTCATTCAAAGTATTTTATGAAACATATTCTCTGCTCGTATTTTTTAAACTTATTAAAAGAGCAATTCTCAATCATAATTTGGCTGATTGTACATAATAAACTCATCTATCGATTGTACAGACCTCTTTATTAAACTTTTTCATCTCTGAATATTTATTTAGCTTAGGGTCCTTATGTGTAGTTTTACGCCTTTTCGGGATGTCGTTGACAATGTCAGTTACTGCAGCTCGTCAATATACCACAATAGAAAAGGTTTTCTTTTCTACCTCCCTGTGGCTCAACCTTTTGTTCAACCTACCATCATTTCATTTAAAAATTTATGATACGCAGCTGCGCACGTAAACCGAGTAAACCTAGGTTATTGCGGTTAACTTAAGGTACCTTCTGTCTGCCTTATTTGCTTCTGCTCCGCTCGTTTTTGTTAAGGCTGATGCAATCATAGAGTACTCCATGGTGCCATTAGCTTCTTAGCGGCACTGCTATCGGAAAGTAAGCGGTATCAGGCTTGGTTACCGTTAGATCAGGTTAACCAAGTCAAGTTGAATTGCCTTTTGCATCGGCTTGGGGACTGAAAAGGTGGGAAGGAGATTAAAAAACGCAACCTTTGAGAAAACAACAAAAAATAAATTCCCTTTTATTGCTAGTAGTAGTTAAGGCTATGACAGAACGGGCCCAGCTACCTAACCTAACTTAGCCTTAGGGTTATTTTGCAACCTAACTTAGCCTAGGGTTATTTTGTAACCCTAGGCTAAGTTAGGTTAGGAAGGTGGGCCAATTCTGTCATAGCCCTAACTACTATTGCTGATATTTGTATACCCGATATTCGGCCATATTTTTCATTTTTTGTAGCGTACTCTGCGCGCAGCCTTCGAAGACGAGCACTTTTTGTTCTCTTGTGAAACCCTTCTTTTACTTTGATGAATGAACTATCATTTACGTCCCCATTCATTTAGGGAAACGGTAGGAGGCACCCCTTAGAGCTTTTTTTCTTCTCCGCCGGCCATCTGCCATCTTGGCTTGGAATAGCGTTGCTCGTGCATATAGGTGGCCAGTGGACCGAAACACCACGCAACTGCGAATAAAATCTGCCTCAGTATGCGCACCGCACCGCTCGTTGACAGATGCTCTTTCTAATCCGTTGGAGCAGGGATTTCACTGGTGTGTCTTCTTACGCAAACTTTCTTACTACCGGTTTGAGCATCGAGATGTTATTGTTCCAGTCGATCGTCTTTGTGGAAAACGGCTCGTTAACGAAGCCTTAGTCGTTATTGACTCGCCTATCTTTCAAACGCATGGAGTTAAACAAGCGCGAGTTTAGGGAAATCCGAAATCAGCTTGCGCGCAAGTCAATCTAGCTTTACGAGAATCATACAAGCTTAAATTCAAAATATAACCTAGTTTAAGTTAGGCCAGCTCCAAAGTACCCAAGCTTACGCTGAAATCGCCCTATAAAACAATTTAAATTAGCTCCAAAATAACGCAGCGTAAGTTTCGCTTGCTGCCAAATAAAATTACCTCTAATACAAATTAGGTTACCTTTCATCACGCAATTTTGAAACTTTTTAGATATTTGTGACTGAAAATTCTTTTGTGTCCACTTTTATGAATAATGGCAGTTTTAATTGTTTGTTGAGGCGGGTATTCGTTGTAAAATTACCAAAACGGATGGCTGGTTCTGAAGAATCGTTCCGTTGTATATTATCAGCTTCCTATCAGTACTTGCGAAGTAGATGAAATGTCTGAAATCTCAATGTGATTATAGGCAGTTTGCAGTCTGCAAACAGTGGCCACTGAGATTATTTGCGGTTTCCATTTTCTTAGAATTGAGTTCAGGACTCCTTAGTTGTTTCTAGGAATTGTTCAAACAGTTCCTAGAGCTTCAGGTGATATCTGTAGTACGAATTGATATTGATTCTGTGATGTAGTCGCTGTTTTCAGAAGGAGAAAGACGAAAGAAAAATATCCGCTAATTCCAAAAGCAAGGAAGAAAGAAAAAGGGGGAAAAAAACAAAAAAAAACAACCCTGTTGTACTCCGAATTTAGTATTGGAGTTTTTTTACCTATCGTGGTCTCCATGACCCGAACTATTCAAGTTCGTACATGATTTTCTTGACCTGCAAAGGACGTAACCTTAACCGCCCAGCGATGCCGTTCGGAAACAGAAAAACAGGGCCTGAAGAGGCCCAATACTTCCATGTCCGTCCCCCCATTGGCTTTATATAAATGGGCTATAAAACACAAGAGGAATAGGAAACCACAGAAACACAAGCGCGATCAAATC
>Ga0058701_10005296_pt1 | contig 10677 bp, 8 predicted proteins | sample AgamicOrMae_FD_97039 | JGI IMG/M metagenome (GOLD analysis project Ga0058701, IMG submission 97039) | Agave microbial communities from Guanajuato, Mexico - Or.Ma.e | ecosystem: Host-associated > Plants > Phyllosphere > Phylloplane/Leaf | place: Guanajuato, Mexico | collected 2012-06-04 | reverse complement strand
GTTCGTCTCCCATGTAAAACGCATTAGATTGGTTTCCTTGCACTCAAGTCTCCCTTGTATTAACATGGGCGTGCGAATAGAACTGACCTAAACATTTTGCTAAAGAATCCACCAAAAGAACTGACGCTTCCTGTGGGCAGCTACGCTTTCCTGTAACGCTTTGTCCGTTTGTCACTGACAAACAGGGAAAGATAGTTACTCGTGCAGTGCATTCTTAAAATTTTAGCAGCCCCTTTCAACCTACCTTCATTTTGAAATGTCAAAGCTGCACATTTTTTATTCAATGCAGGTGCGATGCACGAGTCCACTGGCAGTTGGAGAGGGTCTTTTAAATGACAGTTAATCATAGAGACAAAATTTTACAACAAAAAAAATGATGAGCTTATTCTCTAAAACATCGAAGTGAAAGTGGTTAAAGTCTATTAAAGAAAAGTTGTGACGAAAGAATCACTGATTCTAACCAGTAATAGTTTTTTTGCCGTTTCCATAGTGATTTCTCACTAGATGTACTGAATCTCACTGATTTGAGTTAAAAGGGCGACAGACCAATCCCCCCACCTCCCTCTCTCACTCGCCACGCCCATATTCAATCGAGGAAGTGCACTCTTGGTGGTCAAAATAAAGTCTAAACGTGGAAAGGGGCAGCTAAAATTTTCGCAATGGGTTTTTGAGTGATTAAATCTACGGCAACGCACTTATTTTTATCCAATTTCGCGAAGGGTCGCCTCTGAATTTTCGTTGTAAGTTCCACGAGGTACCGAGCTACAAAAAGTGGGGGCTGAATGTTATCATGTGGATAGTTTTAAATATTTGGAGGCGGGACTTAAATACAATGACCATCTTCTCGAAATTCCAGTCTCGATTTCATTTTTTTAACCAAACGTAAAGGTAATCTGGAGAGAAAAAAAAGTTAAGGTTAATATTTTGTTTGGATACGTAAAACTTAAAATCTTTATGCGTGCCACATTAACAAATCATCGACTAAGTTTGGGTCAGAAGCCGTTGCCAGAAGAAATAACCTAAAAATACTCCTATCGGATCATTTTAAGCGATACCAAAATAAAAATCGAACAATATCACTTACCGACCTCACCAGCCGCACTCGGAATTCAATACGTTTTGGGAGAAATGCACTCAAATACAGATTGGTAAAATTTTAGCCATTAACTCTTTTTAATTTTTTTTGTTATACTAAAGATTTAATAAAGATCTAAACACAGCAAAAATGGCATTATCAAAGCAAATATTTACTAGTGATCAAAAAAATACTGTTACCATTTTTCATGTAAAATTACATTTGTGTTGCAATTCGATCAAGCTGACCGAAATCACAGTGACAAGGCAATTTGAATCTTAACCCTATGTCAAACAACACAACTAACATGATCCGACTGGAAGTTTTAAAATAATGTAGATGTACGTTAAGTTATAAGAGACTTAAAAGTACGAGCAGAGGCTGCAATCTTTTTCTATTAACCACGAAACTGCATTTTATTTTCCACAATTAGATTATACTAATAAGCTGTCGTTCAAAAAAGAATAAAAAAAGTAGAAAGAGAGAAGAATTACAAGAATAGCTTTGTGTCATTAACGTTGCGTAACGTTCCCTCTTAAAGCAATAATGAAATATGAAAAGAATGCCGATGGAAGTATCCAAGGAACGCTTTCAGCGTGTTACCCAATTGAGGTACAATTCTTACCAAAGCCTTGAATGTAAAGTAATATACGACATAATTTTTGGAAAGCGTACGGAAACATACGAAAGAATATTTTCTGTGAGGTAGAAGATTTTCTCTGTACTCCGTGGCAGCAATATGTGATTTCTGAGAACCTCTGTAAATATTTGCAGCATACTCTGATGTTTCACAGTTGACACAAAATATTTTTTTAGATACATTTATTGTACACTATTGACCTCCCAGTTTAAAATTATTTTTTATCTTTCTGAACATGCTAATATCTAAAGTTAAAACTTCAAACATTTTAATGATGGAAATTTATTATTTTTAAAGAAGCTCTTCCAACAGTTAAAAAAAGGCAAATAAAAAATAGCCAAAACTCTTGGCCCTTTTTTTTCCTCTCTGTAATGTATGATATTTTTGGTCAATCTGGGTTCAAAATGTAATACTGATCTTCAAAGTCTCGGTATTTTCATGACCTCGGATATACTTTAAATATATAAAGGACCGGGAAGTACCCTAGTTTAAATAAATAATTCGTTTATGTATCACTTTAAGACAATACATAATGCGTATGAGGGTAACTTATCTTTAGATCAGCTAGCGTAAAGACTCAAAGATGATAAAAGGGCGGCGAATTCGCTAAACAAGGCGAGTGACGTGCGCTCAGTTATTTCCAGGTAGATTAACCTATGTTAGGTCAGCCAACAAGCATGACCCAAATCGCAAAGAGAAACGCGATATCCCGGCGCGTCGTATCTCTTTGCTATGCATAGCATTTCAATCAGTTGACTCTAAGCAACGTTATTTTTATTGAAGCGATGTTGACAATAACACAATGTCAACTTTGTGTTTGTAATGGATGCCGTTTACGTGGGGTAGTTTAAAATACTGTTTGAAAGAGATGGAGGGAATTTCGGCGGTTGCGTAGCAACTGGTCCGCGTGGCCGCGCTGCGGCACGGCACGGCACGGCATACGTCCACAACCAAGTCCACAACTCTCCGTGCGCTGGTCCCTATTCTCGATTGAATATTTGAGTAGGACAAATTGCTTGGTCCGGCCACAACGCACCGCGTTGGGCGCCCCCCCCCTCCACCGTCCTTAGTGAACGATACTCTCTGCCTCCTCGAAACCAAGTGGAGACATACTTCGCCTCACAAAATCAACTTAACAAACAGAAAAGCCGTATCGCCACAGATCGAAACCAATCAAAACTGCGTCGCGCCGAAATAAATCCGCCGTGGGGCGACTTGTCAAAATTCGGTGACGGTGGACGTCCTCATCTCAAGCCTGGACGTTTGCGATGATTTGCCAAGCTTAACTTGAGGATTAAAAGACGCATAAAAATATTTTGGTTTTAATTTATTTATTTTTTTTTGACGTTGGAATTTTTTTTTATGTACAGAGCGATAACGACTCCCCTCCCCTATAGGGAAAACTAATTTTTTTTCGTTATTTTAAACGGTTTTGTTTACGAACAAAACGCGGATGACGTTGAACCGACTGTTTGCAAAACGTTCTTTAAATAACTTTCTCGAAAACCTCCGTTAAAAAACTACAAGTAGCCCTTAAGAATAAAGAATTTTTCACATATTTCTAAAAACTTGCATTAATATGGGGATTCCCTAACTCAAAAAGCGAAATTCCTTCTCTTGAAGACTTCTTCCTTTCTTATCTACTTGAACCAGTTTGAGGTAAATTACGATACAACATAAAATTACAAAAACAAATATTCATTAGTATAAAATTGGTGGGAAAAAGGAAACTTCACAGACCCATATAATTTTAAGAAAAATACTGAAACTGGAGTGTTTGAAAGTCATGAAGTCATTTCCGCAGGTAATTTAATAAGCACATTTCCATTCCAGCTACAAGGGAATATATAAGTCGCAGTCGTTTCCTGAGCTAAACGCGCTAAGGATGAAAAAGAGGGAGGTATGTTTGTCAGACAAGAAGGAATTATTAAAAGGTGACGTGCGCTCGTCATAGAGACAAGACCGTCAGTTGGGTGGCGCCTTGAAGGCGCCCGGCAGGCGCTCGGCAGTTGCCGCCTGCAGGCGCGGCGGCCAAGGCGCGCAACGCACTCATTGCCAATTTATGTCACCTTGGCGTCTCGTCGTCAGAGACAGACGCACTGCAGACGCACTGCGGACGGACGCGACGTTCAACGCAGACGGGAGACGGAAGCACTCTAGCGCGGTGCGCCACGTTGCGCCGCCAACAAGCGCACTCAGCTCTACTTTTAAAGGGTTGCGTTTTCTACCACTGGGTTCTGTCTTCCGTCGTCAAGTCGAGAGGAGTTTGGCTCGAGGCAAAACTGACCTGGAAGAGCAGGGAATTAAGCCAAGTTAACCTATAAGTCACGTTAACCTGAGCCAAGTAAACCTAGCCCAAGCTATATCCTAATACAATTTAACCTATTCCAAGTTGATCTAACTCAACTTAAACTGACTCCAATGACTAACTCGAGTGAACCTAACCAAAGTTAACCTAACTCAAGTTAACCTAACTCCAGTTAACCTAATTCAAGAGAAGTTAAGTTGAACTTGCCAAATTTAACCTAGTTGAAGTTAAAATAACTCAAGTTAACCTACCTTAAATGTATCTAACTAAAGTTAACCTAAGTTAACCTAATTAAAGTCAACTTAACCTTAGTTAACCTTACTAAAGAGAACTTTACTGAAATTAGCCCAAGCGAACCTTACTCGATTTAATATAAATCAAAATAACCTCGCTAAATTTGAGGAATGAAATTCAAACAAACAAAACGTTCGCCATCTAAATTTATGATACCTCTTACTTCCCGATGACAACAACCCTTTTTATAGACACAAATAACGTCGTACTCGGCTGTAGGCGCTCGGAATGATAGCAAAAACAGGCACAAAGCACCCAAAAGCACCTGGTAATTGTTTCCATCCCCATAATGCCATGAAAAGCAGAACTGCTAACGACACAAAGTAGTAGAAAACGAAACGCCTAAAACCTAAAGAATGCGGAGGTCACAGCCCTCGAAAATCGGCTAAATGTGAAAAGCTGAGAGGCGCGGCATGTCCGGACCGGCCACGGATGGGCCCCCGGCGGTTGCCTCATTCACTTTATATTTTTTTTTTAACAAGAAAACTTCCTTGTGAAATTTGTATAAAATTCCAATCATGATGGACATTCTTTTGTTCATATTCTCCTCGAGGCATCGCAATAACGCTTTTATGTTCTTAATTTATATAGGAAAAACGCAATTAACTTTGCTCTTGTCCCCTATAAGAGTTGCGAATCAAAGAAAATACGCAACCCGAGCCGAGGCCTTTCAGGCTCATGTATCACAAAGTATGTTTTGAATCCATCCTTTAACACGGTCTTGTTTCTTTTTGTTCTGCTGATTTCAGGGATGTTTCGTTGAGGGGGTACCGATAACAGGCCTTGAAGTTTGAGTTATTTACTTAGAAGTCAGTCGTGGCTCAGTATAGGTGCGACTGGCAAGTGTAAAAGGGCTTTCCGTGCTTAAATTTTTAGTTAAGTACTCAAAGATAGCAAGGTTTAATGGCGCTATGCAAGAGCGCTGATTTATAATTTTGGTCAGTTCTATTCGCACGCCTATTTTAATACAAAGGAGACTTGAACGCGTATTAACTCGCATGGCATCCTTGCTTAAAAGCCACCCCGTCGGAAACACCCAAAACTACCAAGAACACCATCGGTCCAAAAGGTGTTTCCCGTTCTGGTCGCGCTAAAGCGGCTCCGCCTTATGGGGAAATCGGAAATACTTTGCCCACCGCCTTGTTGCACGATCAGAACCAGACAATACTTGTTGGATGATAGCACCTCCGTTTACTTGAAGTTCAAATTTTATTTTTGCGGTAAGACCTTAATGAAAGCTCTTACTGACTGCCACTTTACCGTCAATCATTAAATAAACATCTGGCGCTTGCAAAAGGGAAGGCGGTTCAGTTTGCAAGTAAAATGCCTGTTATTGGCGGATTTCTATGTATTTTGCAGATATCATTCATTTCCGATCTGAGGAACATTTTGCCATCGACCTCCTTTTCTCAGGTGCACCAATCGAATCTTGCCGTTCAAACGGTTGTAGACAACGGTGTGCACAGAACAAAACAGACCCTCTTGTGTCAATGGCCATTTCTGTATTCTAAATGTCAACGAAAATGAGTACCTTTTTTAAGGAAACTGTTGAATGCCTGAGTGCTTCTTTTCATGGACGAGCTAGCATTGCTTCTCTCGTGAAAAAGCCTGGTTCAAAGGAATAAGCGCCAATGCAACATCTTGTTTAAAAAATACACACGGAGCGACTTTGTTGCCTCAACAAAAAAAAATTGATACAACCTCAGCAAACCGGAATTTTCGTAGTGACAGTTTCGATTATTTTTACAATCAATATAAATTGTAATTCAAATTGTCGCCGTAAAAAGTAGAATTGTCACCACAACAATTCCGGTTTGCTGAGGCTATATTAACAAAAGTTCCGCTGGGTTAGTCATTTTCTCCGTGTAGCGAGTTAGTAAGGTTGAATTTTTCGTAAAGCCAAAACCAAGATGACGTTCTCCTCAGAGAGCCCCTGCGGAGGTGAGGGTAGGCCACACGGCGCACTCTTGTGTGTTGCCGGAAGCCTACACGCGCTTTGTAAGGGGCCTCAACAAGGCAGGAATGTGACCCACGGTGTACATCACAGAGTTGTCGGAGGGTACTGCGTATGATCCATTTTAACAAACATTAATAACAGAGTGTCTCGTTGAAGGGGAAGACAGCGAGAAAGGGGTAACAAAGTTTGCGACTTTGCGAAATTTAACTGTGGTTTATCCGAGAATCACCGAGATAACTTAGCATGCGCGTTTTGGCGTGCTCAAACTGATCACGTCATGGTTCATTTTAACGAGTCATCTCAACCACTGAAAATATGATTGATGTTTCAACAAGATGGTTGGTGTAAATTTTAATTTATTATAAGAGGAAAATAATGGAAAATATTATTTCAATCCTGGGGTTATCGTTACCTAATTTCTTTCAGAAGTGTGTTGTGGAAACTAATAAGAATGCTTTTTCAACGATGACAGTCTTTCCACAACTTATGTAAAATTAACAAAAAATAAACCTTTACTTTGCCAAAACCTGAAATTCATTTTTTTTTCTGTTCTAGTCGTGAGTTATTTTTGAGGGTTTTTTTTCAGTACCTTTACTTTTTGTGTTCCTTTATCTTTTTTTAGTATTTTCTGGGTAAATATGACTTGACTATCCAGAAAGTAAGCCGGGTTTAAATTTCCCCGAGTTCCGCGAAGTCCACTGAAAATCGTATTTTAGCAAGAAATGTCGTTCCTCTCATAGTTTCTCAGAAGCCGAACTTGATCTTGGCTAGATCATTCCACGAGCTAATGAGCTAGCCTTCGTAGCCGAGCTACTTTTTGCGCAAAGGCGTCCAATTGCACGACGTCTTATCAATTTCCTTGAAATTCATTAAAGATCCGGCTCGGCTCAACTCGGCTCGGCAAAACGCTGCCTCGCTGTTCGGGAAGCAGTCTTAAGTGTCTCCTTCGCGAAGATCGATTTCGACTGCAGCCAATAAGACGTCGCAGCGCAATGCGTCTCAAACAAAGAAGCCAATAATCAAATAACGTTCGTTTTCTTGTATCGCGTCAGAAACGAGAAGCATTACAAGGTAAACGATTGTTTTGCTCGACGAATAAAAGTCTTATAGTTCGCACACCAGGTGCAGCTTGGCTGACACTCAACTTTTACAGTACCTTGCCACAAATTTCGTCCGCCTTAGTTACTTGCTTCAGTCAGCTCAAAATTAAAATCTTCATTACTCGGCTGATAGAAGGAGCTTGGGGCACGACTCCGGTAAGGCGCTCAGGCGGTCACGTGGCTTCGCCTTGCGGAACTAAAGTGTCTGAGTGCTGCTACGCCTGTTATGTAACGCCGAACAAATATTGTCAACGGAGGTGCACGTTTTAGTCGTTTATTAGAAATTGGAACTGTAGACTACTCGCATGTCTGCTTAAAATCCAGATTAGCTGAAATCTCTTTACTGAAAAAGTGAAGAGAAAAATATAAGGATAAGAAAAGTATTTTAATTAGTAACGCAATGAGGTAAAAAAGCTCAGAAAAATAGCTTGCAGACTGTAAATTTAAAGGGCGGTATTTCTTACCTTGTGTGTTTCACCGACCTGCCGCTTTAGGGCTGTCGAGATGTAAGCGGAGTCTACTGGCAACCCGTAATTTAGGAAACCCTTGGATAAAAGTGAGGTTAGGTCACGTGTCTTGTGCCTCGCCTGTCTTGGCTTTTTGACGGGTGGAACATAAGAGGTGGAAAAACTCAACTTTTAAATTTACATTTATGCTACTTTGCTGAGCATTTGTATGTTGTTACGTTACTAATTATTTATTAATATGGCGGACGAAGGTGATATAAATGAGATTCAAACGCAATGGAATTATCCGGGTGCGTTTATTACTAATACGGCACAAGGCCTAGATCTGATAATTTTTAAAACTCATCACGGCATACCTTTTCCCTAGAGGTGGGGGGGTGTTTCATACACGTAAAAAAAAAACAAAAAAAAACAATGGCCTTGATTCCTCCTGTAACTACAACAGCATTAATTAACTTGAAAAGTAAAACTGCCTGTGGTTAATTCCCCCTTGACTTCCCAGATCTTACGGGATGGGGTGTTTGAAGGGCTACCTCCTGACGCGCAATTCATCAGATTTGAAGACAGGTAGATGTCTTTTTAAGCGGCTCGCAGACCGCAACGTGGGATATAATCATCTTCAAATAAGTCTCCTAAACACTAATAACAAACAGAAGCGGTGATCGATCGTCACTCAACAAAATCAATTATTATATTTTTAAAAAATGAAAAAAAGGAGGGCCTCATGATTAGGTCCTACTTAACTTCCCAGATCTTACGGGATAGGGTGTGACCAGGACCACCATGCTGACGCCAGAGATCAGTCAGACTGACAGGCAGGGTAGAGGTATCTTCAAGGTGGCTCCGTGGCTGGCGAGGTGTTGCCCATCCGGCCAGATTCCAAGGATCCCTCACGGGTTTTATGAGGCTGCCCGCGGCATTTAATCGTGGATCGGATTTGAACCACGACCCTCAACCGAGTCTCGACACCATCACTGGCAACGTAGCAACGCTAACCACTCGGCCACCGAGACGTCCGACAGCGGTGTTCGGAAGCATACTTCACTGACTGCATCTCCCGTATGGGTCGAGGGAAAAATGTGGCGGAAGCGAGGATCGAACCCACGACTCTTCGGTTCGGAGGCGAGTACGGTAACCACTCAGCCACGCCACTTGTGCTGCTGCCCCGAGAAAAATAGGCATCAAGAACAACCTCCCTCCTGCACATTAGCTACCGATTCACAAAACCTGTCCCACTTTTCTTTTCCAGACGTAGAAGTACCGGGTTGGAACATGAAATTCTTTTCATCTATGCGTCAATAGAAATATGCTAATGGCGCAAAAAATCAAGTTTATGTGAGATCAGATTTTGTTATAAACCTTTAAAAATTTCAGAGAGCTTTTCTTGTTTCTTTTCTCATTAGACAAAACGATTGTGTGGGCATGTTTGTCTGTCGGTCTGCCCGTCTGTCTCTTATCAAGGGCAAATAGAACGCATGCACAGAGAAAATTAAATGAAAGTAAAACATTCTGTTCGGTCAAGCGTTCCCAATTTCGGTAGTGTCTTAAAATGATGTCGTCGGTGTCCTGTCATCCCTTTTGTGTGAGGAATATTGCGTGCGGCATTTCTCAAGTTGGGCTAGCATTGTCTTCAAAGCACACAAAATCGATTATTATTTTTGTTTGGTATCTGACTGCCAGCAGTCTTGACCCGCTTAACCACTTAGTTGCGATCGGAGCGTCGTCAGACGACGGGGATTCCATTACTGTGTGCGGGACTCTTGGCCCTTTCCGACGCCTTCTAAACCGATTCAGCCATTCAGAGTATTTCCTGAAGTACCGAGACCACGTTGTGCGAAAACCTCTAATGAAGGTCCCGCGAGGGCCCGGGCCACTTGAAAAATACACTTTGAAAGTAAATAAAATCACGGTAAATAGAGTACACTTCAACGAGGCTCAAGCGTGCCACCAATCGAATTCACCTTCATCATCTTCCCCTGCCCCTCACCACTCGCTCAATTACCTCAAAATATCTCTCAAAATAACAGGTGGGCGTGAGAATGATTTCGATAATACTTCCGGATCGACTGATAACATCTTGGGGTCGTCGCCCATTTGACGGAACACTTTACCACTTAAGTCGCAATCAGCAGTGAACATGGCATGTCGCGGATTGGAGCTGGGCCATTATGCGGTGCAAGCTTCATCTTGTGCCGTATATGGCCCAACTTTTCACCCCTTCAACACGTGAATTTCACATTTCACTCGACTCAGTACTCACTTTTCCTGTGGTCGGTGGTGATATTTTCAACTTTCTCTCTCGCTCCTATGTGAATGTCTGATCCCAGATACGGTGCCAAGAAACCGACCTGTCGGCTTCGATGCAGAACGCCCGGGCAATTCAAAACGGTCGAGTCCGCAATGATAATAGTGCAATCTTGTAAACGGAACAGCTGTTTTAGGGATTTCTTATCTGTTTTGGGTGTGAAAACAAAACGGGGGGAGTACGAATTTTGTCAATTTTTCAAGGTAGACCTATGTTTAGCCACATCGATGGAAAGCTCTGGACGAGACCTTTTGAGTTATATGGCTCAACGTTCGTCTATATTGAAAAATTACCAACATACGCATAATTTCCTTTTATTTCAAGGTAGGCCCATGTTCAGCCACATCAATGGAAAGCTTTCTCGGAAACCTTTCGAATTATATGGCTGAATAAAGGTCTATCTTGAAAAATAATCAAAATACGTGCTTCACACCCAAAACAGATAAGAATTCCCTAAAACAGGTTTTGATTGTGTGACATAGTTAACCTATTACCGCCCAGAGATGCCGTTCGGAAACATAAAAAAAATAT
>Ga0058701_10005294_pt1 | contig 10677 bp, 3 predicted proteins | sample AgamicOrMae_FD_97039 | JGI IMG/M metagenome (GOLD analysis project Ga0058701, IMG submission 97039) | Agave microbial communities from Guanajuato, Mexico - Or.Ma.e | ecosystem: Host-associated > Plants > Phyllosphere > Phylloplane/Leaf | place: Guanajuato, Mexico | collected 2012-06-04 | reverse complement strand
CATTTAAACATGATTCACCACCATTATAAAATTGCTCGGATTACAGTATTAGTAACGAGATATAACTGGAGGAATAACATTCGGCCAAAAGGGTTTCAAGCGATAATCCCACACACACTAAACTTCTTTCAAAAAACTTTTTTAATCCTGCGTTGCTGGCGCCGGCGTTTTCCTGTGGATAACGGAGATCAGAAGTCGCGTCTTGACAGTTGTAATTAAAATTGCGGCAATGCGTCCGTGACAGCGACCAAAAGTTCAAACTCGCGAGGGCTTATCCCTGCCTGCAGCCTCGCTGTTAGCTTAACCCTGCTCGGCTCCTTCCTCGGAATTCGAGTGTGATCTCTAGACGGTTCTGAGAAAACTTTGATGTCTTGCTTGGGACTTTTCTTTTTGCGGGGTGTTCGAGTCCTGGAATCGGTGGATGCGCCCCAAACCAAGTCCGAAAGGATACTGTTGGGTCGGCAGATGATGCGTTTTAACAATTTACGTACCCGACGTTAACTGTAAATCTTGTTTGATGAAAGTACTTGGTAAAGTAGGAGAGCGACATACCGGTACCCCTAGTGAGACGCCAGAGCCGGTAAAACCAACGTGTGAATTCAATTCGTTCGATACACTCAACCAGATGATGTTTGGAGCCTCCAAACCATACACATCGTAAAAGGGGAATATTGAAATAAAATTAATTTTAGCACCCCTCTTCGAAAAACAGTAATTTTCCCGAGTGAGTAATATCTAAGTAAAATGACTGGCACTGTACTAAAACCGTTTACGCCTGTACAGTACTCCAAACTGTACCTTCCGTAGTCGCTCTATGATTTTTTGACATTTTCTTTTCTTCCCTTTTTTTGTGTGTTTTTCGCACCCTGTGCTGAAGCACGGAGCGCTAGGCTTATTAAAACAAAAAACAAAACAAAAAAAAACAACATTGAACCTTATTAGCGAGCCTCTCTGCTGCCGCGAAGGGAATAGCTCCTCCGAGTTACCAACACAAATAAAGTCCGAAAACAAACACAGCAAACAAGTTGCGGCGTTTGATCTCAACACCAGTAATTAAGGTTACTGCTGTATATTGTGAAGTCCACGTTACTTAATTAATCGGTACAGAAGTAAAATAACCGTGTTATTTTAGTACTGAGGCAGGCAAGTGTACTGTACTGTAAGCAGGTTGTTGACATAATACCAGCGTAGACAAGAGACTTTTACTGCATGCAGTGCTCCCCTGTACCGCCAAAATCATTCACAATTGGTTAATTAGGTCAAGTTTTTAGACATTTAAGATTACCGGTACCGTAACTCTAGAAATGAGCCGACGAAACAGTGCCTCTGCACTAAAACATCTGGGTTTCAAGTGAGAACAGTAAATCTCGTACGTAGGACGTATTTGGATTGAAGGAAGTGTAAACAAAACTGTCGTCGGTGAATAACCTGAAAGACAGGACAGCGCTACCCACTCGGCGTTTGTTTCAACAGAACCTTGTTGATACAACGCACTCGTGTGTTAAACCGAAATCGCATGCTATACAGTATACGTATGTCTTTATGAAGTGAGCTTTCCTCAAATAAAGAAGGTACCGGTAACTCACTTGTCTGTCGAGATCTTCTCTCGCGAGCAAACACCACGGCACGGGTTCTTGGTTCGAAGCCCACACCACCTGGACAATAACAAGCCTGGGTCCATTACTTTCACTCCCGAATCTGTCGTGAAGGTGCTCTAGTTTCGGCGAAAAATCGTCGACAGCAGGTTGCGCAGGCGGGAAATACAAAGCCACAACCTCCGGTGGCGCACCTCGCCCCCCGAGTATGACCTCTTCTATGGGTACATCACACGGCACTTGTTTCCCGTCGCCCTTCTGCCAGCGCACGACAGTCCTCCCGAACAGCCTCCTAAACCAGGGGGCCCCTGGATCATCTCCCGGCAAGGTCATCATCACTCAACACCCATTTTCACTGACATTTAAATCGCATTGAAACTCGCGTCTTTCGAGTTGAATTGTGCGTGGACAGCGCCGTACGGCTCCGATGGTTGTTGAACGGATACTGACTGACTTGACGAGGCGCGCCGAGGCGCGGCGGCGTGGGGCGCGGGCGCGACCGGCTGCTACCGCTGCTACGGGCCACGGGCTTCCCCCTCCCCTCCGGTTTTCATCCCGTTGAAAGGGAGAGGGAAATACGATGACGTCACGTGACCACAACACGTTCGTTTATCTGCGGGGGTCTGACGGGGGTGAGCGTGAGCATGAGGGAGAGGGGAAGTGGGTGATTTCCAATACGGGTTTATTCCAAGGGGAAGACGTGAGTTTCGCGGATTTGGAATTTATACTGTTCTATTTACGTACTGAATCGCTTGCTCCCCGTACGTGTGGAATGCGTATTGCGCGTTCAGGATACCCCGTCGAATGAGCATAAGAAAAAATAAAAACGGACAGAAAAAAAAAAGGAGAAATGGTTCTAGTGTTGGGATTACACCATCTAAATCAAACCGTCATTGGGTTAATTTCATTCACATGAGTATGTTCTTAATTATTCTTACCCGCGGCACACTGGACATCGGTACCGGTACCAGCATTTCCATGAACCACTCCCTTCAAAACTGTTTATTTTTCTTTTTTCACATAGTTTTTCACCTGTTCTTTAAAAAAATGACAAGTATTATAAAAACTATCAAAAAAAATGATTGACAGAGTAATAAAGATAATAGATACCAACAACCTGCCTGTCGTTGGTCGACTTCTTCCCCCACAGCCCTTTTCCCTCAGCTCCAAATCAAATCATCACTACCTTGACAGAGAAGTTATGAAAATAAAGGGGAAAAAGTAATTCTTCTTAAAGGCGGCTCAGTTCATCCGCTAGGGGCTGTACGCATTTGAAACACGCAGACGTCATGCAACAAGTCCTTACACCGATGAAAGAATGGATTGATATTTACCGCATCAGAATCCACTCTAATTTATTTTGAAAACGAAATCCTCATTTTCTTTCAGATTTTCCCTCTACTTATGATTAGAAAAAAATATTTTTCAATAAATTTGATAACATTTTCTTTCCGTAAATCGAGACTTCAACGCACAGTTCGGGCACAAAAAAATGAGAATATACCGGTCAGAATAAACGCGATACTTCCTCGAGGATTAAATTTTGATCAATTGAACTCTTTCGTTATCTATCTTGAGGGGACATGAAGGCAATGGAAATAAAAACGTCGGGTAATTGATCATTTTCATTTATATAATCTGTCGCGTTTTCCAACACTACAGACAGCTTCATTTTACATAATCCAAGATAGAAGAAATTATCACGTGACCTTAAAAAGTACGCTTTCTATTCCAGCTTATGCTACACTGAAACTAATAGATACTTTTTCTCAGCCAATCTCAAAATAAAGATACAAAATAACAAAAGTATCTGAACAGTATTTAAGCTTCACTTTCTTCCTTGGAAAGGAGGATATTTTTGTAACAATACCATCACTGAAAACTCTGCATAAACATATTCCACGGCAGAATTAAAAAAAGAAGAAAAATAACAACTGGGGTAGGCGTGAGTTGTCCTCTCCGCGGGAAAATAAAACTTACTGGACAGACTAACAGTTTTTAGGAGACATTTTCAGACGTGGCGCGACGTCTGGATGATAAAAAGACTATAAATGGATCCAAATAAAACAAAATACTGATTGAGGGGCAAGCCAAAAGGGATCGCGACTTGGACATGGACTAAAGTATCGTGAAATCGATTCGAAACGTGTACACAACTTAAAACGAGTGCAAACATAGTATAACTGCAACGACGAAAATCAAACGCCGGCATACACACGATACAAGTAGCTATCACTAGAACAGAAACGAAAGAAACAAAAAGATTCTCACTTATAAAGAGTACACTAATGGAATCGACCAAAAGAAATAATTTCGTTTGCATCGTCACCGGCGTTAAGCGGCCCACCGAGCGTCACTTTACATCATAATACACACAGTCATTCACGCTAGTGAGAGCCTTTACATCAACTATGTACAAGAGCGCGACAAAAGTGATATCGAGATAGGAAGGAAGCGTTAGATAGAACTTTCAAAGTCTATACACCAGTCTTATTAATGTCATACAAGAATCCGCGCACATAAAACGATACAGTCATCCATCCAATTCGCGTCTACTTCTCTTTCCCTACAAGCGGGCAGATCATCCAAGCACCGATTCCTGGGATAGAGCGGCCCCACATTTTCTTTAGTTAATTCACTACCATGTGCAAAAAACTTCACTTACAACTACGTTCAACTGACATGATCCTTGCTCCACAATCCGAGTTTGTGCACGCTACAACAAAGCCCAAACCACACATGATTTGTGACATGCACGAAAAATTTATTGATCGCGTCCCGTGTACATATTTTCACATATACAAATGCGCGTAATACTGAACAACTACCACGTAGAAAATTAATTCGCGAGTCCTGCACTCCGGCTCGGCTAGGCTCGGCTCACCTTCAGCACGCCACCGGAATACACGAATCGATACTTCATCCATTTACTCATCTGTCACTTGTCAAACGCGTTGCTTGCCGCGGTACAAAAGTTGATTCACGATAAAAACGAAACGGGTACTACTAAGGCAACAACTTTCGAGTAACACCAGGCTAGCATAACACAGCGGCCTAAAATCAATTTAGTCGATACTAAACATCTAGTATCCGTTGAGACATGCAGTCAATTGACTGAACACGATCCCGCATGCAACCTTGCCGCAGACAAAGTTTCATTAAAAACTTGAGCCGGCTAGCTGCTTCAGCACGGTACTTGATGAAATGCGCTCACCAACACTAGTTCGTCCTCAAAGACGCCCTGCTGCCAAGCCAATCAGATCCACCGGCAATCCATCTCCATCCATAAAAAATAGGCATAGACATTTACTCTAAAATAAATTAATAATTTTGGTCACAGTCTAAGATTAGGCCTTCAACAGGAAATAGTGCTATGTAGAAGAGTCCGACTATTTAGGAGTGGGTAGTGGTCCTCCACGTCACTGTCCAGGTCCAGGTCCAGGTCCAGCTCCCGCTCTGCTTTGGTGCAGTGCGGGCAGACGTAGTCCTCCTCCTCCGAGATGTCGTCCTTGTTGAGGCCGACGCAGTGCAGGTGGAACCAGAGCTCGCAGGCGCCGTCGCACTGCACCCAGTCCACCTCGGCCGTCGAGGGCTCGGGCTCCGGCCGCAGGCACGGCTGCGCCGAGCACTCCTCCTCCTCCTCCTGCTCCACGTCCTTGTGCTGCACCTTCCTCTTCATCTTCCTGCCCCTGCCCCTGCCGTCCCGCTTGGGCCTCTTGCTCTTACTCTCGTCGGCCACGTCCCCCTTGCGCTTCAGGCAGCGCTGCCGCTCCCGGAAGCGCTCCAGCTCCCGCCCGCGGTCCGACTGGCACTCGGCGGCCACCAGCTCCAGGTCCGCCACCTCCTCGCAGTCCACCGGGCTCTCGCAGCCTTGCAGGATCCTCCAGATGTGCTTCTTCTCCTCCATCTCCACTTCCAGAACATCCGCCTCTAAGGAGAGCCTTTCGAGGCTGGCTTTCAGCGACGAGGGCAGGACGATCAGCGGCGTCTGGAAGCCGACGTTGCGGGGGACGAGCGGCGACTTGCGACAGTGCTTCGTGGCCGCGGCGCCGGGCGGCGACAGGCCGCCGTTCTTCGAGTACGTGTGCTCCTTGACGGGGGAGTCCGACGAGGGGTCGCCGCCCTGGGGCGGCGGCGTCCTCGTGCCGCTGGCGGCATCCTCGCGGGCCTCCAGCCTCGCGATGATGGGCGCCAGGGCTTCTGACGACAGCACCTCTCTCGCTCGGTCCTGCCAGCTCATCGCCCGCTTCGCCAGGCTGAGCAGGGCTTTCGTCTCGGGAAGCATGACGCCCAGCTCCTGCATGTTGAGCATCAGGTCGTAGAGCTTCTCGAAGCGGGGGCGGCGGGAGCGCTGGCAGCAGGGGCACAGGAACTTGACGGCTCGGGTCATCATGTCTCTGAGGTGGTCTCTGGCCGCTTCTTTGGGCGTCAGCACGCAGGCGGGGTGGAACCAGTCCAGGCACAGGGCGCACTGCAGCATCGCGCCCTTCTGGATCTTGGCGCTCTTCTTGCACAGGCACAACGTCTCCAACCATCCGTCCATGGCCGTCTTCCTGTCGTTCTTCATTCGAATCGCCTCGATCGCTTCGATTTCCGCGTCCTCCGCGCTCTGGCCCGGGTCTGGCTTCACCCGGATGCAGTCGACGCCGATGTCTGTTCGGGGCAGGAGGACCTCGTTTAACGAGAAGGGCGAGTCTCGGAACAGGAACTCCCTCGTGGCTTTCTCCCTCCAGGCTCGCGCGTTCCTGATGCTCAGCTCCCACTCCGTGAGCAGTGGCATCTTCACCGGGATGGCCTGGCCGCGCAGCACCAGGGCCTCGACGGTCTGCAGGTCAGGGAGTTCCGCGGCCGTCTGGAGCGCCTGCGCGCGCGCCATCCACTCCGTCGCCTTGCGGTGGAGGTCCGCGACGGTCGCCATGTCCGGCAGGAAGACGGGCAGCTCGTCCGCCTCGGCGGCCATGGCCTCGAGCAGCTCCAGCTGCTTGTCGCTGTGGTTCTTAAGGCAGTCCTTGGCCCGCTGCTGCCACTTCTCCGCTCGCGCCACCAGCTCCCTCAGGTCCTCCAGCGCCTTGTCGATGACCGCGTGGCTCGGCAGGGCACCGCCGCTGGCGATCATCTCCTGCAGCTCCTCCAGAGTGGCGGTGCCGTCTTCGTGCGCGTCCGCGACGCGCTTCAGCCACTCCTCCTGCTGGCAGCGATCGCGCACGGCGCCCAGCTCGCTCAGCTCGATGTCGAGTCCCTGGCCCAGGTCGAGCAGCTCGCGGAGCTCCGCGTCCTTCCTCTCGTCTGCTCGCAGCTCAGTGGCGAGGACAGTGGCAGCTTTCGACTGGAACTCCTTCACTTTGTCCAAGAGCTGCTTCACAGCATCGGCGTCCTTGATGATGCAAGGCAGCTCTTCGATCTCCTCGTAGAACAAGGAGAGCTCTTCGACGGTCAACTTGAATTTGGGCTCCATCCTCTGCTCCCTGGCCCGCGTCCTCAGCTTCCTGCTGTTCAGCTGCGCGGCGACGTTGGCGCACTTGCCGGCTTCTTGGACGGACATCTTGAGAGCTTGCAAAAGTTCCGAATCGGGGAACTTCTTCTCTTCCGCTTCTGTGAGGAGATTCTTGAGGCCAGCCAGGTCGAGCGTCTTCGGCGTGGTGAAGTCCAGGGCGTCCTTGACGCTCGTCACCCAGTTGTCGAAGGACTCCGCCTTGAGCTTGAGCTCTTGGAGCATGACTGGCAGCTCGTCGAGCGTGTACCTGTACCAGAGCGTGTGCTTGGTGGCAGGGCAGGAACACAGGGAGGTGTAGTGGCGCAGGCAGGCGAGCAGGCGCACGTTTTCGGACGGCCTGGCCGTGGGGCAGTCGCACGTCACCGCCGACAGGAAGCACGTCGTCTTGCAGGCGTCGCACTGCCGCTCGTCGTCCACCATCAGCTCGAACATCTTGCGCTCGGCCGAGCGCACGCCCCACTCCAGCAGCGACTTGCGCAGCTTCTTCTCCGACTCCACCATCTCGACCATGTCGCGGTACGTGGCGGCCGCCACGTGCAAGTCCAGCGACTCCGGGCTCGTCGCCATTTTGCACACGAGCTCGTCGTGCGAGAACACGCAGAAGCGTCGCAGGTTCGAGTAGTGCGTGATGCACTCGCGGCCCATGGCGAGCCAGTCGGCCGGGGCGAAGTTGACCGCCTCGGCAAAGTTGAAGCCTTGGTTGAAGCCGGCGTGGTACGCCCTCGGGAACGTGATGACGAACTCGCCCGCGTGCTGGTCCGTCCGGCACACCGGGACGCCGCCGTTCATCAGGATGTTGGGGTTCATGATGGTCACCAGCTGGTGGAGCAGGTCGGGCTGCGAGGCAAACAGTTCCGGGGCGGCCTTCCTCATGGTTTCTTCGAACGCCTCCGCGGCGCTGCCGGGGACGCCGTACCAGGTTTTGGGCTCTCCCCAGTGAAGGTAGTTGATCGAGTAGCTCCAGTGGTCCTCGTTGTGCCAGCAGAAGGTCGAGAAGCACATGCCCACGTACATCCACGGCACCTTCATGCCCGAGATGTCGGCGTTGATGTGGCCCAGGACGGAGCCCTCGAGGACGGGCAGGTTGTTGAGGTTCCACTTGGACGTGGCGTACTTGTCGGTGGCGTCGGAGGACGCCTCAGTGGGGAAGCCCGAGCCGTGGTCCATGGTGTGCAGGTCGGCGCCGTACTCCACCGTCACGTTGCCGTCGATGGACGACAGCAGGCGCCAGAACTCCTTCTCGACCTGCGTCGTCGGGACCATATGCACAGGCATCTTGAAGTAGTCCGACTTGAAGTCGTCGGCCATCTCGCAGAACTGCTGCAGACTATACTCGCCCTGGGCCTGCTCGAAGCCGAACGCTTCCAGCGGCTTGCTCACCTCCTCCGCCACGCACTTGGGGCACCGCCAGTCGCCCTTAGGGATGTCGTTGAGGGGAGGAACGAGGCAGAACGTGTGGTAGCTGTCGTCGCAGCCGTCGCACAGCAGCATGGACGCCTCCTCGTCGCCGCGACTGCACTGCTGACAAATATACTTGGCTAACGGGTCGTACACATGGACTCCCCCTCGGTTCACCTTCTTGCCCTTCTTGCCCCTCGTCGGCAGTTGCGCAGTCTTGTCTTCCTTGGCGTTGAATCCCGCCATCTTGGGGCCCGCCCCGTAGAAGAGGAGCCTCTTGAGCTCCTTGCTGTCGACAGACAGTTCGCACAGATCGGGCTTCTCTTCACAGGCGCCGCCATAGCCGCGCTTCGACCGTCTGGCTGCACTTCCTTTGGGCGGCTCGATGGCCTGCCGTGAAGGGATTTGGTGCTGTTTGTACTCGTGTTCTTCGCGATCACTCGCCGCTTCTTTCTTCGTTTCAGTCAGACCTTTGCCCTGGTTGAAGACGTCGAACGGATAGAGTATCCTCTCGTAGTGTCCCTTGAGAACCAGGGCGTGTCCTCTCTTCGGCGGGAAACCCATCTTGGCCGCGATACTGATCCATCGCTGCTCCTGCACAACTTTATCTCTTTCTAACAGAATATCTAAGTCCTCCTTCACTAGCTGATGGAGCGTATACAAATCTAAAGCTTTCTTTTCAATCACTGGAATTTTCAACGAGGAACCTTGAAGCTCCCAGAACTTGGCGATCTGGTCGATAAAGTTGAGTTTCACTCTGGTGGTGGCCTCAAGCTCGTTGAGGCGCTGGATGCGCGGCGTGAATTTGAACTTGTCCACATCGACTGCGAACGGCGGCTGCCAGTCTGCCGGAGGCTTGATTTTGCAGATACCCGCCTTGATGGCGATTGGCCGGATTTTGGCGATGTACCCGAGCGGGTCCTCGAACTCTTCCGGCGTGGGCTCGAACACCGGAGCCTCGACGGGCGGTGTGAAGGCGAACTCGTTTGTGACAGAAGCCGTCTCCTTCTCGCCGACTTTGCTCGCCATCCCTGGAACATCACACACAAATTACTTCCAAGTTCCTTTCTCAATTACAAACAGGCTTTGGCTACTATCGATCACGATCTTGAGTCGCAATTTTCTATATAAGGGTGAATTGGACCAATAAAGCAATTCCCGTTCTGTCTAAGCAGGTCCAGCGCTTCGGGCAAGGTCTTTACAATTCACTATCGCGCTGGAACCTCCTTACGACAATCCGAGGGTTCAAATTCGCCTTACAAAACCGATTAAAAAAAAATCTGATTCGGCAGGACGTCGAAAAAACCGCAAAACTTGTGGCGTTTTCCGTAAATTTGACAAACTTTTTTTTTCTACGCACGCCACTAAGACGTAATTTAGGTTTACCAAAATACATTTCGTTATTTTTACTTAGAGGTCAAGTAGTGAAAGACTTTCATTGAACATCCAAGTAAAATTCCCGGTGCTTTCCGCAGACTTTTGTACAGGAATAATTACCCGGATTTTATCTAGCGAAATTCGAATGCATGGGGAGGTGCTGACGGATATGCGAAAACCAATTAATTTTCATTATTAAAATTAATCGATCATTTTAATTATCAATATTAATTATTAATTTTGAAATGCATAGCTCGGCATGGTGAATAAACCCTGACGCCAACAAAATACTGATCGGAAATCGCATGTTTTCTGGATTCCACTACCAGCAATTTGTATTCATGACAGTCAATACTATTACCAAAATCACGATCGTTCGTTGTCGTTCAAAGGTTGACTGCGAGGACATTCCCGGACTTTTCCAGTCTTGCACCCACTCTGTTTTGGGGGCACCAGGCTTCGTGGAATCTTTATTACTAAAATTTGAGCCACATAACTTACATCATTCAAATTTTAGTTTCAAATGTAAGATTTTTCTTACTGGAGTACGAGATGAGGTAATGTAAAGGTAAAAGACACACATCTAGCACTGATTATTGGAATCAAAGGTAACGGTGAAGAAAGAGAGTTCTTTCAACGCAGTAAGTAAGCCTTCACTAACCAGTTCTTAACCAAATAATACATGACGCAATAGGACCTGTAGCCAATACTCATTACACAGAGAACCACCATAGGCCAGAGAATCTACAAGAAAACTATGCCAGCAGTTATGCTGTGAAAAAAACACTTTGTCAATTTCCTTTTTTTTTTTTT
>Ga0058701_10005293_pt1 | contig 10679 bp, 7 predicted proteins | sample AgamicOrMae_FD_97039 | JGI IMG/M metagenome (GOLD analysis project Ga0058701, IMG submission 97039) | Agave microbial communities from Guanajuato, Mexico - Or.Ma.e | ecosystem: Host-associated > Plants > Phyllosphere > Phylloplane/Leaf | place: Guanajuato, Mexico | collected 2012-06-04 | reverse complement strand
GCTATGTATCACACAACCTTTGGAAAATAATTTTTGAGAGGGCCAATTTAAACATTCAAAGAACAGCTTGTCAAGGAGCCGACAGTGCAATTTCACACACTTTAATTAAAAGCCACGTTCGTGGAGAGCAGATTCTCTTACGTAAAATCTAAAAATTGGGAAACCCTTCTTTTAATGAGGCCATATTTAAGGTCGTGTCCGCAGAAAGGGTGAACGACTTGAAAGGCGCGGGTAAATTGTTGTTTTAATAACATGGGCCATTCCAAGGTTTAACCACGTCATTGCTACTGGACGGGTCTTACGTTGGTAATACAAACATAAGAGTGATTCACAAAAATGCTCGTAGTACTTTTTTTTACGGAGAAAATTTTTAATATTCCCAACTATTACATTTTTAAAATTGTAAATAATAATATATACATATAATTAGTGACAATATTTGGAAAGGATGGTGACCATACACTAAATTTTGATCACCCAGTCACGAAATTCGTTATTTATCCATCAGCTTTTTTAAGAGATAAAAGGCTGTTTTATGGGCGTTTAAGCCCCCTCTCCGCTTTAACGAACGGAAGATAATCACACCAAAAACACCCGTTTAGAGAACACCTGTTTTGGGTATGAAACCAAAACGGAGGTGGTACGTATTATGTTTTTTTTTTCAAGATAGACCTGTGTTCAGCGACATCATTTAAAAGGTCTCGGCGAGAGCTTTCCATTGATATGGCTGAACATAAGTCTATCTTGAAAAATACCCAAAATACGTACTACCCCCGTTTTGGTTACACACCCAAAACAGGTTTAGCATCCCCAAAACGGGTCTTTTGTTTCTACTGTGATGAGAGTCGTTTTGATTAAAAGAAGAAAGACAGAGAGGCTGACGGCGGTGGCGTTAGCGCCGCCGGCGTGCGTTATCGCCCCCGGGCGATATGCTACTCGCCCTGCGCATCTCCGTCTCGCGCAGCGAATTCCCCAGTTGGGTTCGAAGCGGTCCGAGGGGCGGCTGTGCGCGGCAGCGAGCGCCCAACGCAAAGCAGTGCTACCAACATTTTTTTATTGTTTACTAATTAAGAAAGCAAATTAGCAAAATGCAGTCCGCACTTTTAGTCACCAAGCTGGAAATGGTGAAAACATGCAGTGGTTCGGCTCCAGCAGTGAGAAAGTTTACGACTCCAGACCCAGTGAGTACGCCCTATCAGAGATTGAATCTTCTTCTTGGGTTCCACCCTTCATTGCCAAGTCGAACCGTTATTTTAGTCAACATAACGGTCGCAAAGTCTGATGCTGCTTAATTCTCGGCGACGGTTACTGTCGTAAACTTCATCAGGCTTAGCGACGCCCCAGCGGAGGCGAGGCGAAACCTCACTTAACCCATGAGAGAAGTGTGCACTACTCTCATGCTTAACCTAACTCAATTTGTGCGGTTGTATTTGTCGTCTGTGTCCTCAAAAGTTGAAGCAGGGTGGATCAAAGAGGCCGACAATTAAACCTCAAAAAACAACGAATTGACTATTCACACGCTGCCCGCTTTATAATGTATTAGGTTGGTTTCCGTGCGTTCAAGTCACCTCCCATTTAAAATGCATTATTAGGTCGGTTTCCGTGCGTTCAAGTCTCCCTTGTATTGACATAGGCGTGCGAATAGAACTGACAAAAAAACAACGTGCAATATCTCGGGAAGGTTTGCAGAAACATTAAGTTTTTAGTTGATACAAAAGTTCGCACCCCTGCACATTAAGTTAGGCCATGACACGCGATCGTGGCTATGCGCAGTCTTGTTTTGTTGCCAGGGCTAAATTTTACTCTGTGTATCCAATCACATCACTCTTTGATAATGCAATGACAGTATAACGTAAGTTATACCCACGTAGTATTGCGCGAAGCCTTTTGAGCAATATCTGAGATTTTTTTTTTTACTAAGCTCTTTGTTTTAGGATACCTATCTTTTCTTCTTTCGGGAAAAGAAGATAAAAATCTATGCCGTCAGTGCAAGTTAATCTGATGTGTTCATGTAGATGTTGGAAATAAGAAATGCCAATAAAAAGCATGTAGTTCATAAAAAAACAAGCGTTATGTGAGTGTTTTCATGTAACGTTACTTTCACATTCCCGTTTAAAACAAACTCAATATACACACTGAAAAATCTTTTTTTTTAATTTTGTGAAGCACCTGTTGTGAGTATGAAAGTGAAGTACCCGATTCAATTTAAAAAATGGAACTAATGGTAGTCAAATCAAATAAAGAGGTTCTTCTTGAGCTTCCCAATGATATGAGTATCCTTAAGACTGTGTCAAAAAAGTCGTTTTACTTTCATATTTATCACATGTATAATGAGTCTACCGAAAATTAAGTAATCGAGAAATATAATAAAGATTTCATCCGAGATCATTTACGGTGATCATTTACAGACTATGGAATAATATCTTTTAGGGTGTTGCTATTGACCCGACATGCATTAATGTAGAGAGACTTGAACCCACGTAAACTAATGCATTTAAAATGGGAGGTGACTTGAACGACCGGAACCCAACCTAAAACATTTTGAATGGGGCAGTCGGGTCAATAGACATTCCCCATCTTTCAATTTATAATAATTTATAAATACTAACCAGAAAATCAGGATGCAGTTAAATCTGGATATATTCAATAAAAATAACTGAATTTTGTGAAAATGAAAGTGGCGTGTTTATTCTTTTCCGTTGCTAGCGGAAACCCGAAATAATCCGCGCGTACGATATTTCGCCGAAGGTTAAGTTAGAGAAAGTGATTACGTAACTGATTGTGAGGCGGGTCTTCGAAAGTAAAACCTTCAAAACAAGGATACAAATTAGCGAAACAACGCCGGTACTGTACAGAGTAGAGCGGATTTCCATATTTGAAGGGCAGCATTAAAGGTCGGGGGAATCCTTTCCGCGCTGGAGCTACTAAAAATATCGCGAAAGTCGTCGAAATCCTCTTCCTCGCGTCTCCCGAAAGAATTAGCGACAGTTTCAACGGTACGAGACTAGAAGGCACCAAACAAAAAAGACCCTAAATATTTCATTCCTGCGCGACCTTCCCAAGCATATTTCCCCAGCCCATGAACGTCTGATTCCCACTGTTGTCTCGAGTCAGCGCTATTGTTGTGTTCCTATGGAGTATGTACTGCATTGAAGTCTTGCAAAATAATTACTCAAAGAAATAATTACACACGAAAAAAAAAGTATTGGGCTGTTTTATATTTTTTTTAGATATGAAGATATACCGCGTACTGTAGTACAACACATAAAAATCGCTAATTCAACAAGTTTTCGGGGTAAACTTATAAAATAAAAGGAATCAGTTCAACAAGAGCTTTCCATTAATTCTACATTCAAAACGAGCCAAATTATGACTTAAACGCGTTTTTTAATTTCACGACGATTTCATTTTATTATCTCATTCAGTATAGGGCTACCCAATAGTTTAGTATTGCTTGGAGTGAATATTAAACGTTATAGATAGTCCAAAATTATAACCTAGGTGGGAGGAATATGACTGCGTAATGACTGAATATTGTGTACACGTTCAGGGGCGTGGATTTACTTATGGTACTGCGCCAATGGTTGATTGCTAATTAAGTTCAATTCTAGTCATTAAAACGTGCGTGACAATGTTTTGCGATAGTGCTTTATGCGGTTGTTAACCATCTTAATACCCTAAATTTAAGCTTGGAATTTATCACATAAGAAAAGGCCTTTGTTATGAAAAATTGACTGAGAAGCTCTGCTGAAGTCATTTTAGATGCAAATAAGGACGGATTTTAGGGAGACAAAAAAAGGACTGGTGTGAGACTAGGCAAAAAAAAAAAAAGTTAAGATTGGATGCCTCGAGCTTTGCTCGTCTGACGATCCGCTCGGCAACGAAAGCTAATTTACAAGAGGTAGAAAAATGCAGCCTTTTGAAGTTTGCAGTATAATTGCGCGGATAAAAACAACGAAGTGACTATTCACACGCTGCCCCATTTAAAATGTATTAGGTTGATTTCCATGCGTTCAAGTTACCTCCCATTTAAAAGGTATTAGGTTGGCTTCCGCGCGTTCAAGTCTCCCTTATATTAACATAAGCGTGCGAATAGGCTAGAACTGACCTAAAAATAATGGGTAAAAGCACTAATGGAAATCATACTTGTTTTATTCCCACTTTGCCAAAGTTATATCAAATAGCCTTATATTTTTTATTACTTGGCCCATGTTGAGAGCTACAGCGTGTAAGTGCAACAAGATCTTGTTTTGCAAATCCGGAATGGATATAGGTGTATCCAAACAGACATCATTTTGTATCTGTGAAGGGTTCCCGTTGATGGTATGACGGGGCTGGGCCGGCGTCGGGCCGCAGAATAGCAAGTGCTGATGTCAAGGGTGTCCTGTGGCCCACTTCACTGAACCAGTCCAGGCGACTCACTCGACTTAAGAAGATGTCCTTGAGTAGGCTGCCCCATAAAATCGGTATTCCTTCGAACGTCCTTCCTTTTTTATGGAATAACTCTTATAGGATCTGAATAAGGTACAGTAATAGATATATTGCCTTATTTTAATAGTCAGCTCAATTCGCACGCCTATGTTAATAAATAGGGGAGCCTTGAACGGAAACCAACCTAATGCATTTTAAATCGGAGGTAACTTGAACGCACGGAAAACAACCGAATACAATTTAAATGGTGCACAGTAAAAACAAAATCCCCGTTTTAGGTAATGCTTTACTTGTTTTAGGTGTGAAACTGAAACGGGGCTATACGTATTTTATTTTTCAACATAGACCTGTGTTCAGCCACATCATTTAAAAGGTCTCGGCGAGAGCTATCTATTGATGTGGCTGAAAATAGGTCTATCTTGAAAAATGACCAAGATACATACTACCCCCGTTTTAGGTTTACACCCAAGGTATAGAACTTCCTGAAACGGGTGATTTGTTTTTCCTGTGAATAGTCGCTTCGTATTTGAATTAGTTACAGAGATTAGCCAACCATAGCGATAGCAACGAGGAGGGGTCGTGCAAAAATTACGTAACGCTTTTTTGATCGCCCTCTTTGGTTCGTAACGCTTTCCCGTTAAGCTCCTAATGGGGTGTAAGCTAATATGAACACCCCTTCAAGAGCTTTAGTACTTAATGTGTACGACCCCCCCATAGCTCTCGACGAGCCCTTTTAATTGAAAGGGCTCTACGAACAAAACCGCGCTGCCGTTCAAAGAACCTTAACCTAAATAAAAAAGAGACGATTTTGTCAGGCGCAGGATACTATAACATCAAGTACTGCAGGGTCGGGCCACCTGCACTGCCAAAGTTCTTCGTTTACGGCGTCCAAGTTTTATGATTGGCTCTGACCACAAGTCGTAAATTCTTCTAAAATGAACAGACAATAACGTAAAATAAATGTTATTGCAATAATGCGCCGATTTGAGTGGCTTCCTCATTGCAAACACAGGCAATGCTGTTTATGACCGTAAGTACCCGTATACGGATTCCTAAAGCCTTGAAGGCACACATGACAGTTAAGTTCCACTTCCTGCAAAAACTTTTGCAATGCCGACGAATTTGGACATAACTTTAATTACGCGAAGGAAAATTTAAGTTTGATCATAACGTTCTTCAGGTAGTTAAAAAAAACGAATATAAGAACACACCGCGGCGTGTAAAATCCTAATTATTTTACTTCGCAACCCCACAAAAATATGATGACTCATGGTGTGCTCACAAAGTTTCGTAATAGTAGACATAAAGCTAAATTTCGAAAATTATTTGCAATCTCGATCTGAAGTGTTTTTTCCCTTCTTCTTTGTTTCGTATTGCGTTAATTTTAACAAATTTGTTAAAAGAAGGTGGTTGCGCGGTTTTTGAGACGTTTAGTATTTATTTTTTCAAGAAAACGTGTCGAAAGTAATGAAGTCTAGTAACCTTGCACCGAGCAAACTGGAACTACTTTTCCCTTGACTTTGTTCCAGTTAAAGAGAACTACCTTCAACGTCTGAAACTCGACGGTAATAACGAGTAATCACATCCGTTGCGTTCTCAAAACAGATCTTTCAATGCTAGTACCGATAACAGTTAATGTTCGATGTGATATTACCGAAACTGTCTGGCGTTGTAGCAAAGTATGCCTTATGAAAATACAAAGAAATTAGCCGCTTCGCTAGTTAAGAAAACACTTGTTCTGGGTAACGAGTCACAAGGTACAACCGGTTTTCGGAAAATATGCATCAATATCAAAGGAAAAACCTTATCAAGCCCTTTTGTTTGATATGAATCAATTGCTGTCCATTTTTAAAAACAAACCAAACGACGTTTTAAAATAGCTTTTTTTTTCGGACCTAAAAGGAGCTATGAATTTTCTCTTATACAGTATCTTAAAATTACACTTTAAACCTTTTTTTTATCGCTGGTTTTGAAAAAAGGGAAATACTTCTTTTAAAAGGGATTTGATTCATACCCTTTGCGGATGTCCTCCGACATGGAAGTTACCTTCACAAAATACTGTCTTTAACAGCGAGTAGGGAAGGTTACTTTTAAGGTTAAGTAGTGGTGATGTTAACTTAGGTAAGGTGTGCTGTGCATCCCTGCGCGATTCCTCTATACTCTTTTATCGCCAAGCCTGTTGGCGCTTACTTCTTAGCGAAGTAAGAAGCATTAGTCTTCGCAACGGACGGCAATGTTACCAAATTTTACGATTTTGCAAACTTTAACCTCGGTTAACTCAAAATCACCAAAGATAACTTATGGGTATGTTTTGGATCGCTCTTGAGCAGAGAAGTTCGAAAATAGGGTTGATCGTTATGGGGGGCATTCGATAGCGCCAAAAACCACAAGCGCCAACGCCGCAAGCGCCAGTCCGTAACCGCCAAACGAGAAAAGTCGCAAACGCCAAAGTTCGTATAGGTTAGGTTAAGTTAGGTCAGGTTAAGTTAGGTTAGGTTAAGTTAGGTTAGGTTAAGTTAGGTTAAGTTAGGTTAGGTTAAGTGAGGTTAAGTTAGGTTAGGCAAGGTTAGTATTGCAGTTATAACCTTTGGCGTTTGCGACTTTTCTCGTTTGGCGGTTACGGATTGGCGCTTGTGGTTTTTGGCGCTTATGTCAGCTACCCAAATCTGGCAACACTGAATTGGGCTATGTTTGGGACAGGTTTTCGTGTAGTGTTCCGACAGGAAGTTGGTTTTGATCGTGTTGTGTTTGCGTGTGCAGGTCGGGATGGAGCCGTACGTGTACGACCCGGAGCTGGAGGCCCGCATCAACGCGAAGCTGTCCAAGTACCTGAGCGCGGCCGCCGCGGGGCCCAGCATCCCCGACTTCTTCGCGGGGAGGACCGTCTTCATGACGGGGGCCTCCGGCTTCATGGGCAAGGTGCTCATGGAGAAACTGCTGCGCACCTGCCCCGACATCGCCAAGATCATGGTCCTGGTGCGGCCCAAGCGCGGACGGGAGCCCCGCGAGCGCGTGCGCGAACTCCTCGACGGACCGGTACGATCTAGGAAAATACTCCGCAAAGTTCACATATTGCTCCGACTTTTCGGAAAAGTTCATATATATTGCTCTAAATTTAAGAGTTTCTGAGAATTAAGATGGCTCACAAATAGCGGTTTTTAGATCTGATGAAATATTATACGGTAATATACGCGAAAATATTTTTTTTCTAGCAAAAATAAAGCCAAATTTGGCATGTAAAGAAAATGAAAATATGGCTTCAAAAATCAGTTTTCAAATTAAGTTTAAAATGGTGCAGTACTTTTTCTTTTTTTTTTTGTTTAATTTTGTGTAAATTTTTGCATTTTGTGTCAACTCAAGTTGTAATTTAAAATAAAAATATATATAAATATTGTTATTTTCGTCATTTTTAATACAAATTTTGTTTCCAAAAAAGACTGCTGAAGAGCTTTTTCAGACGATGCCATCTTCAAGTTAAAAAAAATCCATAACTACGCAGATATATGTATGATAAGGAAAAAGCTGACAATGAGTGGCTCCATAAGAAGAAACTCACAATTTAAACAGGTTAAATAAGTGTTAGCCTTTGGTTGACCTTGAACAAGAACAAAGAATAGCGCCCTCTCTAAAGCTTCCTTTTGGTTGCTTCCAGCTGTTCGAGAAGCTCAAGTCGATGTACCCCAAGGCGACGTCCAAGGTGGAGGCGCTGTCAGGCGACGTGACGGCGCTGAACCTGGGGCTGTCGGCGAGCGACCGCGCGCGCGTCACGGCGCAAGCCTCCATCATCTTCCACGTGGCGGCGTCCGTCCGCTTCGACGACCCACTGCGCTCTGCCGTCCTGCTCAACACCCGCGGCGCCCGGGAAGTCGTGCAGCTCGCAAAGGACCTCAAAAACATAGCGGTAAACACATCCTCGCCTTTTTCGCAAAGCCACAGACAACTTTCAGTTCTTAAGGTTACGATTCCCACCTCAATTATTCGCCCTGGTTCAACATTCCATCATGGAGCTACTGTTATTTCCCATGGTTCCATGATAAGTTGTAAAGACTATCGACGTATGCTATCATGGAAGTCCATGATATAATCGCGAGTTTTAGGATAGATTGTGACTCGCTCCGCAGCTGCTCGGAATTGTCTCCACACTTTTAACAGTCTTAAAATCTCGAAATACCCTATGGCTTTTCCTGACAGAATTCCCATCCATTTTTCCCTGACCATTTTTTTTTTCGACAGAAGGGTTTTCCTTGAATTCATGGCGGAATTATTTTGGCAGCGCTTCAGTTTTTCCTGGCTACTTTCCATTTTCCTGCGTAATACTTTGCAGTTTTTTTCATAACTTTTTCATGACCACTCAATTTTTCCCTGACCAGTTGATTTTCCCCATAAACGTTTATCTGTCTTCCTTAACTCCGTGACCTTGAGGCAACCGTACTGTATGTAGTACCTTCACGGGAAAAAATAGCAGTGGCAGCTAATACGTTAATTTATACAGCGGGTACTATTAATTTTCGTAGGTGTAGGTAACTTTTTAGCAGCCATTGCTAACGTTAACTGTAGCTACTAAATAGTTAGCAAGGGCAACGAATTGAGCATATTTGCCTATTTAGCAGCTATTGCTAACATTTTAGAAGCTACATCTAACGTTAGCAATGACTGCTAAAATGTTAGCAATGTCTGCTAAAATCATTTGTACCTGCTATACCAATTAACCCGTTCGGTGCCGCTGCTATTTTTTCCCGCGTAGGTTAATCTAGGTTATAAAGATTAGGGTGACTTTTGTCTCGCTCCCCAGTCGCTCCGCTTCGACTTGGCGACTAAAGATGATCACAGAGCGGTACACAGCAAACTTTAAAACTGAGAGTACTGGAAGCTGTTTTAAAAATCGTCTTTGTACGCAGGTTTTGGTGCATGTATCCACGACGTATTGTAATACGGACCGGGAAGTGATTGAGGAGCAAGTGTATCCGGCTGTCGCGGACTGGAGGAAGATGATCGCCCTGGCAGAGGACCAGTCCAACAACGAACTCGAGACGAACCCAGAGAAGTTAGTAACGATACTTCGCTAAGAGACCTTTTGCAAAAACGCGGGAATGATGAAATGCAACTATTTCACAGGTTCACCGGCTACCACCCCAACACGTACACCTTCTCAAAAAGTTTAGCGGAGCAGGTTGTATACGAGGCCCGCAAGGAAATACCAGCCGTCATTTTTCGCCCTTCAATAGGTGAGGAAAAAAAAAACGTCAGTCGTACTCTTACTCTAAGGCTTTATTCTTAACCTCTATCTCTGAGCGCTCAACCTTCCGTTGCCAAGCCTGATTCCGCTAACTTCACAGCGCTTACTGTTTCACGGAGTCGGTCACAGTGCCTTGCTTCGCTATCGTTCCGCTCGCACGAAAAAAATAAATAGCAGAGATAGCTAATGGATTAATTGATATAGCAGGTGCTATTAATTTTAGAAGCCGTTGCTAATTTTAGAAGCTGTTGTTAATGTTAGATGTAGCTGCTAAAGTGTTAGCAATGGCTGCTTAATAGATAAATTTGCTCAGTTTCTAGCCTTTGCTAACTTATGAGCAGCTAAAACTAACGTTAGCAATGGCTGCTAATATGTTAGCAACGGCTGCTAAAATGAACATCACCTGCTATTCTAATTGCGTTAGCTGTCACTTCTAATTTTTCCGTGCACGACCATTTCTAAGCCCGATACCGCTTACGACTCGGTCACAGTAAAAGCCCTCAAGAAGTAAGCGGAATCAGGCTTGGATAGACGATAATTTAGGTGGTGCCCTGTGTCTTTGCACGGCGTGGCCATGAAAGGCAGACCAAAAGACGGGAGCAATTCAAAGTTTCTGGCAGATTTATTTCCAAGGCACGTGTGCAATACACGGCATTTAATTCACAGTCAGGCGTCACTTTTATGGGACAGCTTAGAGGCTCGTAAAATAGCCAGGATTATACTTTACGATGGCCTTACAGTGGTACTGAATATGCTCAAACCGAGATGTTCGCGGTGCCTTCAAGACTTCGGTTGATTGTTTCAAGGTAGTAGGCCATTTACACGGTTTGTTTACACAACGTCGGCTATTATATCTGCTGATCGCGCAAGGGCGACCAGCTGTGCTCACAGCACCGCTACACGCAAAAAAAAGAAAAGAAATAGCGGTGGCAGCTAACACGTCAGTTTTCTCGTACATATCAAGTACTACTAGGTACTAAAAATGTTAGCAGCCATTACCATAACTTTATAG
>Ga0058701_10005292_pt1 | contig 10681 bp, 4 predicted proteins | sample AgamicOrMae_FD_97039 | JGI IMG/M metagenome (GOLD analysis project Ga0058701, IMG submission 97039) | Agave microbial communities from Guanajuato, Mexico - Or.Ma.e | ecosystem: Host-associated > Plants > Phyllosphere > Phylloplane/Leaf | place: Guanajuato, Mexico | collected 2012-06-04 | reverse complement strand
TACATAAAAATAAAATAAAGAATAATAATAATAGTAAAAACACATCCGTACAAATTTCTCTTTCACTTGTGCCTAAAGAATAGACTCAAAAAGTTGAAAACCGTGTGAACGTGAACGTTGCCTAACACCTCTCTGCGTACGATCGAAAGCAGAGCAAAAGCACTATCTACCCCTCTAGCCTCTTCTTGCATTGTAATAAGTTGCTTTTCAACAAGGGTATGCAACATATTGGGCAACACAGAAATAGTACACTTTGTCAAATCACAGATTTTTTTTCAAAACCACCGCTCGAAGCAGAAAAAAAAACCGACGGTCGGTTTCGAATAACCGAATGTTCGCTCAGGCTTACTCAACAGGATGATCTAAAACTTACGTAAGTGACTATAAAATTCATTATTTTGATCATTTGTATTTTCTGAAATGGTATCGTTTCTGATTATGAACCATTGAATGGAAAATCAGCTCATTATACATTATTTTTGTTATATCACTATTTTATGACGTAATTTATCTTATGTATACCTTATCATTGTGTTTCTTGTGATACATTCACATTCGATATGAGATGGTCAAGTTTGTATATCTAAAAAAGTTTTAAATTTGAATTCAGTAGTAAGTTCACTAGAGATACGAGTAAATAATCCAGTTAAAAGTCTTGGGATATTTTTTTTTTTTGCTTTGTGAATTGCCTAAGCGTCTTTACCGTTGAATGAAGTGTTAAATCAGGTCGTAAGTTTTGAGTCCACTTTATATATTATAGCAGTTATCAATCAATTAGCTTGAAACTTAACTATATTTTTCTTATGAAAAGTGATCAAAGACAGACCTTAATAACAAGAAACGTGTATATAATGTTTGAGAAATACAATTAACCCCAGGGCTTTAAACATTTCAAATCAATCCAGAAAAAATGATTGTTCTTTTTTTTTAATTCTAAAATTTTCCAATCCTCAAGAGAGTTAAAAATTCACAAAAACTATCAATTTTCAAAGTTTTGGCCTCAAAACTTTTAATTTTTTTGGCATCTTAAAATTTTACCTTGGGCCGTTCAACGCTTATTCCAAATAAAAAAAAACAAAAAAAAACTCTTAAAAATTAGGGTGTTACTTAAAAATACTCGTACGTATGCTGTATATACTGGGTATTAACGTAGGTATAGTTTGAAGTGTGTTGAGGTTTTTGAAACAAGGTTCCCTCCCCAACCAATTGAAAAAGCTGTTTTCAAGTTACCGGTTCCAAAAGGAGCCTAGTTTAAATGCATATTTTGAAGTGTGCTCCAATGAATCAAGTTTTGAGCAAGTTTGAGAAGTTTTCGCTGTTGAGCCTTAGTAATGGCGGTGGGAAGTAGCGGGAGGCGGGCTAACATAGTGAACTGGTCACGATGCATGATGCATATGGGTTTCATGTCCTGAACTCGACCAAATATCCCATCACGAGAACACAGTTTGCATTTTCGTGACGTCATGACCCCGGCCGGCCGGGGTGGGAGAAAGAAGGGGTGGGGGCATTTGACATCCCACTCGCATCACCCACTCCCACATGGGCTTTTACCTGCGTGACCTCTGCGGCTCGGCTGATTCTGATTGTGAGGCTGGCTCAAGGAGCGGACACATCCGCTCCCATTTGGATTGACGTGACAATTTCTCATTTTTTATGCGATGCCTCTGGAATTGCATAGAAATCAATTGAATTTTTAGCGATTTTTTTATTGCATCGTCCTTTCCTCCACCTCAAGTATTAGCTTGGACGCATTTAAGCTCTCTCAAAGAAGATTTCTGAATTTTTGTTTTAAAGCGTTATGGCGTATTGTATGTTTTTGGTTAAAAAAATTCTTTGTACGGGACTTGGCTATTTCTAAGAAAGGACTTTACGCTCACGCAGCGGTGCGCCCCTCTCTCAATTTTAATCCTAATCCAATTTGAAAAACACTTAGAAATAAAAATAATTAATAAAATAAAAACGATATTTAAAAAAATAGATAAAATTGATAAAAATATAAAAATAAAAACGTGATAGAAAATAAAAATAATTAAAAAGAAAAGAACTTAAAAATATTAATTTAAAAAAATAAAAACAAAATGGTTAAATTTTTGTGATCGTCTCCACCCCCTGTAAACCTTTTCTTGCTGTTTGTACAAAGGAGATATAAAGTTTCTTCTTTAGTCGTGGTGCCCGGAAGATCTTCTTAAAGGCTACCAAAACAGCTACCTGTATTGATTAACTAGCAAAGCATTTTTTATGGATTAAAAATAACATTATGAATTTTGCAGTTCTTTAAAAATGAGATTATTTTTAAAATGATTTTTTGAATGATCTTTAAGAAGGCCCTTTTGAGAAGGCCTTTATTTATTCCGTGTTCGTCGAATATTATCTTCGATCGATCAGCTTTTAGTATAATTTATTTAAATTTGAAAGCAGCTTTCATCCAGCTCATCATAAATGTTCATTGGTGTCTTTGATGACGTTAGCGTGACAACTCACTTGTCTCTATCCTAGTTTGGTTACGTTAATCATCTGGCTATTATAGAGTCACTATAATAGTGGAAGGAAAACTTCCCGAGATTAATAAATGAAAGTTACATGTCCATCTCTGCCCACTCACCGCTTTTGACGGAAGGTCAGATATTGTGTGTTTTAACGCCCGTTCCGGGATGCGGTACGCTATCAAATCAGAAATCTACTTAGTGGCATATCCTACCCCACCTTTCGTCGCCTTCCAAGTGGGGCAAAAATATGGAGCGAGCCACTACACTCTTAATCTTATAATTAACTCAACCTACGGAGAATATGATAGGAATCACAATAAAGTGCGAGATAATTTGACTTTTTCACCATAATTCATTTTTTTAAAAAATATTGAAAAGGGGAATAATTAAGAAAAAAAGGCTTTTCAAGCTTATATATTCTAATCATAAATCTTCTTCAGCGGATATTTATCGTGTTAGAAAGTGATTAAATGTTAAAAACGGGGATTACAGCAGAACTTATCAGAGGCACATAAAAAGTTGGGAGGGGCGAGAAATTCAGTAGCAGCGGAAACGTTCAAGTCGACTCGATATCGCCTCTCGCGGGCACCTTCGAAGATAGCACCTCGACTTCCTGCGCCCGACTTCCGGTGACGCTCGGGTGCTCGTCCTGGCGCGCTGCACCGAAGCACGCCCGCACCGAAGCACGCCCGTGCCGAAGCACGCCCGTGGCCGCCGGGCCAGGGCACGCATGCCTAATAGCGCGTTAGCATTTATTTCGATGGCAACATCCATTTTTCATGTGGTTTCTCCTACCGCATTCGCAAAATAAGCTAGTGAACTGACGCCCCTCTCAGGTAACGGAGGAAACTAAAATTTTCAAGTAGGGAGAGGGCAGTTAGCACTAGAATCAGATAATCCCGCTGAAAGATGCTAATCCATTAAATCATAACGTCTTCTCTGGTGAGCTACACCTATTCAGACAGTTTTGGCGACGAGTAGCTCTTTTAAGTTTTGACGTTCACATCCGCGGTTCTGACCACTTCTACAGCTCCTCTAATCGGGACTGGTATGGAAATGATCTACCTAACCTAACCCAACCCATGTCAAAAATGTTTATGATTTTAACGAGGAAATGCAGTAAGGAATGAAGCGACTTTGGCCTACTCTGATTCGTATTTTGTAAACGAAACGAAGGAATAGGAAAGGTTGGTATTTTTACCTTTTAGAAAATTGTTGGAAAATGGAGCCGTCGCATAATGTACCTCTGAATACAAAAATCCCAATGTTCACATTGCGCTTCGGTTGTAAATTTTTATGATGATACTTTTTATGTCCCGCTTTCCACCCTAGCTTAAGCGTTAATCAAACGTTAAATTTTCACCGCACATAAACGCGCACCTTTGGTTGAGTTAAACTAGGTTATTAGGTTAATCCAGGTGAGGTTACTCTATAGGTTAGGTCGATCTAGGTTTGGTTAATGTAAATTATATTAATCCAGGTCAGGCTAATCTATTTTAGGTTAACGTTGATAAGGTCAGTGGCCTCTAATGCACCCCGCTTCGATACTGCACCGCTCAGCTGTCACCGAGCCTGATGCCACTTCTTTATTACTGCCGCCGAGAAGTGAGCGGCATGAAGCTTGACAACCGTTAAGTTAGGTCACTTGTCTCATGTGCCTCTCTCCATAATCTCTGCGCTCATTCAGGCTTATCGAAGGAAGGTAGAATATCAGAGGTAAAAATCCGACCTTGCAAATATTCATTGTTTTCCACCTTCAAATTCAACCGTGGCGTGAAAACTTATTTGCATCGATGAAAGTGAAAACATTTGTGGCGTAATGGCCGTGGTGATGCAAGTTTGGGTGTGATATTCTGTTATGTGCTGTTGATTAAGAGGAATAAATTGGTTTTTAAAATCGCGCGTATTCCTCTGTTTTGGCGGACTGACGCACGAATGAAGTGTTGACCTAGTTCTGTCAGGAGTGTCTGCCGTAATTTCGCTTCAGGCATAAAATCTTTTGTGTCGGAATTTTTCGCGTAGAGATACATAAAGATTGTGTTAATGCAGGAACCAGGGAAAAAGGGGTTAAAATAAAAGCGTTGGCACAGAGAAAGTAGTTCCGACTTGTTAGTATGAAACACACAATGTCGAGAACCTGAGAGAATTTCAACCCCTCGTACCGCTTACTCCTTGCTTTTAGGGAAAAAGTATATCTTGTGATTGCTGGCTCCAAAAATTTTTCAAATGTGTTGCGTTCCATGTTAGTGCACTTCATTGCTTTAGAACGGAATTTTTTTTTCTTAGCTGATCAATTTTAAACCTTACATGCGTGGATTCACTTTCAATATCAATCTAAAAAAATAATTAAAAGAATGAATTTTAGATGAGAAAGAGTATTTTTCTTTGAACCTGCCGCGGAAGGAGAGATCAAAAATCATTTTAGAGGAAACTTAGTAAACAGAATGGGTTAAATTAACGCAGTGGTTTCAACCCCCAAGTTGTTATTATTTTACAAGCAGGGTGGCGGGTGAATGGAACATGTTTTCAGGTAAAGTTAACCCCCCACAAAGGTTTTACTACCTTTAAACTGGGGTTATTTTACAAAAATATGTGAAGAGGTTTTAATTACACAGGTATGAGGTAATGTTACATCTCCGGGGGGGGGTTAAGTTACAACTTTGGTTGAAACCGCTACGTTTTAATTTAACTCATTATGTTTATAGTGACGTGAAGAAGAGTAGTTTCTAGTTTCCCATAGATGTAGCCTTTTGATATTAAGTGGGTAGGTATGTGCAAAGTGCAAATGCTGTAATTTTCGAAAGGAAGGAAATGGCTGGGAAGGTGTCTGTTCTTTTGGGTCGTTGGCCGGTGAAAATACCTCTCATCCTCATTCATATTCGAGACTATTGCATCAAGACGGTTTCTTAGGGTTGACGTTGACGCCTAATCTAGCTTAACCTTGTACCTCACCAATGCTTTACAAAATATATTATTGATCGTCGTCTCATCAATATCCCAGTTCAATTGAAATGACAAGTTTACGAGCTTAACAATACTATTTATGCAATTCATGCCTGAATGTTCTGCCCTCGATTCTTCATACAGATGTTTAAATTGTAGGCTGAAATATCTGATAAATTTGTGTATTTGCGATAGTTTAGGTTTGCTCTATACGCAAGATTCTTTTCTGGTCCAATGAATCATTTCACGTTTCTAGACAAAATTCAAGTATGAAAAATATTTGTAATCGTTTTACAGGCGCAAATTGGCTAAACAAGTAGTTTTCCTATCGGCGAATAATGAAGTAAAGATCATTTGCACGCGTTCGACTTAACTTCGCTCACTAAGACTATCAGCAAGGCAGGGGCATCGCTGTGCTGTAAATGTTAGTTCTCGTGTGTATTCGTTCGCAAAAACGGGCTGTAAGCTGATCTGCGAATTTGAGCCCGTGTTGCTGTCTGATTTGAGTCATTTTTCGTGGAAAGCTGTGCGGTCTTTGACGCGATCTTCGCCGAAACCGTATACAAACTTTTTTGACGCACAGCTCACACCGGACACCGCGGACGAGTTTAGCTCTTTATGTAGATTTCGTCTTTGCAAAACAGGCAATTTTGGGGCTTTCGCAAAGCGGATCTTGTCATTCAAACGATTAGCACAATCCTGACTGTACAGTCTAACTTGTCTAACTTAATATCTGCGCAAAAGCCATGCCATGCCACTAGGCTGTATTTCGACCTTACTCGATAACCACTTCTTGTGTAAAGTGGAGAAACCATCTCGCTGTTATTCTATTCGAAAGGGTGGACAATGAAGTCTCACCGTCAAAAACCTGCTTGCACAAGTCCCATACCAAAAAATACTTCCATTGACATGGAAGTAACAGTAAAAATTAACCCCTGTTTCAGGTACGTATAACAGGGGAGGAACGTGATATGGTTGTTTTTAAAGATACCCATAGAAATAATCGTATCAATGAAGAGCTCTCGTCGAGGACGTTTTCACGGATATGGTTGCTCGTTGGTTTAGACTATCTTCAAAACTAAACAAATGACGCTCTCCTCCTGTTTCACCCTCGTAAAACAGGTATGGGACAACCTAAAACAGGGGTTAGTTTTCACTGTGTATTTAAGGTTGTCCCAATGTCCCATGCCTGTCACAGATATGAAGGTAAAGCAAAGGAAGAGCGTAATTTTGTTAGTTTTGAAGATACCCCTTTCAATAACCATGTCGATGGAGAGCTCTCGACGAGACCTTGTCATCGATGTACTTGTTGGTAGGTTTGTTTTTAAAATTGAAAAATTAGGCTCATCCCCCGGTTTATCTTCATACTCCAAGTACGTATATGGGGCTTCCTAAAACGGGGGTTTGTTAATGCTCACTTTGAATTTGGTCCTATTTGGTCCTATTTGGTTTGAAGACCTATCCATAGGTGGTGTTGACTACATATATTTTGGGCAAGCACCAAAGTTTACTAGTCGTATTTCTGTATTGATTGACTTTATCTTTTTGACTTGAAACAAGGCTTGTGTAGAGCGGACACTACCGCTGCAAGTCAGCCAATGCAAAGAGGTACCAAAATTATCTGCTTATTGGCACTCCTTCGAAAATTGGCGCCTAAAACGGACGCTTCCTTTACGGTTCGGAAATAATTATTGGCCATTCACAGCCATAAAGACGTACGTAAAAGACAGTGCACTTGAGTCATCCATCAATCATATTTTGACAGGTGGTCACGTGAAGAGGTGTAAATCAGCCCTTTAAGGTGCCCCTTTATTCAGGCGCCCGCTTTATACGGCGCAATTTACACCTCTTTGTGGAGATCACTTCGAACTGGAAAGCAAAGGTTTTTTTTTACGTCCAAATTATTTATTTAGAAAGGCCTTTTTTCTTTTAAGCCTTTCAAGGTTTTTTTTTTTTACTGAGAACCTCATTCAAGGGACACTCATTTTAAGTTTGTTTACGCAGAAACTAAATCCTCAGGCGGCATATCGTTACAGTAAATCCCTATAAGATTGCCCTATCACTTGTTTTCATTGTAAATTTTTAAGTTGGAACTTTTTCATCTTTTCCCTCCAACATGTTCGATTTCTCATTGTTTTATGAATATTGACGACCGTATACCGCGAAAATGAAGTTATGACCTAAGGTTGACTAACCTAATTTACGTTAACTCAAGTTAGGCTAAACTAAGTTTGGCTAACTTAACGTAGGCTAACCTTAGGCTAATCAAAGGTTTACTGAAGTAAGGTTTATCCGAGCAAGTGACTTAAGAACATTCCAATTTAAAGTTTCTAAAAAAAAAGATGGTTTCTTTGAATGGGATTGAACGTTGAGATCTAATACTTAAACATTTTAAAACGTGTTCCTCTTTTTTTTGCAACGCGAGAAACGGGGAAAAGGTTTTTTTTTCACTCGAAAATTGCATTTTGCTACTAAGTAAAAAAGTAAAATAGGTTTTGCCACGTTTTAGTAAATTATTGAATAATTGATGCACTCGTCTCGTGAAAAAATCTTTCCATTTTCAAATAAAAAAGTTCCTTCTAATTCCTTCGGGACCAGAAATATAAGCTCGGGTGTAAACATAGGCGTGTGTTTGCGTTGCCTTTATTAGACAGCATTGTGATTGATTCACAAGCTTTTTGTGCAGAGAACTGTACCAAAAGTTACTTGTATGAAATCCGATTCTTATTCGGCATCGGTAACGACCTTAATGGTTCAATATGTACAGTCCCACATATTAAAGGAGGCATCGAAGCCGCTTCGTGTTGCGAAGAGCAATTTGCGTATTTTGTGCCTCGCTTCTCTGTCACTCTCTCTTTGGCGATCTTTAAGCGAGGTTAACTTAACTGCGTTGTACCTCGCTACGTCTATCTCGGCGTGGCGATGATAGTTTAGGTCAGGTTTGCTTTGCTCCGCCTAGCTTGGCGACGAAGGTACAGCGGTGCTAGATTTCGCGCATCCGTTTCTTTAAAACGAGTTTAATTTTTAACCCGTGAAGATAATTAAGTGATCAACCCCATTTTTGAAATCCTCAGTTCGAGAGCTATCCAAACAATACTCAATACGCTAGGTTATCTGTAGTGCTTCTTAATTTAACCGCGGTTAAAAAAAAAACAATAATCGCAAAATGTGGCAACATTGGAGGATAATGCATGAAGCAGAAAATTCAACCCTTTAATATTAAGATTATGTTACGTTCGATACTTTGATATTCTTAACAATGTCGACGTTTAATCAATAGAATTGGAAGGGGGGGGGCTAGAAAATGAAGCTGTCGGCCGCAGTTACCGAAAACATTGTAATGATTTTTTAATGGGCTGAACTTAAAGGGATGGGCACTGACGGGAGCAGCAGTGTGGGAGATCAATCATAATGAACACATTATGACCCCAGGAGCAAGCTTTTCATGAATCAACTAATGTTTGTTTGAGACTGTGCAGTGGGGATCAAAAGTCGTGTCGCTCTTGAATCTAGGGATGTTTTTTGTTTTAGTTAATTATGTTGGCAATACCTTGAAAAGAGCTGGCCAGCGCGAGGTACTCCGTATTCAATGCATTAGTATTGCCAAAACCTAAGAGTCACTCGATTTGAATGCAGTATGACTTGATTTTTACTGTAGGCTAGTCTACTTTCAACACTGCGCAGCAAAAGTTTGGTCATGTTCTGTACTGCCAATGGTGGACACCTGTTTTTTCTTGTTTCTTTATAAACGCACATAACAGCCAAATCAGAATTGGTTTGAGCTCAAAGACAGCTAGCCTTTTTTTCGAATCGCACATCAGCTGCATGACGAATGCACCGGTATGTTTGTGGAATAGCTTTGACTTGTGTTTAAAAGTAAACTCTCCCGACCTCAAACCATTTTTGATTTGGTTAATTCAGAATTTTTTGAGGACTTAAGTTGACCAACGGAACAAGAAAAAATTGGTCTGGCAAGCAAAATATTGACTAAAATTTTGTTGCAGAGAGATGTTTTTTTGAGACTGTACCCAGTTAAATGGCATTGCCTAGTATTTCACCCAAACAACCTGCAGTGAATCACCCGATAACCGACTTCATTGTTTAGAGTCGTAAGATCGGTGATACAGAAGAGGCACTGCTTACAAAAGTAGGAATTTAGAGTTACTTTAGACAAAAATTACATACGGATTCTACCTTGCCCTTAAGATTTCTGCTTATACTACTGTTTTGAGGTTTTGTTGGATTGGGAAAATTCAAGGTTACGTTGTGAGGTTCTGATAGGAAATTGATTGCTTCTTTTCATCGATAATTACGTAGATTTTGCAGTTCTTTGGGGAATTAGATAAATTTTGTCATGGAAGTTTTGAGCTAATGCGGTGTTTGTGTTCGCAGGTATTTATTATTGTAGAATATCTCCTTTCAAAATATTTCAGAATTTGAATGTTCATTTATTTAAGACTTTCTGATATTTATAGGTTCAGTTTCTAAATTTTAAATTCTGTATACAAGGTGAAATTTTTTTTTGTTATTTTCGACTGAGGTCAACCTTTAATTAGCCCCAAAGAAGCATCCATCTAACCTAGCGTTATCAAACCGTATTTCACTAACCTAGCTTAACCTAACCTAACCCCACCACTTCAATCTTACTTAAATTTATCATATCTCTAATCAAACCGTATCACCATAATCTAACCTAACCTTATCATCTGATCCTTACGTAACCTCATTTTACGTAAGCTCACCCTAGAAGTCGACGCAGAACTTGCATTCGTTTTGATCATCATTATTTTTTTGTCATCTTTCTCATTCTCAACGTTGGCAATTATTTCCTTCACTTTGTCATTCATCTAACTGCTTGCTTTTCTTCTTGTTTCAGGTAAGGACTATTTTCTTTTCGGGGGAGGAAAACCGCAAGGTAGGCGGGTCCGCGACCATATTGTGTGGCCTATACATTATTGCACCAAAATTAAATTACCAGTACATTTTGGAGCTCATGTGTTGAACCTTTCGTCGCACGGCCGAGCGTGGCAAGGCTTCTGCCATCCGACCTAACCCATTGCCACGATGCTGGGAGCAGAGCGACAGTGGAGTGAGGCACAAGCCACCTCATTCAGTGTAACTGAACCCAACGGGTAGCTGTCATAAGCGCCAAAAACCACAAGCGCCAACGCCGCAAGCGCCAATCCGTAACCGCCAAACGAGAAAAGGCGCAAACGCCAAAGGTCTTAACCGCAATACTAACCTTACCTAAC
>Ga0058701_10005291_pt1 | contig 10682 bp, 7 predicted proteins | sample AgamicOrMae_FD_97039 | JGI IMG/M metagenome (GOLD analysis project Ga0058701, IMG submission 97039) | Agave microbial communities from Guanajuato, Mexico - Or.Ma.e | ecosystem: Host-associated > Plants > Phyllosphere > Phylloplane/Leaf | place: Guanajuato, Mexico | collected 2012-06-04 | reverse complement strand
TGAAAGACGCTGAGCAAAAAAATTAAGGCAAAGCTTAATTTCACTCGATAAATACAACCTTTAGGTAACAAGGGTAACTACATTATTGCATACGATCAGTCCCTTGTAAGAACGTAAAATAATACGATAGAGATCAATAGAGTACAACCTTAAGGTTTAAATATAGTAATAAAAAAAAGTTGCCGTAGGTATAACAATACATCACAAAATTATTGCAGCATCAAGGCACCAACGATCACAAGGCACAAAGTCGTTCGAAGCAACAAACGAGTCGAACAGAAATCGACATTGAAATACTGAAAATATACGGTGCTTTTGTGAGGTAAAAAGCTTTAAAGGAAAATAGAGGTGCTAAAGATGTCTTATAAAAAACGCAATTTTCTCAAAACCGAAAATCGCCCTATGATAAATCCCCAAATTACTTCGTTAAGACTATTCGCCGGACTAGAATAGGTCGCGCCTTAAGAAGAAACCATAAATTCGAATTGTAAGCACACTTTTATGTAAAAATAATTCCTAATATTCCCCTTTAGAGAAACAAAAAAAAAAGAGAGAGCTTTATGATTAATATGATAAGATGTTTTCACATTAGAATGTTGTCTGTTATACGTCTGAAAAAATGCAATGACGCTTCGACATCTACAAATTAAAAAATGACATTTAGGTTGATAAAAGCATCATTTGAGGCGAATAATTGCAACGAAGTAATAGGAAAATAAGATAAAAAAAGTTTCTAGTTAATACGCTTTCAATAAATAACTCCATGCAATGGTAACCTAACTTAACATACATTGGAAGACAATTAAAAATAAAAAGTTTCGTTTTGAGCATAAAACACAAGAGCACACATTCCTCCAGATGCAAAATTTCCGTAAGTCAGAGAATGCGGTACGCTAAAACCTGCATTTCAGTGATAAAGAGAGCTAAGGCCATACCACAGCTCACGCAGCAATCAAACCCAAGCGAGTAGACTTGGTAATTACAATCCCGTATAAAGTAAAATAAGTTCAGGCGCTTTTGACAAAACTCACTTAAATGAGGCAATCGCGCTCAAAAACGGTCCTCGAGCTTTCATACAAAAATAGTGTGCGATATTCAGCGTGAGGAAAGAGTATCAATTCCGTTGTAAGGGATAAAAAACTTTTGGCTTCGATTGTAACTCTACTGATGCGGTGGATACAGATAATGGAAATGATACGGGATCGGATAATGCGGTAGATAATGAGCACTTGGGCACTGGACGTATTCTTTGGGAGCGACCGGAAGTTGATGTCAGGAAGCCGGATGTCTCTCCTCGAGTCTCGGCTGCCTCTCCAACTCCCGGATCTTCTCTTGCATGCGCATATGCTCTTCCTGGAGCTGTCGCCGGAACGAGCCTAACTGGGTCAAGACAACGTGGCTCTCGCTGGAATCGCCCCACTGACCCCCTTTACGTTTCGTCATCACGTTCTTCTGCACAGCCGGCACCTGATCAAAATTTTTTTTTTTTTTTGGAAATTCATCATACACGAAATATGCACATACGGCTTCTTTTCCGTCCTAAAAATCTCAAAAGGATATAACAGCTAAAAATAGTGCAAAATCCTCTTTTTTTCAGGTGAAATAGTTACCAAAATTATCAAAAAACGTTTTAACAGATACTTTATATACAATCTACGACCTCCTAGCCAAACGCCGCCCTCTGTAAAAATATTCTGAACCGTCCGCGCTAAGTGAACGCGATGCTCCAAATTTTGCCGTTACAGCATTTCCTACTCCACGGTAGAGCTCGGGAAGAGTAGACTCGCCACGGTGTGGTAGTGCAACGCATACTGCACCAACGCCTAAGTTCTAGGATACTGCACAACATTGCATTAAGGCCAAACGCAACTTAGTTGCTTACAAGCTGCACCTTCCACAAAGTCGCTCCTCCCTAAAGCTGTCCGTCCAAAATTATGAGTTCCCAGAGGCAAACCGCAGCACCCGCCATCAGTCCCTGTACACCCCATTACCTTAGTAGTGTTCTAAGAATAGGCATCTGCACTGATTTCCTAGGAAGTACAGGAGGCGGGCCAAACGACAAAGTCGCATCCTACGGTTGCAGTCGTTCCTGCCTCTACCTAATCCATAGCATAAATACCAGCTAACCCAAACCTTCGTGTTACAGTTAAGGCTAAGCTCTCGCAGTGCTAACATCGGATCTACCAAACTTGAATATATCCGGTGAGCATAACTACTGAAAGTGCATTCATTCGTTGAACATGTAATCTAGAGATTGTTTTGGACTTCGCCATTTGGGCTCCCAATGCAAGAATTGGTTTAAATTCTTAAATGAGTTCGGTCCTGTTTGAAAGAATGTTCAACACTTGGTCTAAAAGTTATTGCGGACACGCCCTGTGTAAAAACCGATTAAATGCTTGTTTTGAAGAAAGTGATCATTTTCTCATCTGCCTTTCGATGCCGTCAAAGGTAAGTGCTGAAATGACAAGCACGATCACGCCCAACGATTAGAAGTAATCTTTTCAAGAAAACAGCCTTACAACGTCATACGATTTTTAACGACACGGGGAGGAAGGACAAAAGAGAAGAGAGAAAGACCCACTCCGGCCAAAATGCGACGCGATAAAAAGAGCAAAAGAGTCGCGACTCACGTTGCATTCGTCTTAGAGGCAGACAAAAGTAGATTCTGGCCCGCCCGTACCCAACCCTGTTTGCACAGTCTGGCCGGGTAGCAAAATTCAGCGTTAGTGGGAATCGAACCCACGACCTCTAAATCAGTGGGCAGACACGCTGACCACTCAGCCATGAAGCTTCGTTGAAACCGGGCCCAGACATACGCAACCTGGTTCTTTCTGGGGAATCAAGTCTGCTCATCGCATATTTCGTGCGCCTCTGACAACAGTCCTGACTACGCCGGTGCTGCATTAAAGAGAACCCAAAGTCTTGAGCTGAGCGTGCACAGACACACCGCACAACAGCACCGCCGCCGTTAGGCTACGACCAAGGTAACGACTTTTCAGGCCCGACGGGGAGATGGGTTCAAGACTGACCCAGTAGGTATTGACCGGCCCGGTACGCTCAAGGCCGGTCCGTGATTGGGATACCCGGCGTGCTGAGAAACCCGTTGGGTATGGCGAAATCGGTGGGCAGCAACCGGGGCAGCACCGTTAACAAGGTGAGCCTGCCCTACCTTTCGCTTCCCAATCCAAACCCGGACGAGTACTGGCGGGTCGGAATCTACTTTTGTTCGCCTCTGGTTCGGATACACAAACTCCGTTAAGTCGCCAAACTGCAGTAAAAAAGCGATGTCAAAAAAAAAATACTTACCCCGGCCTTCACCCCCCCTTCCCCCTGAGTCCCTCCATAGTGTTCCTCGAGACCCTCCCTCCCCTCCTTCGAGGTACGTGGTCGTTAGGCTATGTTTCATTGGTTTTGGGCTTCGTTAATTTATGTTTCGTTCGTTTCGGTGGGGTGAGGTTTCGTTGGGTTGATTGTTACCTTCCATTTGTCTTCAACACGCTGCATTGCTTCGCTGGGCTGGCCAACTGCACTCGTCGGATTGGAACGCGTGGAGTGAACTGGAGGGAACTTTTGAGCCACTTGCGGCCGGCTGCACGGCGACGGCGTGCGGGTTTGACGCAGCAGCGGAATAGGAAGCGAGTCTTCAAAAGGAACCTGGTTTCTCGGCGGTCTCCGCAGTGTTGGACCTTCCAAAACCTGCAACATATGTCTGGTTAACAAAACGAGTCTCATCCGGAAAGGAGACAACGCTGTCACAATAGAAAAAAAAATCGATCACTGAAACTTCAGAGGAAAAAAGTTTACGGTGGATTTTTTTTTCTTCTTGAAAATTTTCAACATTAAGAGCAAGAAGATATTCCTCAGACAAAGCAAAATATGATCTTTTTGAGAGGATGAAACGACTCTTTTTTTGAGCCGGAACTAAAAATTACACGTGAGATAAGTCAAGTAGAAGAAACGAACGGTAGAAAACAGAACAAATGCTTGTAGAGAATGCGCAATTTCTTCCTATTTTGCCGCTACGAAATCCCGTAAACGCCCAGTACACACGCGAAAGACACTGAATCCTCAATCCTGGAATCCTGTAAACTAAAATTCTCACGCCAAAGACTAAAATATTACTTTTGTCCTCGAAAGACACGGCCTTTTGAAACATTACTCAGACAACAGCTTACTCGGAGAAACATAAAAAAAGAAAAGAAAACACGCGGTAAAGGACAAATCAAGCGTGAAAGTGAACAAGAAACGAGTATTTTCCATTACTTGAGTATTTCTTTTTTCTTTTTAAGGAAAGCTTACTTTTATAAGGGCTCTCGGAGACGGCGGTTCCCGCTGCTCGTCAGCTCTGACAGGCGGCGCTTCCCGCGGACTTCTAGGAGGCGGTGAGGTCGATTTCAAAATCGAAATTGGCGCCGCCGGGCCTGGCGGCACCAGGTGCGCGTTCCGTCCTTGTCGCTCCTTCCGCGGCGCCTTCTTCTTCTCTTCCGTCGGCTCCGGCGCGGGCTGCTGCACAGCCTCTTCCGGCTTCGGCTCCGCGGCTTTCAGTGGTTCAGCGGCTTTCAGCGACTCTGCGACTTTCAGCGGCACGGCTGGCGGCTGCGCGTCAGCCAATGCCGTCAGCGCTTCCATCCGCTTGCGGCGCTGCTCGGCCTTTAGCTGCTCGGACTCGAGCAACAGTTGCTCCTGCCGTCGAAGGAACTCTTCGGTCTGGAACTGCTTTTCGCGCTCTTTTTGGCGGCGCAGACGCTCTTCTTCTTCGAACTCTGCTTGCAGGCGCGCTTGCTGCTCAGCGACTCTCCTCGCAAGAGCCTCCTCTTCCCGCGCTTCTCTCTCTTTCCGTTCGGCCTCCAGTCGCTGCTTCTCTTCGATTTGCCGACGGAGATCTTCTTGGTGCCGAAGTTGCCGGAGACGCGCTTCGGTCAGCCCGCCTGCGAAGTGACATTTTCAATAAAACATTTCAACGCAAATTCAGAAGGTGGTATTTCGTAGGTCTTGTATTCCACCTTTCATCAAAATGACGAGCGAAACAAGGTAAAAGGTAAAGTCGAGATCAAAATTCGTGTCGCAGTCAAATCTGGTAACATTTTGTTTCAAGCAATTTATGTTGGCAATACCAATGAACTGACCTGGTCGAGTGTGATGTCCTCCACATTTATCAGCTGAGTGCAGCTTAAGCAAGGCGTTGACTTAAAATTAACATTTGAATACGAAGCTAAGCATTAGTATTACCAACACAAATTTCGAAAAAAAAGTCACTGATCGGCGTTGCGCGGCGATGTGTTGATGGTACCCGCCTAGAGCTTTCGATATCACGCGCTATAGACAGAGCCCCTGCAAAGTGCTGAGTAGGCAACCACATCACACACATGTGATGCGTGTTGCCTATGCTATACTTCGCTGGGACTCCATGCAACACTTTCGCCGAAACGAGGGTTTGTCCATGCACAATTCCTTTGGGGCAAATTAAGCTGTTTCTGAACGTCAGGGCGTGGTGGTGATTGGTCATTTTAAAAACGCATTTCAAGTACCTTATACTGGGTGTCCAAAACGATATGGAGTCCTCTGGCGGACTGACTTCCATACATCAAAATCTTTCCGATGGACTAAAAATCGGTAAGGATGCAAAGTCGCTTTCTTCACTAACTGTACCGCCAACCTTTTAGACGGTTTTACCCACACAGAAAACGTCATTTTGACGTCAATTTGAGGTTGGAATTGAGTCTAAAAACTTCGATAATCACTGTGAATTTCAGAGGTTGATCTTTTTTCACTCTTATGGTTCAAGATCGTTAAATTTTTCATAAAAGCATAAGAACTAGGAACGAACAACAGCGTAGTATAGGTTAACCAAAAGTGGAACACAAGACGTGGGGATTCCAACTTTCCAGTTCACATTGTTCTGCTTGGGTAGTGCTGATTCCTGGTCAACAGGCCATCCAAAACCAGTAGTGCGTCAGAAACACTACATAACCCGCTGCTATGAGTCATCGCCCGCTAAAATGAGTTCCCCCGCCAAACATTACCGACTAGTGATGAAAAATAAGCCCTGGGATTTAGCCTATGTTTCCTCTCGTCGGCGATAAGATTGCATTGGCCGAAAACACAAACAAAAAGAAGAATAACGATATTGAATGGAACGGTTCACCGCTCGCTGTTAAAAACACAAGCTAGGGAAGTTACCTCTAATTCAAACCGCGGAGGCAGTCTGTCAGATAAAAAAGAAATCGGTATACTTACTGATTTCAGATAGGTTATCAGGAACCGTGTAATCGATCCTGCGCTTTTCTGAAACACAAACGAATACCCAATAATTTCAAATGCAGTGATTAAGTTCTATCTCTCTCTCTTTTTTTTTTTTCATCATTATGCATACAATATAAAAAGTACGGTTGTACGTATAATTTTGCTTATTTGTAAATAAATTGTATTGAAAAAAGGAAGTGACTATTCACACGCTGATTAAAAATGTATATTAGGTTGGTTTCCGTGCATTCAAGTCACCTCCCATTTAAAAAACAAAAGGTTGGTTTCCATGCGTTCAAGTCTCCATTGTATTAAAATAGGCGTGCGAATAGAACTAAAATTGAAAAAAATAGAGCCGGAAAGTATGCTCGACTTCAACTTTTTGTTTGTGATTTAAAAATTATGGGAGTGTCTACTTACCTGACTGCCCAATTTACAATGTATTAGGTTGGGTTCCGTGCTTTCAAGTCACCTCCCATTTAAAATGTATTAGGTTGGGTTCAGCGCGTTTAATTCTCCCTTTATTAATGCATGTCGGGTAAATAGCAACACCCAAAATTTATTAGCGGAGAAATTTTTGTCGAAGCGAGAGGAAGTAGCAGGTTGGGTTTTCTGGGTCCCAATAACACGGGAATCGAGCGTAATGCTACTTGCATTTCTTACCAGGAGAACTCGGAGATTGCGATCTCGGTGTGAGTATACTTAGTCCAGGAACTTCCGGTAGAGGAAGTGACTGAGGCAAAGTCTGGACATCAAACAAGACGTTGGCCTTCGTCTGGGGGACGGTAACGGGAACGGCGTAACTACTTGCCACGTCCGCCGAAAACGGCTGCTGCTGCGGCTGGCTGGGAGGCTGCAATCAATATTACACTCGCCTTAGTTTACCTTGACCCACCGCCTTAATTAAATTCAAACAAAACACGCGCTCTTTTTCCTCGCGCCTTCCACAAATCACGTCGAGGTGAGGAGGGTGCATCGCACGACGATGTGCTGAAACGCGATCAGATAACTAAAGTAGGGTAGAACATAAACAACACGCCGTGTCCTTGAAGTATTTCTGGTTCCTCCGCGTCATTTAGGGTATATTTACTTGGTAATAGAGAGGTTGCATTTATACCTATTGTGTTCTTTTCATCGCTAGGCGGTGCGGAGCGACCAAGGAGCAAGGCACAGGGTGTCCAACCTAACCTAAATTCACTTTTGCAAAATTAAAAGCTTGCGATTCGAAGTTTTTAGGTTGTGAATGTTTTTAGGTTGGCAACGCAAACCAAAAGAAAAGCTACCCCTGCCGGCAAAAAAATGCGAGAGGAACAAGTAGATGAACAGGAGAAGCTTTCATAATGTATCGGTATCACTGGAGGACGGTCAACAGTCCTCCCTCACTTAGCGATTTGATCAAATTTAACTACGGTTCTCTCGATAACCGCAAGAGATAGATAATGTAACGAATTATTAAAAACACTCTCTAGCGGGGCAATCCAAAGATGAGAATTTAAACTACTTTACCCTCATTGGTAAAAAATTTCACATAGTCGCGAAATATGGCAACACTGCCTGATTATACCGGTACCAACATGATGGACGTGAAACTCACCAGAAGTGAAAGGTCAGTCTGGGTGAAGCAGTCTCTGGTATCTTTGTGTGCCTTGGCCGGCAAGGCGTTTTGGTTGGCAAGACTGGAACAGAAAACGATTTTCATTCAACACGATATTTCGTGATCCTCTTGAGAAAGAAAGGAACTATTTAAGCGCATGCCACAAAGTCGTTAGGGGACACTGTGACACCGCCGCAACCAGGTTCAGAAAAAAAAAATACGCACAAGTCGATAAAATAAACTTACTTCTGCAACTTTTGAGCCTGTGCTATCTGTGCCAGTTCTTGGTGATATTCTTCCCTCTTCTTCTGTAGCAGTTGCCGTCTTCTTTCTTCATACTCGCCGAGACCCAATAGCGACCTTCCCGTGGTTTGCAAATTCGGATTTTGAGGCGAAAATTCCCCCACACGAACCATTTCCTGAAAAAACAAATCAGTCAACTGACGCTCAAAACTTAGATTTTGACAGGGAGGACAGCGATTTCTAATCTTCCGATTCAGATTCATCTTATGTCAATTCCACCTCCTTTTTAAGCTTCGATCAAAGCATGACGAACGGCTAAACCAAAACATAAAATGAAAATACAGAGCTAAAAAATAATTGAATAAAACAACTAGTGTTAAAAATAGTCCTGACAGTTTGAAAAGTATTTAAGCACCCATGCAAGGCGGACAACTTTTAGGATCATTTAAGGGGAAAAAAAGCAGGCTTTTGTCTATAATTATTTTATTCTTTTCCAAGGATTTGATGAGTTTTTACGGTTTTGAAGGACTTGCCGTTCGCTGGTCAGCTCGATTATAGCATAGGAGGTGGAAATTCTAATAGTAAAGAATAGTTAATTTCGGGCTGTAAAACGGACAGGGTAAATGGGCCGTTTTTGTCAAAAGGCCGTTTTATTCCGGTTTGATTTTCCTTTTTATTTACAGAAGCGTGTCAATGAGACCTAGCGTTAGATTATCGTTCAGTGCGCATAAAAATTGTTATAGCCAGTAAAAAAATATTCCTGCGCCTCAAAGCATTGGCTGGAGCGAGAGGGCAAAGACCCCATCATAAGAGTGGCGCCTGCCCGCGAGAAAACGCAAGTCCGTAAGAATCTACAACAAAAAGGGTGATCAAGAAAAGAATTCAGAGAAGTTTGTAAAGAACACAGAAAATTTTGCGGTATTTGTTAAAACGGGGGGCATTAGATAGCGCCAAAACCACAAGCGCCAACGCCGCAAGCGCCAGTCCGTAACCGCCAAACGAGAAAAGTCGCAAACGCCAAAGTTCGTATAGGTTAGGTCAAGTTAGGTTAAGTTAGGTTAGGTTAGTATTGCGGTTAAGACCTTTAGCGTTTGCGACTTTTCTCATTTGGAACGGATTGGCGCTTGCGGCGTTGGCGCTTGTGGTTTTTGGCGCTTATGACAGCTACCCGTTAAAACTACATTTCATTCTTACTTGTGGACGTCTCTTCCCGAACGAATCCCAGAAGTTACAGGCATTGGAACATTTCTCTGCAAAGTCCTGCTTCAGTTTTTCTCGATCCACGTAGAATTTATTCCGAACTCCCGCATTCACGTTCCGTGGGAGTAATTCCAGCTTCTTGGAAATATCTCGTCGGTTTTCCGAAATGCTGACCTTATTCCGGAATAAATCGCTGAGCTCTGCTTCATCAGGCGCGCGGCGCGACTTCTATATCCGACACAAACACAATTAAGACGCTATTGAGATACTTGCTTCAACATCTTACACTCATAGATCAGCGTAAAATTTCCCGGTTGCATTTCCGATCTCTTGTATTCCTTCTTTCGTCGCCAAGACAATATATAGCGATAGAAGAGCGAGACACAAAGCATTCAACCTAATTTAGGTAAAATGGACAAATAAAGATCAATCAATCAACCTAACCTAAGTTAACCTAGCCAAGCCGACTACCTACCCCTTATCAGCGGTAGTTACTACCTCTAAAAAGTATGGTATCATCAAATGGCAAGGCTTATAGCGGAAAATAAAGAAAGCCATATCGAAGCGATGCCCAAGGCACCTAAACCTACGTATACGACTTGAAAAAGATCAAGGGAGGTTAGATTAGATGCCCGGTGACCCGCTCTACTGATAGTCCGCTCGGCTGGGCAACGAAAGTCAGTACACAAGAAGCAGAAGATCCAACCTGAAATTTCACTCGAGACAGGGCCAAATTCAGAACTCTTGTCCTGAGAAGATTTCATCGGGCGCTTCGGAGAAGAGAAGACTGTGTTGACGGATGATTTACTGAAAGGAGAGTGACGGAATTCAACGGACCAAGCAGTCCATCGACTTCTTTGTTTTTCACGTAATATCGGCGTAATCATGGCGACACGCCATTCGGTAAAAAAAGGGACGGGCACAAAAGATCCGCCGATAAGGGAACAAATGGAGGTCAGAACGAACAATAATAAGCGCTTTGCTCGAACGTCCAGGATTCTTACACAACGCAGTCGCGGCTGGGGCTGGCTGTGACCACGCCATCAAATATGTAGGTCATTCGGGGACAACGTATTTGTGTTGGCGAAAGAGGTTCACACATCACACGAACCGTATCCGCACCCCTGTAAGGGACAAAGAGTTCGCGTAATAGCATATCAGATGTGTAGCTTGAAAAAGTGTGTAGCTACCCATTGGATGAGACAGAAAATATCATAGCCACTATTACGTAGTAACAGTGACCAAACACCTAATAGTAACAGAACACGCAAAAATTCTTCATTATCCTTGAAAAGGTAGCATTTTGGAAAGATAAGGTTATTACGCCGTTTTGACAATGCGTTGCAAAGATTTTAATTTTTAATGTAGTTGTCAGTGTGTTTATATGACAATGGGTAAAATT
>Ga0058701_10005290_pt1 | contig 10682 bp, 14 predicted proteins | sample AgamicOrMae_FD_97039 | JGI IMG/M metagenome (GOLD analysis project Ga0058701, IMG submission 97039) | Agave microbial communities from Guanajuato, Mexico - Or.Ma.e | ecosystem: Host-associated > Plants > Phyllosphere > Phylloplane/Leaf | place: Guanajuato, Mexico | collected 2012-06-04 | reverse complement strand
TGGGCATATTTTACTTTACTCTTGATCAGATCAGGAAGATTTTTAAAACCAATTCGAGTACCTTTAACTTTTTTCGTTGTTCATGTTAAAGAAATAAATCCTATGCATATTGGATTCAACGAACTTTTTACTTTACAGACTGACTCCAACACTTCCAACTTTTCTTCTTACTCTTACATATTTTATTACTTTGCTGTTAGCCTCATGTTCCTTCTAAATTGTTTCGCCGATGCTGAACCAGCTTACTCAGATTATAGAAGGACTGAGGTATGCATATTCATGTCAAAATTACGTCTAATCTTCTCTGTAACATTTTTACTAATGTGGTTTTCCTGTGCTTTTGTAAAAGAAAATGTATCCTGAGATGAGGGCATCGTTCCTGAGCAGACTTCTGTTCGGATGGTTTGATTCTTTGGCATGGAAAGGTTACCGACAGACGTTGGAAGTGAAGGATTTGTGGGACCTCTACCCAGAAGATACGTGCAAAGAAGCGTCTCAAGATTTTTTGAAAGATTGGGAAGAAGCAACTAGGAAAGCTACAGAGTAAGCTATGTTTTCTAGTATAAGATGCCCATGGGTCGATTCTTAAGAACTTTTGATTCTCGATTCGAAAGAGGTCTATTCTTTTCCAAAATCATTGACCAGTGTTTAAAGGAACGGGCTCACCGTAATCTAGTAACTATTCATTCTACTGAACTCCAGGATCACAAATACTGTTGGAGTAAAAATAAGGACATGTTAAATCCACTACCGCCCAGCGATGCCGCGATGCCGTTCGGAAATAGAAAAAAATATTTTAGAGGATCTTTTTAGTTCAGTAGGCCTATGGTCAAAATTAAAAAAAAATCACTCGTGTGGAAACCTGAAATTAAATAATTTAGGCATTTTCCAAAGCTTAAAATACGTAATTTAATGGAAAAAATCCTTCGAATTTCTCTTAAGCTAAATTCCACTCCAAATACTTTGGGCTGTTATGGGTTCTTCAGCGAATAGATACCGGTACTTTCTGTGATATGTTCACGTATCTTCAATACCAGTACCACACAGATTACGCGCTCTGTGATATGTGTGCCTATCTTCGGAGGTATTTTTCATTTTACACGCTTCGTCTGTCCTCAGTTTTGTTGACAGTGCAGTTGCAAACGGAGTTCCTATAAAGCAATTCGTTGTGAAATTAATGAGTATACTCATCTGGTTGTTGGAAATCAGGTTAGTGCTTGCGTAAACTCAACTAATTTGTGCTTCGCTAAACAGGAAATCGTTACGGAATGAGCGACCAGGCGAATCTTTTGGGAGAAGCAAAAGAAAGAAGCGACAACACGTCTCGATTGTTCCTATTCTCTGCAAAAACTTCGGCTCTGCGCTTCTCTTTGGTGCCTTACTCAAGTTCATAAGCGACCTCCTCACATTTGTGAATCCTCAAATCCTGAAGTAAGTATACAAACAGCGTGAAGAGATTCATTAGCCCTACTCTGTAAAAAAAAAGAAAAGATTCTTGCCTACTGCCCGTGTGAGAAACTAACGGGTCGACTTGGATCGACTTATTTTCGATGTCGACAAGAGGTCAAAAGCGAAACCTCGTCTATGGCGAGTATACTCGAAAAAACGACCGGATTTCCACGACGAAATCTCTCCGTTAGACATGTTTTCAATGTCCCGTTTCTGAGTGGTTCTTTGATCGCCAAGGGTGCGGAAGCATTGTATTGGCATAGGCGTGCGAATAGAGCTGACCTAATAAAAATTAGACTGTGCCTGACTTCATCGCTATTCTTTTAGGTTTTTAATCGCTTTTATTGAGGATCGCGATTACACGTGGAGAGGTTACTTGTACGCCGCAGCCATGTTACTCTCAGCAGCAGTCTTAACTCTTACGACCGAACAATACACGTACAAAATGTTTCGCGTTGGAGTCCGTGTGAGAGCAGCTCTAATATCTGCCATCTACCAGAAGGTATGAGCTGATGACAAGCGAGCAAAGCGTGCAATGTCCCGGTAGATAACGCTGATTCTCAATCTACTTGCAGGCTTTGCGGATGTCGAACGCTGCCCGAAAAAATTCGACTGTTGGAGAAATCGTCAACCTTATGGCAATCGACGCTCAGCAAATCATGGACATTACGGGGACGTTGAATTTAGTGTGGTCTGCCCCATGGCAGATTTTCATGGCTATTGGACTCCTATGGAGTACACTAGGTGAGTACCAAGTAAGCCTACTCTACATTCCGTAAACTTAAAGGTTGCACTTCTTAGGTGGTGTATCTTTCGTTGCTTATACTGTACTTGTTGGCCGAACGAGCCATAGAGCATTTAACCTAAACTAGCATAACCTAACCCTACCTAACGTAACCTAACCTCACTCAACGTAACCTATCGAACCTAACGTAACCTAACATAGTTTAACCTAATATATTGTCCTCAAGCGTAATGCCACTCGCATGAAGTGCCTTGCTTCGACAATGCTCCCCTCGATTAATTGCCAATGCTTGTCAGTTTCTTGTGGGCAGCACGTTGCTGCTGAGAAGTAAGCTGCGTCGGGCTTGGAGACCGTTAGGTTAGGTTTCTGTTCCTCCGCTCTCGCTGTGCTTGGCTTAAGATACAGAAGTTAGAGCACATGGAACAGAAAATGCCACTTTGAAAACTCACAGTGTAAGAGAATGCTCACTATTGTTGACGAGTTTTATTTATATATTTAATTGTTTTGTTTTGGTTATTTAGGTGTCTCGGTTATTGCCGGACTGGTAGTCTTGGTCTTGCTAATGCCAGTAAACGGCGTAATCGTGAATAAAACCAGATCGCTACAAATTCAACAAATGAAGCTCAAAGACGAACGAGTGAAACTTATGAACGAGGTAAGTAACAAAGAGTTTGTGGCGAGAAATTTTTTCAAACTAATGGACTTTTCCGGCGCAGGTTCTCAGTGGGATGAAAGTGCTGAAGCTTCATGCCTGGGAGCCTTTGTTTGAAGAGCAAATCCTCCGAATCAGAAAGAAGGAAATGCGAATCCTCAAAACAACAGCTCACCTTGACGCCGCCATTATTGCCATCTCGTACTGCACTCCTTTCTTTGTAATCATCAATATTTATTTCTAGATTTTTTTTATCGGGATTTTTGGTATGAGAGATAATAGAGCGTGGCACCGTTGGAAAAAAAAAATGCCATCGTGACGCTAACAAATAAATCACGTCGTTGTGAGCAGCATATGAAAAACTGTGATTTAAAAAAAAAAGTATTTGCTCGGAAAATGAACCAATTTGAAAATAAGAAAATTAATTTAACAGTGCTCATTTCTGAACAACGTTTTAGAGGAATGGCTCTGCTTAAAAGTGTTGCTCGCAACGGCAGGAATTTTTATCTCAAAGATTCAAGTGAAATTTCACGCTCTAAATTTGAATAAGTGAGAGTCTCTGAGATTCAGTGAATTTTTACCGAATCTGAGACTCTCACGGATTCAAATTTAGAGGGTAGTGCTTCAGCTTTGTCTTTTTCCCCTTTGCAGTTCTTACGCTCTTTATGAACAACAAGGTCTGTTTTCTCAGATATCACTCGCTTCCTTCGCCATGTTCGTCTTGATAGATGAAAAGAACATTTTGGACGCAGGAACAGCGTTCTACGCCTTATCTCTGTTCAATATCTTGCGACTTCCGTTCGCTATGCTTCCGGTGATAATCACAGGCTTGGTGCAGGTAAGACATTTTCACAACTTAAAAAAGCCCTTGGCATATTGACGGTAATTTCACCAGAATGCGGATTTCAGAAACATGCTTACATGTTAGTTCTAAATGTTGGAATCCACCTCTGTAATCCACCTTGATCCAGCTTTATAAAGATTCGCTCTTGAGGATGTTCTAAAATGACGATGCAGCCTCATCGAGTGCTGTGCAAGTTGCCCACTATGGGCTGAAAAGCTAGGAAACCAAACCCGCGGTCGGCAACCCGCATGAAACTCATGACAAGCGGGTTGTATCGTCATTACATAAAGACATACAACCGCGTATCCGCGTAGGTTAACCTAGGTTGGGATTGTGACTTCACTCGGCTTAAGGTAGAGAGGTGGAACTCAAGAGGTGGAACATTCAACCTTTCAATTTCTCAGTCTTGTTCGAGCGTGTTGTGGGAGAATTCTACGTTCGATTTATTTCATGAGTTGGTTACCGTAAAGGTGACCGCAGTCTTAACGAAAGAGTCTTATTCTTATTTAAAACGTTTTCCAGACAGCAGTTTCAGTCAAACGTCTAAATAAGTTTCTGAATTGCGAAGAATTGGACCCTGAGGATGTGTCCCACGACTCGAGAGAAGGTAAGTCGATCTTCGAAAAAGTCGAGAAACACCTCGCTTTGGTAATCAAAGGGGAGATGAGATTTCAGCCGAGCCTGTGGTGATTGAGGACGGAACCTTCTCGTGGGGAGACGCACCGATCCTCAAGAACATCAACCTAAAAGTCAAGAAAGGCGGACTGGTTGCTGTAGTGGGCACTGTCGCCACTGGAAAAAGTTCATTGTTGTCGGTGATTCTCGGCGAAATGGAGAAAACCAGCGGCAGAGTCAACACCAACGTAAGTCTTTTTGATCTCATTCAACGATTAGCTAGAGTCCTGAAATCATGGTGATATGTGCAGGGTCGCATAGCGTACGTCCCTCAACAAGCGTGGATTCGTAACGCTACTATTCGAGACAACATCTTGTTCGGAGGCACAGACGATAGGAGGAGGTACCTCAAAGTGGTCGAGGCTTGTGCGCTGAAATCCGACCTGGAGATGTTGCCTGCTGGGGAACAGACGGAAATCGGTGAGAAGGGTATCAATTTGAGTGGAGGACAGAGACAACGCATATCCCTGGCTCGCGCAGTCTTCTGCGACGCCGATATCTTCTTGCTGGACGATCCTCTAAGTGCTATGGACAGTCAAGTTGGGAAGCATATCTTTGAAAACGTCATAGGTCCTCAAGGATTACTGCAAAAGAAGGTACGCATGTATTTTTTTGGTAAAACGTTCTTCACTTGAGTGTAATAGGGTACTTGACTATCTTTTTTTTTAATGTAGCAATTAGATTGAGCAAAAAAAACGACGGTAAAAATCAGTAGCTATGCATTTTGAAGTGATCATTCGATTTCCCGGGCATTGAGTTCAAAGTTGCGGGACGTCATTAAATTCCGCATATTTTGCATGATTCCAAGGACTCTATGACGTCTTATGTAACTTTGAACTAGATTTTTGGACGATCGGCTGATTATATCAGTTGCGGTTTATAACTTTTTCGTCATTTTTTAGCACTTTGTGATGGCTATCTCTATAGAAAAAATTGGTCTTGAACCTCTCCTTAACTCGGTATTTCTCCTACACAACGAAATACACACGAGTAACATAGATTAAGTTAAGAGCAGGGGCGTGCCGAACCCAAAATGTGCCTAGTGCGGGGGACTCCCAAAGGCACGACTACCATCACACCTTTCTTACTAAAAATGAGCCTTTAACTTTTTCTCTTGCTCTCTTCTCTTTCTTTTTCGCTTTCCTCTCATTTACCTTTTCCCTTTTCATCACACCTTCACCCCTCAGCACACCCTTAAAGGGGATGGGTATCACTCCTGAAAAATGTGGCGCGACACACAAAAAGAGTCTCGGCACGCCCCTAGTTAAGAGTAACGACAGTTTGGTCAATCTAGATCTACGAGGCCAGGTTGGTGATGGCCAGTTTAGGTTGATTTGCATTTCTGTCGCAGTGATACTTTGTCTGAGAAATATTGTAGTATTCCATTCTCTGTCGGGAAAATATTTGCATTTCCCATGGTCGTATTTGTATATAATGCTCCACTCTGTTCTTTTTTTGTTTTGTTTTTTTTTTTCACCAGACTCGCGTGCTGGTTACGCACAGTATCACCCATCTTAAAGAAGTGGATAATATCTTTGTTCTTAAAAACGGCGCAATTAGCGAAATCGGAACATTTAAAGAATTGCTCGCAAGAAAGGGAGCATTCGCGGAGATCGTCTTACAACATTTGCAAGACGTCGAAGTTGGCAACGGCAACTCTGGTGCAGGTGAGGCACTTTTCCAGCCCTTACGCAAGGCATGGAGTATACAGGTACGGAAAGTGCGCTAATGAGCGGAGAATGGTTTCAGATATTGAGGAAATTAAGACTGAACTGGAGGGCGCAGTCGAAGGAGGCGCGGAGGAGGACCAGCGCGAACTCCAGAAACTAACCTCCCAGCAACAGAGGCGGCCTTCGGAATCCAGTGGCAAGTGAGTACCATCTCTCTGCGACACATGTAGGTACTATCAGTCCCCAAGGTATTGCCCGATTCTAGTCGTGCAACAAAGGCGGTGCACTGCACCAAAGTCAATGTATTTCCCTAGAAGGCGGTGCCTCCCTGTTTGACATAACCGTTACAACGCCTGTTGGACTATTATCTCTACAGCTAATATCTCTAAATAAATTTGTGTATTGCAGGCCTTTTGTGGGCTTAAATGAAGACTTGAGCGGTGATAAGAGGCTGATTATTAGTCAATCAAAAGACAGCGCAATACCGGCGAAGATTGGCGAAAAATTAATTGAACAAGAGAAAATAGAAATCGGAAGCGTAAGTAGTTTTACATTCAAACCTTTGGCGTTTTTTATTTTTTTATTTTTCAATGTCATGATTTGCTTTCTAGGTCAAGAAAGACGTTTATGTTGACTATGCCAAAGATATCGGCCTCTCGATGACAACAGCAACAATTCTTTTAAATATAATCATGGAAGTAAGTCTGTGAACATAGCGGTGTATTCTTAATGTGTTAAAAATGAAGTTTATTTTTTTTTCATTTTTGTTTAGTTCTTTATCGTTGGCTCAAGCATGTGGCTTTCGGTATGGTCAAACGATGACACGAAACCTGATAGCGAGGACTTCATTGCAACACGTGATATGTATTTGGGAATTTATGGAGCTTTAGGCGCCGGACAAGGTACCCTTCGTTGACTCTAGAACGGCCACAGTTCCCAGATTCCAGTCATTCGAATTTCGTTTTTTCTATCTCCTTAATTAATCACCCAATTAGAAACGGGTAATCGAAAAGACGTCGATCGATGCAATTCCGACGTCGATATCGAAATCCAGTCTATTTTTCGAATCGCCATGATTTTGTCCCTTAAATCGACAATATTTCGACATCGATCGACCTCTTTTCGACGTCGAAAATGCATCGATCGACGTTTTACCGATATTCCATTACTTAAGCATTATTTATATCAGGTGAAGATGATACGGCATGCCGTGTGAATCCCTCGTCCGCGACAAACCGTTATATTGCTCAAATTTTCCACAGTTTAAATGAGACGACAGTGAGATTTTTTTTGACAAATTTGAAACTTAATCTACATTATCTCCCTTCCTATATCATCAAAGGACCACCCCTTTTCTCACAGGCTGAAATTAATTCTTGCGAACAGGGACTCATTTCATCTCTCACGATCGCGACCTTTACTTCTCATGTTTCAAGCAAACTTAATCGTTCTTTTGCCCTTCTGCGCAACCTCAAGTGTCTTCCATTCATTAGCATCATTATCTCCCAAATCGCCACGGGGGTGAAATCGAATCGAAGCGTCAGCGTAGGCAACCGCACGACATCTGTGTGGTGGTGGTTGCCTATCCCTACCTTGACAGGGGCTCTCCTCCGGCTGATCCACATTATCATGACAATTTTACTTTGCTAGTGAAATAGTTCTGACTTTGCGGACTTCTTTCCAGTTTTCTTCTTATGGATTTCGACGGTAGTAAATTATCTCGGGGTGCTAAGAGCATCCCAAATTCTCCATAACCTGATGCTGAAAAATGTGATGCGGACATTCTTGACTTTCTTCTACGTGACACCCATCGGCCGCTTGCTCAACCGATTTTCCAAAGACGTCGAAGATTTGGACAACACGTTACAGAAGATTTTAAGAGGATGGATTAACTGTGTGTTTTCGGTACGTGTTCTAAATACTCTCTTCTTATAACACCAACTACACGAGGTTGCTTTTTCTACCTCTCGTATTTTACCTTTCGTCGTCGAGAGCAGCGATAGTGGATCGAGACGTTAGGCACTCGACGGTTCGTGCCTAACGTCTAACGGTCCCCAAGCCTGATGCTCCTTACTTCTCGGCGGCAGCTTTCCGCCAAAAAGTAAACGACATCAGACTTACGAAGCGACAGCAAAGCGGAGCACCGAGCGGAGCACTATCGTCGACGAGGCACCCATCCTTGGCTTACTTCAGCTAGTTTAAGGATAACCTAATCTTGCGTAGGTTCACTCAACGGATATTAACCAAATTTAGGATAACCTAACCTATGCGATTTTACCGGTGCATTATTAATATTGGCACTGAAATGGAACGTTGAACTGGGCTAACAGATGTGGAAATGGAAAACGAAACAGAGTAATCTAAATTTTGAAGTTTCATTTGTTTGGCAGGTTTTGGCTATTCTCTTTATAATTATCTACAGCACTCCTGCATTCATCGCTGTGATCTTTCCTCTAGCGGTGTTTTATTACTTCATCCAGGTGTGTCTCTTGAAATTGACTTCATTTTTCGAAAAATCGTTAGCTTATACTGCTTTTTTGCCGTTTTCCAGCGGTTTTACGTCGCTACATCTCGTCAGCTGAAACGTCTGGACTCCGTCTCCCTGTCTCCGGTTTATTCGCATTTCGGCGAAAGTCTTACGGGGGTAGCTTCGATTCGTGCCTTTGGCTTGGCAAATGAGTTTATCAAGGAATTAGAAAATAAAGTTGATATCAGCCAGACCTGTACCTTCCCGATGATGATATCCAACCGGTATGGTCATTATGTAGCCAGAATAATCTTGGTCTAGGATACAAAGAGATTCTCAGTTTGTTGAGCAAGGTATCACTTTTGGCCCAGTGATAAATTGAAAAGATGTCGGCTGACTCCTTTTTTGGAGTCGAAAAGAGGTAGATATCGATAAATAACGTCGATTTACGGAATCAAGGCGATCCGACTCGAAAAATCAGCGAGATCTCGATACTGACGTCGAGATTCCATCGATCGACGTGTTTTCGATATTCGGTTTCTGCGTCGTGATCCTTAGCCAGGGAAAGGGTGGGCAACGCCTGCGGCTCGCGTGGTGCCTCTTGTGCAGGACAGCCACCAATACATCAAAGCCCTTCAAAAATGCTAAACTTAGACCGAATTTCTTTGCAAATTAGCTACTGTAGCTTAAAATCAATAGGCATCTTCCACCGTGTCCAGTTGACATGCTGTTCTGTTTTAAGAACAAACACCTACGAAATAAGAAGAGTTTGAATTAATTGGTCGTTTTTCAGGTGGGTGTCGGTTAGGCTTGACATGCTCGGAAACTTCATCATCTTCTTTGCCGCTCTACTAGCAGTTATCGACACAGGAAGCAATGCAGGTCTTGTCGGTCTCTCTGTCAGCTACTCTTTCCAGGTAAAATAGACGCTGCATCACGATGCCCAATTCAAAATGTCGGATACAATTAAAAAGCTTCTTCATTATTTTTGTAGATTACCCGAAATCTTAGTTATCTCGTGACGCTAACTTCCGATGTGGAAACGAATATTGTGGCTGTCGAGCGAGTCAAGGAATACTGTGAAATTCCGCAGGTAATTTATAAACCTAGCTTAACCCTACATAGCCTAGAAGTAACCTAGTGTAATCGTACTTCTAAAACCGTTTTCTTCCGAATTTAAGGGAGCTCCCTGGCGTAATCCCTCTAGCCTCGTTCCGAGAACGTGGCCAGAGAAAGGCGAAGTCCAATTCATCGACTACAAATTACGCTATCGAGAAGGCCTTGACTTGGTTTTGAAGGGAGTCAACTTTGTCGTGAAAGGCGGTGAAAAGGTAAGAAAATCGGACCACACTTAAGCAAGGTAAATAGTACATTCGCACGCCAGCGGAATAGGTTCTGGTAAACATATCCGTTTTCAGAGACCACATCCCGCCGTGCTGTCGCTCTAGCGTAGCTCATAGGTACTGGCGTTCGCAGCTTGAACTTAGAGATCCAGGTTCGATTCTTGTACGCGGGTATGTGCCCTTGTGTAGCGGGCAAGTCGCCGCTAGCCACTTATTCGCACGCCAAACTGGCGGGCGAATAACTAATCAAGAATGTAAACGTAGTTGCGTCATCTCTTAGGTGGGTATCGTGGGGCGAACTGGAGCTGGCAAATCTTCGCTGACCCTCGGTTTGTTCCGGATTATGGAGGCAGCTGACGGCAAAATCCTCATTGATGGCGTCGATATTTCTAAGCTGGGTCTGCACGAATTACGAGACCACTTGACGATCATTCCCCAGGTAGACTATCAGTCTCGACCAGCATTCTCAACAAGCATACTTGATACAAGTTTATTAAAAACGCTACTTATTACAGGATCCTGTACTGTTCTCTGGAACCTTGCGACTTAATCTTGACCCGTTCAGAAGATACTCCGACGCGGAGTTGTGGCTGGCATTGGAACAGGCTCATCTCAAAGAGTTCGTCAAGAAGCTGGGAGGCCTCGATTTCAAAATCAGCGAAGGCGGTGAGAACATGAGGTGAGGTTTCTCCAAGAAGGCAGGGTTCAATGATAAAGAACAGGACGTTGAAGCGTTTGTTTTGCAGCGTGGGGCAGCGTCAGCTGATCTGTCTTGCCCGAGCGCTTCTCCGCAAAACGCGGGTGCTGGTACTCGACGAAGCCACCGCCGCTGTGGAC
>Ga0058701_10005289_pt1 | contig 10682 bp, 6 predicted proteins | sample AgamicOrMae_FD_97039 | JGI IMG/M metagenome (GOLD analysis project Ga0058701, IMG submission 97039) | Agave microbial communities from Guanajuato, Mexico - Or.Ma.e | ecosystem: Host-associated > Plants > Phyllosphere > Phylloplane/Leaf | place: Guanajuato, Mexico | collected 2012-06-04 | reverse complement strand
TTATTCATATGTTAGACTACTCTCCGACCAAAACACAGAAACTACTCGGCAATCCGGACAAATCCGCTAATCCGACAGCCTCTTCTCCCGCTTGTGCCGGATTAGCGGGAGAGCACTGTATCTTGTTTTTGAACATTCTGGATCCTTCTCGAGCTTTGGAATCCTATCATAGTCTTGATCACTAAATTATCTTTATCGGTTGAGAAGGTCACCGAGTCACGAAACCTGGCAACACTGGAAACTGTCCATTTGAAGTTTCGCCCGCATGGATCGTTAAAAGCGACCACCATGTTTGGATTATTTATTGGAGCCGATAAACCATCCGTCTTGGCACAATGAAGCCATTGACGATCACGCTGGAGTCCCAATTCGCGGAACACATTGCCAGCAAGCGATTTCTGGAACCAGCATCACCTTTGTATGCGGCGCAGCGAGAAACGTTCCGAATTTGAAGATGCGGCAAAAATAGGCGGGTAATCGAATCAATACCGGTTCAGTGGAATACCTCATTGTTTATTATGTTGCCAGCGCTACTGTTGTAAACAATCCTGCTGCGAGGTATTCCCTTGTGGTCATCAAACCTCTTGTCTCTGCAACGTCTTACCCTGACTTAACTCTCCCCTCCTGGCTTTACCTTACCTCTATTGACTTGGGGGGCATTCGATAGCGCCGAAGTTCGTATAGGTTAGGTCGAATTAGGTTAGGTTAAGTTAGGTTAGGCAAGGTTAGTATTGCGGTTAAGACCTTTAGCGTTTGCGACTTTTCTCGTTTGGCGGTTATGGATTGGCGTTTGCGGCGTTGGCGCTTGTGGTTTTTGGCGCTTATGACATCTACCCCAAGCTACTGACTTCACCTAACCAACTTGACCCAACCGGAATCCCTCCCGAGCGGACTTTGTCGTAAGCTTACCATCCAAAGATCAGAAGCCGTCTGTCAAAACTTTCAAGTCGCGCCATCAGTTACCGGCAGATTACCGTCCTCTACCGGTTTATTTTATCGGTGAACACCCAATATGTGACTTTTCGCGACAAGGTATTGAACTCGGACGTGTCATTCACAGGAGGGGACCGTCTCGCCTCCACCCACACCGCCCCGTCCCGCTTCGCCCCGTCCCGCTTCACCCCGTCCCGCTTCGCCCCGCCCCGCCAGCTCCCCGAACCGAAACGTGATCGTCAAATCGGCGTGGACGCCAAAGCAAACAGCGATTGGCGATCGAACGAGAGGGCCCCTCTTCGCTTAGCGACGGCCCCCGCAGTTCTACGACGTGTGCGGCGAGCTAGCGGGGGACGGTCCCTAAGATGCGACTTGGAACGTGGGTGGGCCCTTATGGAACGCCCCCGAACTCGGTTCAAGTCCTCGGATATCGCGGAAATCTCCGGCTCAATCCGATCTCTCTAGTTCTTTGTTTGAGTGGGGCAAAGTGCACTACGCTCTGATATTTATGGTTAGACCCACTTAAAGTCGTGTTTTCTTTTCGAGGGAGCCAGCCAAATCTGCCAACAGTTTATATTCTGAAATAATTCCATTAAAGATTTATCTCCCCATCCTCTTGTACTAGCGTTTTGGTACCACTTATGTGTTGCACCGTCGCCCCCAAAAGGAGCAAGGAACCAGACATCATACGCAGTAGCATATCCTAAATCCTTGAAATGTAATGAGAGGTTGAATAAGGGCAAAACACCAGCAGAAAACACAATTTAAAACTTTGTACAAGTTTTATAAGGGCCATTAAAAAACAGGGCCTTCCTTCCTATCCCCGGTCGCGGTCGTTTGAGATTGAGCGAATATATGTGGGACAGAGCGTGGGAAAAATTAGACTGTTTTCATTGTTACTTCATTTTGAGTGCGTGTCATTCTCGCAATTATTCCCAAATTAGTGTACTCTTCCAAGTCTTTAAAACTAGTTAATGTTATCAGTTGTGCCATGAAGAACCCATGGAAGCGCGACTGCGCTAGTCAAGTTTAGCCCGAAATACAAGTCAAATTCGTGACTGAATGTATAGCTACCTTTTGAAAGAAGTTTTTCTTTTGGTGAGAGGAGAGAAGAAAAGCCGCCTTTTGGATCAAAAATAAATTTTGGGGGATTGGAATATACTCTTTGCTTGAACGTTAACGAAACGTTAAAAAACGTTTTCAGATGACAAACATTCATAAATTATTCACCAAAAACTTTTTTAGTTTTTTTTATTATTCTTTCTTATCTTTATTAAGAACATTTTTTAAAAAAGAAAACAATTTGGGGGAAATCAAGAAATTTTTTCTTAGTTTAATTTTTTTTGAATGTATCAAAAACTTTCTTGGAAACTTAAAATATGATTGTCTCATCACAATCCTATCATTTCTTGACCCAAGTTTTTTTTTTATGTTTTTTTGGTGTTTTTTTTTCGTAAGAAAAGGGATAAATTCTACCCAAAACGACTGGCAAAGATTCGCCGTAGTGCTCCTCCCTCCCCAGGGAGTTGAAAATTTGCATATTATTTAGCAAAGGAATGTTAAGTTAGGCTCCATTACCGCGCCTAGGTTAATTGTTAGTAATCTATCTCTGTGTAGCGGCCGGCCGGCGAATAATTTGAGCCGAGCGTGCGACTTTTGTGTGAGAGAAGCGCCTATTTGAAACAGTATCAGATGCACATCTACCTAGACACCTTAAACGTTAGACAAACCTGACTCTTCTCCCCGTGGAGGTGGGAAACTGTTTCAGCCAATTAAGCCGCTCTACGGATGCAATTTTTTTTCGGAATATTAAAAAAAATGAGTGGACTTGAAACGAAAAAAACTTAACAGAACGGTTTCACGCGCGTAGCGCTTGAATTGCCCGTTTTCGTCAAATTAAATTGCGGTGAAACCACAATTAGGTGGTCGTAGCTGTGGCCCTGCGCATTTCCTTCGGCAAAGCATACCTCGAAATTGTCACTTATTTTTCTGAGACTCTCCTACCGCTCGTAACTTTATAACGAGATTTAAAGGTTTTTGAGAGAATAAGAGATGTTTTGCATATAGTTATCAAAGTGAGTTTTACAAAAAAAAAATATTTGAGTAGTTATCACACTGTCAATTCCTTTATTAGCTTGCAATTGAAAAAAAGCGACATTATCCGCATCAATGATTTCGATAAAAATTTAGTTCCATTTGGTCCGAGAATTTATAGAGATTTCCATATGAACGTAATATGTAAATGTAAGTAAGTTTCTGTCAAATTATAGATAGCCATTATCCAGTAGGTTTTGTGTATGTATGGATTGTCGTGATATCCAGTAACCTAACCTTATTTTTTGTAAGATGACCTAACCTTTCGGTGGTATGACCTTACCGCTCATAAGGTGACCAAACTTTACTTAACGTAATGCCAGGTAACGTAAGACCTATACAGCCTCGTTTATACCGTTCTTCCATCGATCAGTCCGACCCCGTTGGAAAGAGCTCCATAGCAACCGAGTTTTCGGTATGCACGGTGAAACGAACTCCAGAGATGAAAACCGACCGCAAAATTTCTCATAGAGCAATCGAGTTCGCACAGCCCTGTGGATTGCCGTCCAATCACGGTGCATTCACACGTGACCACTATGAAAAATAATTCAATCGAAATGGTCGTCCCCGCAAATGGAGGATTTCGTCACTTGGATTCCTGCCGAGACCCCAAGCCGCGATATCCTGGCAGATCGTGGAAACTGACTTAAACACACGCCAAGATAAATGTAAAACGCTGCTCCGCGCTCTGTTTTGCGTACCACGCCAACCAATGTATCATAAAGTAAACACCAACGCGATTCCGAGACAGGCGCTTTTCGCGTTTCTGGAGACACAGTATTTTGAAAGATCAAACTTTTGGTCAGCTCTATTCGCACGCCTATGTTAACCCATAACAGCCCAAATTATTTGGAGTGAAATTAGCTTAAGTGAAATTAAAAGGATTTTTTTCCATTAAAATACGCAATTTTAAGTTTTGGAAAATGCCTAAATAATCAAATTTCTGGTTTCCAGGGGGGTGATGTTTTTTAAATTGTGACAATACTGAACTTGAAAGATCCTCTAAAATATTTTTTTCTATTTCCGAACGGCATCGCTGGGCGGTAGTGGGTTAAGGAGACTTGGACGCACAGAAACCAACCTAATTCTTCTTAAATGGGAGGTGACTTGAACGCACGAAAACCAACCTAATGCATTTTAAATGGGATGTTACTTGAACGCACGTAAACCGACCCAATGCTTTTTAAAGGGGGTGTGACTTGAACGCACGGAAACCAACCTGATGCTTTTTACATGGGAGCAGGTAACTTAAACGCACGGAATCCGCAACTTTTAAATGGGACAGCATGTGAAAAGTCCCTTCATAAATTTTTCCCCACTTGCGTTTCAACTTTTAAAATTGAGCGTAAGTCAAAACTATTTGCGGCATATTCCCAGCCGGTGGCAGGCGAATTCCGATCCTGCAAAGGAGGGAATGACAGGTGGTCGCAAAATATGAGCAGTAGCTGCAAGCGAACGGCTTGGTGGCTTCGCTCTTAATTTACATAGAAGCAGCTGCAGCTTCCGCTGGTTCTGCTCATTCGATGTCGCAAACGATGAAAAAAAAAAGGAAACCAGTCCGGTAATCTGCGGTTTTTCGTTCGAGTCGATCCCGAGCGGACGAGTGGAGTTCGTTCAATCACACGGAAAGTGAGACATTTTCAAGAGAGTGCTTCTTGGCAGCATTTTAAGTCCAATGGCTTCTTCTCGGCTGTGTTGAATCATTCTCACAAAATATGGTTTTAATAAATCCAATACACTTTACCGACCTTTTAACATTATGTAGTCTTATTTTTTTGCCAAGGAAGTGGGCTTCTTAGCATGGAAATTTCCTTTGTTGCATTTTTTTAAAATTCGTTGGTCTTAAATTCGCTTTTTGACTTTAGCCCATAACACCCCGAAGTATTTGGAGTGAAATTTAGTTTAAGAGACGTTAGAAGGATCCTGCTCATTAAATTACGCAATTTGAAGCTTTTTAAAATTCCTGAATTATTACATTTCAGGTTTCCTGAGGGATTATATTCTTTTAAATTGTGACAATACTGAACTGAGAAGACCCTCAAAAATACTTTTATCTGTTTCCGAACGGAACCGCTGGGCGGTAGTGGGTTGAACGCACTGTCTTCGTTTAATCTACGAAGTGGCTATTCGCACACCTGCCCCTTGTATTAGTTTGGAATCCGTGCGTTGAAGTCACCTCCCATTTAAAATGTATTAGGTTTGTTTACGTGTGTTCAAGTCACGTCCTATTTGCATTAGGTAGGTTTGCGTGCGTTCAAGTCTCCCTATATTCGCAATGGCTAGTGAATAGCCACGACTTTAAATCTAAATGGACGATTGAGCGCAAGGTGTATAGCTATGGAGACTTGTACTGTACGCAAGGTGTACAGCTATGGAGACTTGTACGCAAGGTGAGCCCTTTAGGAAACTTGAACGCACGGTTTTAGTTCCAGAGACTTAAACGCAAGTTTCTCGTTTTTGACCCGCAAAAGAGAGTTCGCCGGAGGAGAAATACTTTCCTACGAATCTTCTGCTTCGAAATCGCGAAGCATTTTCGCTAAGTCTAATTTCCTGTAGCCGCGGCACAGAAAAGACGAGCCTCTCGACTGCATCCCGTGGAATGAGCTCCGTTCCTTCCCGGTTAATATTGAAAACCGCATCTTTCCTCAGTCAACCGGCGCGTTGCGGAGCGGGGCGGGGCGGCGCGGCGCCGCGCCGCTTCAAACTCCTCATTACGATCCGGCACTAGCTCCCCTAGTTCGTGTCGGCAGAGGTCATCCGGAATTTAACCCAACAATTAAAAGCTCTCTCACTAGATAGTCCACGCCTCAGAGTACATCCGTCCAGTGCGTGTAGCTGCTAATTTAAAACGCTTAACAGGTTAAAGGTGTCTCTACTGGTGCTCCCCCCTTCGTCGTTAGCGGAGTGAGGCACAAGGCAAACCTAACCTAACTAAAGTTCACTTAACCCATAACAGCCCAAGGTATTTCTAGTGAAATTTAGCTTAATTGAAATTGAAAGGATTTTTTCTATTGAACAACGCCATATTTTAAACTTTGGAAAATGCCCAAATAATTAGATTTCAGGTTTCCAGAGGGGTGATATTTCTTGAATGGTGACAATACTGAACTGAAAAGATCCTCTGAAATATTTTTCTCTGTTTCCGAACGGCATCGCTGGGCAGTAGTGGGTTAATCTAAGTTACGTTGTTGTGCGACGCTAATCCTTACAATAGAAAAAAGGGTGATGTTATTGACCCGACATACATTAATACAGGGAGACTTGAACGCACGTAACCTATGCATTTTAAATGGGAGGTGACGCCGAACGCACGGAACGTAATCTATTTTCAATTGGGCAGTCGGGTCAATGGACACTCCTAATTAAAAATTATTTGAGGCTCGAATACTAGGGGTAGAAATATCCTCCTTAACACTTATAGTGTTCATGTATTTTCAGTAGAAAGTATCGGCAGGTGGTGCTTGGAAGGCTTTGATGAATATGACGGAGAAACAGTTGCTGATATTTAGGTTTTGAGGTTGTTGATGCATGTGAAGGACAGGTGCGTGGAGATAACTGTTCTAGAAAGAAGATGAATTCCGGATGATGTTCATTGTTTTGTAAAACAGCTGACATGCACAACCTATAGCGTATTTGAACAGATCTTTGAGTGGCGTTTTATTAGCACGCTTAACAGTTTACGGGGAGCTTCTTAGAGGAGGATTATGGTATCACCCTGGGAACACCGAGCTATGCAACAAGCTTTAAATTACTTAGACGTGAATTTATTTGTAAAAAATATGCCCCTTATGTCGAATGAGGGAAATATACTGCCACTGTAGAAATTGCTTTTCGTAGAACTCGAAGTGAAAGTCTGAGGAAAAACTTACGCGCACTTTCGATTTGTTCGAAAAACTTGGATCCCCTGACGCGGTTTGTTTCCCCGCCCCCACGAATACGGCTTTTCTCTTATGTTCCACCTGTAAAAAGAAACGAACGTTACCTAATAACTGAGTCAACAGTGTCGGGTCTTTGCGCACGTGCGCGCGTGTCTGGGCTTATTTAGCGCGTGTTACCGTCCGTGAAATATGGGGCGGATGTGTGAAAACGCCTGGACGGGAATGGGCGATGGGCAGCGGGCACGGCGGGCGTGCGAATAATGCAATCCGTCAAGACGGTTCGCTACTCCGTCATTTGATTGCATCAATGACTAACAAGAATGCATTCCGGGAGGGTCACCCAACTTCGCCTCCTCCCTGCGCCAGCAAGCGCGATACCGCTTACTCGGTAGTGACGAGAAGTGAGCCGCATCAGGCTTGGCGACCAGTTTCACCTAGGCTTTGACCCTCGCTCCGTAAGCGCTTCGATCAGCGTTCAACGAAAGGTGGAACACCTGGAAAAAATGAGTTTCAATCTAACAATGTCGGGTGAACTAAACAAACTTGATGTCCCAGAAACTTAGCTTTAAAATGAATACGTGAAACAACAATCAAGTTTAAAGCTTGAATGTTTCGAATTCATGAGCTGAACGTTTGTGTGTGAGTTTCCGACAACTTTCTGGATTTGATTATAGTGAGTGCGTGAATTTATGTGTGAAGGCGAAGGCTGGCTTAACGGTAAGCCTTCAATTGTAGGCAGAGGCATCAGCAAAAGCGTTGAGCGAATCGAGGACGAAACGGACAGCTGGCATTTGGAGCGGCAGCGAGACCAAAAACAGGACCTATTCCGACCAAAACAGGTCCTTCCGATTTTGCTTCATTTCAAGAGAAGGACTCGTCCCGCGATCGGATTCAGCGCTGTTGAGGAACAAGCCTTGAGATCAATTACTCTGAGGAGCAATTCACGATTTTATCTACTCAAAGTTGGGAAGCTGGCATTTTTTATCTGATGGCTTAATCTGTCTTTACACTACGCCGATTTATGAGATTAACCCTTTACCGCCCAGCGATGCCGTTCGGCAACAGAAAAAAAAATATTTTAGAGGATCTTTTCAGTTCAGTATTGTCTCAATTTAAAAAATATCACCCCTCTGGAAACCTTAAATTTTATAATCTAGGCATTATAAAAAGCTTAAAATTGCGTATTTTAGTGAAAAAAATCCTTCTATTTTTTCCTAAGCTAAATAACACTACAATACTTTGGGCTGTGAAGGGTTAACCTTGTCGCTTCGTTGTTGCGACGTAACCTTCAGCACAAAATACGCAAGAAGGAACCTTTTGGATGTTCAATGGTTGAAAGGAAGTTCCCTTGGCGGTTGGCCTACCGGCTTGGGAATCGGCGTTGACCGCAGAGTTTCGAGACACTATCTTCTCGCGCTGCTCACTGGTTCCGCATTCAGTACCAAGTAAAGCGGTTCTTCGAGAGTAATGATAAGTTGCACGTAAGCAGCTCGCCGAAACGGGGTCATCTCTCGGCAGCTCTTCTGCTCCCGCGAATGTGGAGTGGAGCCCGCCACCGTCGCTGCCCCACTGCCACCCGTCCATCCGCCAGATGGGAGCCGCGCGCCAGCCGCGCGCCCCGCACCAGCCGGAATGCAGCAAAGCGCGAGCCGATTCTACCCGTTGGCACACACAATCAGCTTTATAGGTTCCAACCCCCGACAAGCCAAGCGGAGCGCTTGGGGAAACACCCACAAGGGGGTAGCTGTCATAAGCGCCAAAAACCACAAGCGCCAACGCCGCAAGCGCCAATCCGTAACCGCCAAACGAGAAAAGTCGCAAACGCCAAAGATCTTAACCGCAGTACTAACCTAACTTAGCCTAACCTAACTTAACCTAACCTAACCTGTACGATCTTTGGCGTTTGCGACTTTTCTCGTTTGGCGGTTACGGACTGGCGCTTGCGGCGTTGGCGCTTGTGGTTTTTGGCGCTATCGAATGCCCCCCCCCCACAAGGCAACTAAATAACAGCTTCGCTGACAAGGGGAGTACCTTAACTTGCTGCCTCCGTTTTTCTTGAAACTTTCACACCTTTCAGATAGTTGTATGAAAAAATACCCAAGCCCAAAAATTGCTGCAAGAATGCATTTTTTCTACCTTAAAGACATTAAAAATTGAACAAAAATAATTAAAAACACGAAAAATTGCCAATATCTTGGAACCTTAAAACCTCGTTGTGTTAATACCGGGCGGAATGCAAGCGGGGTTCTTTTGAAGCCGTTGGCATAATGCCTGCCTTGCAGTGCCTCTGCTTCGAACGGCTGGAGGTACTCGCTTTGCAACGGTTGGTGTTAAAATGTTGAGGCATCGGCGCCCTCGCCCGCGCCCCTCTCCCTCCCCCCTCCACTTTCCGGAGGGGAACCTCCCGGAGGGGAGGGCGATGCGATCGGTGTACTTGTACATCGAGCCGACTGAGCGAAAAATCGTCCGATTAGTCTAAGCAGGGCGAAACGGCATCTCATGGTATCAATATATTATCCCTCACAGGCACGAACCCATTCCAGTTTGTGGTCTGGAATAAAAAGCTAGTTTTGGGTGGTGGAAGTTAAGGCTCTCTGGAGGTAATCACGGCGGGGGGTTGAAGCTTGCGGTAATTTTGACAGGTGGAATTTTCCACCTTTTTTTGTCACCACCTTTCGTGGCTGACAGCGGAGAAACGCATGAGACACGTTATACTGAACCTAGGTTAACCTAACTAAACCTAGCTTAACTTAACCTACGCGGTTGTACGTACCCTGTAATAGATGACAACCAGGGTACAACACTCTCTAAAAATACTCTTAAATTCGGATGCATCAAAAGTAAAATCACTTGGTCTGAAAAAATGTCAGTTCAAAAATTCACTGAATTTCAGTTAAATCGTTCTTAAAATAAGCACTTTATAGAAATTAAAGTCGATGTGTGAAATTCAGTGAATAATTTGACTGAAGTTCTCTCCAGATCAATGACTTTTGGTGCTTCTGAATTTAAGAATCTCGTTTTACAGTGACCAGAAGCAGAAAATACCACCTTTCTAAGACGGTGCTGTAACCTCCTTGCAATGTTTGTTTTACTGTTAACCAAGTTACTCCAATTTACGACTCTAGTTAACTGTTTAACCACCCACAATCCGGTAGTATACTTTGATCTTTAAAGATACGAGTCATTGGTTTTCACCTTAATTTCTCCTTTAACGGGCCTTTAAATGGTTTTTTCCTCCTAAATTACAATAGTAAGAGCGTTTTTCAGTGATGGCTTCGCTTAACTAGCCGCAGGTATTTATGGCAGGAACCAATCGCTGGCGCCTCACCATTGGCCAGGTGCCACTCTTCTGACCAATCAGAGCCCCCCTTTCACTCGCGTTTGGCCACCTGTTATTTTACCACGATGCTCTTTCTTCTTGAACGCTCTTCTCTCAAGGAAACCATAATTTACATTGCTCTGCTCTCACCGATGTAAACACGCATGGCTATACTATTTCCGGGGAAGGGGATCCTCTTTCATAAATAAATGAGTGTATCCTCTCAATTAATCCTTTTTTACAACACGTCTTACCTGCCCACGCTGTCATTAGGGTTCTTTTAATTTAACTCGTGAAATACTACAGTTTTGGGTATTGAGATTTAAGGAATATTATCGGTATTTTCTACGTTAGTAACCACACATCTAGCGAAAGAGCTCAGCGAGTACCTTCGTTTGATATGACTGTTCATAGGTCTATCATATAAACTACAACAGAAGTAGGATGACAGTTTCAAC
>Ga0058701_10005288_pt1 | contig 10684 bp, 4 predicted proteins | sample AgamicOrMae_FD_97039 | JGI IMG/M metagenome (GOLD analysis project Ga0058701, IMG submission 97039) | Agave microbial communities from Guanajuato, Mexico - Or.Ma.e | ecosystem: Host-associated > Plants > Phyllosphere > Phylloplane/Leaf | place: Guanajuato, Mexico | collected 2012-06-04 | reverse complement strand
TTTTCACCAAAACAGCAGAAACTACCCATGGATAGTACGCACCCGAATATAGTACGCACCCGGGTTTTTAGGACCAAAATTGAGACAAAAAAGTGCGTACTATAGACGGGAGAATACGGTACTTACGAATGTGTAGGTTAACTTGGGTGAGGTTCTGTGTGCCTTGGGGAAAGGTGGAACTCAAGAGATGGGAGATTCAATCTTTAAAATTGATTGTAATAACCTTGTGGGTGATGTTTTGTTGTGCGGGTGAGTCGTCAATGTCACTTTGTTTGTCCAGGGTCCGATTCCTGAATACAGGCTGCCGTTCGAGGCGGAGGTGGGCCTTCATCCGTCGTTGGAGGATATGCAGGAATGTGTCGTGCACAAAAAGAAAAGACCGCATTGCCCGATATCATGGAGAAAGCATTCGGTAGGCAACAGTTTCCTGTCACCTTAGACGACCTGTCAGCTCCAAAAAAACTAAGCGCGCTTTTGTTTGTTCTCAGGGCATGGCGGCGCTGTGCGACACGGTGGAAGAGTGTTGGGATCACGACGCGGAGGCTCGCCTGTCGGCGTCGTGCGTCATGGAGCGGATAATCCACCAAATGCGGATTTTGGCGGCCAACAATCAGCCGTCACAGCAACATTTGCTCAACATAAATGGATCCAACCTCATAAGCGAAAAAGACGCCAGCATCTAAACAACTAATCCACACAAAACAAACGCATCTACCTCATCATTTTTTCCATATTTAAACTTTGTCCTTCAAATAGTATCCTATTTGTTTAGCAAACCAACCTGTTTTCTTCCTTAGTTCTATTTTATATTTTGACTTTATGTCTTTGTAAGGTGTGCGTAGTTATGTGTTACTTCCACACACATCACTAGCAAGTGGACATATCCCGATTGTCTTAGTTCCGCCCGTTTCCGGTTGGCGGGGCCAGCTGCGGCGTCGTCACTGACCCCCAGAAACGCCGAGCTGACTGACGAGTATGCGTCTGCTCTAAATTTCTCATACTCCGCTTGCGTATCTGGTGAAGCCACTGACAACGGCGCGGCGCTTTACGTACCGGAAACGGGCGGGAATTTCATTTTTTAAGTTTGATCCCAGTTTTAAAAAGTCCTTAACTGAGTGTAAATACTTCTATTCGTCAACCCATTGTGCCAATGTAGCAGTGTAGTAGGATAGATACATCATAGAGAAAAGTGATTACGTGTACAAAGCGGTGTGTATTACTTTTTACTTGAACTGTTCTTTTATGTGGGGAGGGAGGGGGGTGGGTAAACGGAGTGAACGTGCAAATATTTTACCTATGAGAGAGAGAGTTGATGTAAATCTTTGACAAGACGCCTTAACTGGACATTTTTTATTTCGCCTTGTTGAAACATGGACCGAGTGTTAGTGCTGTTTTTACATGAAACTTCGATCAAACAGGAGTAGTGATCTCAATTGTGAGTGCGTGTTCGAAAATGGCAACCGTCTGCAGCTTTAAAACTGCCACTTTATAGAGTAACAAACTGTGGGACTTAGCTGCTTTTGAGCTAACACTCAGTATTTTGTTCTACACGGAGATGTGTACAGATGAAAGTAAATTGTCATCTGGAACCAGGAAAATTTCTGGAACAGTATTGATAAGAAGCTTTTGTTGTGTTTCGTTTGGTTCAAATTTGTTATTCCAAGGATTGCCCTCCGGAACTCTCGTTGATTTGCAAACCAAAGGCAGTGAGTCAACTTGTCACCACGCCATCTAGGGGATCATCCTTCAACTACGTTTTCCGACGTTTCCACTTTCTATACCTTTAGTCATCAACTTTTCTAAAATGTCTCGATGACTGAATGATCCTGACCCGCCCCTAACGCAGTTTCTGGCTGATCCCTAATCTGATTTATTTAATATATGGAGAGGAGGGTGCTTTTTGGAACGACAATTCTCAATGATGCAGCGTTTCATTTTATTCCTGTAATTTCAAACTCGTAGGTCTTAAAAAGCACCACTTACGAAAAAGCGAAGAAGCAGATCTCATGTATTTAAGCAGTTAAAAGTGCTATGATTGTTTGAAGTAATAGAAATAATTCAAGCGTGCTTTTTAAATTAAGTTGCCAATTGTAAAAAAAAATTAAAAAATCGCTAAATTGCATTAAATGATTTCCTTTTTTATCGTTACTAGGTATAGTTCTTTTTCTATCCTACAATTATCGATAGGTTTACATGTTGTGTTGTTTTATATTAATAGATTATGGTCTCATATTTTTTTTTATTCTGGCATCGTTGTTTATTCTTGTACATTTATATAATGGCATCCTATTTTTTTTAGCAACTGAGACTAGAGCAAAACTTTTTCCACGCAGTGTCGTTTTTACTTTTATCTGTGTAAACAGTATTAGTATTGAATTCAAATGAATTTAGTAAAATGGCTCAAAATTGATCTTTTTAGTTTGATTTGGACTTAATGCTGATTGAGCAAAAGCCTTTATGTAGCTTGTTAGTCCCAGTAGCGTTGCTCAAGCCCACATTTTCGAGGAGGTATTATTGTATCATTACTTAACATGGCCTTATCATCAATTAATCAATCAAACGATTTCCCAGTTTTACTTTAAAACAATGATTGATTGTGTAGCACATGACAGGCATCGTATTTTATCTAAAGGCCGTTCTTAAAACCTAAACCATTTTCTATTTTAATCTCTATCTTGTGTTTCAATGTTAAGTTTTTAATCAACTTTATTTCAAACGCTTAATATTACGTAACCTATGCATCGTTTCGATGCATTTACATTAGTTGAAACTATATTTCCTTTACACGTTAAGTTATTGTTTACCTAAAATTTGAAGACAGTTTTGATTTCCGGTTTGATTCCATGTTACATCAAATGCTACGCATATTAAACATGTTTATAATGTTGGGTTTATAACGAGGCGTGTGCTTGTCCTGTGACTTTTATGATGCAATGTTTGTAGGTGAGATGAGTGTGTGTTGCGTGTTAAGGGTACGATCAACTTTTAATAGTTTCTATTGGAAGTTGCCTCACAATTTTCAATGTGTGTTGCTTCTCTGCATAGTAAATGTTCGGATCATCTATTTTGAGTTGTAGGTCAAAAGCATTATTGGATAGATTCGGAACATTTTTTTGTATCCGGTTTGGTAAGCATTGGATACCGTTAAGGCAACGCCGTAAGGAACACTCTAAGTGTTGTGACTGAAAGAGAGATTGTACGGATACTATCCGAACAGCTGTTCGCTGATCCGAGCAGGTTCAGAGCTCGATTCGGAACCCTCAGCAACGAGCACTTGTTGAAATAGTACCTTTAGGGGGCCTTCAATCAGCTGTGATTTCCATTAGACTGCCTAAGAAATTTGTACGAAAATTAACGCTAAATTTATAGTAAGCTTGCCGGCCGCGGGCCGAGACTAGATACGGCTAAATTGGCACCACTAAAATAATTAATAACAAAACTGTCGCAAATAAGAACCGACCCTCGTTACCAGCTTCACGCTTATTTCTATTCATCACTTTTCTGGAATTTCTACAAGATTACATCTATAAGTAAGAGATTTAACATGTTTTGCTGACTTTGTTACAAAAAAAGGACCTTTTTTTTAAAAATTAGGAGACGCTTTTGAAAAAATTATTTTATTGACGAATTTGCTTGATTTGAGAAATGCTTGTTCCGATAGCAAGTTTTTTAAGAGTAAATTTTAATAATGTTGAAACTTGGCTGGAAGAGTCTTGGTCATTAGCCAATTTCTATTTGCGATAGAATGTCAAAATACTGTACTGTACTGTCGGTGGAAACCTAAGTTGATAGTAATGTATAGATTGCCGGCGTTCCGTCAGTTCATCACAAAATATACACGGCTTTTATTAGAACTATTCTGTAGCAAAAATCTTCAAAAGCAGCACAAAGTAGGAAGTAGTTTTAGAATCTATCAGCAATGAGAAGTCATTTGTACTGAAATTCATATATTTTTGTTTTGGTAAAGTACCTGTTTTTATATTGTGTAATGATGATATTAATAGACGTTAAAATCCTGTTGAAACATGCCTAAATAGTTATGTACAGTGACGTTTAATGAACAAATACTTATCATCCGAACTGGCCGAACAATTGTCAACTCGAGTAAGACTGGCACTCTTCAGATAGGCCTGTTAGATTGGATGAATGAAAGAATTTTGTTTTACAGTCAGCATGGAAGCTAATCAGTAAACGTAAAGTACAAAAGCCACAGATTTATATTTTCTAATCGGACGAACGGGCGTGTTGATTCAAAGAGGAAATATGACCACAAGAGGGACTGACTGCGCGACGGTTGGTACTCCTGTCGACGCTTGTGTCACGTGGGAGGAAGCACCCACTTCCTCTCTGGTCAGGTCACGTGACTTCCTTTTCACCACAAAACTGTTTATCACAAATTTTTCATCATTTCAATTTTTGATCAAACTTTAACGGTGTCGAATCACAGTGCAGTGGTCGAAATTTTCTACGAATGAATAGGCCCGTCACGGAACCTCATTTTGTGACGCAGTGCAGCCAGCCCTCACATTATTATTTACGAAACTCGTTGCAGCGACGAACAGGTCGTGTCCTTAGACTGTTTTGCCTTCCCGTATGTTAACATTTTTCCTCGTTGTACATTAAACATGTAATATACAGCTTCTTTTATTATTCGTATCTACCTGTACCCAGTCAAATTACTCTGATTGTTGACCAGTGCTTAGCCTAGGCTGATTCAATTCAGCGTGAGAAGTTCCTGAATTTTACAAAACTGCGAATGAAAATAGAACGGTACATGTTCAGCGCTAAGAAGAAGGAAAAGTCGTCTTCGATTCGCAGAAATAACTTTTAAATCGCAAACGGAATTCCTAGTTCGGGGAAATCCAAGAATAAAAATCGCTTCATTGGTTATTTATTTTAAATAGCACCGGTATATGAGTGCTAGAACTGGTCCAAAATGGGCGAATAGTAATGCCAAGTACTCGCTTTAAAGTCCGGGTTCCAAAATCAGCCTTACGGCTCAAGTACCAGAACACAAGTCTATTTTAGGCGATAACGTCAACAGCTCTCTTTAAATAACCACGCATTACAAAAAAAAATCTGCTAGTTAGATTAGTTTTGTGCTAGGTGCACCTGCCAGCCCAAGTCAAGTTTCCTCTCAATTCTAAGATCAGCAAACTTTGTCTAATTTCAGCGTAGGATACAAGTGTTTTTCAATTTTTATGTCAGCCTTGAACATCCGAATCGCCCCACGAAAATATCTCTAGCATCGGCGCCTCGAACCTATTTCCGTCGTTCTAGAGAGGTTCTAGTACTGCATGTTTCGGCTCTAGATAAGTGGATCGAGTCGCGAAAAGTGGCAAGGTTCTCGAAGCAGGCTCAAAGCCCCCGGCTTGGAGTGGCATTTCTTGAGATTGGTGATAACGGAAACAAAACGAGGAAGTGAAGTAACAGATAACGTCCAAACCAGTCGACATCCCAAGGTCACGAAAACTGCTCCAGTGTAGAAGAAATCCTTTTAACTAACGCATTTTGTGGGTCATTCTCAGTCGTTGCTCCCTTAGCCACCTGTTAGGGATTTGATTATAAAACAGGCTACAAAGACATGTCACTGTATTATCGGTCGTGCCTTGACGTAATCCGCGATGACAATAGAGAGGGCACCAGTTCGAATCCCGAGAGTTGTGTCAGCTTTGGCTTCGTGCTAAGATGGTCGTGGAATACCGTTGCTCTGAAGTTTCTCTCATTTTATCGACTCCACATCTGATCATGAAATAACAATAGGAACGAATGAGACCGGTTCAGGGATGATCTTTCCCTAATCTTTCAGCTTAAAATTCTTATTTTAAGCGCCACGAGCTCGTTTCTTATGCGTTTTAGTGCTACAGTCGGTTCTTAAAAGAAAACCCATTGAGGGAGCGTTAAATAATAGACTTACAGTAACAACTAACGATTTTAATGTCCCGGGTTGAAGTATCGATGCAATATCCATGGTACATGCCGAAAAATCCGTTAACTTAATTATACTCGAATGGACATCTATGATTCATGGATATAGCATAAACACATGGATATCCACTTGTGTATATTCGATAAATGGATAATTCGCCATGGATATCGCATGGGCACTTCGACCCGACGCAAAAGACATTCGTCACGACGAAGCTAACTACCCGACATATTTTGACGTTAACTCTCAGTTTTAAGTATTTGAGGCGTGCTAATTGTTTCTTCGACTTCTAACTCGATTTCCCACTCAACACCCAGTTTTATGAAGACCTCACAAAGAGAAAATTAGCGAGAAGTCAAGATAAACTTCCCCGACTCCGGTACTCTATTGAGCGGTCAACTTTTTCCAGACATTCGTAAACAAGGTCCTTAAAGAATACAGAGGTCGAAACGCTTTAGTCAGTAAATAGTAGGCGCAAGAGAGGACCGGGCCGGCGAGGCGGCCTCAAGCTGCACGCCGAGCTGAACAAACAGTTGGGTGCGTTGGCTGCCCTGCACTGCTCTCCACCCCTTCCCGTGGCGGCTTCCTCCGCTTCGTGCTCGTGCTCAGCCTCAGTTTGAGTGGGACTTTTGGAGCCAAACAGCGAAATCCTCGGCGTTCAGCCAGCGCCCATGAGATGCGTGTGCTCGTATTCGTGATCCTGGTGGGATCGGCGGCGTGTGCGGAACCTGGGGGATCTGTACCGGGCGATTCAGAACCCGATAATTTGGAACCCGCTAGTTTGCAGCCCAGTACTTCGGAACCCGGTAGTTTACAACCGGATGGTTCGGAACCCGGTAGTTCCGAACCCGTTGATTTACAACCCGATGGGTCAGAGCCCGGTGGTTCGGAACACAGTACTTCGGAACCCTGTGGTTTACAACCCGGTGGTTCAGAACCCGGTGGTTTTCGACCCGAGGGTTCCGTGGCCGGGGGTTCGGAATGGCTTGGGAAACCTGATTTCGAGAGTTACAGACCCGAGGGTTCTGTCGTGGGTGGTTCTCAGCCGCGAGCCGGGGACGACGGCTCGTCGTTGGCTATAGTGTTCGACACGACCCGATCAATGTACCCGGAGTTGGACCACGTGAAGCGGCGCGCCGCCGGCATTCTGCAGGCCGCCCTCAGTCGTCGGGGGTGGCCCGTCAGGGACTTCGTTTTGGCGCCGTTCAACGACCCCAGTGAGTAGCTACACCAGTGTATACACCCAAGTTATGGTATCGAGATACGCCCACCTAGCACAGAAATTGGTTAAATGCTGCCAACCTATTTTTTCTAGTTCTGATTTTGAGCCTTCTACATGGTAATACACGCGATAATTACTGGTGTATTTTATTGCATAAAACTAAAAAAAAGAAAAAAGATTTTTTTTGAAATATTTTTTTATGATTTTTTATTGATTTTTAAATAATTTTTTTAAATAAAGTATTTTGAACATTTCATAAAAGCTTGTTTGAAATTAAAATCGAAAGTTTTCCATTAATTGCTTGATAACTACGAAGTTTTTCACCTTGTCAAAAGGTTTCGATAAGTTCCGAAAACATTGAGTTAAGTTGCATCATAACAGGATTACCACGAGAATCAAATAAAATTAACTAATTACAGAATCTACATAAAATAACGGTTTCGTAAAACTAAACCTCAAGAAGAATAAAATCATATGTAAAATGAAATCTTATGTAATTCTTTTGTGAAACGAAATCTTACATAAATCTTATGTAAAATGAAATCTTACGTAAAATAAAATCACGTGAAAAATAAAATGCTACATTACATATAATCTTAAATAAAAACATGCATGAGGGTTATATGAAACTTTACGTTAACACGAATTTTTCATGACATGATTTTCATACATACAGTAAAACTATTTTTTAAATACTGTCGGTAAGATAATCATAATAGTTCAAAAAAAATCGGAGAAGATAGTATGTTCCTGGATTTCGTCGAGAACTCCGTACCACAAGATTTAAAATTTTCTTCACGTCGTAAAACCTACTTGTCAAAAAAAAGGAGCTGATGGATAGGCAACCCATTTACCCATTCGACAAGCTAGCTAAAAGCACCGCGCCGTTTAAAGGGCAGCGTTCGCAAAGGTAAACACGCTTTTAACGCTATCAAGACGTCAGTAAGCTTGGGCGGCAAGCTGCACCGGCGCAGCGTAAGAGGGCAGGGCGGCACGCTTTTCAACTTCCTATCACAAAGTTTATAATTTTATCAGCCATTCCAGTAAATGAGTGAAGCTGTGGCGGGTGACTCACGGGTGTCAGGACCCATTTGCCCGGCTCGCGAGCCGCCTGCCCGCCCAAACAAAGGCGCACTTATACACATAAGCCTAAAAATAAAACACATGCGCATTTTTCTGGAAGGAGGGCCACAGGAATGCGTTCAAACCGGAGGGAGCCAACCACGACCTCAAAATGTTATTTTTAACGTGATTTATAAACGTGCGGAAATGAACCTCATCCCATTATTCGGCCTAGCAAAACGTTTGGTTGCTGCAGCAAAATTTTTCGTGGAAGCAACAAAAAATTCCTTTGTTGTCCCTAATTTTTTTGCCGTAACAAAACCATGTTTTTCGTGTAGCAAAACGTGGCCCAGCACGAGAATCAATGACTTACTTTCAATCGAAGATTTACGATTAATGCAAGGTAATTAGTCATATGTTTGGAGATCTCAAAGACAACGACCTGACATAAGTGACATAATCCTAATTTTTTTATTTTATATTTTGGCTGTAACAATAATGTTGTTTAAAACGTTACGCCTGCTTTTATCTCTCTTCCGCCCTTTTTATCTACGGTACATCTTAATGAATGGCTCGAGGTGACTCATGCAAATTCGGCTATTCAGCCTGAATAGCCAAACGTAAGATCCAAAGCCTATTCACGTAAATCCTAGTTTATCGATTGATTGTATTCGGTTCTGTACTGAACATTAGATTTAAATCGCTTCATATAATTGGTGATGCGATTCTTAACCATTTCCAGCGGCATTTATCTGGCTTTGATATAGCGAGCTTTATAAGGATGCTGTTATGAGAAATTTGGCTATTTAATGGCGTTTTTCGGCTGGCGCCGGCAACTAATTAACTGCTGGCATTCCGAACAAGTTTGACTATTAATTAATATCCATATGTCTTCATCAAACGAGAATCAGCTGCTGAATAGAGGAAGGGGAAGGGGTTGTGGTCATAGGACGAGAGGTACTCATAGCGAACAAATGGCCTTGACCCCCCCCCCGCAACGCCCGGAGATAATCAGCGGAATTCGCCTACAATAAATTATAATTGTCGTATTTGTAGCCCTCATGAGTTCCGACCTCTTTAGCACGCAAGATTCTATTAAAAAATGGGTCACTGTTTTTGACAACGACGATAACGGCTTGCGGAGTATAAACGAGGTTTGGGCTAAGGGTCGCCGAGGGTTAAACGGTTAACCCATAACTGCCCAGCAAAGTCGTTTGGAAACAGCCGAACCCAAAAAAGTTTCTTTTAAATGCAAAGTCATCTTATTTCTTTTTTTTTAAAAAAAAACATCACCCCTTAGAGACCTCATAAATACAACATTGAGCCTTTCTGTAAAAGTCAATATTTTAAAGCATATTTAAAGAATAAAGAAAAAAAGGAAACTCACGCTAATATTTTTAAATATGCCAAAAAATTACCCCTTAGAGACCTCATAAATACAAAATTAAGCCTTTCTATAAAAGTCAATTTTTTGAGGCATATTTAAAGAATAAAGAAAAAGAAGGGAAACTCACGCTAATATTTTTAAAAAATGCCAAAAATTTGCACCTTTTGAAAATTTGACAATAAAAAAATTAGTAAATGCTCGAGTTTTCTTTTTTTAGATGCTTAGAGCACTTAAATCTGGTTCAGAGCAAGGTACCGGTAGCGGGTTGGGCCAGGATAAGGTTGGGTACTCAAGCGGATACGTTAGTCCTTGTCCAGCTGTCAGATTTGGTGTTTGAGTGTAGTAAGGCGATGTCGGGTGTCAAAGCTGCCGGGCGGACGGGCCGACCGGGGTCGGGGTCGCAACATGACAGAGATTCAATGAAACGGAAGTTAATGAAAAGGCTTCGGCAGCCGGCCAATCAGTGTTTCGATTCGCCGGCCGGCGACCGACTGGCCCGGCCGAGCGGGCCCAGCGGGGCCCAGCCGGGCCCCGACGTCTCATCGACCAGTATCGAGTGTCAGCCGAGTCGACTCTTCACAAATCAATCTCGATTAAACGCGTTTGCGTGGGAAATAACCGTCAAAACTCAATAAGACGACATAAAGTATTTTCCGCATTACACAAATGACTTGCAATACTACAATGCGGACTTTTTGAGAGGTTGTGGTAGATCTTGTGTTGCACCTTTTGTCGGGGTTGTCCCTGCAATGTCCATGGTAATATCCCTGCCGAAGAATCCAGTAATTTAAGAAGGGTAGCTGTCATAAGCGCCAAAAACCACAAGCGCCAATCCGTAACCGCCAAACGAGAAAAGTCGCAAACGCCAAAGGTCTTCACCGCAATACTAACCTTACCAAACCCAACTTAACCTAACCTTACTTAGCCTAACCTAACTTAGCCTAACCTAACTTAGCCTCACCTATCCTGACCTTACCTATACGAACTTTGGCGTTTGCGACTTTTCTCGTTTGGCGGTTACGAACTGGCGCTTGCGGCGTTGGCGCTTGTGGTTTTTGGCGCTATCGAATGCCCCCCATTTAAG
>Ga0058701_10005287_pt1 | contig 10684 bp, 10 predicted proteins | sample AgamicOrMae_FD_97039 | JGI IMG/M metagenome (GOLD analysis project Ga0058701, IMG submission 97039) | Agave microbial communities from Guanajuato, Mexico - Or.Ma.e | ecosystem: Host-associated > Plants > Phyllosphere > Phylloplane/Leaf | place: Guanajuato, Mexico | collected 2012-06-04 | reverse complement strand
GTTGGGTAACCCTAGGTTAAGTTAGGTTAGGTTACGTGGCTTGTACCTCGCTCCGCTATCGCTCCGCTCGGCTTGACGACGGAGGGTGGCACCAAATTTAAACTAAAAGGTTGAAAATGCTACACTAAAAAATTACAGTGCACGTTGGTATAGCGATTAAACATATACAATGAGAATAAAACCTGGTCCTTTCTAGAGTACTAGCAAATCTCGTCATCGGACATTTGATCCATATATCCGCACTACGTTGATGGAGCCCCTGTAGAACGGAGCATAGGCAACCGCGACGACACTCGTGCGTTGCGGTTGCCTATCCCGCTGTTGGCGGGCGCTCTCCACGCTGGAGGCTCGCTTACCGAGGAGCTGTCGCTCTGGTACGAGTTCTTCCTCCAGGCCCTGAGGAGCGCCCTGGCGGAGCGCTCGGCGACTTCTTCGTCGTCGTTGAGGGCCGTGACGGCCAGCGCCGGTGGCTCCTGGGTGGACCACCGCTGGTAGAGCGACAGGCCGGTGTGCAGCACCGGGAGGCCCAGCAGGTCGAACATGTCGTGGAGCATAGGCTTTTTCACCGCAGGGTCGACATCGCAGTCCACTCCCAAGGCGGGGCTTAGATTTACCTACAACACAAGTAGTCGCGTCACTTGGGTAAGAGGATTTCACGATAGCGGATCTTAAACATTCGAGAGATCTTCATATTCGTGTCGGCCAGACTCTAGTCTGTCATTTATAACCCATAACAGCCCAAAGTATTTGGAGTGAAATTTAGCTTAAGAGAAATTCGAAGGATTTTTTCCATTAAATTACGTAATTTTAAGCTTTGGAAATTACATAAATTATTAAATTTCAGGTTCCCAGAGGGTCGATATTTTTTTATATTGACAATACTGAACTAAAAAGATCCTCTAAAATAAGTTTTCTGTTTGCGAACGGCATCGCTGGGTGGTAGTGGGTTGAGGGTTTGATGTCCCACGGAAATCCATTCCTTAAATTATCTTATTTATTTATTTTACTTTTTTGTTGGGAGAGTGGATTGAGGTCTCGTTTTGCACTTGTCGTTCAATCGCTTAAGAGGACTTTTTGTAAGGTTCGAAGTTTTTTACTTTAGAGTAACGAAGATTTGATAATTTTTTTTCCCGAGGTCATGGAAAAGCAAGCGTTATTAAATCCGAGGCTAAAATGTACGGGAGCGCAAATCGAATATTAAAGGGGGAGAAAAAAAATAGCTGCGCAAATGGTATTAATTTTTAGGGGTTTGGCTATCTGTTCTTTTTTAGTTATTCCTTAGTTTTATCAGAGCAGGAATACATGGTGGGCGACCATCCAATTATAGTATTACGTTGCAGGCTTCCAATTTTCCCCTCCTACAAACGCGTTGATATTGAGCTTATTACTTTTAGTTCCCCGGCTTCGCTTGAGAAATAACTCATTAATTTTTAGGCTGACGTAGCCGCATTTCTTTGATTCTTTTTCAGTCCGACGTTCCGTGGTTTCGTTCAACGGTGCCTATGATAAATCGGAGTAACTTAATCATAATTACTTTGATTAATGGAATTGATGAATCGTTACCTCCAGGACCCAAGGCCGCATGTCTTGGTCAACGAGCACATCAAATCCATAAAACTCGAAACAGTTGGCAGTTCGCGGCACGCCTCGTGATTGGCTGAGAACAGTGAGAACCACGATGGCGCACACGCGCTGCCAAAGCAGCCAATCAGGTTTGCCGTTTAAGGACAAGTGGCGCCGCAGCTGTTGCAGAGTCCATTTGCAGCCCGCTGAAAAAGAAACTTGATTAGAGGAAGGAGCGCTAGAGGAAAGGATCTAGGAAGCTTTGCTTGTTACCTGCTCCTATTCTCTCTTTCATCTCTGGGTACCCTGGTGCCACTTTGTTTAAAGACGTATTTGTTAAGTGGCAGAACTGGTTTGATAGGTCTGCTAACGAAAACTTTTCCGTGCCGAATCTGCAAACAGTAATATCAGCCGATTTTGTTACTGCTCGAAAACAGATTAGAATCAAAAGTCACTTCCTTTTTATTTTATTTTTGCGCGCTCAAAATGTTCTATGCAAGATGTATGAGTCTAAAACAACATTAAGAATACATTCCATAGGTACTCAATGGGAGGTCAGACAAATCTTACCTTACGAGTCCTTCACGGTAAATATAAACACGTAGAGGATGAAAACTTGGAACACATACGTATAGTCTCAGATCAAACTTGTAGCCGGCAACTAAAAGAGGCTCCTCTATGTATCGTTGCACAACTAAATTCGTGTAGTTGCATAAATCACTCAAATTCTGAAAAAAGAAAATCAATTTAATTCGCTTTACTGCCATTCCAACATATCTTACCACCTCCCCTGTTTACCCTATCCTCAATGTCGTCCTTTTTTGCCCTTGCTCTTTCAACAGTTTTTCTTTACGCCCACCCTAGTATATCTTAACCTATCCTATTCGCCCTTTCCGCATGGCGTGAACATGAACGGCTTTGGGGCTAGAGCGATGAAGTTGTGGGGAAGGGTGCGTTGAGTGACTGGGCCCATAACCTGTCCTACCGCACCGCATCCTATCCTATCTGCCATTGCCTACTGATTGAATGATCATGGAAGATAAAACTGACAAAATAATGCTTTTTTTAGTAGCCATGCAACTGTTTTGTGTATGGAGATAAAGAAAAAAGGGTCTGCATTATATGGACAATGTCAGTTCTTAAGATAGACTCTGGTATTTTGGTAAAGAAGTGCCTTAAATAGGCGAAAGATATCCACAGCCTGATGTAGGACTGTCCAGATTAGAGATACTCTAGCTGCCATAAATAGTTATTATTTTCATAAGCACGATTACCCGGAACAGAAATATTCCTCTTCCTTGACTTTGAGCTATAGGCTTGCTTATCCATACTCGGCTCCTCTCATTGTCTAGGCTTCGTCGCGAATATTCGCTTATGAGTTTCGTGTATTCTTGAGGCAGATTGTAGCTGTGAGGGCTGGAAAACACAACGATTTTAGCGATCATGACAAATTGTAAACGCTCTCCATTTCTTCTCTACTCACCTGATTTCATAAATGGCACCGTATACTCTTTTCATTGATCGTAGTGCTTGTACTAATCGGTCTTTCCGACATATCATTGAACCCTTTGGAATGTGATTTGTGAACTGCGAACAGGGCAAACAAACCAATTTATAAGGAGTGCGGAATATAGCCTCTGAATGTAGTTTTTTAACGAAGTTCGCACGCTGCCTTTTTGAAAATGCAGTAGGTTGCTTTCCGGGCGTTCAAGTCACCTCCCATTTAAAATGCATTAGGTTGGTTACCGCGTGTTCAAGTATTATTTATTAACATTGGCGTGCGAGTAGAACTGACCATTGTTTGATGTATCTTTGTGAAAATAGGGAGTCGTTAGAGACCCGTTTTTATTGACAAGTCTGCGGCTATTTTTTATGCTTTTGTCAGCAAAAATATTTTGGTTTACGTGAAGGGAGACCGTTCGTAGAAGGTAGCTGAACTACGATTAAGTAACAATAGGTTTGGTAAGGTACGATGAGGCAAAGTGATAAGGTTAGGTAAAAAGTGAGGTAAGGTTAGATGTCCCCAAGGTCAGCACTGATCGCGTAACGTTTGGCAAAGCTTGATGTCAACTAAGGTCACACGGCAATCCAAAGAACAACTCATACAGTGAAACAATCTCAATTTTTTTATTTTATTTTAAAGAAAACAAAAAAGGTTGAAACTTACTTGCCAAGGACGCAGGTGTTTGTAAAGTGAGTTGGATGCACCGCTGGTTTTCCACCACAGATTCCAGTTGTTAGTACCTTCCACATATTCCCGCCATCCGCGCTCTTGGCACACCTGAAAATAAACTTCTGTAGTCTTATCTTCTGTGGAGAATCAGAAACTGAGGCACCGATAAGGTAGGCCTGCTTGAACGAATCCGCGAAAACGGACCGGACTTTGCGAAATTCCGTTCACTACACGTACGCTTAATATCGTACAGGATGTTAGTAGTTAGGGCTATGACAGTTCTGGGCCACCACCTAACCTAATCTAACCTAAACCTAGGGTTGAGTTAGGTTAGGTGGTGGCACAGAACTGTCATAGCCCTAACTACTTCGTAAGATCCGAATGGAAACCAAAGTGATAATATTTGCGGGTCTTTAAGTTGATCGCTGTTGGAGAGAACCTTCAAAATCGGAAGGCATAAAGAAAATTTGAGCGGTCCTTTGACAATGTGTTGTTTTTTGGGGTATATTTTGCGAGGAAGGCGCAAATCTGCTTGGAAGCTTACAAGAGCTCGCATTTTCTTAAGACAGCTGTCGTGAAGTCTTTATCGGGAAGTTTTGTGTTGCATTCCGTGTTGGGGCACAAAGGCGTTGGCATAAATGGAACGATGGGGAATGGGAGGGGAGAGTATTTGGGAGAATATTTGTGGGGCGAACGAGAAGAGATTTAATCGTGGCGAACGTCAGCGAGAGCGGAGCTGGAGGTCGGCCCGAACCCCATCGCCATCGCGTTACACGGGCGTCACGTCGTTACGTTACGTCGCGTTACGTCACGCAGATGACTATCGACTCGTCATATTTATCTCCCTAACGTCTTGGATGCGTTTTGCCCAAAATAGATTTACAACGGCTTCCCATCAAAGTATTATCGAAAACGGGAAATCTGTTTAGGAAATCGGTAAATAAAATTGTAGCATTAATAGAATATTGACTGGGTTGAGGCAGTTCAGTTTGTGTTGTTATGCGACCGCATTTCTGTCACTTTGATCTCGCGGGTTTCAAGTAAAAATCCTGATTTTGGATGCCTAATAATCGCCCGTAAGCGAAATGTATTCTAAAAACACCTTGAAATGTGAACTTCAGACATTTTTCTTATGCTTCATAACCTGTCGATCGTATCTTGCCACTTGTGTAAAACTCTGGTAAATGGTTGAAAAATTAATTCAGAGCTTGAAAAATATTCCTCACCCTTTGAAACGCGAATCAGACTGGAACTTCAAAAAATAGCAAGCCACTGATTTTTGCTTTACGCACCGTGGTGGAAACACGGTATGTGGCTTTTCAGACGCGACAATTACAGATTTATAGGGTGTTTCAGGAGCTCCGGGGTTCTTCAATTTTTAAACGTACGAATTGACAGACACTCTTCATCATCAAAAGAGACCAGTACTTAAAAGTTTACAAGTTAGTTTAGTCGAGATAATGTTTCAGATGTCGGAAAAAAGTAATAATAAAAATGCACAAGTCATGGTAAATGGCACCAAAACTTTTACTCGGTCGAAAAACAGTTCTATTTTGAGGTAGAGCGCTTTGGAAAATGGCTTGAAGAAACGGCAACCGTAGATCTACAAAAATACTCCGCAAACTTCTTACGTTGACATTAATTTGTTGGGACACAAGTTGTTTGACCTAAAAATAGATTGATAGTGGTTTGCGCTTGACATGCAAACCAAAGACCGACTGTCTGTGGGTTCCCAACTCTCTGTGGTTGGGTTTCGCTTCATACTTAGCAAGGTTAGCGATATCTCGTTGTTTGTCATTTCCTGCTTCCGCATTCACTGACATTCCGCTAGTAATAACCGTTGTACTTCGATCCACCGTAAAAAATTTACAACGGAAATAAAATCTATAGCTGTGACATTGACTCTATTTCCAGCCTGGAAAAGGCGGTATTAGCATTGAGCTAGTAAAAAGGTCTCTAGGCAAACTTTCTGGACTTAAGAAGAAAGAAGAAAAATTTTAAGAAGATTGTTGCTATTAACCCGACATGCATTAATATAGGGAGACTTAAACGCACGTAACCTAATATAAATGGGGAGGTGACTTGAACGCACGGAACCCAACCTAATACATTTTAAATGGGGCAGTCGGGTCACTAGAAACTCCCTTTCAAGAAAGCCATGATGTCTCATTGATATCCACATGGATTTTCTGACCTGGTCAGTCGCATTCAATCTTATTTCATATGCGTGGCTATGCTAGGTCGTAATGTAAGGAAGAACTTGTCATTGGCCAATGGATAGTCGCTACTTCACTAAGCAACGATCTCAACCAATGGAGAAGCAGTGTTTGATTCGTTTGGCGGATCGGAGGGATTTTATTGGCGAAGATTAGAAAAGGAAAGGTGACTGCAGTGCGTTCGTATTGACGCGCGTCGGCCTGTCTGATGGGGTTGCAAAACAGCTGGGCAGGGCCCAGGGCCCAGGAGGGGAAGGGACGGGACGGGAGGGGAGGGGAAGGTGCGTGCCTAGGACTGTTTAGGGTCACAAAGTGGATGACGCCCGATAAACGACATTAGTCTCTCTCTCTCTCTTCCTCAAGGGCGAGCCAATGATTTTCATAGCAATCTCCCAAAGAAAAAGAAAACCGCTTCCACAAGAAAAATTTCTTTGAGACACGGACACCAGCAATCGGGTCATTTCCTTTTCCAGTCGCAGATATTCAATTTTACTGCCTGGGGTTTTTATTTCCGGGAATTCCTTCCAATCAGTAGCCTACCTCACCAAAAAAAAAAATAAAAAAAATGAAACGCTGGAAATGAGGCATTTTAGGAGCTTACTATAAAATATATTTGTTTGATTTTTAAAAATAATAGCCTTTGATTTGAGCCTGTATGTTCCTATGAGCAAACGGTGGTTTGTTAAACCTTGTAAATGGTAAATAGATACCGGAACGGTTTTCAAGGAATACAGTATACTTAGTGGCTAAACAACCATGGGCTTATTTGGAAGAATATCCATGGATGCGAATGCACAAGAATTTTATTATTTGAAGAGACGAGCTTAACGAGAATGAAAGATACCGGTATCCGTTTTGGGAAGACATCGTCTGGGGTATGAGAGTGTAAAGCTTCATTTCACATTGGTATCTGGAACAGTTTTTGGGAGACATAACCCATATTTTAACGAAAGTTCTCGATGAGCGTATACGTATATATTTATTGATGGTTCTGTCTGGAAAACTAATCAAAATATGAAATATTCTCGTGTGTAGTGAATGCCTTGAACGAAACTACATTGAAACAGATCTTCCTTGCATTGAAATGTTTTATAGCCAGTTCTATTCGCACGTCTACGTTAGTACAAGGAAATACTTGAACGCACGGAAACCACTCATACATTTTAAATGGGGCAGCGTGTGATTAGTCACTTCGTTGTTTTAACTCAGTGCAGTACTGAGTTGCGTTCGGTGAAGGTGGAGGTTATGCGGGATGACTGATAAAATACTATTTAATATGGATGTTTAGGGGGCATACCGCGTTTGTTTAAAGGGGTTACCGCTATGGCATATGTCAGAGAGAAAGAGCAAGAGAGAGCGGAAATCGATCCCGAGAGGGAAAGGACTATTGAGGGGGGTAACTAAAGTGAGAGGGTGAACGAAGGGGCGTCTGCATTGATACGGTTACTTGGTTGACTGGGTCACCGGAAATGCTCGGACTGATTCGCGGAGACACTTCCGGTTTTCAAGGTCAAGGTTGTTCCCAAGAAGAATGGAGCCCTCTGGGTCGTTTCTCAGAGTTGGGTTCACTGCTCGCCGTAGATTATGCTGCTCTCAATATACTGTCCCCCAATAAAAACATCAATGACTGGAGGAAGTGTGTTTTTACGCGGAGAAAGGTCTAGTTATTCTGAACGGGATTTAAATAGCTTAAAACGATGTTAATGTCGATGCAAGCACATGAGGCTTTATGTGTCACCCTTTTTCCTTGGCTTTTGTAAATAGACGTTCGCGATTCATGACAACTAACGAAGAATTGGCCACCCTCCTTTTGCTCGATTGCGATATACACATTCCTCGGCTGCGATTTTCGGCCGCACAGGTTTCTGTCTGACAATAGAAAAAGTTTTGTGAGCGCGCCGATTTTGAGGAACAAGGGGACGGCACGCTTTTGTTCCCCATTTTCAGAATTACTGTTGGCGTCAAGGTCGTGCATTCGAAATATCCGGAATTCGGAACGGGAAAAAGGGAGAAAGAGTTAATGTTAATCCTCATTCAGAAAGAAAGAAAGAAAAAAAAAAAGAAAAAAAAACGCATTAGCAGCCATGTCTGAGAATTCATTGAAAGAACTGTACATACTCAAAAGGGAAATTGAAACTGATATACTTTCGGCACTTGAGGCGTTAAAGGGTACGTTACCTGGACAAGTAGGTTTGGTCCGCTGGAGGCAGTGTCGTTGATTCTGTAGATGAAGGGCCCGGTGAAGTGGCCCTCTATGTCGAGGAGCATGTCCGAGAAGGAGGCGATGGCGTCAACGCCGACCCCGACCCGGACGCCGACGTCCGCCGCCGGCATCCCCGCCTCGCCACCGCGCCCCGACCTGTTGCTCAACCAAAAACGTAACGCTTTATCGGAAACCTAATTAACACGAGTATCCATTGTTCCTAACATGCAACTAATGAAACGCTATTCCGAGTTTCCTCAACTGATGCCTTGACAGGTCGGAAGATTCTGGAGATAAATTCATTTGAGTTCAGTCGTTCCGGTAGTCGTTACGATGAAATATACGCAAAATAAACCTACTGATGCGGAGTATTGCCCTCAAAGTTATCTTGTCTGTTCTAAAAAGTTGCTATTTTAAAACAGTCTCATTTTACTGAGAATCCATAACGTGTTCAAACTCTATAAACATTTCGGGACGCCTTACAGCGCAACTACATCCGTTATGTTGGTAGCACTTGATTAGGGTATGGCCGTGGTTGGTCAGCTGTGATGGGAGAAAACGCACAGAATGCTGCCAACCTAACATCCCTGTGAAATGTCTTAGAACTTCTGCTCTCGTCAGCTTTGCATATTGAGCAAAACTGCAGGAAAATTTGCTCATATGAAAGCCTATTCTTAATTAACACTTCCAACAAACATGTGAATTCTTTGTAGGTATTTATCTCCTTAAGGGCAATCCTTTAATTGTCCTCTCGTAAAGGACATGCAGTTAGGGTTGGCAAGTCGTGTATTTTCGTACCGGTACCCAATGACCAATCTGCGCTAATTCTGTCGTTCTTCACGTCGGAAAAGTCAACTGAATTTCGTGAACGACGTTCCTCATGTTTCACGACAGATATTCGCAGATATCGTGCCCGGAAAAGTCAATGCTAAATTTGTTAACCCAATTAATATCGGAACAAGTTGGTGACACGCGACATCCAAAGCTCTTGTTTCGTTCCGCGGACCAACTTTTACAATGCTATGTCGAAATGAAAGCTGCCCGTGAATCCTAATTGCTTTTTAAGAGCAGTCAGCGCGGATTTCTTTCAAATGATCACGACATTTTCCGTATTTAGCCAAAATTATTGAGCATGCAAAGCTCCTTCATCGTCTTTTATGTCCTTTGCGGCCGAAGATATTACGACGCATCTCGTGCAATTTCTTTATTTAGGTCAGACTTTACTCTGGGCTAGGAAATTCTTTGATATTTTTTTCTTCTTTTTTTTTAAGCTGCTTTCAGCAATTTTAGCAATCAATTAGCAATAAAATTTAGCAATTAGGAAATATGCTAATGGTTCCTTTGCTTTTACGCATATTTTACCGTCCCGCGAAAGAGAGACCTAACTGTCCTTTCAGGACCAGGAGTCTAAAACTCGTGTGGAAACCAGTAAAACTGGACCTTAGGCTTTTTTCCATTGTCATTGTTGTTTTAAAAAATATCAACCATCTCAATCCATGTAAACAAAAATTTTGCCATCTCCTATTCGGTAGTTCAGTATGTTTCCACTGAAAGTGACAACCTTCTAAATGCTTGTACCCATAAATTTGCTCAATTTATTAAATTTTACTGTATATGGATAGCTGTAAATGGTAGACTTATTACTGAAATAAACACATAAGACACTAACGAACGCGGAGTTCTTTGAGTTATAAAAAGATGGTGAGGGCTTGTCGTCCCTTTTCACGGCAGCCGCAAAGTTTGCTCACGATAATGTTGTAAAGTAGCCCGCAAGTATTTCACTTCAACATCCCTCTCACTTCCTTCCGCTTCGCTCGAAACAGAAAGTAAACTACCGCAGTGACGATAGCCGCCATACTGAAGTTTTTGCGCGGCGACCATACATAGCTGTTCGACAGAACGGAATTGCCTTGCAATAAGTAAGCTGTCTGTTGTTGTCATCACGTGAAATGCACTTTTTTCAACTCGCTCTAATTTGGTGCACGCAAACAAACACGATCAATCTTGAAACTTCACCTCGAAATGCTACCGGAAACCTCTTTAAAAAGGTATAGTTTCTTCCGTCGTTTTAATTGGTTGGCAACAAATGATGCAGGCACTCGTTTGCATGCATGATTTCAGTTGCACAAAGGCTATTTTGCATTTCTAGTTTGTATTGTCGTGGTTCTAGGTTCTAAAGTCATTTTGAGTAGAGCCGTATGGGTTCAATACAGTGTGTTAGGATACGTAAGAATGTTTCCCAGGGCTACTAGAGTCACTTCAATCACTCTTTTGTCACTTAAAATAAGTTGTCACTATTTGTCACTTTCCCGTATATTTTGTCATTCTTTGTATCTATTTTCAAGATCCTTCTTTGTTAGTCTCATTCGTTGAAATGTTGTTTTTGTGCGGACCGATGACCCTTAACCATTGTAAGTTAGGCCTACCCTCCAACCTCCCGACCGTGAACTGCAATCCCTCCCAGTTCGTTTAAAATCGACATATTAACCAACAGACATTGGTTCTGACCAATTTTAGTCTCCCTCAATC